>Ga0208492_1002039_pt1 | contig 10764 bp, 5 predicted proteins | sample Subbioar_CSW14AB_FD_184820 | JGI IMG/M metagenome (GOLD analysis project Ga0208492, IMG submission 184820) | Serpentinite rock and fluid subsurface biosphere microbial communities from McLaughlin Reserve, California, USA - CR12Mar_CSW14AB (SPAdes) | ecosystem: Environmental > Terrestrial > Deep...
CGAAGTATTGGGAGAAGGGCTGTTCGAGGACCACAACCTGTTCCGCGATCAGGTTGATGCCACCCTCAAGAAGACGGGTGCAAAGCTGGCCGCCGCCGACTTGAAATTAATTCTCAAAGCGGTGAGTTGGCGCGCCGAGTCAGCGCCGCCGGTCATAGCCAAGGTGCACAAGCCGGGCAAGGTAAAGGCGGATCCCTTCTTCGGGCACTATGAGGCCGCGGTCGATGGCCGTCCCGCAATTGTTGACTATGAGCCAGACGCCGATCTCCGTGATACCGAGCAAGTACCGCTTCTGGAAGAAGGCGGAATCGAAGAATTCGTCCGCCGCGACGTGCTGCCCTACACACCCGATACCTGGGTCAAGGAAGATGCCACCAAGATTGGCTATGAGGTGAGCTTTACTCGGCACTTCTACAAGCCGCAGCCGCTGCGCACGCTGGAAGAGATCAGCGCGGATATCCTGGCCATCGAGAAGGAAGCCGAGGGACTCCTGGATGGCCTGCTGAAGGTGGGAGGCCAAAGGGCATGAAGACTCTCACCCTCAAACTGGAGCATTGCTACGGCATCAGGAGGCTGGACGAGGAGCTGGATTTTTCGAACGCGAAGGCGATCGCCATCTACGCGCCAAACGGTTCGATGAAGACTTCTCTGGCGCAGACATTCCAGGACATCGCTTCCGGTACTGACTCAAAGGACAGAATCTTTCCAGCGCGGGTCTCCACACGAGTCGTCAGAGATGAAAACGACGCCGATCTACCCAAGGACAGCGTGTTGGTTGTTCGGCCCTACGAAGAAACACTCGGGCACTCGAAAAAGACCTCGACGCTACTTGTCAACGCTGCGTTGCGGAAAGAGTACGAAGACCTTCACGCGGAGATTGACGCCGCCAAGGATTCATTCCTGAACGCGATGAAGGAGCAGTCACAGTCTAAGCGCGATTTAGAGAAAGAGATCTCTCTCGCCTTCACCGCCACCGACAACAAGTTCTACATTGCGCTGAACCGCATTCGGGACGAGGTTGCCAGCCGGCCAGACACCCCTCTCAAGGACGTCCCCTACGATTTGATCTTCGATGAAAAGGTGCAAGGTTTCCTCGAAACCAAGGATTTCAAGGACGCAATCAGCGATTACATCAAGAAATACAACGAACTGTTAGCGGCCTCGACCTATTTCAAGAAAGGCATTTTTAATTACTACAACGCGGCGCAGATAGCGAAGCAACTTGCCGACAACGGTTTCTTTAAAGCAAAGCATTCCGTGAATCTCAACGCCGATGACAAGAAAGAAATCACCTCGCAGAAGGAACTGGAGGACCTGATAGCCAACGAGAAGGACGCCATCTCGAATGACAAGGATCTGCGCAAGAAATTTGCAGAGATCGAAAAATTAATCCAGAAGAATGCAACCGTACGCGAGTTTGAAGCTTATCTCCAGAACCACGAGGAGCTGCTGACCAAGTTCGACAACATTGTCGACCTTAGGCAGGAGGTCTGGAAGGCGTACATCGACGCCAGATTCGAGCTATACCGCACTCTGCTCGAAAAGTACCAAGCCGCAGAAGCGCGTCGCAAGGAAATTCACGAACAGGCTGAGAAGGAGCGAACACAGTGGGAAGAGGTCATTGACATCTTCAACAGTCGCTTCGTAGTGCCTTTCAAGCTGCTGGCCGCCAATAAGGTCGACGTGATTCTGGGTCAGCAAGAGATCCTCAGCCTAGGTTTCATGTTCATCGATGGAGACGACCAAGCGCCTGTGGATCGGTCCGCGCTTCTGCAGACGCTTAGCACAGGCGAGAAGAAGGCGCTGTATGTGTTGAACGTCCTGTTCGAGATCGAAGTCCGAAAAAAGGCGGCGCAGCACACACTGATCGTCGTGGACGACATCGCGGATTCATTCGACTACAAGAACAAGTACGCGATCATTCAATACCTAATGGACATATCGGAGTGTCCGCATTTCCGGCAGATCATTCTGACGCATAACTTTGACTTCTTCAGGACTGTCGAAAGCCGCTTTGTCGGCTACAACAATTGCTTGATGGCTTCCAAGTTTGGCACAGGCGTGGCGCTGGAGAAGGCGACCGGTATCAAGAACGTATTCATCAATGACTGGAAGGGCTCGTTTTATTCGGACGCCAAGAAGAAGATCGCGTCGATCTCCTTTATTCGCAACTTGATTGAGTACACGCGCGGGGACGCTGATCCGGACTTCGTGAAGCTGACTTCACTTCTCCACTGGAAGGCGAACTCGCAGGCAATTACGGTGTCGGACCTCGACGGCATTTACAACGGGTTGTTCTCCGCGACCGACAGTTCGCCTAATGGTCACAAACCGGTCGTAGAGCTGATCGGCGACGAAGCAGCAAAGTGTCTGGCTGCGCCAGATGGCGTCAATTTCGCCAACAAGGTGGTTCTGTCAATCGCCACGCGGTTGGTCGCGGAGCAGTTCATGGTGGACAAGATCAACGACCCGGGATTCGTGGCGGGGATCGTCTCCAACCAGACGGCGCGGCTGCTAAAAAAATATCAAGAGTTGCACCCAGCGGAGCAAGGGGCGCTGGACGTTCTGCGACGCGTGGCTCTCATGACACCAGAGAACATTCACCTGAACTCATTCATGTACGAGCCGATCCTCGATATGTCCGACACTCATCTCAGGACGCTCTACAGAGAGGTAAAATCTCTGACTACGGGATTTGGTGGGCAGCAATGATCGCCGACCTAAGGCCGTACGCGGAGTGCAAAGAATCGCTTGTTTCGTGGTTTGGTGACGTCCCGGGGCACTGGGAACTCAAGAGACTGGGGTCGGTGTTCGCGGAACGGAGTGAAACAAACGAGAAGTACGAGGTGGCGGAGGTACTTTCAGTTCTTAAGGACATCGGCGTCATTCTCTATTCGGAGAAAGGGCGAGTCGGAAACAAAAAGTCCGAAGATATAGGTCGATACAAAATCGTTCGCCCAGATGACCTGGTGGTGAACTGCATGAACGTGATCATCGGGTCTGTGGGTCGCTCTCGCTATACCGGTTGTCTCAGTCCCGTTTATTACGTTTTGAAGAGAAGACAGCCAGAAAACTTACCGCGCTATCTGGAGTTGGTATTTCAGCACAAGTCTTTCCAGCGGAGTTTGGTGCGAATTGGCAACGGGATCCTCGCGCACCGCATGCGGATTCCGATGGAGAGGCTTAAGGCCGAGCTAATTCCGCTCCCCCCGCCCGACGAGCAGGCAGCGATTGTGCGGTTTCTGGACTGGGCGAACGGACGGCTGGAGCGGGCAATCCGGGCGAAGCGGAAGGTAATCGCGCTGCTCAATGAGCAGAAGCAGGCTATCATTCACCGCGCGGTCACCCGAGGTCTTGATCCAAACGTCCCACTGAAGTCGTCTGGTGTTCCGTGGATCGGCGACGTACCCGCACATTGGCCATTAGCGCCCAACCGGACTTTCCTTCGGATTCGTAAAGTGCTCGTGGGACTCCACCACCCTGGATTCCAATTGCTATCGCTGACGAAGGGCGGCGTAATTGTTCGCAATATGGCTGATGGTGGGAAGCACTCGAATTTCTGGGAGCGCTCCCAGGAGGTTCGCCCCGGGGATCTGGTCTTCTGCTTGTTTGATGTAGACGAGACTCCTCGAACTGTGGGTCTTTCGCGGCACCGTGGAATGATTAGTGGCGACTACACGGTCATGGAGTGCTCTGACGCCGTGAATGCTTCCTACGTCGAGTGCCTCTACAAGGCCATGGACGATCGAAAGCTTCTTAGTCCTCTTTACTCGGGGCTTCGGAAGAGAATTCCAAAGCCAGAATTCTTGGCTGCCGTTGCACCTATTCCTCCGTTGGAAGAACAGGCCGCCATCGTAGCAATGATTGAAGAGACGCTATTGTCGATTGAGCGAACCGCTGAGCGAATTCGTCGCGAGGTTTCGTTACTCACGGAATACCGTACCCGCCTAGTCGCCGACGTAGTGACAGGCAAGCTCGATGTGCGCGAGGCGTCGGCGCGGCTGCCCGAGGAAGCTCCGCTCGGCGACATCGTGGGCGCCACAGAATTCGACGATGAGACCGACGATATAGAAGACGAGGCCCTCGCCGAGTGACCAACGCCAATCTCGTAGCCCTCGTCGATCGATTGCGTGCTTTGCCCACCGAAACCGAGTGGCTTGAGTTCAAGCGCAATCATGCTGAGCCACAGGACATCGGCGAATATCTGTCGGCCCTTGCCAATGAGGCCTGCATGCGCAGCCAGCCGCGCGGCTACTTGGTGTTCGGCGTCGACGATGCTACCCACGAGGTGGTCGGCACGCATGTCGACCTTTATGCGACCAAGGGAAAGGGTAACCAAGATCTGCTGCCATGGCTGGGGGTGATGCTGCATCCCAACCCCGGCATCGACGTCGAAGTCGTCGATCACCCACAAGGCCGGGTCGTAGTTCTTTCCGTCGGCCCGGCCCGGGGCCAGCCGGTCAGCTTTTCGGGCAAGGCCTACTGCCGCGCTGGCGCAAGCAAGATGGAGCTTGCCAAACACCCCGAGAAAGAGCGCGCTTTGTGGATACAAGGCTCGGACTGGTCGGCCGAGGTCTGTGAGCGTGCGACGCTAGCCGACCTCGACCCCGAGGCTATCGCTCAGGCGCGGGCGCAGTTCCTCATCAAGCACCCGGGGCAGGCCGGTGAACTGCCAGGCTGGGACGATCTCACTTTTCTGAATAAGGCGCGGCTGCTGCGCCAAGGCACCGTGACGAACGCGGCGCTGCTGCTGCTCGGTCGCGGCGAAGCCACCGCGCTGCTCACGCCGGCCGTGGCCAGGGTGTCTTGGATACTGAAGGACGCGGATAACCAGGAACTCGACTACGAGCACTTCGGGCCGCCGTTCCTGCTGGCCGGTGACCGACTGATGAAGCGTCTGCGCAACCTGACGGTACGCGCGTTGCCGAGCGGCACGCTCTTTCCCCAGGAGCTCACGCAATACGACCCCTGGGTGTTGCGCGAGGCGCTGCATAACAGCATCGCCCATCAGGACTACCGGCGGCACGGCCGCATCGCGGTGATCGAATTTCCCGACCGTGTGCTGCTGACGAACCTCGGGGACTTTCTACCCGGCAGCGTCCGTACGGTTATCGAACAGGACGCACCGCAACTGCTCTACCGCAACCCGTTCCTGACGGATGCGATGGTCGAACTCAACCTCATCGATACCCAGGGCGGCGGCATCAAACGCATGTTCGAGACCCAGCGGCGACGCTCGTTTCCACTGCCGGACTACGACCTCGACACGGCGGGACAGGTCAGCGTGAGCATTCCTGGCCGTATCCTGGACGAACGATACACGCGCGTGTTGATGGAGCAGCCCCATCTGACGCTCGCGCAGGTGATGCTGCTGGACCGGGTGCAAAAAGGTCAGCGGATAGAGCGCGAGGAGTTCGGGCGCCTGAAGGCGGCGGGCTTGGTGGAGGGGCGCTACCCGAGTGTCATGGTATCGGGTGCGATCGCCAAGGCGACGGGGGAAACGGCACGGCATATTCGCGAGCGGGGCTTCAACAAGCAATATTACGTCGAACTGATCCTGGCCCTGGTGCGCGAACATGGGCCGGTAGCCCGTACCGAGGTCGATGAACTGCTGATCCCTAAACTGCCGGACCGGCTCAGCGAACAGCAGAAACGCGCCAAGGTACACAACCTGCTGCAGGAGCTGCGCCGCCAGAAGCTGATTGCGAATGGGGGCTCGCGGGGCGAACCGCGGTGGGTGCTTGCCCAGCCCGCTGCCGATGAGGGGCTGGTTTGAACCGGTGAAGTTTGTCAGTCTTGAACCGGACCCAGCTTCGGCGTGGCGGTTGAAAATTCTTCGAAATCAGTCCCATAGGCCTTTGTTAATCCGAGCCGCCCGCAGGCCTTTTAACAATGGGTTTAACAAAGGATTTAACAAAGGGGCTAGCAAGGCCAGGTCCGGCAAGCTGATCGACCGTGGCCAATGGGTGAGGTGCGAATGAGTACGGACACCAGTGAAAAGGGCCTCGAAACCCTGATTGTGCGGCACATGACCGGCACCGACGGCCTCACCGTCACGCCCAATGAAGTCGCCGAGCGCCCGCCACCCTATGGCGGCAGCGGCTACACCGCGGGCTGCGCCCAGGACTATGACCGCGCCTACGCGCTCGATGTGCCCCAGCTGTTCGCCTTTCTGCGCGCGACCCAGGCGCCGGCTTTTGCCAAGCTGGCGATGCTTGATGCAAACAACCCGCAGGACATCAACCGGCTCAAATTTCTTACGCGGCTGTCCGCCGAGGTCGGCAAGCGCGGCGTCATCGATGTACTGCGCAAGGGCATCTCCCACGGGCCGTTGAGTTTCACGCTGTTCTACGGCACAGCGTCGGCGGGCAACGCCAAGGCCGAGGCCCTGCACGCCGAGAACCGCTTTTCGATCACGCGGCAGCTCGCCTACAGCAAGGACGAATCACGCCGCGCGCTGGATCTCGGTCTGTTTATCAATGGGCTGCCGATTGCCACCTTCGAACTCAAGAACAGTCTCACCAAGCAGACCGTCAAGGATGCCATCGAGCAATACAAACGCGACCGCGACCCACGCGAGCGACTGTTCGAATTCGGCCGCTGCGTGGTGCACTTCGCGGTGGACGACAGCGAAGTCGCGATGTGCACTCACCTGCAAGGCAAGGGTTCCTGGTTCCTGCCCTTCAATAAAGGCCACCACGACGGCGCCGGCAACCCGCCCAACGCCTTAGGTATCAAGACCGATTACCTTTGGAAGGACGTGCTCACCCCGGCCGGGCTGACCGACATCCTGGAGAACTATGCCCAAATCGTCGAAGAAGTCGACCCACGCACCGGCAGAAAAAAGCGCAAGCAGGTGTGGCCGCGATATCACCAACTGAGTCTCGTGCGCCGCGCGCTTGCCGATGCGCACACCGCCGGCGCGGGTAAGCGCTATTTGATCCAGCATTCAGCGGGCAGTGGCAAATCGAACTCCATTGCCTGGCTTGCCCATCAGTTGATTGGGCTCAGACGTAACAACCAGCCCACCTTCGACTCTGTCATCGTTATCACCGACCGGCGCCTGCTCGACCAACAGATCCAGACCACCATCAAACAGTTCATGCAGGTTGGTGCGACAGTGGGCCATGCCAAACACTCCGGCGATCTGCGGAACTTTATTCAGGCGGGCAAGAAGATCATCGTCTCGACCGTGCAGAAATTTCCGCACATCCTCGACGAGATCGCGCTTGAAGCGACCAAGACTTTTGCCATTGTCATCGACGAGGCCCACTCCAGCCAGGGCGGCAAGACATCGGCAGCGATGAGCCAGGCGCTCGGCGCCACTTCTGCCGATGACGATGACGGTCCTGACCCCGAGGACACGGTGAACGAAGCGCTAGAGAAGCGCATGGCGGCGCGCAAGTTGCTGAGTAATGCCAGCTACTTCGCGTTCACCGCCACGCCCAAGAACAAGACGCTAGAGATGTTCGGCGAGGCCTTGCCGCCCGATGCCGAAGGCAAGATCAAGCACCAGCCTTTTCATAGCTACACCATGAAGCAGGCCGTCGAAGAAGGCTTCATTCTTGACGTGCTGAAGAGCTATACGCCGATAAACAGTTACTACAAGCTCGTCAAAACCACCGAAGACGACCCGTTATTCGACACCAAACGCGCCAAGAAGAAGCTGCGCCGCTATGTGGAAAGCCACGAGCATGCTATCGGCCTCAAGGCCGAGATCATGGTCGACCACTTCCATGAGCAGGTGTTGGCTGCGGCCAAGATCGGGGGCCAGGCGCGGGCAATGGTGGTGACCAGTGGCATCGAGCGGGCCATACAATACTTCCACGCCTTCAAGACCTATCTCTTGGAGCGCAAGAGTTCGTATCAGGCGATCGTCGCGTTCTCTGGCGAACATGAATATGGCGGAGCCAAGGTAAGCGAGGCCTCGCTGAACGGCTTTCCGAGCGGCGACATTGCCGAAAAGATCCAGAGCGACCCTTATCGCTTTCTGATCTGTGCCGATAAGTTCCAGACCGGCTACGACGAACCTCTGCTGCACACGATGTACGTGGACAAGGCGCTCTCAGGCATCAAGGCCGTGCAGACGCTTTCGCGACTCAATCGCGCCCATCCAGGCAAGTACGACTGCTTCGTCCTCGATTTCCAGAACAATGCCGACGCCGTTACCTTCGCCTTTCAGGACTATTACCGCACCACATTACTGGCCGATGAGACAGACCCGAACAAGCTCCACGACTTGAAAGCGGCGCTGGACGATGCCCAGGTCTATGCCCCGGCTCAGGTTCAACAGCTCGTGGGGCTATTCCTGGCCGGTGCAGAGCGCGAACAGTTGGACCCGATACTTGACGCCTGCGAGGAGATTTACAGCCACGCTCTGGACGAAGACCAGCAGGTGGACTTCAAGAGTAAAGCCAAAGTCTTCTGCCGGACTTACGCCTTCCTCTCGTCAATAATTCCCTACGGCAACACCGAATGGGAAAAGCTTTCAATCTTTCTCGAACTCCTGACGCCCAAGCTACCCGCGCCCAAAGACCAGGATCTTGCGAAGGGCATTCTTGATGCCATCGACATGGACAGCTACCGGCTCGAGAAACAGGCCGAGATGAAGATCGCGCTGTCGGACGAGGACGCGGAAATCGAGCCCGTGCCGACCGACGCGAGCGGCCGTAGACCCGAGCCCGAACTGGACCGCCTGAGTAACATACTCAAGACATTCAATGAGCAGTTCGGCACCACCTTTGCCGATGCGGACCGCATATTCCGCCACATTCGCGATGACATAGCGCCGAAGGTTGCCGCCGATGCGGACTTTCAGAACGCCAAAATGAATACACCACATACCGCCCGCATGGCTCACGACAAAGCGCTTGGTAAAGCCACACAGGGTTCCATGAAGGACTTCACCCAGTTCTACAAGCAATTCACGGAAAACGAGTCGTTCAAGCGTTTCGTCAGCGACATGGTGTATGGAATTACGAATCAGTGATCTGTGGTTATTGAGCTTGGATGGCTTGAAGTCTGACGCCACTTGGAAGCCCGTCGCCGAACTCATTGTCACCTGAGGCCTTATGACCACCACGCCACCAGTCAGCCCACCAATGAACCACGTCCTCGTCGATTTTGAGAACGTGCATCACATCGACCCAGCCATCATCGGTGCCAAGGCGGTGAACCTGACCATCCTGGTCGGTGCCAAGCAGACGAAGCTGGATGCCGACCTGGTGGTAAAACTGTTAGAACACACGGCCTCGGTGCAACTGATACGATTGACAGCTAGCGATAAGAACGCAGTCGACTTTGCCCTTACCTATTACCTTGGCCGCGCCGTTCTGGCAGACCCGACCGCCTACTTCCATATCATCTCCAAGGACAGCGGCTACGACCCGCTGATCGAGCACCTGGCCAGCCGCCATGTACGGGTACGTCGCCACAACGACTTCACCACCCTGACTTTTGCGGCGCCGCCCAAAGCCGCGCCCGCTGTGCCCAAGCCCGCCAAGCCCAAGTCGGCGGCCGCCGCGCCCACGACCGCAGCGGCCGGGCCTCCCGACCCAATGAATCTCGTGCTGGACCGTCTGCGCAAGCACACCACCAATCGCCCGAAGAAGAAAAAGACGCTGCTCAGCCATCTAAAGGCCAACCTCGGCAAGGAGGCGAGCGATGCAGACGCCGCCCAACTCCTGGAGAAGCTCATCAAAGCCGGGCGCATCGAGATCGATGACAAAGAGGGCGTGACCTACCGCGTCTAAATGGAACCCGACCGTTTCGGGCACAGGCGCGGGCAACCTAGCTAGCTTAAGCGAGCAAGTCGGGGTCACTTTCGGTGACGGCTCGCGCCGCTGGCACAAAGATCCAGCCACTGACTCGTCCAAGCTAATCCAGAATGTTTCGAACTATTCCTCCTCGAATAACTCGCCCGGCAATTTGAAACTGGCGCCACCCTACCGGGAGATTCTGGCACCTTGGATGATGCGAGTCTGAGCAAAGACATTTTTCAAATCGGACTCGAAATCCAATAAGTGACGGCGTATAAATATCCGCACACAACAGGTCTGTCCGGTACCTGTAACCGAGCGCTGCACTTCGGGAGAACTGGGCATAGCTGCAGCAACCGTGCTGGATGCGCGCGCGACGGAATAGCAATCCGTATAACCTAATCAAGCGCCCCTGGAAGGAGCGCAGGACCGACCGCAAAACGGTCGGGACGTTGGGGGTTCTCACATAACTGAGTTTGTACGAAGTACGTTTCTACGTTATGGCTCGGCATAGTTATTTGCCGTTGCCGCCCTCAGCAAGGACCTCGCGGTCGCTGCTGATAGTTGATGCGAGCGATGCTCGCTTACTTTAACGCGCTACTTAAAACTAGCGCGTACTTGTTCGCCCTATTGCGGCCTCGCCCCGCGAGAACCGCTTGTTCTACATTTGCGGCCGGCCTACGCCGTCACCGCACTGTGCTGCGACGTTCGACTTCGGTCGGCCGTCGGCAGCGCTTCCACCCTCGGAGCACCGTCGTGCTCCTGCGGCACGGGCGTGTGTGCGTGAATCGCGAGATTCACGCCACGCGAACTTGCCCGTTCCTCCCAGTCGTCACGCCAGCTTCGCGCTGCGCAATGACGACAGTTTTCACCTGCATCCGGACTTAGGCGCTTCACCGCGTCTAGGCGATCTGCCAAGTCCGTTGCCGTAGCGAAAGCTGCGCCAACGGTCCTGGAACGCTCGACTGTCGAGCGAGATTGCATGGGTCCGCGTCGTCACTGGCCA
>Ga0208492_1002040_pt1 | contig 10762 bp, 10 predicted proteins | sample Subbioar_CSW14AB_FD_184820 | JGI IMG/M metagenome (GOLD analysis project Ga0208492, IMG submission 184820) | Serpentinite rock and fluid subsurface biosphere microbial communities from McLaughlin Reserve, California, USA - CR12Mar_CSW14AB (SPAdes) | ecosystem: Environmental > Terrestrial > Deep...
TTCATGGTTCTCAGATCACGATCGAGTCGAAAAGCGTGGCAGGTTCCACGGGGCGTGTGGTGCGGCGAAACGCGACAGTGAATGCGTTGCCACCGACTTTTCCACGCGCGGTGTCGCGTGTGGTGCGCTGGTAGCTGATCGATGCGCCATGCCTTTGGCACAGCTCGCGGCAAATATAGAGCCCCAGGCCGCTGGAGCGGCTCTCGGAGGCAGGTCAGGCGCGCATCGCCGAGGCGCTGCAGTCGACCTGCGCGGCGCTGCACGACGCGGTGGGACTGCTCTAGGGGGCCCCGCCCGAGGCGGATTCCTTGGCGCGGGCGCCGCCCAGGATGCCGGTCAGGGCATAGTTCCCCTCGTGGCAGGCGTACTCGTAGATGTCGCCGTCCAGGGCGTAGAGCGTCATCTCGGCCTTCCAGGTCTGGGTATAGTGGACCGGATCCTCGACCACGAACTCGTAGGCGATTTCCTTGGCCGTGCGGGTGAGGCGCTCGGTCACCCGGCCCGTCTCCGACAGGAAGATCGGTCCGAAGGCGCCCTGCTGGGGGTGGACGTTGACCGTCTCGATCACCAGGGTGTCGCCCTCCCACCAGGCGGTGGAGTCGCCCATCCAGGGATGCAGGGCGGCGGGCGCGTGCGCCGCCTGGGCGGCCGCCTTGCTGGCCAGGATCGGCACGGTGCGCACGCCGAAGCCCATTTCGACGACCACCACGAAGGCGTCGGGCGTCGAGAGGAAGCGGTAGTTCGAATTGTAGATGTTGTTGAGCATGCCCGGCCCGCCCGAGCCGCGCGAACCGATCAGGCAGCGGTCGTTGGGGGCCAGTTCCTCGGGACCGTCCACCACCTTCAGGCTCACTTGCGCGCTCGCGGCCTCGTGGCCGTCGTCGCCGGCATAGCTGACCTTGAGCGTCTTCACACCGACGGTCGCCAGGGTGTCATTGGCCTTGGGCGCGTAGACCAGCCTGGGCCGCAACTCGGGCGGCGCGATGTCGGCATCGAGCTCGCGGGCGGAGAGCTTGGTGCCGGCTTCGACCGGGTAGGGCGTCGCCCAGGTGATGAGTGGTTTCAGCTTCTGCACCGCGACGGTCTTGCTGAGGGTGGCCTCGGCATAGCCTTCGGCGGCCGGCGCAACGGCTGTCACGGACACACTCACGCCGCCTTTGGCGAGCTTGGCCGGCAGCGGCGCGGTCAGCGCGGCGTTGTCCGGCCCGGCCGAGACGCCGAGGCCGATGCTGGCCTTGTCGATGGTCTCACCGACCGTCCAACTGTCCTTCAGCTTCCAGGTGATGTCGCGCGCGAGCAGCGGCGCTGGCTCGACCTTGGGTGTTGGCGTGCCGCCCTGGGTATTGCTGAGCGCAATCAGCTGCCCGACTTCGCTGACCACCGCGCCGCCGGTCATGCGCGAGCCTCCGCACCGGCGGCGTGCCGCAGTTCGGTGAGCGCGGCCAGCAGCGGCGCGCGCAATTGAACCTTGAAGCCGAAGCCGTTGGGCATTTCCGCCTCCGTGATGATGCGGTCGGTGTTGAGATAATTTTCGAGTTCAGCGATCTGCGCCAAGCTGGTCGGCGCGGCGGTGAGATTGGCCTGGATGGCGCGCAGCAGGATGATGGCGCGATCGCTGGCCGCATGCTGCATGTTGCGGAACGCGTTCTCGAGCTGGCGCAGCGCGGTGAGCGCGTCGCCGCGCGCGGTCTGCCACTGTGCCAGGGCGGTGTCGCGTGATTGCGCGCGCAGATCATCATTGCCGGCCGCGGTCGAGGACGCGGCGTCGCGTGCCGTCAGCCGTCGGTCCGCATCGTCGAGCAGGGCATTGGCGGCGGCGAAATCCTTCTTGCGCGCGAGCACGCCGGCCTCGCTGGCTTTCAGGCGCGCGTCCTGTGCGCCGGGCGCGCCATTGGCGAGGGCGTCCTTGATGCTGCCGAGCAGGGTTGCCAGTCGCGCATTGAAAGCCGGGCCCGCATCGACGGCGCCGCCTTGCGCCAGCAGCGCCTCGGCCTCGTCCAGCAATCGCCGCGCGCCGGCGAAATCCTTCTTGCGCGCCATCACGCCGGCCTCACTGGCTTTGAGTCGCGCGTCGTTCGATCCCGCCTCCTTGATGCGCGGCAACAGCGCGGCGAGACGGGTCTTGAAGGCGCTGTCCTCGTCTTCGCCGCTGGCCGGCGATGGCGTATCGGGCTGCGCACGCGCCGCCGGCACCGTCTCCTCGGTTTCGCTCTCGTCGCTGTCCAGCGCGTCGAGTTCGTCGACCTCGGTATCCTCCGGATCGAACACGTCCTCCGCTTCCTCGCCTTCCACCATCAGCATGACGCGATTGAAGGGCAGCGGTTTGTTGAGCTTGAGCAGCCGCTCGGCCTTCTTCTTGAGGCCAGGCGCCTGCGGGCTTTCCAGCGCCAGCACCAGGGTCAGCGGACGTTCGGCGTGCGCGCCGGCGACACCCCAGGCGAGTCGCGGCAGGCCGGTCTCTTTCTTGATGGCGGCGCCCATCGCGCGGGCGGGCTTGGTGCGATGAAACAGGAAGCGATGGTCGCCCGGCTTCTTGCCGAGGCCGATGGCGAAATTCATGGAGCGCTTGGTGAGTTTGCGCAATACCGCCTTGAGGTACTGCTTGTACTCCTCGGGCGAATTGAGCAGGCCTTCGGCATCCTCGTCTTCATCGTCCTCGGCCTGGGCCGGCGTTGCGCTGACGGTCTTGCGCGCGGCGTCGGTCAGGCGCGGATATTTCTTCAGCGCCTCGGCGGTATGGGTGTATTCATCGGCGTCCGCTTTGCTCTTGGCGGGCGGATTGCGCGCCAGCTTGAGGGCCTCGGCTTCGAGCTTGCGCGCGGCGCTGTCAATCTGGCCGAGCGCTTTCAGACAAGCCGACAGATTGTTTTCCGGGCCCTCTCTGGTGAGCCTGGCCTGGGCGCTCTCATAGTCCGCCAGCGCCCTGGCCAGTTCCTTGCCATCGAGACCATCGGGTTGCTGGGTGGTCCACCACCGAGCATTCAATTCCGGGCTGGCATTCTTCTTCACGTCGATGTGCTCCCTGGTTGCATCGCGCCCTGCCGTGACCGACGCACCGCGCGGCAGGCGCAGGTCCGTCGCGCGATACTAGTACATGCACGTGGCTTGGGTGTGGCCCCAAAAATATTCAGTGCGCTGCCGTGCCGCAAGGGTTGGTGAGGCTGCCTGCTGAATGCGCGAATGAATGCGCACCGACAACGAGATTGGCGCGTCGCGCGGCCGCCGCCGGCGCACTCAAGGCGCGGCGCTGAAGGCCGGCAGGACGAGCCCGTCGTCAACCATTTCAAACACCACGCGCACCGGCAGGCCGAGGGTGAGCGTCGCCACCGCGCCGCGCCACGGCGCGTGCATGCGCACCCCGTCTTCCATGTCCACGGTCACGAGCGCATAGGGCACGAGGCTCTTGAAGGCGAGATGGAAGGGATGATGGGCGATGGTCCAGCTTTGCACCGACCCGCGGCCACTGCTCTCGTGCCAGGTAAACTGCATGCTGTAACAGGCATCGCACATCGGGCGCGGATAGTGGCGCAGCTTGCCGCATGCGGCGCATTGCTGGAAGACCAGGCGATGTTCGCGCAAGGCGTCCCAATACGGGCGCGATTCCTCGCTCGGGTGCGGCTGCGGGCGCGCCGGCAAAGTATCCATGTTCATGCGCGGGCCATGATGGCGATGCTGCCATCGCCCATGTCGCCATAGCCCGTGACGAGCCCGACCTTGGCGTCCTTGACCTGCGCCGCGCCCGCCTCGCCGCGCAGTTGTCGCACCAGTTCGACGATGTGGTTGAGGCCGCCGATGTGGGCCTGGGACAGCAGACCGCCGTGGGTGTTGGTGGGCAGCGCGCCATCGAGCCGCAGGGCGCCGCTCGCGACAAAGGGCCCGCCTTCGCCGCGCGCGCAAAAGCCCAAGGCTTCGAGCTGACGAATCACGACATAGGTGAAGCAGTCGTAGATCTCGGCGACGTCGATGTCTGCATGCCGCACGCCGGCCATTGCGAACGCGCGCGGCGCGGCCTTGTCGAGCCCGATGTGGATGAGATCCGCGCGCTGCGTAATCGCGCTCGGCGAATCGGGATGACCTTCGGCGATACCGAGCACCGCCACCGGTGGCTGACGCAAGTCGCGCGCACAGTCGGCACGCGATACCACCACCGCCGCGCCGCCGTCGCTTTCGAGGCTGCAATCGAACAGACGAAACGGGTCGGCAATCATGCGCGACGCCTGGTGGTCTTCGATGCGCATGGGTTTGGTCATCATTGCGCGGCCGTTCAGGATCGCGTGCTGCCGCGTGGTGACCGCGACCTCGGCGAAATGGCGCGATGTGGTGCCATAGAGTTCCATGTGGCGACGCGCCATGGGTGCGTAGAGCTGCGCCGGGGCGAATGCCCCGACCGGCAATTCGAATTCGCCGACCGCGCGGAACTGCGGCGCTTCTTCCATCAAGGCGGAGATGCGCCCGCCGGACGATCCGTTGCGCGCGAGCGGAATCAGCACATGGCGACAGATGCCGCTCGAGACCGCCGCCAACGCGCACTGCACCGCCGCGATCGGGCTCGCGCCGCCCAGGGGTGTATGCGCCGAGAAGCGCAGGTCTTCGATGCCGAAGTTGGTGATGTAGTCCTCCGCCACCGTACCCAGGCCCGCGTAGGGAATCAGGCCGTCGATGTCCTTGGGCGAGAGGCCGGCATCGGTGATGGCTGCCAGCGATGCTTCGAGATGCAAGGCCAGCACGCTCTTGCCGGAGACTTTTGAATAACGCGTCTCACCGATGCCACTGATGACGCCGCTGCGATGAAGGGCCATGGGCGTGTGAACTCGCTACCGTGCCAGAAGATGCGGCCAAGCTAGCGGCGGCGACCGTAAATGACAAGTCGACGCGGCTTACCCCTTATCGAGACCGGCGGTTGCGCCGCCGGGCGTGCGCCATCAAGCGGCCGGGCGACGCCGGAACGACATCGCCAGCGTCACGAGCGCCGCCAGCGCGAACAACCAGCGGATATCGGTCGGCTGCCTCTCGGCGATACCCATGGCCGGGCTGGTGAGTGCGCGCGACAACGCGGCGCCGTCTTCGAGACGCACATAGGCAAGCCCGGTTTGCTGCGCGAGCGCACGCAGATAGTCTTCTTTCAAGGACGACAGATGCTCGGTGCCGCGCGCGGCTTGCGCGCCTTCGCGCTGGTTCTGATCGGCACGAAAGCTGTCGACCTGCATGACATCCTCGGCCTGCCAGTAGCCCTGCTGCCTGCCCTCGGCATCGAACTTCGGGATCGGCACCGGCGAGGCACCGCCGACACCCATCAGGACGCCACGCACCGCGCCCACTTCGCCGGCGAATGCGGGTTTGACGTCGGGATTGAGGGGCGGCGCCTCGTGGCCATCGGTCAGGAACACGAGGCGCGTGGTGTCCTGCAAGGCACGCAGCAATTCGAGGCTGCGAAACACACCCTTGGCCACTTCGCTGCGTTCCTCCCAGGTCATGCGCCAGTCGATGCGGGCGAGCATGCTCGACAGTTCCGCGAAATTCGCGCAGAGCTCGATTGGCGTGATCAGGAGAAATGCGCGATGGCCGCTGAACAGCGCGAGCCCGACCTCGGTGCCGCAGGGCATGTCTTGGAGTGCCGTCAGCGCGCTCTGCTTGGCGAATTCGAGGCGGGCAACGGGCGCGCCACGCGGGCCGACATCCGCCACATTCATGCTCTGGCTGATATCGAACACCAGCACCTGGCGATACACCGGTCGTTTGAAGGTGACCCGTGGCGCGGTCAGGCTGGCGCCCAGCAACAGGGCCGCCAGCAACAAAAGCAGAAACTGCGGATGGCGCCAGGCCCTCAAGGCAACGCGCCTTCCGGGTCCACCGAATTGATGGTGCGCACCGGGCTGCGGCGGCCTTCGACGTTCATGACTTTCTGTTCGCCGACGTCGGGCGACAATTGCAGCGCGCGCTCGAGGTTGTAGCGACCGTTCCAGTGCTGGTCATCGATGCGCAGCAGTTCGCGATAGCTGCTCTTGGCCAGTTCGATGAGGGGCAAGGCGCGATCGGCATCCTTGTGCAGGTCGATGGTGGCGGCCTGTTCGAGATAGGTGTTACCCATGTTGTACAGCACCGCCGCGCGCATGCCGGGCGCGGCGCTGTGTTCCAGCCCGCTGTAGACGAGCCGCGCATCTTGATATCTGCCGGCCTGCTGCAGACTGTAAGCCTCGGCAAAGCGCCCTGCGTCGCCGGCCAAGGGCGCGGCGCGCGCGTAGTCCGCTTGCGCGAGCGCCTGATTGTAGAGGCGCACTTCACGCCAGCGAACGCCTTCGCGCGCGAGCCCGGCGCCGCTCAGCACCACTGCCGCCCCGAGCATCAGACGCAGGAATGTCTTCAACGCCATCGCCGCAACTCGCCCAACTTCGCCGCCAGCAGCACCAGCAGCAAGGCCAGCGCCAACGCAAAACAGTGGCCGCTCAAATCGCGGCGCGGTATCAAGTCCTGATAGCGGATGGGCAGGTTCTGCAGTGTGTTCACTTCGGCGATGGCTTCGCGCAAGGCATGGGGGTTCTCGGCCGAGTACGCGCGATAGGGCAGTCCCATGCCGGAAAAGAACGTGTGCACCAGTTGTTCGGGCGCAATCTGGCGCGCGGTGTCGGCGCTCATCTCGGTCTCGAGACCGGGGCTGAACTGGCCGCGCAGATAAAACCAGTACAGCGAGACTCGATACTTGCGCAGCAGATTCCTGATCTCGTCCTGCACCGGCACGGTCAGCGTGGCCGCGCCATCGGATACCAGCATCACCACCCGCGAACCGGTGAAGGGTTTGTCCTTGAAATACTCGAGCGAGCGTATGAGTCCGGTGCCGAGATCGGTCGAGGCCAGACCACGCTCGATGGCGCCGGCGGCGATGGCGGCCTGGATGGCGCTCTGCTTCTCGGTCAGCGACAGCACCGGAATCGGATTGCCGCTGAACACGAACAGCGCAAACATATCCTGCGGCCGATGCGCGGCGAACTCGGCGAGCATGCGTCGCGCGATCTGGCCCTTGGAGGTATAGGTGCCCCATTTGCTGACGCGCGAGCGGTGCTCGTTGCCGGTCACGAAGGGCGTATCCATGCTGCCGCTGCTGTCGAGCAGCATCACGGTCTGCGCGCCCTGGCCGATGCGCTCCACCGATTCGGCGGCGCGAAACAGTCCGCCGATGCCGAACACCATGGCGGCCATGCAGGCGGCCGCGAGCAGGCGCAGTACACCGTCCATGACATCGGACAGCCCGTCGCGCGGCAGCATCGCCAGCGAGGAATAGGTCACTGCGTGCTGGCCGTGGCGCAGCAACGGCAGCACGGCGAGGGGCAACAGCAGCAGCGCCCAGGGTGTGGCGATGCCGTACATCATCGCCGGCCGCGCTCGATGGCGTGGCAGCGCCTGACGAGCGTCGCGAGTTCCCGCGCCGTATAGCGGGGCGCAGGCGCGTCGCCATCGGCCGCGTAAAAGTAGCTGCGCGAGCGCACATAGAATTCCGTCACCGGCGTGCTGAGCGCCATGAAGGGCGCATGCTCGGTAAAGAAATCGCGCAGCGTGTCGGCGAACACGGTTCTGCCGGCGGTTTCATTGAAGGCGCGATGCACGGCGCGCAGTGCGAGGTCGTAATCTTCTTCCCGCCAGCCGCGTCGGCGCGCGGCGCGCACCGCACGCCGGGCGACAGCAAAGGGCCGCGCGCGACGCCACGCCGGTAGACCACCCTCGAGAATCGCCAGCGCGAGCACGCACAGGGTCAGCGTCGCCGCGCATGACCACAACACCGTCGCGTCGAAGTGCAGGCGCGCGGGTGCCTGATCCTCCTGCAGACGGGTATCGGCGCTGTCGCGCAGCGGCGCGATCTTGACCCGCGTCGCCGGGATCAGCGCCTTCAGGGTTTCACGGCCGTTCGAATACACCAATTCGTGATGGGGCACGGCGATGGACGCCGCCTCGCTACCGACATTCACCACCTGATAGTCGAAGCGAATCTCATAGCGCGTGATGTCGGCGTGTCTTTCGCTCGTTACCCGCGGGGTTTCCAGCGCCAGCCATTCACTGAAGCGGCCCGCGGTGGGCAGGGCCTCGCCATGCAAGGTGTAGGGCTGGCGCAGGGCAAGCTGCACCACGCGCGAGAAGCGATCGCCGATGTGATAACCGAAGCTGCGCGGCTGCTCGATGTCGAGCTGTTCGATGATCCGCTCGTCGGCCCGCGCGGCGGCCAACTGCGCGAGCGCCAGGCACAACAGCATGAGCCGCGCCGCGTTCCGCCATGGCTCGCGCACGGCCTCAGCCATGGAAGTAATGACTGATCTGGTCGGCGTCAAAGCCATCTTCCAACACCAGCGGCAGCCGGCCGTAGCGCGCGCAGGTCTGCGCGAGTTCGGCGCGGCGCGCGGCAAAGGCCTGCTCGATGCGCTGCTTGAGGGCCGGGCGCATGAGCAACAGCCGACTGCGCCGCGTCTCGGGGTCCATCACCCGCACGAGGCCGAAGCGCGGTAGCTGGTCGTACTCCTGTCTGTCCCACACCACCACCGGTACCACGTCGTGCGCGGCCAGCGATGCCAGCACCTGCTCGAGCAAGGCCGGCGGCCAATGGAAATCCGATACCAGGAACACCAGGGCGCGGCGCGCGCCGAGCAGCTCGGCGGCCTTCAGCAGGCCCTGTGCGTCACGCGCGTTCGGCGTCTGTGCGCGCAAGGCTTCCGCGATGGCGTGACCGGCGCCGCGGTTCATGGTCGCCGGCACGAACCAGGGTTGCGATGGCCCATCGGCACAAGCGACGAAACCGAAGCGGTCGCCGGCGCGGTAGGCCGAGTAACCCAAGGACGCCACCAGCTCGGCCAGCACGGCTGCTTTCGAGCGCGCGCCGACGAAGCCCATGGAGGCGGAAAGATCCGCGACCACAAACACCGCAATGGTGCTGGTCTGACTGTAGATGCGCACCTGCAGTTGCTCAAAGGGATCGCGCAGGCTGGCGTGGATGTCGAAGCGGCGCGGATCCGGCGCATCGAGCAGGGCGGCGTGATTGCGGAAGCGCAGACCGCCGCCCTGCTGGCGACTGCCATGCGCGCCGGGGAAGTGACTGCTGGCGCGCCAGTCGATTCGATAATGAATCTCCGCGGCGTCCATCGCTAGGGCGACGCCACCTTGTCGACGAGCTGCCGCATCAGCGCTTCCACCACCTCGGCGCGACGCAGTTCGTAGACCGGCGTCAGGAAGATGCGATGGGCGATGGTTTCATTGAGCACGGCGTGGATGTCCTCCGGCACCAGCGCCGCGCGGCCTGCGAGCCAGGCGGCAACCTTGGCCGCGCGCATCAGCATGCCCATGCCGCGCGGACTGACGCCGGACAACACCAGGCGGCCCATGTCGACACCGCTCAAGGCGATGCCGAAATCGGCCGGCGCGCGCGTCGCCGCGCAGAGATCGAGCGCGTAGTTCTCGACCGTGGCGGTGGTGCTGATGTGGCGCTGGATGGTGGCGCCGATATCGTTCAATTGCGCATAGGGCAGGATGCCGCCTTCGAGACTGTCTATCAGCGCATCGACGTCGAAGAAGCGCGTGTCGAACATCAATTGATGTTGCAGTTCGCGTTCGCGCGGCATGGTGATGTTCAGTTCCATGAGGAAGCGATCGCGGGCGGCGGCCGGCAGTTCGAAAGTCTCTTCTTTTTCCACGCGGTTGCGATCGGCGAACACCTGCAGATGGGGAAAGTAATACTCGCGATTGAAGGCCGTGACACTGCGTTCCGCCATCACGCGCAAGAGCAGCGAATGCACCTGCGGGCGCGCGCGATTGACCTCGTTGAAGAAGAAGGTGGCGAGCGTCTGTTCGTGCCTGAGCAAGGGCCCGGGATCGATGGCCGGGCGGCCTTGTTCGTTGATATAGGTGTGATAGATGAGATCATTCGGCATGAGGTCGATGGTGCCCTCGATGCGCGCGAAGTTGCCGCCCAGCACCCGCGCGACGGCACGCAGCAGGGTGGTCTTGCCCACGCCCACGTCACCTTCGAGCAGCGCATGGCCGCGCGCGAACAAAGCGATCGTCAGCAGGCGGATGGACTTGTCCTGGCCGATGATCGCTTTCTTGATCTCGCCCTCGAATTGGAGGGCGCGCGTGCGCCAGTCGGCAAGCGTGGAATCAACCGGCATCTGCATGATGGTTCCCTGGGAAATGGGTACGGTGCTGGGCCTTGGCGCGCCGGCAGTGTAGACATGTGCGGCGGAATCCGTCCATGCGCGGCTCGTGTGTCGCGCGGCGCGAACGGCTGGTGTCGTGCGCTTCGCGACGGCTGGCCAATGTTCTTCGGGCACACCTCCACCCCGGCTCTGCCTCGGTCCGCGTGGTGCAGCGCGGACGCCTGGCGCGCGCCTGTCGCCCCATGCACGGAGAAGATACGGGTGCCGCCGGCGGGTAGTAAGCTACCGAGGGCCTCGCGACCCGCAAGGGGGCGCGATCATCGCCCGCATTCGCGTCGCCCGGGAGGGAGTGCATGCCTGAATTACGTGTCCGCCAGAATCGACTGCAGCGCTTCCTCCAGTGCATCCCCGCCTCGGCATTCGGGGCCGCGCTGTTTTCCTGGTTTCTGCATCATGTCGACAGACACGTCATGCGGCTGTCGCAGCAACGCTGGTCCATCCCGCAGTGGGTGGTCGGACTGCCCACGGTCATGTTGACCAGCACCGGTGCGCGCAGCGGCGTGTCACGAACACTGCCGGTCATCGGTGTGCCCGATGGCGCGAATGTCGCGCTGGTCGCGTCGAATTGGGGA
>Ga0208492_1002041_pt1 | contig 10760 bp, 8 predicted proteins | sample Subbioar_CSW14AB_FD_184820 | JGI IMG/M metagenome (GOLD analysis project Ga0208492, IMG submission 184820) | Serpentinite rock and fluid subsurface biosphere microbial communities from McLaughlin Reserve, California, USA - CR12Mar_CSW14AB (SPAdes) | ecosystem: Environmental > Terrestrial > Deep...
CACCATCCAGCGGCGGCAGAGGCATCATGTTAAATACAAACAGTATCAAGTTGATCAGAATGGCATTTTCGAGGTTCATGGCGAGCCATCCACCGGTCATGCCGCCGACATGCGGAAGCAGGTGAAACAGCAGCATGGCGCCAAAGGCCTGCAGCAGATTCACCCCTGGCCCGGCGATGGCGACCAGGGCCATGTCGCGGCGCGGATTGGGTAACCGCCAGAAATCCACCGGCACCGGCTTGGCCCAGCCGAACAGGAACGGTGCCTTGAACAGCAGCAAGGCTCCCGGCACCAGCACGGTGCCGACCGGATCGATATGGCGCAGGGGATTGAAGCTGACCCGACCGAGCCGTTTCGCGGTGTCGTCGCCCAGCTTCCAGGCCGCCCAGCCATGGGCAGCTTCATGCAGGGTGATGGCGAACAGCGCCGGCAGGATCCAGGCCGAGGCCTCGATCAGAAAACTGGTAATGGACTCCATGCGCCCAAACTTAGGCCCTGGCGGCGCGGGGTAAAGCCTCCGGGCGGCGCTTTTGCGTGGCGGCGTGGTGGATGCGGCGAGCGGCTTCCGGGCTCATCGCCGGCAAGGCCGGCAACAGGCCAACCATCTCGTCATGCTTGCCCGAGCAATGCAGCACCAGATCACAGCCAGCATTGAGCGAAGCTTTGGCTAGATCCGCCAGGCTGCCGCTCAGCGCCTTCATGGTCAGGTCGTCAGAGATCAGCACGCCATCGAAGCCGATATGGCCCCGGATGACGTCGCGGATCACGGTCGGCGAGATCGTCGCCGGCAGCGCCTTGTCGTAGGCCGTGTAGACGATATGCGCGGTCATCGCCCAGGGCGCATGTTTCAGCGCCAGGAAGGGCTGGAAGTCGCTCTGCTCCAGCGTCGCGCGGTCGGCTTCCACCACCGGCAATTCCAGATGGCTGTCGGAACGCGCCCGGCCATGGCCGGGAATATGCTTCACCACCGGCAGCACGCCGGCATCGATCAGGCCCTGCATCGTCGCCTCGGCCAGCGCCGCCACAACATCGGGCGTGAAGCCATAGGCGCGGTCGCCGATCACATCATGGGCACCGGTCACCGGCAGATCGGCGACGGGCGCGCAATCGACATCGATACCAAGCGCGAAGAGTTCGGCGCCGATGGCGCGGGCATTCTCATAGGCCGCCTGCCTCGCGCCCTGCGGATCACTGGCGAATTGCTTGCCGAATTGCGCGGCCGGCGGGAATACCGGCCAATGCGGCGGCTTCAGCCGGGCAACGCGGCCGCCTTCCTGGTCGATCAGCACCGGCGCATCGGGATTGCCAACCGCGGCGCGGAAGCTTTCGACCAAAGCGCGGAGCTGCGCCGGATTGTCGATGTTGCGCGCGAACACGATGAAGCCATAGGGCTTGTGCCTGGCGAACAGGGCCTGTTCCTCGGCAGTGAGCGTGGTGCCGGCACAGCCGACGACCACAGGCGCGAAGCGCATGAGGTCAGCGGGCGACAACGATGCACCCCTGCTTCTGCGCCGAAAGCTTTTCGCACAAGGCTTGCGCGGCGGCGCGGTCGCGCAGCGGGCCGGCCTGCACACGGAAGAACACGCCCTTGCCCGGAATGTCGACACGCTCGTAGCTGGCCGAGAGGCCGCCGAGTTCGCCGGGGAATTTCTTCTGCAGTGCTGCCCAGGTGGATTGCGCCTGGGCCTGTTCCGGCAGCGAGGCAAGCTGCACCCGGGCCGACCCACCGCCGGCGGCGGGTGCGGCTGGCGCAGCCGAGGGCGCTGCCGGTGTCGCAGCCGGGCGTGCCGGCTGCTGCGGCTGGGCCGGCGCGGTGGGCGCGGCGGCGGTGCGCGGCGCCGTGGTGGCGGTTGGCACGTTGGTCTGATTGGGCGGCGTCTGGTTCGGCACGGCAGTGCCAACCGGGCGGGTCGGCACGGTCACGCTGGCGCCAGCGGGCGCGCTGCCGGCGGGCGCCGGGGTAACGGTGGGCGCATTCGCGGTCGGGCGTTCCGGCGGCGGCAGCAGTTTCTCGGTCTGCTGCTGTGCATTGCCGGAATTGTTGCCGAGCCGCTCGTAGATCTGCTTGTCCTGGTTTGGCACCTGCATGCCGCCGGGATTTTCTGGCGCCACCTTGGACGGCGACTGATCGGCACGCACCAGCGGCGGCGCGCCCGAGGCCCCGCGCTTCACACCCTGGTCATAGGCGAACCAGATGCCGACGCCGAAAGCCGCAACCGCGCCAAGCGCGATGCCGGCGGTGATCATGCGCTTGGCGCTGCCGGGACCGCCCGCCGCAGCGGCAGGGGTGTTGGGAACCGGGCGCGAGCCCCGGTCAGTGCGCAGATCGCTCATGCTCTACCTCATCTCCTCAACCGGCGTGACGCCCATCACCGCAAGGCCGGAAGCAATAACGATTGCCACCGCACGGATCAGCGCCAGGCGGGCGCGGGTCAGTTCCAGGTCTTCCGCAATCAAGAAACGTGCCGTCACATCATCGCGACCGACATTCCACAACCCGTGGAACGCCGCCGCCACATCCTGCAGGAAAAACGCCACGCGGTGCGGCTCATGCGCTTCAGCAGCACTTTCCACCAGGCGCGGCCAGTTGGCCAGCAGCTTGAGCAGGGCGAGTTCCGCCTCATGGCTCAGCCGCTTCATGTCGGCGCCGCTCAGCGACGCATCGTCGGTGGCAATGGTGGGAACTTCCGTACGTGCGTTGCGCAGCACCGAGCAGATGCGGGCATGGGCGTATTGCACATAGAAGACCGGGTTGTCCTTGGACTGTTCGGTCACTTTCTTGAAGTCGAAATCGAGCTGTGCGTCGTTCTTGCGTGTCAGCATGATGAAGCGGACCACGTCCTTGCCCACTTCATCCACCACGTCGCGCAGCGTGACAAACGTGCCGGCCCGCTTGCTCATGCGCACCGGTTGGCCGTCGTCGAGCAGGTTGACCATCTGCACCAGCTTGATGTCCAGCTCGCCCTCGCCCATGGACATCGCCTTCACGGCGGCCTTCATGCGCTTGACATAGCCGCCATGGTCGGCGCCCCAGACATCGATCATCTGCTTGAAGCCACGGCGATACTTGTCGTCGTGATAGGCGATGTCGGCGCCGAAATAGGTCCAGGAACCGTCCGACTTCTTCAGCGGCCGGTCGATGTCGTCGCCGAATTCGGTGGCCTTGAACAAGGCCTGCGGCCGCGCTTCCCAATCCTCGGGCAGCTTGCCCTTGGGCGGTTCCAGCACGCCGGTATAAATCAGGTCGCGCTGCTGCAAACGGTCGAAAGCCTGCTGCACCAGGCCATCCTCATGCAGCTTGCGCTCGGAGGTGAAGGTCGCGTGCCGGATATTCAGCGCCGCGAGATCCTCGCGGATCATCGCCATCATGGCGTCGGTGGCGGCAAGGCGGAAAGCCTGCAGCCAGTCGGCTTCCGGCGCATCGCGGAATTTGTCGCCATACTGCTTGACCAGCGCTGCGCCCACCGGCTTGAGATAATCGCCGGGATAGAGCCCTTCCGGAATCTCGATGCTCTCGCCCAAGGCCTCGCGGTAGCGCAGATGGGCGGAGCGCGCCAGCACATCCACCTGGGCGCCGGCATCGTTGATGTAGTATTCGCGGCAGACCATGTAGCCGGCCTTTTCCAGCAAGGCGGCAAGCGCGTCGCCGAACACGGCACCACGGCAATGGCCGACATGCATCGGGCCGGTCGGGTTGGCCGAGACATATTCCACATTCACCGGCTCGCCCTGACCCAACTGGCTGTCGCCATAGCCGGTGCCGGCCTTGAGGATCACGGCGGTCTGGGCCTGCCAATGGGCAGGGTCGATGCGCAGGTTGATGAAGCCGGGGCCGGCGATCTCGACAGCGGTGACGGATGGCAAGGCGGCCAACAGCGGCTGCAGCTTCTCGGCGAGCAGGCGCGGGTTCAGCTTGGCCGGCTTGGCCAGCACCATGGCGGCATTGGTGGCGAGGTCGCCATGGCTGGGGTCGCGCGGCGGCTCAACCGTGACGGCCTGCAACGGCAGCCCCTCAGGGAGCACCTGCTGGGCGGCAAGCTGCTGCACGGCATCCAGGACGGCGCGGCGGAAATCGGCAAAAACGTTCATTTATTCCAAGGCTCAAGGGTTACGAATCGCGGAGGCGGACACTATAGGCCGAGGCCGGGCGTGGCAACGCCGGCTCCGGCCCGGGATACCGCAAATTGACATCCGCGAGAAACTCCCTAAATACTGGACTTGCAAGGGTAAAGCCTTGGTAAACCGGAGATGAATAGGCCGATGGACGCGCAAGTGCAGGAACTCGCAGGCGGAACCGCCCCCCAGGTGGCAACGCCAGGGGCGCTCCCGGTGACGCTTTCGGCCAATGCGGCCAAGCGGATCCGCACTATTGTCGAGGCCGAGGCCAATCCGGCGCTGAAGCTGCGCGTGTCGGTTTCCGGCGGCGGCTGCTCCGGCTTCCAATACGGCTTTACGCTGGACGACGCCGTGACCGGCGACGACCTGCTCATCGAGCGCGATGGCGCCACCCTGGTGCTGGACCAGATTTCCGCCGATTACATGCGCGGCTCGGAAATCGACTTCGTGGAAGACCTTTCCGGCGCCGGCTTCCAGATCCGCAACCCGCTGGCCACCTCGAGCTGCGGCTGCGGCAATTCCTTCGCCGTCTGATCCCGGCGTGACCGCGCCGGCCCTGCTGGTTATCGACCTGCAGCACGCTATCGACGCGCTCTATCACGCAGCCGACGGCCCGCGCAACAATCCCCAGGCCGAAGCCAATATCGCAGCCCTGCTCGCCGCCTGGCGTGGCCAGGGCTGGCCGGTGATCCATGTGAAGCATGACAGCGTGCATGCCCATTCCGCCTACCGGCCCGGCCAGAAGGGCAACGACTTCAAGCCGGAAGCCCTGCCGCTGCCCGGCGAGACCGTGATCGCCAAGCAAGTCAACTCCGCCTTCATCGGCACTGGCCTGGAAGCCCATTTGCGCCAGCACGGTATCACTGCCCTGGTGGTGGCCGGCGTTGTCACCAACAATTCGGTGGAAGCCACCGTGCGCATGGCCGGCAATCTCGGCTTCGATACCGCCCTGGTGCAGGATGCCTGCTTCTGCTTCGCCAAGCGCGACCATGCCGGCCGGCTGCGCTCGGCGGACGAAGTCCATGCCATGTCGCTGGCGAATATGGATGGCGAATATTGTACCATCCGCGACACGGCGGCGATTCTGGCCGCCCTGCCCTAATAGTTTGAGCGCCGCATGAAAATCGCCACCTGGAATGTCAATTCGGTGAAGGCCCGCCTGCCCAATGTGCTGGAATGGCTGAAACGCGCTCAGCCGGATGTGGCCTTGTTGCAGGAAATCAAATGCGTCGATGCCGATTTCCCCACGCTGGAATTCGAGGCGCTCGGCTACAAGGCCATACCCCATGGCCAGAAAAGCTATAATGGCGTCGCGCTGCTCTCGAAGCTGCCCGTGGATGCTGTGCGCACCCGCCTGCCCGGCGACGATAGCGACGAACAGGCACGCTATATCGAGGCCGATATTGGCGGCGTGACCATGGGCGGTCTCTACCTGCCGAACGGCAACCCGCGCCCCGGCGACAAGTATGAGTACAAGCTGGCCTGGATGCGGCGGCTGGAAGCCCATGCCGCGAGCTTGCTGGCGCGCGATGTGCCGTTCCTGCTGGCTGGCGATTACAACGTCTGCCCCACCGATGCCGATGTCTATGACCCGGCCGGCTGGCAGGAAGACGCACTCTGCACTATCGAAACCCGCCAGCGTTTCCGCGCGCTGCTTAATTTAGGCCTCACCGAAGCCTGGCGCGCACTGCACCCGCATGTGCAGGATTATTCCTTCTGGGATTATCAGGCTGGCGCCTGGTTCAAGAATCACGGCCTGCGTATCGACCATTTCCTGCTCAGCCCGCAACTCGCCGACCGGCTTAAGGCCTGCGAGATCGACCGCCAGCCGCGCGGCCTGGAAAAAGCTTCCGACCACGTGCCGGTCTGGGTGGAGATAGAATAAAGAAAAACAAACTCGTGGATGCCGGCATGACGTTTTTTATTGTCATGCGCCGAGTTAATACAACACCGTCATCCTCGCCATCGCCCTTCGGGCCTGTGCGCCCACGAACGCCTTTGGCGTTCGCGCGCTTACAGTGATCCGATGATCTCATGGTGATCAGGCTTTGCTGCTAGTGTAGCGCGACATCAATAGACTAGAAACTCTTGACCGAGATCCTCGGATCAAGTCCGAGGATGACGGCATTGTAGCGTAGAGAATAATCCACTCCAAACCATAAACCCAATGCAGCGCACTATATCAAAATTAAGTTGGCAAAAAAGCTATTAAGGCCTCCAGTCCATTTGAGCGAACTGAGGATTACTCAATGCACCTAACGCCCTCCTTTCAGATTGCATCCCTAGCAGGTTGAACAACAGGTCTGAAAATATGGCAGATAAATAGTTCAATAATTGATAGTGAATTATTGGGACTATACCATTGTGAACAATGGATGCTCTTAGATCTTGAATTCGGCCAATCTCAAACACACTGATAGCTTCTTGGTACGTTACCCCGTATATCGATGCCATAGCTTGAATAAGCGGTTTAATATTGGTCGTATTCGGCATCGCAATTGTTTCAAGTGCAAACCAAATTTTTAAGAAAGAATCAATGTGATCTCTCTCGCTAGCGGACTTGTCCATCCAACGTAATGCCAGATTGACTCTGGCCTTCGTGTTTGCTTCAAGCTTTGATAAATTTTTTGAGGCTACCACCAACCGATTCTTATCTTGAAATGGCATCGGAGAAGTCAATGGATTTACAAATACTGGTCCACGCATATTAATGCGCCCGGTGGGTAGCTGGAGTTCCTGAGAATACAAATGTACATACGTTGCATTCTCCCCTTCACATGCGAGTACGAGCCCTCGCGCAACCTCCATTTTCGCATTCGCTTCAGCTTCTGAAACACCACTTTTTCCACCAGATGGCGTGTAAAAAATTAAGTGTAGTCCTGCTGGCGTTTTTTTCACATTAAGTTTGTGATTAAAACTCAATTCCTTTCCATCGTCGCCAACGTAACTGAGATCAACATCGAAGTATTCTTGCTGCGTATGAGCTAATAGATAAAATACATCCTCTATTTCATCGCAGCGATATGACGTTGTATCCACTACCGTAGATGACCAACAAAAATAAGCTGAGACCCAAAGATCTACATTTCCATCGTTATCGATCCATCGTTTTGGAATCAGATCAATAAGATTAATTTGTTGTGTTTTTACTTCTTTATCCATTGGAGTTTCGCAAAGTAGCTTACCGCATTTCTAAACCTTGAATCCAATCCGGAAGCCGCCCCAGTGGCGGCCCTGGATGTTGATTGGGGCTGACACGTCCTTCATCAGCAGCAGCATGCCGCCGCCCATGTCGCGGCGATAGCATTGCAGCAGATAGGGCTTGGTGTTGCGGCCGCAGGCGAGGCCGACCGGGTCGCCGAAGATGCGGCGGTTGCGGCTGTTGGCGGCATTCCATACCGGGTCGCTGCCCTGCGGCTGGCTGTATTTCAGATTGTGGGTCGGCAGGAAGCCGTTGCGGTCGATGGCAGCGCAGAAGGCGATGCCGCTATTGGCCGAGAGGATCGGTTCCTGAATCTTCGGCAGGTAGGCGTCGGTGAATTTGACGAACCGCGTCATATGCTGCTGCGGGTTGCTGCCCTGGATCGGCACGTAATTCTCGTCAAACAGGTCTTCCAGGCGGATTTCGCCGCTGGCCAGGCCGCGCTCGAAGATTTCCATGATCTGGCCGGCACCCTGCTTGGCGGCACGCACGAAAGGCAGATCGGCAGCCGTGGTGACGAAGGCGGTCTGCTCCGCCAGCGCCGCCACCTGCTTGTCGATCACCTGGATCGACGACGAGGTGCGCTGCACCACCGCCAGGTATTCCTTGGTGCCCTGATCCATGCCCCGAATGGCACCGGCAACACCGCGCACGCGGTCAACCTGTTCGCTTGACGCGGTTTCGATATCGACAAGCTGCTGCCCCATGCTGTCGATGGCGCCGACAATCTGCTGCAGCACGGTGCCGGTTTCCGATACCAGTTCGACGCCGGAACGGACCTTGTCATTCGATTGCTTGATGATGGCGCCAATATCCTTCGACGCATTGGCCGAGCGCCCGGCCAGCGCGCGCACTTCCTGCGCCACCACGGCAAAGCCTTTTCCCGCTTCGCCGGCGCGGGCCGCTTCCACGCTGGCATTCAGCGCCAGCAGGTTGGTCTGGAAGGCAATCTCGTTGATCAGCGAGGTGATCTCGGAAATGCGCTGCGACATTTCCGCCATCTCGTTCATCGCCTCGATCGAACGGTTCACCACCTTCACGCCGTTTTCCGCCGCGCCGCGCGCCTGCCCGGCCTGCTGGTTGGCACGCTTGGCGGCGGCCTCGTTGGCATGCGCGGCCTCGTTCAGGCTCTGGGTATCGGCAGCCACCTGGCTCAAGGATTCCGACTGCGCCTCGGCCTTCTGCGCTAGGCCGGTGGCTTCGCGGTTCAATTGCACCGTGGAGGCGGAAATCTCGTTCGCTGCCTGCAGGATGGTGCCAACCACTTCGCTCAGGCGGTGGATCGCCTGTTCCGCGCCATCGCGCATGGCGCCGAAATCGCCGCCCTGGGTGTAGTCCATGCCATGCGAGAGGTCGCCTTCCGCCATGCGGGCGAAAAGCTGCTTCAGTTCGCCGACCACCTCGTCGAGGGTTTCCGCCATGTGGTTGAAGCCCTGCACCAGCGCCTGGTCGTCGCCGGTGGTGAGGCGGCGATGCAGCACGCCCTCGGCAATGGCACCGCAAAGCCCGGCCACCGCCGTCACCGAAGCCTTGCCGGCCCGCGCCTGTTCGGCAGCCGCCTGTTCCAGTTCGCTTACTCTTTGCCGCAGGCCATCGCGCTCGGCCTGGAGGTCGCCCCACAGCGTATCCAGCCGCTCGAAACTGCCGAAATGCGCTGTCGGCCGTGCATTGGCCGGCAAGCCGGGCCAGCGCCGCAGCGCCTCGCCGAAGCCGCCATCGCCGGCACCGCCGATCACGAATATCAGCCCGAGCAAAGCCAGCAGCCCGATGCCGAGCATGGCGCCCAACAGGGCATTGCCGCCCAGGCTCTGCCCGAGCGTGTAGGCCGCCATCGCCGCCAGCACCAACATGACCAGAACCGGCACCCCGGCGCGCAACCCTGACGGTAAACCTGCAATCACCCGCATAACGCCTCCCAGCGAAACCGCCCCGGCTGACGGGATAAAGCCCCGGCGCCATGGCGTTATTTTTTGCTAATTCTAGTCATGGCGAGGCCGTCAGGGAACGTCCTTTAAAGAGCGGCGGCGGCACGCCTCTGCGACCTTAGTCGAAGTCCGTCGCGTCATGCGTCACAGATCGGACATCGAATCTTCATCGGGTTGTATTGCGCCCAGGCTATCCAGCCACGTGCCCCCCGCATTGCCTCGCGTATGCCTCTCAGGACCAGCCCCGACATGACCACTGATTCGCCCTCCAAGCCGCACCGCCTCCTGGCCGGCCAGACCCGCGCCCAGGCTTACGAAGCCTCGCAGGATATCGGCATCAACCCCGCAGCAACCGACCTTTTCGCCGAGATCGCCGAGCGCCGTTATGGCCGCCGCGACCTGCTGAAGGGCCTGGCCGCCACCACGGCGCTGGCGGCTTTGCCCGCCGCCACGCTGCTGCCCGGCGCTGCCGAGGCCCAAGGAAAGGTGCCCGCCCGCCACAGCTTTGCCTTCGCCGAGGTGAAGCATGGCGTCGACCGCACCCATCATGTCGCCGCCGGCTACAATGTCGATGTGCTGATCCGCTGGGGCGACCCGGTGACCGCCGACGCCCCGGCCTTCGATCCGCGCAACCAGAGCGCCAAGGCGCAGCAGAAGCAGTTCGGCTACAACAACGACTATGTCGCCTACATGCCGCTGCCGCTGGGCAGCAGCAACCCGAACCGCGGCCTGCTGGTGGTGAACCACGAATACACCAACGAAGAACTGATGTTCCCTGGCCTTGGCCGCCAGGAAATGAAGGACGTGAACTTCAAGGACATGACGCCGGAGCTGATTGCCATCGAGATGGCGGCGCATGGCATGAGCGTGGTGGAAATCCAGAAGACGCCGGAAGGCAAGTGGTCGGTCCTCAACGGCAGCCGCTACAACCGCCGCCTTGATGCGCTGGAAACCCCCTTCGAGATCACCGGCCCCGCCGCCGGCCATGCCCGCATGAAGACCAGGGCCGATGCCACCGGCCGCCGCGCCATCGGCACGTTCAACAACTGCGCTGGCGGCGTCACGCCCTGGGGCACGGTGCTGTCGGGCGAGGAAAACATCCACGGCTATTTCTGGGGCAAGCTGGACGAAGCCAACCCGGAAGCCCGCAACCACAAGCGTTTCGGCGTGCCGGACAACTGGTATGCCTGGGGCAAGTTCCACGACCGCTTCGACGTCAACAAGGAGCCGAACGAGCCGAACCGCTATGGCTGGATCGTCGAAGTTGACCCCTACGATCCGCGTTCGGTGCCGAAGAAGCGCACCGCGCTCGGCCGCGTGAAGCATGAAGGCGCCACCCCGGTGGTGAACCGCGATGGCCGCGTGGCGGTGTATTGCGGCGACGACGAGCGTTTCGAGTATGTCTACAAGTTCGTCACCGCCGGTCGCTTCAACGCCAATGACCGCGCCGCCAACATGAACCTGCTGGATAGCGGCACGCTGTATGTAGCGCGCTACAATGCCGATGGCAGCGGCGA
>Ga0208492_1002042_pt1 | contig 10755 bp, 8 predicted proteins | sample Subbioar_CSW14AB_FD_184820 | JGI IMG/M metagenome (GOLD analysis project Ga0208492, IMG submission 184820) | Serpentinite rock and fluid subsurface biosphere microbial communities from McLaughlin Reserve, California, USA - CR12Mar_CSW14AB (SPAdes) | ecosystem: Environmental > Terrestrial > Deep...
AGATGTTGCTTGCTGCCGGAATAGCCGGAATAGGCATCGGACTCTTATGGGGACTCCATTTCCCGATCAATAAACATCTTTGGTCCAGTTCATTTATTCTGCTCACTGCAGGCATGGCATTTTTAATACTGAGTCTGTTCTATTATGTGATTGATGTATTAAAATTTCAAAAATGGGCATTTTTCTTTCAGGTAATCGGTATGAACTCCCTGACCATTTATCTGGCTTATCATTTTATTGATTTTGCTCATACTTCAAAAATTCTCTTCTCAGGTCTTTATACTCCCTTACCGGAACAGTTTCATGATGCACTGGAAGCATTTGGAGGCTTGATCCTGATATGGTCAATGATGTATTTCCTCTATAAGAAGAAGATTTTTATTAAGATATAGGGAGAGTCATCAATTACGAATTACGAATTAAAAATTACGGAATTAGAGTTCCTGAGATAGGCAGTTAGCTGGAATTGGATTTTGGTTGATCCACCCTCTTTGATTCTCCCGCCGGCGGGAGACATTGGGCGCCCAGGCTCTCACACAGGCCCAGATCCTGCTCATTTGAAATTTACCGAACACCACTGACAAATCGACAATCCGATAGCCATTGGGTTAACTAACCATCAAATTACCTCCTCATCCAACCCTATATTCAAAACTCCAATTGAACCGCTACTCCAATTTGCTCATTTGCTCATTATCTGCCATAGACAAATAGGCAAATCATCTCATTGACAACCTGATAGCTATCGGGTCAGCTAACCGTCATATCCCCCCTAATCCAACCACGTAATCAAACCGTCAATTGAACCGCTACTCCAATTTGCTAATTCTCTAATTTGCTAATTCACAATCGACAACCCAATAGCTATCGGGATGCTCATTTACTAATTCTCTGCCATTGACAAATAAACAAATTAGCTCATCGACAAATTGAATCCTAATTTGCTAATTAAACCTAACTCTTCAGCCACTGATCAAACCAGTTGAACGCTTCTTTCTGCATGTCTTTATCAAACTTATGCGGCCCCGGGTAGTAGGAACATTTAAATTTATCTTCTGCCTTTGCCTTTTTATATACCTCACCTAATATATTTTCTGCGCTTTTCATTTCCGGCAAGGTATATAATGCATCATCTGAATCATTGAGAACCAGTGTCGGAAGAGGCGCTCTGAGTCCGAGTATTTCAGGAAAGTCCATCTCTTTCGGAAGAACCGGCACATAAGTCATCCAGGTATGTGTAAATGATCTGTTCAGAATAAGATCCTTCCAGGTAGTCATAAACCCTACACATACCGCACATTTAATCCTTGGATCCAGTCCTCCCATGAATACTGTCCTCATTCCGCCGCCGGATAAACCACCGCATCCAATCCTTTCAGGATCAACATCTTTACGGGCACAAAGTACATCGAGTGCTTTCTGATCTTCAGCAAAGAAAACTCCCGGCCAGGTAGTTCCGGCACAGAACAGTGATTTAGCCATAGTATGCTCATGAGTAGCTGCCCAGTTATTATAAGCGATGATATTTTTTGAATTTTCCGGATCCTTATCCGTAAGTCCGTTTCTCATATTTGCCGGAAGATCCTGCATCATTACTCTTCTGCTGGCAAAAGGAAATGCATCAGCAACCAAAACCACATAACCTCTCTTTGCTATTTCATTGGCCCATGCAAAACCACTGTAATACAATTTCTGATGTTCTATCATATCAGGATGCTGCTTATCGGAAGTACGGGTTATTTTTCTGGTTCCGAAATATTTGTTGGCACCATGATCATGAAAAGCCAGAATTCCAGGTAAAGCGCCCTTTGCATTCGCCGGCTTGAGCAAAATTGCTTCTGTTGGCCTGCCATAAGGCAATTGCCAGCTAAGCTCCTCTATATGAAGACCATCATATTCATATTGCTTTTTTACGGTAACCTCAGGAGTTCCGCCAATATCGGGAATGCCCAGACGGTCGTTAATTCTTTCTTTTGCCGCCGTACGCCATGTATTCAGATCCTGCCATTTCGAGTTTCTGAAAGAGTGGCTGGGTACCTTACCCTCCATTAATGAATTTGCCCAGGGACCATAGAGTCCTATAATACTTTGCTTAGCAGCATCAAAGGTTTCATCAGTTGCTGCAGCAGCAGCAGTTCCCTCAGCTTCCGGTTCATTACATGAACTCAGACTACTTAATAATATTCCACTACCCACGACACCAATTCCGGCAGCACCGGCTACTTTCAGAAAATCTCTACGGTTGTTTTTCATCTGTTTATCTATTGTTTTTTAATGGTGATGAACCTGCCTGCGGGAGGCTGGTCGATCATGATTTAATAATTATATCCCTGCGGGCTTTGGCAAAATCATGATGGTTTTCATTATGCTATTCTTTTAAATTAAACCTCAATCTGCTTATGCATCCTGATATTCAGTCAAATACCAGGATTATAAAGCAATATAAAAGAATTTTGAGAAAATCTTAACAATAATTAAGCTTCAGTAAAAGATATGAGCCGGATTATTAATTGATTAGGAAATTGAAGTAAAGAGAAGTATATGTACACCAACGCTAACGCAAGTGAAGTAGCCTGTTAACAGACTCAGTCATTCGTAATTTTTAATTCGTAATTCGTAATTGATCATTAATCGTTAGTCCTTCGATGCCTCAGGTAATAGAACCCGAGCTTACCGGCAATAACCGCATGATTAAATAAATTAGGAATCAAACCATAATGCTTTGAAAAAATATGGAAGCGTTCAATCAAACTTTGACGATGTCTTTTCTTAGACATTCCACCCACCAGATATTTTGCAACATACATATGGGTATTAACAATCTTACTCGCTTTTTTTGCAGCTTTCAGTATCCAGTCGATATCTGAACTCAGTTTATAATTCAGATCGTAAGGTTCAGTAAGACTCTTTCTGATATAAATTGCCTGGTGACTGATACTCATTCCGTATTTAAAGTCCTTCCAGGTAAAATGTTCAGGGATCTGATGACGGCGACGACCCAGACTTTCCCAATTCTCATTATACATTTCTGTTTCGCCGTAATAAATATCTGCATCCGGAGAAAGACTGAAAATCTTCTCTACCGTATCGGGTGCATAAATTTCATCGCCTGAGTTCATAAACAGAACATAGTCGCCGGCTGCAAGAGCAAGTCCCTTGTTCATGGCATCATAAATTCCCTTATCCTTCTCAGAAATCATTTTACTGAATCTGGTTTCATATTTTTTAAGGATATCCAGAGTACCATCGTTTGAAGCACCGTCAATGATCAGGTATTCGATATTCGGATAGGTCTGATTCAGCACAGAAAGTACCGTACGTTCAATATCACGAACATTATTGTAAACAATAGTAATGACGCTTAGTTTAGGCCGGATCATGCGTATGTAATAATGTTTCGTACAATTTAATATGCTGTTGGGCTACAATTTGTTCGGAGAATTTTTCCTCAACAATTTTCCGTGCGTTAAGGTTCAGTTCCTCTCTTTCAGGATATTCATAAACCCACACAATACCTGCTGCAAGATCCGCAGCAGAACGATAGGTTGCCAGATACCCATTTTCTTTATGTTTTACCATATCCGGGATACCACCTGTAGTAAATGCGACAACCGGAGTCCCGCATGCCAGACTTTCCATAACCGTATTCGGCAGATTATCCTCCAGTGATGGGGCCAGGAAAACATCTGCAGCACTATAACATAAACTCAGCTTCCTATCATCATTGATGGTTCCCAGAAAAGTGGTTGAAACTCCGAAATCAGGAACATTTTTTTCATCACGATTACCAAACACCACCAGCTCAATTTTATCTGATGGTATTCTATGATCTCTCTGCAAAATTTCGAGTGCCTCTATCAGATAGGCAGTTCCTTTATGCATATCCTTTCGGGAAGGCATAAATCCGCTCATCAGAATGAACCGGTCGCGGTTTAAGCCCAGTGCAGTTCTTGCTACAGTTTTATCCTCCGGACAGAATATTTTCAAATCCAGTGTGTTGGGAATATGAAGAACAGGATGATTCCCAAGCATATTACTCTTGCGGACTGTTTCTGCCATCCAGCTTCCGGGAGCGATAATGGTAAATTTCAGGTTTTGATAAGCCCTTGCTTTACGGATCCAGATCCGGTGCGAACTGTCCTCGTCACCTGAATATTTTAAAACAGGGCAATTCCCGCATTCCCTGAGATAATGATCACATTCATATTTTACATGGCAGCCTCCGGTAAATGCATTGATATCATGGAAAGTCCAGACAATTGGTTTATTCAGCTGTTTCAAAGCGGCTATATCCTCCGGTCTCAAAAAAGCATGATTTATCCAGTGAAGATGGATGATATCGGCTGATTTCAACAAGCTGCCTGATGAAACATCCCTGCCCCATACCGGAAAAGAAAAAGGAATCGGGACGGGTTTGGTAAAAATCTTTACCAGAATCCTCTCTATAATTATTCCTGCAGCAGTGATCCATTTTGCAAAAAAACCTTTGGACAAATTTTCCACCTCCGGGTCGGGTCGGAAAAGAAAATTTACAGCCAGTACAGAGTCTATACCCTGAGCTTTCAAAGCTTTATTCAACCGCCTGGATGCCCTCCCAGCGCCGCCGTTTCCGGCATAGGTATTCAAATGGATAATTCTCACCGTTTCAAAAATACAATTCATATTGCTAATTAATGGAACTGATTTAATGCAGAAACTCTCAATTCCTTCTGAATCTCATCTGCATATCTAATCTTTTTGTTTTCTTTGCTTCTGAATGGAGAATCAACTAACTGACCGGAAATTCTGGACCAATTACTGGGAGTCAAAACCCGATCTGGCCATCAGCATAGATAAAAACTATCTGTTCCACCAGCAGATTGAAGAGATCGTTAAAAAACAGCAGATTAAAACTGCCATTGAACTGGGTGGTTTTCCGGGCTATTATTCCATATTTCTGACCAAATATCTGGGTGTCAAAACAACTCTTTTTGATTACTTTATCCATCCGGGTATCTTAAAAAAGGTGCTGAACAAAAACGGCCTTCAGGAAAGCGATATCACCGTGATAGAAAATGATATATTTCAATACAAACCGGAGCAGCAATTTGATCTTGTACTTTCCTGCGGGCTGATTGAGCATTTTAAGGATACCAAAGATATTATTGAAAGGCATCTTGAATTTTTAAATCCCGGTGGAACCCTGTTTATTACCCTTCCTAATTTCAGAAGCGTGAATGGCTGGGTTCAAAAAACATTTGATAAGGATAATTATCTGAAGCACCATATTGAATGCATGGATACCGCATATCTGGAAAATATCCTGAAAGATCTCAACCTGGAAGTCTTACAGGCAGACTACTGGGGCCGGTATAGTGTATGGCTGGAAAATAAAGATCAGAAATCTGTTCTGACTAAAGTTTTCATCAAAAGCATCTGGATCCTTGGTAAAGTCTTTACCAAAATAGTCCCTGTTGAATCAAGGGCCTTATCGCCTTATATTGTTCTGGAAGCGAGAAAGAAGCAATAGTTTAGCGATTTAATTTAAGCTTCTCTTTCAGGAAGCGCAGTCCTCTTTCCAGCAGATTTCCCTTTCTTGTTTTTAGAAATTGCTTTATTGCGAAGTAGGCTTCAGGATTTTCTTCCGGTTTATCGGGAAACCAGGTAACCGGCAAAGGATTAATGATTACATTATAAATATCATTTATTCCTGAATGGATCCCGGTTCCGTCGTGTCCGATATTGTTAATCAGGGATTGTGAGGGATTGAGGGTTAATCCACCCTTAAGAAAAATGGAGGCATACCATCGGATAGCCCAGGAATTATTCCTGCCCTTCTTAAATTCAATCATCTGCTTCCAGAAATTCATGCTTCCCTCAATAGAAAACTGATGTATCTTTTGAGTGTCAAATTGCGAAATCAGTTTATCTATATCCGGTTCGAAATTTTTCCATGCCCTCTCCCAGGTTGCCCAGCCCCAGCTTGTTGCCGCCCTGTAAAAAAAAGTCTGAGGTAAATGATCAGCTTTCAGGGGATACATATAAGCCCCGATGTGCATTACCTTTTTCTCCTTTTCATAGCGCTTCAGGGCATCATTAAAATACTTCAGGGTATATTCAGAGCTGATCAGATCATCTTCAAATACAATTGCACTGCCAAACTCCCGGGTTAACCGGCTAACTCCATCAATAATAGAATCTGCCAGCCCCAGATTTCTGTTTCTTTTGATAACTTCTACATGCTTAAAGCCATCCACATCGCTGATAATATCCCTTACCTCTTCAACCAGCTCTTTCTGACTTTCATCTTTGGCCGCATCAGAAAAAATGAATAACAACGATTGCCCTGCCAGCTCATTCTTCTTCAGATACTGAAGTGTCCGTCGGGTATGATCCGGACGGTTATAGACGAATAAGGCTATAGGTGCAGGGGTTTGCATATGTAGTATTTAGTATGGCGCGATGAAATTATCAATTATTTAAGTTCTTCCTCAGTAAATGCCTGCTGCCTGCCCTTGTATTTCAAACGAACAGCTGCCAGTTCCTCCTGAGTAATTTTATCTGCCTTATTAGTCCAGGCATTACGAATGTAGTTCAGAACCTGAGTGATTTCTTCATCAGAAAAACTGGAGTTAGCCGCAATCCCTGGCATTTCACCACTAATTTCTGGAGCTTTGTACAATTTTGCAGATACGGTAATTGGTCCGCTTAACCCAAACAGGACCACCCTGGCGAGTCTGTTCTTATCTCCTGTTACCCAATCTGAGTTATTCAAAGGCGGAGCGAGCCCGGTAATGCCTGCACCTTCAGGCCCGTGGCAGGTCTGACACACAGAACGGTATAAAGCCAGTCCTTTAGGATATTCCTTTGAGAGATCAGCAGAACCTGTACTCTTCTTCTTCAGATCATCCATTACTTTTTTCAGCTGCCGGCTGATTACCTGTGAAGTATCTGCCTTTAACTCATCAAAAAATACACTTTCCTGATTTTTCAGATTGCTGATTACCGCATCGGCAATAAAAATATTATCGGGGTATTTTTTTGCCAGTGAAATCAGCAGACTTCTTGAGGCATCCGGATTAAATGAACGGATTTTACCGGCAAGAAAAGCCAGGTAAGGTGCTGCCAAAGTATCGCCGGAAGAAAGCATCCGGTTGAAAGTGCTTAAAAACTCCCTGTAATTTTCTTTATTCATCACAGAAGGACTGACGTTTAAAGCCTGCATTCTGAAAGCCCAGTTCTTTTCATTCAAAATCGGTAAAACATCTGTCTTTCTTAAAACACCAAGCCCCTCCATGGTCCACAAAGCATGAATTACAGAACGAGGTTGAACCCGCTTATAAAGCATGCTCCTTAATGAACTTTCCAGATTTTTATTCCTGCTATCGACCAAAATCTGCTGAGCCTGATTACGTACCCATCCGTTTGAATGATTTAATAAAGGCAGCAGCTGAGCAGATGACGAAGGAATAGTCTGAGGCACAACTTTTTTTCCTGAAGGAACTATTTTATAAATCCTGCCATAAGACAGCGGTTCAGTAAGGTTTCTGGCTTTTATCTGACCCTTCAGGTATGGAGTTAAGTAGGTTTTATGCTGAATGATTCCGCGATACATATCTACAATGTACAGCGCACCATCCGGCCCCACATTGAGATTTACCGGTCGGAAACGCTCATCAGTACTGGCCAGAAATTCACGACCGCTATAGGCCTGGTGACCGGCTACCCGATAACCTTGTTCATCTATGATATTTCTTTTAATCAGATTTGCAGAAGGCTCAGCAACAAATGCATTTCCGTAATATTCCTTCCCAAACAGCATACTGCTGAAAATAACAGGTCCGCAGGCCGCCGTAAAATTTACCAGCCTCAGACTATCGTCCAGAATACCTTTCATATAACCTCTGTTAACTCCGGGTGTGGGTCTGATTGGATATACCCGATTATTCTTGATAATATTTTCAGAAAAGCCTCTGACTCTTTGCTGATTATCGTTTGATGCTCCTAAACCCGGACTAAAGAAATCGCCCTGAAGATTCTCCGAATTATTATTATAGAACAATCGTCCCTGATCATCCTGACTGATTCCCCACTGTCCGCGGAAATGAGTTCTTTCGATCAGCCATTTATCACCTGCTTTTCTGTACCGCTTTGATGATTTGGCATTATATATCCAGTTGTCCATGGCACGGAAAAGGCCATTGGGCTGATGTTCAACATTTCCTCCTTCGGCATAAGTGGGATCAACCAGTGTTTTTTTACCGGGTTTATCATTGCGGATTTCATAAAACCAAAGCTTAGGGGATTCTGCAACAAGCAGTCCGTTTTCAATGAGAGCAATTGCCCTTGGCAGAACCAGTGAATCCAGAAACACCTGCCGGTGATCCATTCTGCCGTCACCATTTCTATCGCTCAGAATAACGATTTTACCTGTCGGCTGATCTTCGCCCGTACCAACGGTATCCGGCATGTAATTTTCCATCTCTACTACCCAGATACGTCCTTTTTTATCAAACAATACAGAAACCGGTGAATTGACCAGTGGTTCTTCAGCAACTATCTGAATGCTGAAGCCAGGCTCAATTTTCATGGCTTTCAGCGACTCTCCTGCCGAGAGCACCGGTGATTCAGTAAAAGGCTTTTCGAGCTTGATGGTGTCTAAAGCAAACTGATACTGCACTGCATTTCTTTCGCCAAGGAAAAGACTCGCAAACATGATCAGAAGGAGTGGTATGGAAAGGTATAAGGTTTTCATTCCTGTTCAGCCCGGGATTATTAAGTTAAAAAATATCCAGATCTCCGTTTTTCCGAAGCAGGATAGTATAGGCATTGGCAAAAGATTCCTGTCTTTTTCGCCCGCTGAAGATAATAATCAGCTGTTTAATTATAAATTCTGCATCAATTCTCAAACTCCGCAAAAAACTTTTCGGTTTCTTTTGATTAACAAAGGCGTTGAATTTGCTTACTTCCGGATCTATCATTGAAGTTTTATCGTTCAGTATCTTAAAGCCTTCAGACTGTACCAGAAAACGTAAAGAAGTTGGAGTATACATATTAATATGACCGTAATCCAGAAAATGTTTCATTCTCAGATCTACTCCGTAACGATAGTCGCAGGGCACTTCAATGATGAGATGCTTAGATACCCTTCTGATCTCACGCAATAACATCCGTTCAAACTCTACATGTTCAAGAACATGTGCCAGAATAACCAGATCAAATTCATCATCTTCAAAAGGAATCCGGTAGCCATCAAAAATACCTGCAGATTTTACATTTTTAAGTGCCCGTTTATTGATTTGTTCCAGTCCGCTCTGTGATATTTCCAAAGCATGCATTTCAGGAAAGGCATTCCACTGAGAAAGGTAATGTAAAATACTTCCATCACCGGCACCCACTTCCAGAACCTTATTGAATGAATGTCCGAAGCAGACATCCACGATATTTTGTGCCTTGTATTTTGCACCCAGCATTCTCCACTGTTCATCATGCCCCGAATAAAATCCATCATAGGCCTGCTTAAGCTCTGCACTGATAATTTCTTCGCTCATGTTATATCCCCAGACAATTATTTGCTTTGTAAAAAACCGAAGTGGATTTGCGATAGAATAATCCCGGAGAAATCCCACTGAAGGAAAGTTCCTTAAATCCTTCCTTTTTAAAGAAGCTAATGGCTGCAATGTAATTTTCGCGCTCAGAATCATCCAGAACGACAACCCCTCCTTCACTTAAAGCAGCCAGCGACTGATAACAGCAATTCACCCGATCCCTGCCATCTACGATGATGATATCAAACTTTTGTCCCATGTTTGCAGGCATCTTACTGTAATCACCACCAGTTTGCAGTTCACAAAAAATCATTTCTGAATTAGATGGCTTGGTAGCTGATATTTTGTCAAACCAGGCCTTATCATGTTCAACTGATACAACTTTTAAAGCTCTTTTTGCATAATACAAAGTAGAATTACCCGATCCGAACTCAAAGATTGTATGCTCCTTTTGTATCCTGTCAGCAATAAAATCGATAAAAGAATAAGTTACCCAAGGAATAGGTTCCGAATGCCCGTCGACAGGTGATTTACTTTCGAATGACCTGAACCATCCTATTTCTGATAAATAACCTTTAATGCCGAAAGACAGTAAAGTTTTGATTCTTGCCGGACTTAACAGGCTGGTATAGGATTCCGTTTTTTTCAACGTTTTGAAATTTTTTGAATGATAGAAATTAAAAATAAGGATTTAAGCATATTTAATCCCTGCCTCCGGGTTTCCGGGAAAACAAGAATAAAAAAAGTTGCCGAGAAATACGCGATCAATGTAGCAAAAGCTGCACCCTGAAGTCCGTAAACAGGAATCCAGATATATCCAAGTATTACATTAATTACAGCGCCTGCACCGGTTCGGTATAAAGAATATTTGGTATATCCTTCAGCAATCAGATATTGCCCACTTGCGCTGCCCAGAAATACAAAAACTCCGGCCCAGATATGGATAGACAGAACAGAAGCGCCTTCAGCAAATTCAGCAGAATAAAAATACCTGTAAATATAATTTGAGGCGAAGGTCATGAACAATGCAATAGAAAGGCTGATGATGATCATCAGATCGTACATGTCCACCAGTCTTTTCTGATATCTTGCCGGATCGTCTCGACGGGCATTCATAATGGCAGGAAACACGGAAGTTACAATAGCTACCGGAATAAAGTACCAGCTTTCACTCCAGTTGACCACGGTAGAATAGATGCCTAAGGCACCCGCACCCAGAAAGCTCTCG
>Ga0208492_1002044_pt1 | contig 10752 bp, 7 predicted proteins | sample Subbioar_CSW14AB_FD_184820 | JGI IMG/M metagenome (GOLD analysis project Ga0208492, IMG submission 184820) | Serpentinite rock and fluid subsurface biosphere microbial communities from McLaughlin Reserve, California, USA - CR12Mar_CSW14AB (SPAdes) | ecosystem: Environmental > Terrestrial > Deep...
GCGCGCCTGGGAAAAGTGGTCAAAAGGAACCGGCCTCAGTCCGGGAAATCCGCGGAATCCCAAGTTAGACCAGGTTGACCCCAGAGATTACCGCAGGGTTTCTTTCTTTTTCTTTTCCAGTTGCTTGCCGATGAACTTGCTCAGGCCAGCACCGCGCAATTCATCGTTCGTGCCGAGGATAACGCCGGTGTCCCCATCGACCAGCAGGACGAAGGGAATGCTGTTCACTTCGTAGGTTTGACCGATCTTCGTTTGCCAGCCCTTGCCTTCAAAGACTTGTTTCCAGGGCAATTCCTTTTCACTCAAGAATTTTTCGACCTTTTCCTTATCGTTGGCGTTGTCGAAGCTGATGCCCAAGATTTCAAATCCTTTGTCGTGCCAGTCCTTGTAGGCTTCTTTGACGTGGGGCAATTCGGCGATGCAGGGCCCGCACCAGGTTGCCCAGAAGTCAACGAGGACCACTTTGCCGGCGTATTGCTTGGGGAAGGCAACCTTGGTTCCATCCAAAGCTTCTGCGTCAAAGGGGATGACCTTCTTGCCTAGTCCCAAATCGATCGGCATGGGAGCGATCGGTAGCGGCTTCTCCGCCTTGGTGAGCTTAAATTCCTGGCCATCGCGACTGAGCACATAGGTCGTGCCAGTAAAGTTGAACGGTTGGTCGAGTTTGACCGTCTCATGCTTGGCGCTCTTCTTTTTGTTGCCGTCGCGGTCAATCCACAGACCCATTTGCGGGTTGTTGCCGGTGCTGGTTGTGAACTTCTTGCCGTCGAGTTCGAATGTCAGCTCGTAGCCATAATCGCTATAGTACATCAGTCGATTTTTGTAGGCTGCCCTTTTTGCATCGGTGGGATCAAAGCGGTACAGGCTGACGGTGGCCAGCTTGCCGTCGCCCAAGTCGACCTGTGCGCTGCCGGTAAACTTCGTCGGAGCGCCTTTTGGTGCTTCAACCAATTTCGTTGCCGGATCGTTGGTCAGATCGCCATCGTTGTTCGTGTCGACGAACAACTTGGCCGGCTTGCCTTCGGGTTCATCCAGAATGAACAGGTATTCCTTGTCGCCCAACTTAAACTTGCCGTATTTCGGCGCGGCCAGACCTTCCGGCGCCTTCTTGACGCTTTCGGCCTTGCCGTCCATTTCCGCGCGGATCGGCACGTACCCGCGCAGTTTTTCGGTGATCCCGCTTGGGATGAATTTCGTCGTCACCCCGCCCGAAACGCTTTTCGTGGCCACATCGTCGGCGCCCGCGCAAACCGCGGCGGCCATTATCCAAGTTGAAATCATGTGGATGCTCCCTGATGCCTTTAACCCATCGGTTTTGTCGCCGCAATCGAAGCAAGTCACGCCCGTTGGGGCGGCCTCATCCACTTTCGGCGCCATTTCCACCGCATCGGCGGCGGATCCCCTCCTGAACAAGATCCTCTAGATACACGCAAGAATCCCCGAGTCGTTTCAGCAGATGAGATCTTTCCTCTGAGAGCGAAGGGCGGATCTCACCCGTTGAAGGCGATTTTGGAATTTCAGGGCGTTGCGCGATCCCATCAGGTAAATTGCCCCTGGAAGGGTTCTCCGGTCAAACCATGGAGATTGTAGCAAATCTTGGCGGTTTCCCGATGAGGCGCGCAGGCAAACGACCTCCCTTCGACGCCGAAAAATCCCAGGCGCAGAATGTAAAGTCATCCCGTCATGGATGTTGACCAAGGTGATCAAGTAGGCCTAAAGAGAAAGTCATGACCGATCGTCACTATGACAACGGCTGCTCGCTTTACTCATTCCGCAACGTTGTGCTTGTCGAATGCCCACAGTGTTCTTCTTGCGCTCAGTCCTCGCATATCGAAGGCGATCGGCTTTCCGCGATCACCCGAGTGAGTTGCTTGCGTTGCGGTCATGGCAAGGATCAGAAACAGCAGTGGTCCTGGGCCAGGCGCTCGCGCGCGCCAAGGCGCGGGCGCTTCCATGGCCGGGAGAGTGACCCTCATTTCGGTCTACCGCTTTGGCTCCAGCGGCCATGCTGTGGCGAGACCTTGTGGGCCTACAACTATGATCACCTGGCCTATATGGCTTCCTATGTGGGCGCGAGTCTGCGATTGCGCAATCCAGAAAATACTCCCCATTGCAGCAACTCGTCCATGGCTAGCCGTTTTCCGCGCTGGATGATCTCGGCCAAAAATCGCGCGACCGTTTTGCGAGGAATTCAAATGCTTCGTGAAAAAAGCGACCCATAAAATCGTGTGTTTGTCGCAATAGATTGTAAGGAATTCGATGTCCTATCCCGACCCGGCCCTGGAGCCTCCGTTTCTTAGTGGAATCGTGCCCGCCAAAGACGCAGACTTCCCCGTTCCAATCACCGAGCGCGCGCAAGCGATTGTTCTGGCATCTCGTCAACAGCCCTACCTATGCGGGCCCGGGAATCCTCAATGAATGCTGGCCTGTCGTCGCCGATCTATTGACCGACGACCTCGACCTTCTGGAAGCACGCAAACGACTGATCCCGGGCGAGCTCTGGTCGCGCTGCAAGGAACAAGGATCGTTGCGCCTGGCCCGCGGCGATCGGGCTCGCGACGGCCGCCCCTGGCACTCTCGCGTTGCCATTCGCGATCAGAAGAAGAAGGAGTGGCAGGCACTTGGCGGCTACCTGGGTTCGCGCGAAGGGGAGAAGAGAGGGAGCAGAGAGAGGACAAAAAACAAGAAAAACGCGCTTGACTTGGTTGGATCGTTGCGGCGATGCTCGACGGTTGCATGAATCGGTCGGGTGTGCCGGAGTCTTTGATCCATGGTCCTATCGCGTCGCATTAAGAAACTGATTCCGCAACGTCTCAAGCGGCCGCTGAAAGGCTTACTCAGCCACGCCCGCCAGGTTTGGCGCATGGGCAAGGCGCTTTTTTGGAGCGTCGTTCCTTTTCGCAAGGTGCTCGTTCGCGGCGATTTCCAGTTCGCCGAGGGATCCGAAGGTGCGATCGAGCTTCATGGTCTGACGCGCCAAGTGCGCCTTTGCGACCGTTATCATTTTGCCGCGACCTTGCGCAATCAGGGTTCGCGCGCCTGGCCCGCCTCGGGACCCGGTCAATTGTTTTTGAGGATCCGCTGGACCACGGCCGCGTCTCATGGGGCGAGGGTGCTCGATGAAGCGATCCGCATTCCCTTGCCGGGATTGCGGCCCGGCCAGTGGTGCGGCATTGAACAGTCGTATCCCGTACCGATCAATACGGTCTGCGATGTCGTGGTCGAGTTCGTGGTGGAAACCCGCACAGGTCTGCAACTCGAAGGAGAGCCCGCCCGCCTGGAACGCCATGTCTCGGGGCGCGATGCCGCCGATTCGGAACCCGGCTTCGACTACGAAGAGGTCTATGCGAACCTGAACCTCGATGAGGATTACTGGACCATCGTGGGCCCAGGCACGCGTGAAGAGTTCGAAGCCCTGGGCGACGGCAAATGCGCCATCCTCAAGGAAATGGGCCTGAACGCCAAATCGAAAGTGCTCGATGTCGGTTGCGGCACGGGTCAACTGGCCCGGCCGCTCACCAAAGTGCTTGGACCTGATGGCCTCTACTACGGCACCGACCTGGCCGGGCCGGCCATTGAGTTTTGCCGACGCACTTACCGGTTCCCCCAATTTCACTTTCTCAAAAACGAACAGACGACTTTACCGATCCGTCAAATCGAATTCGACATCATCTATCTGGGCAGCGTCTTCACGCACATGTTTCCCGAAGACATTCGCGGCATGCTCAAGGACTTGCGCCGGCTGTTGGCGCCAACCGGTTGCATCATCGTCGATGCCTTCGTCTCACCGCAGATCGCCGACTACGTCGGCAGCCGCCAGATGGTGGAGCTGAACGAGCCCAACCTGCACAAGGCCTTCCACGAGCGTGGGCTGAAGTTCGAGGAAGTCAGTTCGCATGCCTGGAACAACCATGTCCGCCGCGTGATGTACAAACTGACGGTCGCTCAGCCCGTTGCCAAAGTCGCCTGAAACCCGTTCGATTCATTCAACGAAACAGGGGATGGACTCTTGAAGGGTCCATCCCCTGTTTCGTTGGCCGTGTGAGGGCGCTTTCGGTGCGCCGTTACTTCTTCAAAAGCTTGCCGTCCTTATCGAGCGGGCCGGCGGCGATGAGCTGCAGTTTGTCAGGGTGGATGTGTTTGCGGGCCACTTCCTGAACCATTTCGGGAGTGACCTTGGCCACTTCGGCGCGTAGCTTCGCCGGGTTCTTGATGTCCATGCCATTGCGGTCGAGCGCAAGCAGCTTCGACCCAAGGCCCGCCGCGGTCTCGTAGGAAAACGGCATGCTTCCCAGGATGTAGCTCTTGGCATCCTCGACTTCTTCCTTGGTCGGCAAGGTATCGCGAATGCGATCGATCTCCTCGCGGATCTCCTTGTTCACCCGGTCGAGGTTTTCGGCACCGGTGCCGATGTAGGCGACAAAGGTTCCCGCCTCATTGTCGGCGCTCTGGCTGATCGCCGCGTTCACGGTGTAGGCCAATCCCTCGCGGTCGCGCAGTCGTGCCGACAGCCGGTCGGTGAAACCAGGCCCGGTGCCGAGCACGTGGTCCATCACCAAGAGCGCGGCATAGTCGGGGTGATCGCGCTTGATGCCGACATGGGCCAGGTAGAACTGAAGCTGGACCGCCTCGGGAAAACCAAGATAAACGGGCGCGGGCTTGGTCTTGGCCACGGGATCCTTGGGAGCGACCTTCGCGGGCGTCGATCCCTGCCAGTTCTTCGTCAGCTTCTCAAGAAGCGCTTCCATTTGCGCCGGGTCGAAATCGCCCACGATCGCCATGCTGATGTTCGCGGGGGAAAAAACCTGCTTGTGAAACTTCTGCAAGTCGGAGCGGGTGAGTTTCCTGACGGTCGCCGCGGTTCCGAGCGGGTTTCGACCACGCGGCAGGTCGCCATAGATCGCCTTGCGCAGGGCCAGGCGCGCCTGTTCCTGCGGTTGCGAGGCCTGCTCTTCGAGGTTTGAAAGCGTTTTGGCTTTTTCGCGGTTGAGCGCTTCCTCGGGGAAGTCGGGCCTGGCCAGGCAGGAGAGGAAAAGTTCGAGCGCCTTGGGAGCGTCGGAAGCGAGCATTTGGATCGAGCCCTTGCCCTGGCCAAAGCCCATCGTCGCGCCCATGTTCTCGATTTCCTGGGCGATCTGCCGGCTGCTTTTGCCCGCGGCCCCTTCATCAAGGAGGCTTGAAGTCAGGCTGCCGATGCCGGATTGAGCGGCATTCTCGTGCCAGATGAAATTGCGTGCTTCGCACTGCGCCACGAGCAGGGGCAAACCGGGCTTGGCCAAGAGCCACACTTCCAGCCCGTTTTTCAGTTTCACCTTCTTGGCCCCCGCAAAGGGATCGAAAGCAGTGGCCGGGCTTGGCGAGTCCTCCAACCGCTGCCGTTTGCGCTGCAGGGGCTTGGCTTTCTCTTCCTCGCCGGCGGCGCCTGGCTTGGCTTGCTTGCCCGGTTCGGAGACCACGACGGCGGCCCGGCTGGCCTTCAGGTATTTGGAGGCAACGCGCTGGATGTCCTTCTGAGTCACCTCGGCGACCTTGTCGGCTTCTTTCAACAAGCGGTCGAGTCCGCCTTCGGCGACGGCCGAGGCGATCGCCTGGGCGCGGTTGTGCACCTTTTCCGATCTCAAGATCTGGCCGGCGAGGTAGCTGCGCTTGACCCGGGCGAGTTCGGTATCTTCGACGCCTTTCTTGATCACCTTGTCGAGTTCCTCGCGCACGATCTTTTCGGCTTTTTCGACCGACTTGTTGGCAAGGAGTTCGACCTGAATGCTGAACCAGCCGGGATAGCGGCCAGGATTGTGGCCGGCGCTGACGTCGGCGGCGATCTCTTCGTCTTCGATCAGGCGCCGATAGAGTCGCGCCGTCTTGCCTCCGGCGAGAAGGTCGGCCAAGAGATCAAGCGGGGCTTCATCGGGGTCGTTGACCGCCACCGTGGGAAAGCCGGTCAAAATGCGTGCCACTTCGAATTTGCTGGGAATCGTTTTGCGCGCGGGCAGGGGAGGCGTTTCGGCGGCATCTTTGCGTGGCGGCAGCTTGCCGGCGGGAATCGAACCCAGCTCCTTTTCGATTTTCTTCAAAGCCTCGTCGGGCTGAATCGCTCCGGCGACCACGACGATGGCATTGTTGGGATGATACCAGCGCTTGTAATAATCGAGGATAACCTGGGAGTCGGCGCCGCGCACATGGGTTTCCTGACCGATGACCGGGTGGCCGTAAGGCGACTTCGGCCCAAACAAAATCGGAAGCAGGGCCTTCGATTCGAGCTCCCAGGGCTGGTCTTCGTTGCGCTTGAGCTCCTCGATGACGGCCCCCTTCTCCTGCTGGAATTCGTGCTTGGGATCGATGCGCAGGTTGGCCATCCGGTCGGATTCGATTTTGAGCGCCGTTTCCCAGCGGTCGGCGGCGAAGTCGAAGTAGTAGCAGGTGAGATCTTCCGAGGTCCAGGCATTGTTGGCGCCGCCGTTGCGCAAGGTGGCCCGGTCGATGTCGCCGGGGAAAAGGCGATCGGTCCCCTTGAACATCAGGTGTTCGAGGTAGTGGGATAGGCCCGTTGCCGTTTTGTCTTCGTCGCAGGCGCCGACCTTGTACATGACCATCATGGTCACCGTCGAGGAGGCGCGCATGGGCAAAAGGACGACATGGAGTCCATTGGGCAACTTGTGTTCGCGCACTCCTTGAAAGAGGCCCTTCACCTGATCGGCGAGGCTGTCGTCGGCGGCCCGCAAGCTGGTTTGTGCCAGAGTGAAGATCCCAAACAAGGCCATCCAGCCAAATACACGTTTCACGAAGTCACTCCTTTGATTTCTCTTTTCGGTCTGAAGGTGTGTCGGAGCCTGAACGGGTGTCGGAGGAATCCGAAGCGGATGAAGCCGGAGGCGCGACCTGCAACTTCTCAAGGCGCCGCCGCTCAATTTCGTGGTCGCGCCGTTCTTTTGCCCGCGTGCTTTCGGGAATCGCAAAAAAAAGGATCGCGGCCAGAAGCGAAGCCATCGCGAGGAATTCGAAACTCAAGATCCAGTAGAGTTCGCAAAAGACAACATTCGACCGCGTCCCGCGATAAAACCGGGGATTGAATTTCCAAAATGAAGTCGGCGTGGACATGTTAGCCAAGCGCGCGGATCCATCCTCGAAGGTGGCCAAAAATGAGGCCCAAGGACAGCCGGGGAGAGCCAATCCTCTTTAAGCATCCTTAGAAAGGCCAGGAACGGGTTCCAGCCCCTTTTAGGGGAACCGTTGAATGAGTCCAAATGTTACACGATGTGCCTCAAGGCTTGGAATGAACCTCCGGCAAGGGGCAACCGAAGGGGCGGGCCGCAGCGGGAGGTGGCGTTTTGCCGCCGAGCAGCGCGTCGAGCGCGATGCGCAGATCTCTTTGAGTGACCGTGGTGCGCTTCTTGCCGTTGGGCATCCAGGCGTCGTCGATGCGGCCGATCCAGACCACTTTCCCCTTGGGGTCGAGTACCGCCACTTCGGGCGTCACCTGCACCCCGGCAGACCGGGCGAGTTTCTGCTCGCGGTCAAGCGCAATCGGAAATGGAAGTTGATATTCCTTGGCATGCTGGCGCGCCCTGTCGCCATCGACATCGGGATCGGGATGTATGCCGACGAGCGCAACGCCCTTGGCGCCATATTCCTGGTAAAGACGCTTATACTCCGGGCTGTAGCCGTTGCTGACGGGGCATTCGGTGCCCAAAAAGATCAGGCAGTGAAACCGGACCTTGTCGCTCGACGCGAAGAGAACCTTCCCGTCCAGATCGGTTGGCCCTTGCAGGTTCACCGTGCCTGTGGGGGCGGGTTTGGCCGCGGCGTCGCTTTGTCCCACTGTCATGCAAATCAACAACAAAAAAATCATGGAACGCTCACCGAGGCCAAATCTTTTGCCACTTTTTCCACCTGGGCCAACACTCTCATGAAGTTGCCCCCCAGGATCTTGCGGATGTCGTCGGCCTTGTAGCCGCGATTGAGCAGCTCCTGGGTGATGAGCGGGTAGGTCGACACATCGCCTAGTTGTTCGGGCGCGGTGTCGATCCCATCGAAATCCGAACCCAGGCCGACATGATCGATGCCGGCAACCTTGATCACATGTTCGATATGATCGACCACATCGTGGATCGAACCTTTGGGAATCGGGTTGTCCTTGCGGTATTGCTCCATCGCGCTGTTGAAGTTGCGATCGTCGGGGAACTGCTCGCGCAATTTGCGCGCCCGTTCGAACATGTTGCGAGTCAAGCGCACCGCTTCGGGCACGACGAAGCCGCTGTAAAAGTTGACCATGATGACGCCGCCATTTTCCTTGACGAGCTTGAGCACATCGTCGGGGACATTACGCGGATGATCGGCAAGCGCCCGCGCCGAGCTGTGAGACGCAATCACCGGCGCCTTGCTGATCTTGATCGCATGCTTCATGGTGTCGGGACTGACATGGCTGATGTCGACCATCATGCCCAGGCGGTTCATCTCGCGCACGACTTCCTCGCCAAAGGAATTGAGGCCGTTGTGCTTGGGCTTGTCGGTCGCCGAATCGGCCCATTCGATCGTTTCGGAATGGGTCAGGGTCATGTACATCGCGCCCAACCGGCGGTACATGCGCAAGACCGCCAGAGAGTTGTCGATCGAATAGCCGCCTTCGAGGCCGACCAGTGAGGCGATCTTGCCATTTTTGCGTGCCGCCTCGATCTCGGCGACCGACTGGGCGAACTGGAACGTATCGGGGTAGGTTTCGACCAGTCGGTAGACGGCATCGATTTGCGTCAGCGTCTCCCGGATGGCGGTGCCTTTTTTGCGCGTTTCGGTGGGCACCCAGGCGGACCAGAACTGAACGCCAATGCCGCCGGTTTTCAGGCGAGCAATGTCGGTGTGCAAGCTGGGTTGGTTTTTGCGCAGATCGAGTTTGCGAAAACTCGGGCCGTTCTTATCGCGCAGCGCCCAGGGGAGATCGTTGTGGCTATCGATGACCAGGCAATCGGCATGAAGCTTTTTCGCTTCCTCGCTCAAGACGACGGGGGGACGGGTTTTCTTGGGTGCAGAGTCAGCCGGCGGCGCGGCCTGATTCACGGCCGCAAGAAGTAGGACGAGTCCAAAGGTGGTCATGGCGATTCCATTTCCCTCAAGTTTCAAGTCTCCAAGGAAAAGGATAGGTCATCGCGCCGGGCTTGGGTAAGGAGCCAAGTCGCTTTCAAGCAAAGTTGGGGCTTATGGGTCGGGATCGGCTTCTTGTTTTTCTTTTTTCAATTCGTCCAACTGTTTCTGGCTTTCCTTCGCCCCCTTTTCGTCTTTGGCTCGCTTTTGCAATTCCACGAGAGTGTCGAGTGCCTGAATCAGGGAACCACGCGACTGGGGAAGGCCTTGCTCCCATAGGGAAATGGCCCGCTTGACCGCTTTTTGGGCCTCGGCCTCTTTTTGCTGACCCAGGTACACGGTGTGCAGGTTCATCAACACCACGGGAAGCAGCGGATGCGGCCCCTTGTCCTGGTTTTCGAGGATTTTCCTGGCCCGGTCCAGGCAAGATTCCGCTTCCTTGTATTTGGCCTGGAAACCGTAAAAGACACCCATGTTCATGAGCAGCGAGCCCAGGTCCGGGTCGTTGGGTTCGCCTTCTTTTTCTTGCAATTGCAGAGCACGCTTGAAGCACGTTTCGGCTTCGGCGAACTGTTTTGCATTTTTGGCCGCCATCGCATAGCTCACCAGGGCGTTGATGAGCCGGGGATCCTCGGCGCCCCATTTTTTCTCCTTGATTTCGAGCGATCGCTTGAAGGGCCCCAGCGCTTCTTCGGTGCGGCCGGAGAGTTGGTAGATCATGCCCAGGTGAAACAAGGCGCTGGCCAGGCGCATGTCGTAATTGTCGCTTTTCTTTTCAATGATATCGATGGCGCGCTTGAGTAACGCTTCCGCTTCGGCGGCCTTGGGCGAATGCATTAGAAACTGCCCCAGCGCGGCCAGCGGATCGGCCAGGGCGATATGGTCCTTGGGCACCCCCTTTTCCAAGATGGCCAAGGAACGGCGGAAGTGCTTTTCCGCCTCGCCCTGGTTGCCTGCGCGCTCATGGAGGCGAGCCAGGTTCGCATGGGTTTCCGAGAGTTCGGGATGGTCAACGCCAAGTATCACTTCGCGGATTTTCAGCACACGCTTGTAGACCAACTCGGCCTGGTCCAGTTTGCCCGCCGCGAGATGAATTCTGGCCAGGCCTTCGAGGCAGTCGCCGAGCGTGGGATCTTCGGGCGGCAATTTCTTTTCAAAGATCCCCGCGGCTTTTTGCGCTTCGGTCTGGGCTCGTGCCAGCGCTCCTTGTTGAGCGAGGATATTGGCCAGCGTCATGTGCGAGATCCCGGCTTTTTGGTCTTCACCCAGCTTGGCCTTGTTCAGGAGGTTCAGTGCGCGAATGCAGGTCGATTCGGCCGAAGGGAGCCGGCCCCCATCGGCGTAAAGCTCGGTCAACTGGTGCAGCGTTTCCCAGAGGGCGGGATTTTCTTTTCCCAGGGAGTCTTCTTGCAAATCGATCGAACGCAGGAGTAGTTTTTCCGCCTTCTGCCATTGCTGCATCGACTTGAACACCTGAGCGAGGCGGTTGCAATCCGCCATGAGCGCCGGTCGTGAATCGGGCAGACCCTTTTCACGAATGGCAATGATTCGCTTGGCCAGGGTGTCGGTTTTTTCCACCTGTTGCCTTATGGCATGGATGCGGGCCAGCGAGAAAAGGTACTTGACGAGATTTTGTGATAGAGGCCCTTCCGCCTTCTCCATGATTTCCACGGCCTGTCT
>Ga0208492_1002045_pt1 | contig 10750 bp, 10 predicted proteins | sample Subbioar_CSW14AB_FD_184820 | JGI IMG/M metagenome (GOLD analysis project Ga0208492, IMG submission 184820) | Serpentinite rock and fluid subsurface biosphere microbial communities from McLaughlin Reserve, California, USA - CR12Mar_CSW14AB (SPAdes) | ecosystem: Environmental > Terrestrial > Deep...
AACTCAAATTTTCGCTCCTCAAGCGCCTGAAACAAAATTTCCCGCCATATTAGCTCTTTTTTTAACATATGTTTCTATTTTTCATATCAATTTATGGTATCATTTCTATTACATTCGAAATTAGATGATTTGTCAAGGTTGACAGATATAAAAATCTGTACTAAATTAGTCGATCACATTTCAAAAAAGAAATATTTTATAATAACAGGCAAGTTCATTCAAAAACTTAAAAACCCGGTTCCGTGGGATTATAACGGACAAGGAGACTATCATGGAAATCATTCAAGATGACGTCACTGCAGAACAACTTGAAACACTGTTTGAAATAATTGACTGTGGTTTGAACAGCATAAACTGGAAAATCAGTCGCTCGAAACCAAGAGTTACTGGCCTAGACGGATACTTTTGGACCATTCGTGAAATTAAATCCCAATCACAAGAAATATTCACGGTCCATCTGATTGCAAATAGCCTCAACGACCACTTGCTCAAAGCAATAGAAATTGATAGAAAAGAGTGGAATTTTCAAGAAATGATCATAGCAAGAATGCATGTTATGAATGCCTTACTTGTGAGCCTTGGTTTTATCCGCGATAATTCACATTAAACATCATCGTGATAATTCACAACCACAAAGCGAGCCCTGGTCATCAAGATCAATGCTCGCTTTTTTATTTTCAAAAACATCACAAAAATATCATTTCAAAATTGTTGTAATTTACTCACGACCGTGAGTGTTTTACGACAATCAATTTTTACATCACAAACCGTTCACAAATCCCCTTCACCTCATTTTTAATTTCATTCAAAACCCCTTCATCCTCCCGCCCCGCAATCGCCCGTACGATTAATCCTGCTAACACACGTATATTTTCCTCTTTCATGCCCCGCGTCGTGATCGCTGCCGTGCCGAAACGGACGCCCGATGGATTCATAGGCGGATTCGGGTCATTGGGAATCGTCGAGCGAGAAACCGAGATGCCAACTTTGTCGAGGGCGACTTCGGCCTCCTTGCCGCTCAAGCCCCGGCTCGACATATCGACGACAATCAAGTGATTATCCGTGCCACCCGACATCACACGAAAACCAGCTTTAATCATTTCCTCGGATAGAGCTTGCGCGTTTAGAATGACTTGTTTCGCATGCTCTTTAAATTCTGGTTTAAGCGCTTCACCAAAAGCCACAGCCTTGGCTGCATTGATGTGATCATGCGGGCCACCTTGCATCCCCGGAAATACAGCCTTATCTATTTGTTTTGCAAATTTTTCTTTACACATGATCATTGCTCCACGCGGTCCGCGCAATGTCTTGTGTGTCGTCGTTGACACGACATCGAAGATTGGCACGGGATTGGTCATTTGTCCGCCCGCAATCAGACCTGCGGTATGCGCAATATCACCAAAAGTAAACGCTCCGACCTCATCGGCAATATCCTGAAACTTCTGCCATTCAATTTCTCGCGAATAGGCCGAGTAACCGGCCACAATCATTTTCGGTTTCTCGCGGAGCGCAATCTCGCGCACTTTTTCCATGTCGATCCGACCGGTTTCAGCATCAACCTCATATTGCACAAAATTATACAACATCCCCGAGAAATTGACCGGATGCCCGTGCGACAAATGTCCCCCGTGATCGAGTTTCAAACCCAAGACCTTATCGCCCGGCTTGATAAACGCAAAGTACACTGCCGCATTCGCCGGCGAACCTGATAAGGGCTGAATATTCACATGCTCCGCACCGAAAAGTCGCTTCGCACGTTCAATCGCAATGTTTTCCACCTCGTCAATACATTTGTTACCACCATAATAGCGCTTCCCCGGATAGCCTTCGCTATATTTATTTGTCAGCACCGTCCCCATCGCTTCCAAGACTGCCATTGAAACATAATTTTCACTGGCTATCATTTCCAACTCTTCGCGCTGCCGCTGCATCTCGCATTCACAAGCTGCAAACACCTCAACGTCATTTTTTTGCAAATTATTATAGGTCGGCATATTGTCATATTGCTCCGCCAGAATAAAAAAAGTCCGGCAAAGTCGCTCATTAATTAATTAAAAGTAATTTGATAATATATCATACTTCATTATCGGTCAACCAAACTTGTCAAAACAAACTCATACTATTATTTAACACCGGTGTTCAATGATTTTACGCTGATTTTCATCAAGCCCATCATCACAAATAACACCCAAAATATCACCGCCAAATCATTCTTAAAATACGGCACATCAACCATGCCATGTACAACGAGTGTAATCATTGCTGACAAAAGACCAAGAACTAAGTACCTCTCCGATGAACTAACGATTCGCATTATTAGTAAACCGGTATAAATAAAACGGCCCATCAACCAAACAAACAATAACATGCCGGCTACGCCAAGCTCCGCCCAGAAGTTCAAAAAGATATTGTGCGGATACATATAGATTTCTAACGGCTGCCAATATTTGGCGCGATAATTCTGATCAAAGATCACAAGTTTCCGCCGGAAGTCCGGATCGTTATCACGATTAAAATAAAAACCAGGCACATGGAAGGGTTTTAACTTTTCTTGATATTGGGATAAACCGACACCAGTCAGCAAGTGTCCGTCATTCAACATCCGCCAAGTCTCACTCCATTGCAAACGACGCACTTGACCGGAAAAGTCATTGAGTGTGATATATTTGATTGCCTTTTGACGAGTCGGTTGATAGGCACTAATTCCCAGTGCTGCTAATAAAATTATTACGACGATAATTTTTTGGCTTATTTTATTTGCCAGCACAGCAAATAAAAATACCCCTACGAACAGTCCCAAGGAAGCGCCGACCGACTTCGCTGAGAATATAGCCAAAATTGAAACAATAAAAACAATTATCATAAAGTAGGCCTGGCACTTGCATTCGCCAATACGATCTTTGATGCTCTCGCGAAACGCCAAGGCATAGCCAAACGCCAACCACAAAATCGACTCAACATAAAGCCCGACCGCATTCGGATATGAGAATATCGAAGTCGCTCGCATCACATCAGGCCGCGCCAAATACGGATCGCTAATGAATTTACCGGTCACGCGCTGCACCACCGCGAACAACGAAATCAACAGCGCCGACAACGCCAACGGCCAAATAATTTTCGCAAATTTCTTTTCAATCGTCATCTCTCCCCCGCCAAAGACATTAATCATTACGATAAATAATAATAGAGGTTCAAAAAAATAAGCCTTCCAAATCCCCAGTGCATCATTGGTGAAACCGGCAACGCCAACCGCAATTAAAGCGACAATCAATACTAAAATCATCTCAATTCGAAACGGATATTCAATTACTTTCATGTCGCCTGATTTACTAAAACGATTCTTAATACCTGTAAAAATCTGTCGCCAATTCTGCCCAATCCATACTACCGTCACCGTCAAAATCATCACCTCCAACATCGTCGACGGAATGCCGAAAATTTTAAACCGTAACAAATACGCCGGCAAAGCGAACAACAAAAACTGCAACGCCCAGTCGAGACGACGGAGAGCAAGAATGATAAAGGCGATGGAAATAATAAGATGTAAAGTTGTCATAGTTTTTTTGTCTCTATAGTAGATATTTACGATAATTATAGTAAAACATTACCATAGCTGATATTTTTATTTAACTTCAGCGATCTGTTTTGCAATATTATCTATCACCTTTAAGGCTACCTTATGCGCCGCTTTAAATTCAGATTCCGAAGCTGCTGCCGCTTTGGCGCCCGTCGCAAAATTAACGACATGTAATTTCTCCTTAAAACTTGTAGCGCTTTGCTCTTTGACTGATAATGGTGACACTCGTTGATAGGCAAATGCAAAGACTTCTTCGATACTATTATCCTCGAAATAGATAAAATCTATCAGCAGGCGTAAAGCCGCCGGATTTTCTTTCATATCTGATAAGGCTCTATCAGCGCCGCTCGCCTTAATAAGTTCTTGCGCGATATAACCATCGCGCAAATGATTTTCCAGAAAAGAGCTAGCAAATTCTTCATTGGATAGTATTTTGATACCCTTTCCTTTCCTCCCTGATATCGGCTTGCAAATCCAAAAACCCGTACTGGAAAGTGGCGATTCCCCATCCCGAAAAAAGCGCGGACGATTTGCCGGCGGAATAAAATCCTGCTGCAAGCGCTTATCTTTACTAGCAATTTCTCGAATAAACGGCGGATTTCTAAAAGCATGCACAAACCCAGGTACACTTCGCGCCTTGGCCCAGGCCTCTTTCCGCGCCTCACTCTGACTAACAGGATCAAGGCTCTCGGCGTAGGCCGACAAAGCCAATCTTTCCTCAGTATGAATCATGCGAGTCCTGACCCGCCCTCGCTCATCCTCGGTTATATCGCCCATCGGAATAGACTCAACTGCCATCAGACCGGAGTCGTCACCATTTATCTCAATGCACAAAGGCGTTTTACATCCATTTAAATATGAGAAAATAAAATCAAAACCAAGCGTCGCCCGAAAAAGCTCGCTGACACTTTTTTTCTTTTTATCTGTCTTGAGGCTTGAATTCGATTTCATAATATTTTAGACTCTAAATTAGAACCTTGCTAATTATTATTCATCAGCATTGTCGTCGTTGCATTTTAAAATAAACGCTCTCGCCTCATCTTTCCCTAGAAATTTTCCCACCTTAATTTTTTTATGCGGCAAATAATCAAAAACATGAGCGACAAAATCTTTTAAATTATTTTTCACATGATCATTAACGTCAATCTCCTCCCCATCTAAAACAGCTAAAACGTTATGATCATCTTCTCGAACTTCATTTCCATCAGCGTCAATCGTAGCTTCAATCTGCTCCATCAAATCGACAACTTCACATTCCACGATTTCTCCGGTTTTCAGCTTCTTGTCCGTAATCACAAAACAATCCGCATTGTCGCCGTCGCCGGAAGTGGTATTCAATATAAAACCATAGGGATACGGATATTCCCGCGATACAGTCACAGTTTTTCTATACTCCAAGGTCTTTTCATTGTAGAGATTTTTCTGATTTGAATTAGCTTCATTTTCGATGAAGACTTTAATTTTTGTCATATACTTATTATCACAATTTCTTATTATCCTTCCGCGACGCCAAAAAGTTCTCACCAGTCACAACCTGTTTCCGTAGCCATTTTTACCTGGGGACAATTTGTCCCTACGGAGAATGTTCGCAACTAATCACAATTTGTGACCAGTTCATGTCGGATAATACTCTCTTCGAATTTATTTAGTCTCTGAAATTTTCAATCTCTCAATCAACATCGCCGCCCCGATCGCGCAAGCATGCGCACCGAGCTTACTTTTCAAAATCTTCATTTTTTTGCCTTTGTCTGAAGCAATCAGCGAGTGCATTTTTGTGCGCGCAAAATCAAGAAAGAGATGACTGGACTCCATAACACCGCCACCGACGATAATTACTTCCGGGTCGATCAGATTGACCGCATTCGCAAGCGCAATGCCGAAGATATTACCAAAATCTTCGTAAGCCTTTTTGCTCAATTCGTCACCAAGAATTGTCTGCATCGCCGCATCTTTCGGGTTCTTGTTCATCAGATTATGATAGGCCGCCTCGAGCGTGACACCGGTGTTGAAATCGGCAATCTCTCCGATTTCACCGGCACCACCATTAGCACCATGATAAACATCACCATTGATATACCAGCCGCCACCGATGCCAGTGCCGATTGCCACACCGAAGACATTCTTATATTTTTTTCTATAACCGATTTCCGCTTCTGCGCGCACGAAACATTTCACATCATTGTCAATCACCATCGGCAAACTGATGAATTTGCTCGCGCGCTCCAGAATCTTTAAGCCGTTCAAGATCGGAATATTCGGGCAGAACACCATCTTGCCGATTGTGTAATCCAGAACACCCGCCACGCTGATACCGACTCCAAACACCATCGCGCCATCTTTTCGAGCTCGCTCCAATAAGGGCTCAACCAACGCCTTGAGCATAATAAAAAAATGATTAGTATTGTCTTTTGGCGTCGCCAACAAACAATCAGTGATGACCTTCTCACCGTCAAGCAGCACGCCAATCATCTTGGTCCCGCCGATGTCGATGCCGATTTTGTAGTTTTTTTGCATATGGTTTTTAATTTAAAGATTGACTCAATTTAGTAGCTTGTCATTTCGAACGAGCGAAGCGAGAATAATTTCGCACTTTCCATTGGTGTCATCTCGAACGAAGCGAAGCGTAGAGAGAGATCCCTCCAGACTCGATACTACTTGGCAACTCCTACAACACTTCAGCTCTGAAACGATTCCGAGGCCTCAGGACTCACACGCAGTAGCGGGATTCGATATGACAAAGAAAATATCCAAAAAAATAAACTGGATTCCCGCCTTCGCGGGAATGACAATGCGGATGTTTGAATTAATTTCTACGAGTCTCCATGAGTCTCTATGAATTTCTAAGGATTGAATATTTTCTTCGCCTCTTCCAACATTCTGCCATTATCCTGCTTATCCCGCTCCCAATACCACCACTCCACCCCCCAGAGATAGAACTCGCCGAAGCCAGCTTCGTGGGCGAAGGCGACCATGTCGCGGAATTTTTCCGGATTCATGGTTTGAGCGCGTTCTTCGCGGGAAATATATTGATAGGCTTTCGCACCCCAAGGCTCGGCTTGCATTTCGATGACCACCCATTTCTGCGGTGAAGCGAAGAGTCTGGTGATATTTTTCTTGAATTTGAAAAAATTCGGCGTAATCGGATAATGAATATAACGTTTGAACTGCTTGGAATATGTATCACGATACATCGTCGTGCCAAAAATGTCGGCGCGCTTTGCCGCCGGCACCCAGAGTGAGAGCTCACCGGAATCGGTGATTACAACAGGGCGATGATCAAGTCGCTTCACAAGAGCGATTTCTTTGTCCAGAAAGTTCACATCAAGAGGCGGGCACTCACCAAAATACTTCAAGAAAGGTTCATTCTCTACCTGCCACGCGACTATTTCTTCGCGATCCTTATAACGCGCCAATACTTTTTCAATGTAAAATAATGTATTTTCTTGCTGCTTGGCCGCACTTTCATTTTTCACCCAGCTTGGAAAATGGCACTCCGGCCAGCGAGGCACGCGTCCACCGACTGTTAAAATCACTTCTGCCTTATTTTGCGCCGCTTGATCAAGCTGCCAATCCAAATCGCTCCATTCATAGCGCCCGCTCTCCGGTTCCAATTCATCCCAATACGCCACCAATCGAACTTTTTTCACTCCCAAGTCCGTGAACATATCCTGATAAACTTTTCGCCAATCAAGTCCCAGATCACGTGCTTGCTTCAGTGAAAAAGTGACGCCGTACCGTAAATCTTTTTTTTCATAAACCGGGCCGCGCGAAAAAATAAAAAAAACGAGATAACAAAATATCACGAAAAAAATAAATCTTTTAAGAAATTTGAACATTGCGATGAATTAGCTTTGAGGCGACTTAAATTCTCCTTGAACGTGTGAATCAAATTTACCACCTTCGGTTACATCATCATTAGCGCTCATACTAACTATTAATTTTATGATATAAGCGGATAACGCCCAGGCCATAAATATGACAAGCAGGCCAATAGATGCGTTCAACAATCGATCTTTTGCCACTCCAAAAGCCTTCTGATCGCCATTCGACGACATAATATTGAAACCGGCAATAAATATAATCACGAAAAAATACAGTCCCAATAAACTAAATATTATTTTCAAACCCAAACCGATCATCTCCATCAAACTAACCTCTTGATCCTGGCCGAAAGCGGTACCGACATCATCCGTACCGTTGAGCCCCTCTTGAATACCCCATATTTCCAGAGCTGCAACCTGGTTCACACTCAAGAAAATACAGAACACAAAAACGGCAACCAATAAATAGCTAATACTAGAACTAAATTTTATTTTCATAAATTTAATATATTATGATATAATTATATCAGAAGCTAAGTAATTTGCAATAAGTAGTCATCTATGACCCTAAGTTCCAAGATCGCGGCAAACGCCTTCATCCAAATCGTCAATAAAATAATTTCCACTATACTCAGCCTTATAACCATCGCTTTGGTCGCTCGACATCTCGGCATCAGCGGCTTTGGTCAATATACTACCGCGATAACTTACGCCTCTTTTTTCGCGATTGTCGCTGATTTGGGCCTGACATTGTCAGCATCTCAACTAATTAGCAAACCGGGCGTCAACGAAAACAAAATATTAAGCAATCTCATGCTGCTGCGCGTCGTTTCTGCTATCGGAATCATCAGCATCGCTCCCCTGTCCGCACTTTTCGTGCCCTATGACGAGACGATCAGAACCGGTATTTTACTCTCTGCGCTTTCCCTGATTTTTGTCGCTTTCAACCAGATATTTGTCGCCATTTTTCAAAAAAATCTCCGTACCGACAAGATTTCCCTTGCCGAAACTATCAGTCGTATTTTTATGTTGGGCGCAACCGTTTGGACAATAAAGGCCGGCTTCGGATTGTACGGCATCTTGGCCGTTAACATCTTTACCGGTTTTTTTAGCTTCGCTTTGCATTACTTCTTCTCCCGCGACTATGCCAAAGTCAAATTGGAATATGATCGAATTTATTGGCTCATGATCATCAAACAAACCTGGCCGCTCGCCCTGACAATTGCGCTTAATTTGATCTATCTGAAAGCGGACACGTTATTACTATCGCTCATCCAGAGACCGAGCAAGATCGGAATTATCGAAGAGGTCGGTATTTATGGCGCTGCCTATAAAGTAATTGACGTCTTAGCAACTATACCGTTTATGCTTGGCGGCATCATCCTGCCTATCATGACTAGGTTATGGCACGATAATGATAAGAAAGGCTTTGCCGGTATTCTTCAAAAATCATTTGAAATAATGATGCTATTTTCCATACCAATCGTCTTCGGAACACATTTCTTTTCCAAAGAAATCATGACGCTTATCGCCGGTCCGGAATTTGCCGATTCTGGGCTTATTCTCAATTATCTCGTCTTTGCCAACTTGGCAATTTTCTTTGGCAATATGTTTGCTCACGCCATTGTCGCTATTGAAAAACAACGAGAAACCATCATCGCCTACATTCTCACCGCTTTGACTGCGCTTGCCGGTTATATTTTATTAATCCCCCGTTTTTCCTATTTCGGCGCCGCCTGGACAACTATTTATTCTGAAGCCTTCATTGCTTTCGCCTCACTTTATATCATACGCGAACACACCGGCTTTTTTCCGGATATGAGAATCATCCTCAAAAGCATTGCCGCCTCCCTTGTCATGACCGTCGAAATCATTCTCCTACAACCATTCGCCCACTCAATTTTCATTGCCATACCAGCTGCGATGCTGACCTATACTATCGCAATCTACTTATTTCGCGGCATTAAAAAAGAAGATTTAAGAAATATTTTCAATCAAAGCAATTAACGAAAACTTATGAAGAAAATTATAATCGTCTCTTCCGGACCGGAAACTTTATTGTTGTCTGATTTGTTTGAAGCTTTTTCCAAAAAAAATGAAATTATCGCTATTTACACCGCTAAAAAATACGTCTCCAGGCTGGCCGCGCTCAACACAACGATCAAAAACATTTTTTTTATCGACGCCATATCAGCAAATACGCTCCTTTTTTTATTGCTTTGGCCGCTACTGACATTGAAAAATTTTTATTTGATTCATGCATTGCGAAATCGGAAAAAAGTAGAATTAATATTATTGACAACTTGGACCGAAAAAATCCTTCTGACTATTCCGGCTAAGATTTTTAAAATCTCCGTCATCTGGCTCGAAATGCCGGGTCAAGATTATCAGAAATTCAACTTCATCAAATTATGGCTCTATCGCTTCAATGCTAAATTTGCTAAATTAACGTGCTTCAGCAACTTTCAGATGCAAAATCTGGAAAACTTAAAAATAGCAAAGAGTGTGTCGAAAATAGCGTTCGGAATAAAGGCGCAAAACTTTAATCGACAAGAAAGCATTTTTGATGAACTGGCATCCAAAAAAAACGTTATCAAAGAAAAAAAATACTTTTCGATCGGCGCCGCCTGCGACTTCAACGAAAATCAAAACATCGAACTTTTACTTCATGCCATCAAAGAGTGTTTGGTTTGCATACCGCACTTACAGCTCATTATTCTAGGTGACGGACCGGAGAAAAAAAATATTCAGTGGATGGCGAAGAAACTAGAAATTGAAAATCTCGTCTGGTTCGTCGGCGAACAAAATCAATTGAAAAAATGGCTTGAAAATCTCGACCTTTACATTGCTCCGATACATAAAATATATTTATCCGACCTGCAAAAAATCCTTCTTGCCCAATGGAACTCTTTGCCTGTTATCGGCTTTGATGAAATAAAACTACATGACTATATTAACGACGATAACGGCTTGCTTATCGGTCCGGAAAGCAAGGAGCTTGCCAAAAACATAATTAACCTTTATAATGACAAAATCTTTTATAAACGGCTTAGCCAAGGCGCCAAAGAAAATATCTTTAAAAATCATCAAATCGATGAAATGGCTGTTAAAATTCTGGCTATTTAGCATTAGCCCACCCTCTACGAAAACGTAGAACAAATTTCCAAAATGACTATTATCGACGAACAAAAAGACTACATCATAGTAAATAAACCTGCCGGCATGGTAGTTCATGGCTGTGCCGCCATCACCGAGAAGACATTGGCTGATATTATGGTTGAAAAATTTCCGGAAATAAAGAAAGTCGGCGACGACCCTTGGCGTCCCGGCATCGTTCATCGTCTCGATCGCG
>Ga0208492_1002046_pt1 | contig 10750 bp, 8 predicted proteins | sample Subbioar_CSW14AB_FD_184820 | JGI IMG/M metagenome (GOLD analysis project Ga0208492, IMG submission 184820) | Serpentinite rock and fluid subsurface biosphere microbial communities from McLaughlin Reserve, California, USA - CR12Mar_CSW14AB (SPAdes) | ecosystem: Environmental > Terrestrial > Deep...
CGGCGCGCGCGGTGATGTGCAACACCAGCAGCGCGCCGACGAACATCGAAACCGCCAACAGACTCACGCCCGCCGTGGTGCTGCCGGTGGCGTCTTTCAGCCAGCCAATGGCGTAGGGGCCGACGAAGCCCGACAGGTTGCCGAAGGAATTGATCAGCGCAATGCCGGAGGCCGCCGCGCCGCCGCCTATGAAGGCGGTGGTGAGCGCCCAGGTCTGCGGTATCGATGCCAGCACACCGCAGGCGCCGAGCGTCAGGGCCGCCACCGCCCACAGGGGCGTGGTGGCGAGCATTGCGCTGGCGAGCAGACCGACGCCGCCCAGCATGGCCGGCAGCGCGATATGCCAGCGACGTTCACCGCGCAAGTCGGCATGCCGCGCGATGACGAGCATGGCGATGCAGCCGACGCCGAAGGGAATCGCCGACACCAGCCCAATCTCGAGCGGTTGACGGTAACCGAGTTCCTTGACGATGGTCGGCAGCCAGAAGTTGAGTCCATACAGACCCATCACGAACGAGAAATAGACCGCCGCCATGGCCCATACCTGTGGCATGCGCAGGCCCTCGCTGATTTTCATATGGGCGATAGCGGCGTTGTCGCGCGCCAGATCCGCTTCGATGAATGCGCGCTCGCGGTCCGTCAGCCAGCGCGCATCGCCGGTGCGATCAGCGAGACAGAACCACGCCGCCGCACCGAACAGCACCGAAGGCACGGCTTCCAGCAGGAACAGCCATTGCCAGCCGGCCCAGCCCTGGTAACCGTGGAAGCGCTCCATCAGATAGCCGGACAAGGGCGCGCCGATGACGCTCGCGACCGGCACCGCGGTCACGAACAAGGCCGTCACGCGACCGCGCCGCGCAGCCGGGAACCAGTAGGTGAGATAGAGGATGATGCCGGGGAAGAAGCCGGCTTCCGCCGCGCCAAGCAGAAAGCGCAGCACGTAGAACTGGGTTGCTGTGGTGACGAACATGGTCGCCGCCGAGATCAATCCCCACGCAATCATGATGCGCGCGATGGTGCGTCGCGCGCCGTAGCGATGCAGACCGAGATTGCTCGGGATCTCGAACAGGAAATAGCCGAGGAAGAACACGCCGGCGCCAAAGCCGTAGACGGTCTCGCTGAAATGCAGTTGGTCCAGCATCTGCAGCTTGGCGAAGCCGACGTTGACCCGGTCGAGATACGCGCAGATGTAGCAGGCGAACAGAAATGGCACCAGACGCCAGGTGACGCGCGCGTAGAGTCGGTCAGCATCGATATCGTGCATGGGTGTCGCGCAAGTCCTGGCGCGCGGGCCGCGCGGCTGGTTCATGGATGGGAAGCATCGCCGACGCGTCCCTCCCGCGCCGGCAGCGCGAGCATAACCACTATCGCCTGGAGCGGGAATCTCGACGAGCGTGCGTGACGCCTGCCGACGCGTGATTGCGGCGCATGAAAAAAAGGCGTCGCCGCTTGCGCGACGACGCCTTCGGAGCCGGACTGGCTTTACGCCGCGACGGTATTCATCACCGCCTTGACCTCGAGGAATTCCTCGAAGCCGAACTCGCCCCACTCGCGACCGTTGCCCGACTGCTTGTAGCCGCCGAACGGTGCGTGGAAATCGAGACCGGCGCCGTTGACGTGCACGTTGCCGCAACGCAGTTGATTGGCCACCGCTTCAACGCGCTTGGCATCGCCACCCGAGACATAGCCCGACAGGCCATAGACGGTGTCGTTGGCGATGGCGATCGCTTCGGCGTCGTCCTTGTAGGGCATCATGCACAGCACGGGCCCGAAGATTTCTTCGCGCGCAATGGTCATGTCGTTGTTGACGTTGGCGAAGATGGTCGGCTTGACGAAGTACCCCGCGGTGATGCCTTCCGGCAGACCGGGGCCACCGGCGACCAGGGTCGCGCCTTCTGCGATACCCTTGTTGATGAGGGCCTGGATCTTGTCGAACTGCACCTTGCTCACCACCGGGCCGATGGTCGAATCCTTCATCTTCGGATCGCCGACATTGACGTTGGCCACGGCTTCCTTGGCAATCGCCACCGCCTCGTCATGCAACCTGGCCGGCACCAGCATGCGGCTCGGCGCATTACAGGACTGACCGGAGTTGGTCATCATGGTCTGCACGCCACCCGCGACCGCGGTCTTGAGATCGGCGTCGTCGAGAATGATGTTGGCCGACTTGCCACCGAGTTCCTGGGCAACGCGTTTGACGGTATCGGCAGCGGCCTTGGCCACCAGGATGCCGGCGCGGGTCGAACCGGTGAAGGACATCATGTCGACATCGGGATGCGCCGACAGCACCGCGCCCACACCCGGGCCGTCACCGTTGACGAGGTTGAACACGCCGGCCGGCACACCGGCGGCATGCATGACCTCGGCGAAAATCGCGGCATTGAGCGGAGCGACTTCCGAGGGTTTCAACACCATGGTGCAACCGGCGGCGAGGGCGGGCAGCACCTTGCAGGCGATCTGGTTGATGGGCCAGTTCCACGGCGTAATGAAACCGCAGACGCCGACCGCTTCGCGGCGCAGGGTGATGTTGCCGCGACGCTCTTCGAACTGGTAGTTCTTCAACACTTCGATGGCGGTGTTCAGGTGGGCCGGGCCCATCGCAGCCTGTGCGGCCTTGCACAGCCAGATGGGTGCGCCCATCTCGCTGGAAATGGTCTCGACCATTTCGGCGTAACGCTCTTTGTAAGCGGCGCCGATCTTTTCCAGCAGCGCGATGCGCTCGTCAACGCTGGTGCGGGAGAAGCTTGGGAAAGCGGCCTTGGCCGCGGCAACCGCCTTGTTCACGTCCTGGGCGTTGCCCAGCATGATCTGACCGACGACCTGCTCGGTGGCGGGATTGATGACGTCTAACGGCTGGGGGCTGCTCGGCTCGACCCATGCACCGTTGATGTAGAACTTAAGACAACTCTGCATTACTGACTCCTTGGAGGTGAGCGGCTGTGCGCCGCGTGCGTGCCGCCTCTGCGTGGGTGGGCGGATATAGTCTAGCTGCACGAAAAAACATATTTCTTCTGTAGGTCAGGCGGCTAACATCGCCAATAACCCGAGCAAATATATGTTTTCGGGTGCATAAAACGACGGGGGCATTATGCAGGCCGATTCCCGCGGAAACAACGACGGACCCGAGACCCAGACCCTCATGGCGGCGGTCATCCGGCTCATGGCGCAGTGTGCCGCGAACTGTGACGAGGCCCTTATCCGCACCCTGCTGAAACTGTTGCGGGAATTGCGCGATCACCCGCAATTGCCGCGCCAGCCTGCGGTGTTGGCCAGTCTGGCCACCGCCCATGCGATCTGGGTCGAGCGGCTTTCCCAGGTCAGCGAAGCGGCGGCCCAGAAGGGCGGCCGTTGCGGCGAGAGCAGTCCGTCACTGCATTGAAAGAATTCACCGCGGGCCCACGCATCGCGGTGACACCTGGTGGATAGCAGAGGAGGTCAAAAGGGATCACAAAGCAACAAGCCAAGCCCTTGAGCGCGCGGGCCGCCACCGGCGCAAGCATCGCGGTGCGTTCGCGTTACGACAATCTCATCGGCGGCCAATGGCTGGCGCCGAGCAAGGGGCAGTGTTTCGAGCACACCACCCCCATCACCCCGAAACGGTGTGCGAGGTGGCGCGCTCGACCTTCGGCGGCGCTGGGCGAGGAGGGGCCACCGCCGCGCGGCACCGCGCCGGACTGAACGGCCGCGCACTCAGCGTGCGTATGCGTAGTCGCGCGTGATCTCCGCCACCTGCACCCGATAGCTCGCGTACCACAGCTCGCGGCCGCGCTGCTGGGCAAATTGATGATCCATGTCGGCCTTCCAGCGCGCGATGCTGGCCTCGTCGGGCCAGTAGGACAGCGCAATTTCCTCACCGTCGGGCGTCGCCGAGAAGACGAACTCCGTACAGCCGTATTCGGCTATCGCCTTGTCGCGCATCTTGAGCGCGGTCGCCATATAGGTTTCGTCGATCTGCTGGGCGCGGGCGCGGAACACGACAATGAGCTGGGACATGACAGGACTCCTGGCGCGAAGGCGCGCGGCCCATTGTGGCGCGAAGTCTCGTCGGCCGTCACGGTGGCAAGTGTCGGGAGTCCTCGGCAATCCTGGCCAGCAGCCTGCCGAAGCTCGTGCCGTCCATGGCCGGCGCGTTGTAGAAGCCCTGCCAGGAACCGCATTCGAGGTCGCGGAGGAAATCCTATTGCTCGCGCTGAGGAGTTGGAGGCCAAGACGCACGGACTGAACCGTCTCAACAGCGATTTGCGCAACGTCAGGACAGCATGCACTGTTCGCTGCCGGTGCCTGACGAGTCTTTGCGTGTCACGACGCGGCGCTGGCTTTACAGCCGCGCTCTGCGCGGCGCACGAAGCGCCCTCATCATTCGATTGCGCCATCCAGCGTCGGTCCGCGCCGTGCATGTCCGGATCCGTTCCGTAATCCTCTTTGCGCTGCACTGGTAGCGGGATCGGTCGATGGTTTGCCCGGACCGCGGAGCGCGGCATTCCCATGCGCTCGCTGCGCGGCAGCGCGAGCGAACGTGAGCGCTCATTGGCTAAAAATAATTTCCGACGTCCGTGAGTGACTGCAGGCAAAGGTGTGGGGACATGATCGCACGGGTTGCGATGAGAGAAGTTCACCGTTGCTTCTTCAGCAATTCCCTTTCCTGGCGCGTGGCGCGCTCTGCATCCCAATTGTGCAGGGCGGGCGCGATGACGTGTCGCCACCAGAACGGCACCAAGGTCACCAGCACGCTGGCGAGATAGCCATGGGGTAATACCGGCGCGCGGCCATCGGCATGCAGATCGTAGTAATGGGTATGGGGATCGAAATGGTGCTCGGCGTGGAAGGGCAGATGAAACAGCACGGTGTGACTGACCAGTGAATCTGAATCCCAGGCATGACGTGGTTCGAAGGATTCGCCGGCGACGCGTACCAGTCCGTAGTGCTCGAGATAGTTGAGACTTTCGAGCAGCAGCTTGTTCCACACCACGCAGACGAAGAAGGTCACCACGCCGATCATGCCGCTGACCCAGCCGATCAGAGCAAGTACGGCGTAGGAGCGCAGATAGCCGCGTAGCACCTTATTGCCGAATACACAGGGGGATTGACCACGCCGCGCGAGCCGTTCGCGCTCGATGCGCCAGGCCTGAACGACCTGTCCAAAGGTCGAGCGCAGAAAGAATGCGTAGACATTTTCGCCGCGTCGCGCGGTCGATGGATCGGCATCGGTGCCGACATCCTGGTGATGGCCATAGACATGGGCCACTTCGAGGGTTGAATTGAAAGCCATGGCCAGCATCCAGCGACTGACGAACATTGCGAGCCGGTCATTGGTGCGATGGAAAAGTTCATGGGCGGTCAGAATGCCGGCCAGCGCGATGGCCAGCCCGCTCGACAGACCTGCGCCGAGATAATCCAGCGCGTCATTGTCGGCACGTGCGGCGAGTGCTCCATAGCCGCTGTAATGTTCAAGCAGTGCGCCGAGGCGCAACACATCCCCCCCTGAGGTACTCCACAGGAACACCACGCCGAGCGACAGCAGAGCGGGAAACAGACTGTAGAGCGCGGCATCCAGCACTACACGATGGCGGTAACGGGGCGCGTTGCCGGCGCGCGGACTCAAGGCATCGGCACCAATCCACAGCACCACGCCCGCGAGGAGTCCCGACCACATCCAGGCGCCGCCTGCGAGCAGGCCGACGGCTGTGATGGCGACCAGTAGATGCGTACCGAAAAAGCGCAAGTGCATGCCCATCGCTGCGGTCCTGCCAGGAAAAGGATGACGCTAGCCCAGCGTTTGCCGAATAGCCATTGATGCCGATCAATGAGTGGCCACGTATTGACGCACGCGGCGCATTTGGCGGCGGAAGAGGGTACACCGGGCTATCCCCTTGGGGGCGGCGGCGCACCGCGCGGCTGTGTTACGGTCGCTGTCGGGGCGCCGCGTGGCGCGCCGCGGTTCAAAGGGGAGCATCATGAAAGCGAATTTCTTCGCCGCGCGTCGCGGCGTGCTGGCTGTCGGCCTCGTGGCCGGCACACTGCTGGCGATGACCGTGCAGGGCGGCACCCTGGCGGATACCGATTGGCCTGCCTATAACAACACCGCCAACGGCCAGCGCTATTCGGCACTCGATCAGATCACCCGCGACAATGTCGGTCAAATGCAGGAGGTCTGTCGCATCAAGATCGACGATTCCGGCACCTTTCAGGCTGGTCTGGTGGAACTCGACGGCACCCTCTATCTGACCAATGCCCATGACACCCTCGCCATCGACGCGCGCACCTGCGCGCTGCGCTGGCGCCATGTCTATCGTCCGCAACAGGAAGACGTATTCCAGATCAATCGCGGCGTGGCCTATGCCAACGGCAAGTTGTTCCGCGGTACCCCCGACGCGCGCCTGCTCGCAATCGATGCCGCCAGCGGCAAGACCCTGTGGCAGCAACAGGTCGGCGACCCGGCCCAGGGTGAGTTCTTCAGTTCGGTGCCGGCCATCTGGCAGGGCACCTTGATCGTTGGCGCCGCCGGCAGCGACTGGGGCATACGCGGCCGCGTGATGGCCTATGACCAGGACGACGGCCAGGAGCTATGGCGCTTCAACACCATCCCGCGCGGCAAGGAAGTGGGCGCTGAAACCTGGCAGGATGCCGGTAGCGCGCGCTATGGCGGCGGTGGCAGCTGGACCACCTACACGCTCGACATGGCGTCCGGTGAAGTCTTCGTGCCGGTCGGCAATCCGGCGCCGGATTTCGTGCCCAGCCATCGTCCCGGCGAGAACCTGTTCACCAACAGCATGGTGGTACTGGACGCGCGCACCGGTGCGCTGAAGTGGTGGCATCAGATGGAATCCAACGATGGGCTGGATCTCGATCTGGGCGCGGCGCCGATGCTGTATTGGAACAGCAAGGGTGACCCGATGGTCGCCTTCGGCAGCAAGGATGGCCACCTCTATGCGGTCAATCGCGAAAGCCGCAAGCGTGTCTTCAAGACGGCTGTCACCACCATCGAGAAGCCGACCAAGGCACCGACCGCCGAGGGCGTGCATACCTGCCCAGGTCCGGTCGGCGGCGTCGAGTGGAACGGCCCGGCCTATGACCACAAGCACAAGCAAGTGGTGGTGGGAGCGGTCGACTGGTGTGCGCTCATCAAGTCCGACAAAGTGGATTTCCAACCGGGCAAGTTCCTGGTCGCCGGCAGCTGGGTGTGGGACGAGCAACGCAGCGGCTGGATCAGTGCGGTCGACCCGGACAGTGGCGCCTTGCGCTGGCAATACCACGCCGAAGCGCCGGTGGTGGCGGCCATCACGCCGACCGCCGGTGACGTGACCTTTGGCGGCGACATGAACGGCAACTTCTTCGCGCTCGACTCGCAGTCCGGCGCGATGCTGCACAAGGTCGCGACCGGCGGCGCGGTCGCGGGTGGCATCATCACCTATGCGCTCGACGGCCGGCAGTATGTCGCCATCGATTCCGGCAATGTCTCGCGCCTGTCCTTTGGCGAGAACGGCAAGCCGTCGGTCGTGATCTACGCCCTGGCGGCGAACGGCACGCCCGTTGCCGCAGCGACGCTGGCGGCGACGCCGTCGCTGGTCCGGTCCGTCGCCGGTACGCCCGACGCCGGACGGGGACGCGACATCTTTGGTCATAACTGCGCGGCCTGCCATGGCGCCCATGGCGAGGGCGGTGCGGGGCCACGCTTGACGGGTATCAAGGCGCGACTCGACCAGGCTGCTACCGTCAACTGGATCGAGAATCCCTCGAGCAAGATGCCGCGGCTGTTTCCTTCGACCCTCGATGCGCAGGATGTGGCGGATGTGGCGGCCTTCGTGCAAGGCCTGTAGTGCGATCGGAGCGAGGGCCGTGCTCGGCCGATCCTGAACCCATTGCACGCGTGAGCGTCGTCGCCATGCAGGAAGCACCGAATGACAGCAGCCCGGGATCCTTCGGTATTGCTCAATCCGATTGCGCAGGTGCGGGCGGCCGAAGTCGCGGCCACGCCGGCGACATTGCGCGATGTCGTGGCGGACATCGTCGAGCAGCACGACGCGGACATCGCCCACTCCTTCTACGCGTACATGCTGGCGCAGGACAACGCCAAGGCCTTCTCGAGTCATGAAGTCGTCAAGCAACGGCTGCATCGCGAGATGCAGCGCGGGCTGCGCGCATTGTTCCCGCCCAGAGGCGCGCGCCCCGGCCCGAACAATCACTGTCAATGGCCGGCGTGACGCGGACGTGAGCTGATCTTACCGAGAGCGTCGTCGAATGGGGTGGGCACCGCGCCGTCCTCGGTGTGCGCGGTGTCGCAGACCAGACCAGCGGTTACACTGTCCACGGTCCATCGCGCCCATGAGGAGAAACCCATGCTCGAACTCATGCGTCTTGGCGTCGCCGAACAGGCGCGCCTGATTCGTAACCGTGAAGTCTCGCCGGCGGAAATGGTCGAAGCGGCGATAGCCGCAATCGAAAAATACAACCCGCAGCTCAATGCCGTCGTGCTGCCCATGTATGACATCGCACGTCAGGCGGTGAAGAGTCTCAAGGGCGACGAGCCCTATCGCGGCGTGCCGCTGCTCTTGAAGGACATGTGCGCAGAATATGCCGGCGCGCCCCTGACCGAAGGTTCAAGTTTCCTGCAGGGCTATATCTCGCCCCGCGACAGCGAACTGGTGGCGCGCTATCGCCGCGCCGGTTTCATCGTCGTCGGCAAGACCAATTCGCCGGAATTCGCCTCCATGCCCACCACCGAGCCCGAGCTGTACGGCGCGACGCGCAATCCCTGGGATCTCACCCGCTCGCCGGGTGGTTCTTCAGGGGGCGCGGGCGCGGCGGTGGCCGCCGGCATGGTGGCCGTCGCCCATGCCAATGACGGCGGCGGTTCCACCCGCCTGCCCGCGGCAGTGTGCGGGCTGGTGGGCCTCAAGGCCACGCGCGGACGCAATCCGCTGGGACCGGACTATGGCGATGTCGGCGGTGCGGGACTCCTGTCCGAGCACGTCGTCACGCGCAGCGTGCTCGACAATGCCCTGATGCTGGACGTCACCGCCGGCCCCGATGCCGGTGCGCCTTATTTTCCGCCGCCGCCAGTGCGTTCCTTTGCATCCGAGGTGGGTGTCGATCCGGGCCGTTTGCGCATTGCCTTCAGCGCCCAGCCCATCACGCCGACGCCGGTGCATGCCGATTGTCAGCGCGCCGTGCGCGATATCGCCGCCCTGTGCGAAAGCCTGGGTCACCACGTCGAGGAGGCCAAGCCCGAGGTGAATGGCGAGCACTTCAATGATTTCTTCACTACCATCTGGCTGGCGATGGTGGCGTGGATGATCCGCGACTGGAGCGTACGCCTGGAGCGTACGCCGACGCCCGCCCAGTTCGAGAAGCACACCTGGAAGATGTTCGAGATCGATGGTGAGGCGCGGCCCTCGGATTTCCTCAAGGCGGTGCATGACATGCATCGTTTCGCACGGGAAATTGCGCCGTTCTTTGCGACCTACGACGTGTGGTTGACGCCGACCGTGCCGGAGCCGCCGGTACCGCTCGGTTATTTCGACTACGACCGCAAGGCGCCGCATCAGGCCACCGAACGCATGGAACGCTTTCCGCGCTTCACCGCGATTGCCAACGTCACCGGCCAGCCCGCGATTTCCCTGCCGCTGTGCTGGAACGAGGCCGGTCTGCCGATAGGTGTGCAGCTGACGGGGCGATATGCCGACGAGGCGACGCTGTTCCGCCTGGCCGCGCAACTCGAGAGCGCGCGGCCGTGGGCGGCGCGCCGGCCGACGCTGGACTGACGCGCGGCGATGTCCCTGGTGGCCCTCAGGCGCGCGCCGTCCACGACGCGCGCACTCACCGTGCTGCGCGCGGCACGGCCACCGTTCCTGCTGTTGAGCGTGGTATGTGTGCTGCTCGGCGTCGCCGTCGCGTGGCGCGAGCACGCGGCGCTGGCGATCATCGATCTCGTGCTGGTGTGGACCGGCGCGCTGGCCGCGCATGCCAGTGTCAATCTTTTCAACGAGTATGAAGATGCGCGCAGCGGGCTCGACGCTCTCACACAGCGCACGCCTTTCAGCGGTGGCAGCGGCGCGCTGATGGATGATCCCGCGGGCCTGCCCGCGGTGCGCCTCGCGGCCTGGCTGGCGCTGGCGCTCACACTGGTGGTGGGCGGCTGGTGCGTGGCGCGACATGGGCCGCTGCTGTTGCCGATCGGCGTGCTCGGTATCGTTTTGATTCTGGCCTATACGCCCTTCGTCAACCGCCATCCCGTGCTCTGTCTGCTCGCACCTGGTCTCGGCGTCGGGCCGCTCATGGTGCTCGGCACGGTGGCGGTACTGCGTGAAGGCCTGTCGATACTGGCGGTGTCGGCCGCGCTGGTGCCCGGCCTGCTCGGCTGCAGTCTTTTACTTGCCAATCAGTTTCCCGATATCGAGGCGGACCGCCGCGTCGGGCGTCGCCATGTGGCAATTGTCTATGGCCGCGACAGCGCGCGGCGTTTGTTCGGCGCATTGAGCGGCTTGACGGTGCTCCTGCTGCTGGCCGCGGTGGCCAGCGGCGTGTTCCCGCCGTTGGCCTTGCTGGCGCTGCTGCCCATGGTCGCGACCCTGCCGACGTTCATGGGTCTCGGCCGGTACCCTGCGGGCGCGGCGCTCGCGCCCTGTCTCGCGTCCAATGTCGCCGCCAGTGTGCTGACGCCGCTCATCCTCGCCCTCGCGCTGTGGCTCAGTTGATTACGCAGTCGCCTCAACTGATCTGCCTGTCCAGATCGAAATCGAGCATGAGCGTC
>Ga0208492_1002049_pt1 | contig 10733 bp, 12 predicted proteins | sample Subbioar_CSW14AB_FD_184820 | JGI IMG/M metagenome (GOLD analysis project Ga0208492, IMG submission 184820) | Serpentinite rock and fluid subsurface biosphere microbial communities from McLaughlin Reserve, California, USA - CR12Mar_CSW14AB (SPAdes) | ecosystem: Environmental > Terrestrial > Deep...
CATGCCCCGACGCGGCCCATCGACCCACGCAGGTGGTGGCGCTTGAGGGCCTTCACGAATCGGCGGGCTCGAAATTGGGCGGATTCAACCGGTGGTCGCAACGAGTTCTGTGAACTTCTCCGATGGTGTCAGATATCCGAGCGTTTTGCGTGGTCGGCCGTTGAGCGAGTCCTGGATCGCGGTCAGCTCAGCGCGGGTGACGATGCTCAGATCGGTGCTCTTCGGCAGGTATTGACGTAGCAACCCGTTGGTGTTCGCATTGCTGCCCCGCTGCCACGGGGAGTGCGGGTCGCAGAAGTAGATCGGGATCCCGGTCGCTGTCGTGAACTCGAGGTGCTTGGCCATCTCCGCGCCCTGATCCCAGGTGATCGTCCGCGCCAGCGACGACGGGAGCGCGGTGATCGCTTCGCGCATCGCGGCCTCCACCTTGTCTGCACTCTTCCCATCAGGCAAATGCAGCAGGAGCGTGAGGCGGGTGCTGCATTCAACGAGGGTTCCGACGGCGCTACGGCTGTTCTCACCAAGGATGAGATCGCCTTCCCAATGCCCGGGAACGGCACGGTCCTCGACCTCAGCGGGGCGCTCGCTGATCATGACCATCCCTGGCAGACGGCCGCGCTGACCTCGCACGGTGTCGAGAAACTCCACAGAGCGGGACGCCACCACCTCATCTGGGTCCCGGCCGTTTGTGCAGATAGCCGACGGGCGCGTCGACATTCCGGCGCCTGCACAGTATTCGAAAGCCTGCGCGGGCTCCAGAATGTGTCGCACGCGGCTTCACGGGGCGTTCCCCGTGCGTCCGCGATTCACACCGCCGGTACCCGCCGGCGGTGGATCCCATCCCATGTCCGAGCCGGGCCCGGCGACTAGATCGCGGCTCGGTCCCGGCGGACACAACGGAGGTACCCGTGAGTCTCAATTTCACCGGAAGCAACGACGACGTCGAGGCGACGGATGCTCTTGCCCGAGAAGGCAACGACGAAGACCAGATGGAGAAGGGACCGCTGCTGCTGGCCTGGTACGGCACGGCGAGCGCCTTCTTCTTCGTGTACATCGGCGCGGCCATGGCGCTCGCCTACGGCACCGTGCAGGCCCTCATCGGCCTGGTGCTGACCATCATCGCGTACGGCCTGATCAACGCCGTGCTGTCGAAGTACGCCATCAACAACCGCACCACCGTGGCGAAGTTCTCCCGCTCGATCCTGGGGCGAGCGGGTTCGTCCATCGCGACCCTGATCTTCGCCCTGATCGCGATCTATTACGCGGTGTTCGAGGGATCCATCGTGGTCTACGCGTTCGCGGCCGCCTTCGGCGGTCCGCTGTGGCTGTGGAGCCTGATCGTCGTGATCTACTCCACGCCGCTCGTGATCGGCGGCGTCCGTCGCTTCCTCGACAAGCTCAACGGGTGGCTGATGCCGCTCTACATCGGCGGGCTCATCGCGGCGGTCATCTGGGCCGGCGCCGTGTACGGCTTCAGCGACACGTGGCTGACACAGGCCCCCGAGGCGCCGGCCACCCTCGCCAGCGGCGGTCCGGGGTGGCTCGCCACCTTCGCCGGGTACATGGGCCTCTGGATCATGATGATGTTCACGATGGACTACGCGGCGCTCGGCAAGCGCAAGGACGTGCGTTTCCACCAGTGGCTCACGTTCGGCCCGCTCTTCTACGTGCTGGCCTACGGCTTCTCCGCGTTCGTCGGCATCTTCCTCACCTTCACGATCCCCGGCATCGAGGTCTCCGAAACCGGGCTCGCCGGCGGGATCGTGAGCCTGATGGGGATCCTGGGCCTCATCGTGATTATCGCGTCGCAGACGCGCATCAACACGGCGAACTACTACCTCAGCTCCGCGAACCTGAAGGCGTTCGGCGAGCGCGTGCTGAAGATCCGGATCCCCAACATCGCCTGGGTGCTGATCTCCTCGGTGATCATCTTCCTGTGCATGCTGCTCCCCATCGTGCAGTACCTGCTCATCGCGCTCGCCTGGCAGGGCGTGCTGGTGACGGCCTGGGTGGCGATCGCGCTGGTGCACATCCTGCTGAACCGCGGTCAGAACGGCGAGCACGCCGCGATCGGCGATCACCACTACCGGACCTTCAACGCGAACGGCCTGATCGCGTGGATCGTCGCGACGGCCGTCGGCCTGGTGATGCTCCAGCTCGGCGTGATCAACCCGGACCTCGGCGGCATCGGCTCCACGTGGGGTCCGATCCTTACGGCGGTGCTGGGCGGGGCGATCTACGCCATCCTCTGGCGCGTGAACCCGAAAAGCCGCACCGGCCTGTCCAAGGCGGTCCGCTCGTAACCACGGGCGCGCCGCACGCGGGCAAGGGCCGCGCCGGACTCAATACGGCTCGAGGTCGACGAGCCTCAGGGCCATCAGGCAGGTGGACTTCCCCTCGAGGGTCTCGAGCGACACGCCCAGGACCTCCTCGATGCGTCGCAGTCGGTAGCTCAGCGAGTTCCGGTGGATGAAGAGCTCCTCGCAGGTCTTCGACGCCTGGGCGTTGTGACGGATCCACGCCCGCAGCGTCGGCAACAGCTCGCTGCTGCGCTGATCGTCGTGCTCGAACAGCGGCGCCAGGAAGCGCTCCGCCGACTCCCGCGCCCCGCGGCCGGCGGCCGCCGCGACGACGGCGCTCAGGCCCAGGGCCGGCGCGATCACCTGCACCGGCGTGTGGTTGACGAGATCGAGCGCGTGGACGAGCGCGATGCGCAGCTCGTCGATGGTGCGCACGGGTCCGCGATACACCAGCGGCAGCGCGGGCGTGAACCGCATCAGCGCCTCCGCGGCCGCGGGGAACCCGTCGCGGGGGAACTGCGCGATCGCGATCATCCGGTCGTCGATCTCGGTGACCCGGACGTTGTGGAAGGCGCGGTGCAGCGCGTCGCGGAGCTTCCACGCGGAGGCGGCGTGGTCGCCGCTCATGTCCGCGACGGCGAGCGCGGTCTCGGCCTGCCGGCTGAGGCCGAGCTCGTGGAAGGCGTTCGCGACGTCGCTGCGGGTCGACTCCGACCAGCCCACGCAGCGGTTCACGAAGCGGAGCATGTCCTGGTGGCTGCTGGCGTCCACGGCGACGGCGCGGTTGAGCTGCAGGGCGAGGATCGAGCTGACGGGGGCGAGGAGCGTCTGCAGCTCGCGCGCCGACTGGTGGACTCGCACGGAGAGCTGGCACGGGTTGCTCAGACCCATCGGCAGGTTCACGTTCAGCACCTCCGGCCCCGAGGGGCGCGCCGCGCCCGTGCGCCACGTCGCGGTCTCCGGGTATTGCGCGATGAGCGAGTCGAACGCGTCGTAGACGGCGAGCGGCTCGCCAATGGAGGCGTGGATGGCGGCCAGGAGCGTGGTGATCTCGGCCCCCTGGCTGGCCAGCCGGGCGCATTCGTCCGCGATCAGCCAGCTCCGGTCATACTGCTCGAGCCGCTCCGCCTGCAGCCACTCCTCGACGAACTGGTCGATCTTGTGCAGCGGGACCGTGGGGGGGACCTCCAGCAGCGGGACGTCGTACGCGGTGCACGCGTTCACGAGCCCGCGCGGCATCTCCCGGTGCGCCGCTCCGATGGAGAACGCGACGGCCGAGACCGGCACGCGCGCCAGGCGCTCGACGTACCCGTCCCAGATGCTCTGCTCGGTGAAGTTCATCCCGATGCCCGACGTCAGCAGCAGCACGTTCTCGTCCAGGAAGGGCGTGGGGTCGAGGTGCTCCATGGGCGCGCAGCGCGCCACCTCCTGCTGGAGGCGCTTCGTCCCGGTGGGCGTCTCGAGGCGAAGCTGGAGCGACGGGTCGGTCAACAGGTCTGCGACATGCATGCTTTCCTCCTTGCGTGCGCACAAAGACATGCGCGACCCTTTTGCGTTTGCACAATCACCTGAACTCGAGTCGGAGCGTAGCTTATGAGCATGACAGCGCAGCGCAGCGGAGACATCTCCCTGAACTCGGACATGGGCGAGGCCTTCGGCCTCCACACCTTCGGCAACGACGCCAACCTGATGTCGATCATCGACGTCGCGAATGTGGCATGCGGTTTTCACTCGGGTGATCCGCAGACGCTCGAGGCGACCGTCGCGCTCGCCAAGGCGAACGGGGTCCGCGTGGGAGCACACCCCGGGCTGCCCGACCTGGTCGGCTTCGGTCGCCGCGAGATGAAGCTGACGCCCGAGGAGGTCGAAAGCCTCATCCGGTACCAGGTCGGCGCCCTGAGCGGCTTCCTGAAGAAGTACGACCTGCCGCTGAACCACATCAAGCCCCACGGCGCCCTCTACGGCATGCTGGCCCGCGACGAGGAGCTCATGGCCGGGGCCACGCGCGTGGCGGCGGACTACGGCGTGCCGATCTTCGGCATCGCCGGATCCGCCCACCAGCGGGTGAGCGAGCGCGAGGGCGTCGAGTTCGTGGGTGAGCTGTACGTCGACCTCGACTACAACGCCGACGGCGGCCTCATCATCCTGCGCCAGCCCCACGCGACGGATCCGGCGGCGGCGGCGGAGCGCACCCGCCGCGCCCTCGAGACGGGCTCGATCCTGTCGGTCGACGGCACCGAGATCCCGCTGCGCTTCGGCAGCGTCTGCGTGCACTCCGACACGCCCAACGCGGTGGAGGTCGCCGAGGCCGTCCGCGGGGCGCTCGCAGAGTAGCGGCGCCAGGCAACCAGACCCCCTAACCCATTGGAGAACACGCACGTGAGCGCACAGGTAATCGCCCCCCTGCCCGGCATCTTCTACCGCCGGCCGGCCCCCGACAAGGCGCCGTTCGTCGAGGTCGGCGACGCCGTCGAGGCGGGGCAGACCATCGGCATCGTCGAGATCATGAAGCAGTTCAGCGAAGTCCGCACCGAGGTGGCGGGAGTCATCACCTCGTTCGAGGTCGAGGACAACGGAACCGTCGGTCCCGGCGACGTCATCGCCACGATCGACTGACCAGCGTCCGCCGCGGCAGCGGCAGAAGGAGCACCAGAGGTGAAGAAACTGCTCATCGCCAATCGCGGCGAGATAGCAATCCGGGTCATCCGCACGGCGAAGGAAATGGGAATCGCCACGGTCGCGGTGGTGAGCGAGGCGGATCGCGGGTCGAACGTCGAGCGCATCGCGGACGAGACCCACGTGATCGGCCCGGCGCCGGCCGGGTTGAGCTACCTGAACCAGGACGCGATCCTGCACGCCGCCGCCGTGAGCGGCGCCGACGCGATCCACCCGGGCTACGGCTTCCTCTCCGAGAACGCCGGATTCGCGCGACGGGTCCAGGAGGCCGGGCTGATCTGGGTCGGGCCCAGTCCCGAGTCGATCGAGCTGATGGGCGACAAGTCCCGCGCGCGCGAGGCCGCGAGCGCGGCCGGCGTGCCGGTCCTCGCGGGCACCGAGGGGTCGCTGGACACCGCCGGCGACATCGAGGCGGTGGCCGACAGCATCGGCTACCCGCTCGTGGTCAAGGCGTCGGCGGGCGGCGGCGGGCGCGGCATCCGGCGCATCGACTCGCGCGAGGACGTCCGCGGCACCGTGGAGGTGGCGCAGGCCGAGGCTCTCGCGGCGTTCGGGTCCAGCGACGTGTACTTCGAGCGCTTCGTGACCCGCGCCCGGCACGTCGAGGTCCAGCTCCTGGGCGACGGCGAGACGTGGTTGCACCTGGGCGACCGCGACTGCTCCATGCAGCGCCGGCAGCAGAAGGTGATCGAGGAGGCCCCCGCGCCGGGTCTGCCCGACGAGCTGCGCGAGCGCATGCGCGCCTCGTCGGTGGAGCTGGCGCGCCAGGCGAAGTACATCGGCGCGGGCACCGTCGAGTTCCTCTACGACCCGGAGCGCCAGGAGGTCGCGTTCATCGAGATGAACACGCGCCTGCAGGTCGAGCATCCGATCAGCGAGGCGATCACCGGGATCGACCTGGTGCGCGAGCAGCTCCGCGTGGCCTCGGGCGAGAAGCTCGGGTACACGCAGGAGGACATCCGCTTCGACGGGCACGCGTTCGAGTTCCGCATCAACGCGGAGGACCCGGCGAACAACTTCATGCCCAGTCCCGGCCTGATCGACAGCCTCCAGCTCTCGGGCGGCCCCGGCGTGCGGGCCGACTTCGGCTTCTCCGCGGGCCAGACCGTGATGCCGTTCTACGACTCCCTGCTCGGGAAGGTGATCGTGTGGGGTCCAGACCGGGCCCAGGCCCGGGCGCGGGCGGCACGCGCCCTCGGCGAGACCGAGATCTCCGGCATCAAGACCACCGTGCCCCTGATGCGACGCCTCTTGGAGCTCGAGGACTTCGCCGCCGCCGAGCACTACACGACCTACATCGAGTCCGTACCCGGCCTGTTGGGAGCAGACGCATGACACTTCCGGAGCGCGCCCGCTACACGTGGGGAGGCGACGAGTTCCTGCTCATCGAGATCTCCCCGGACATGAGCCTGGAGGCGAACTTCGTCGCCACCGCCATGGCGCACGGGCTCGAGGAGGCGGCGCTGAACGGCATCGTCGACATCTGCCCCGCCAACGCGTCCCTGCTCATCCGCTTCAACCCGGACGAACTCGCCTCCGCCGACCTGGAGGCCAAGGCGCGCGAGCTCGAGACCGAGGTACGCCGGGCCGCGGTGCAGGCGCTCGAGACGCGGATCATCGAGGTGCCCGTCTGGTACGACGACCCGTACACGCGAGAGGTCGCCGCGCGGTTCCGCGAGGGCTACCACCAGAACCCGAACGGCTCGGACCTGGACTACGCGGCCGAGGTCAACGGCCTGGCGGACGCGGCCGAGTTCATCCGGCGCCACCACGAGACGCCGTGGCTGGTCTCGATGGTGGGCTTCGTGGCGGGCCTGCCGTTCCTGTTCCAGCTGGCGCCGCGCGAGCGGCAGCTCGAGGTGCCGAAGTACCTGAGCCCGCGCACCGACACGCCCGCGCTCACGATCGGCTACGGCGGCTGCTTCACCGCGCACTACTCGGTGCGCGGCGCGGGCGGCTACCAGATGCTCGGCATCACGCCGACCCCCATCTACGACCCCGAGCAGCGGCTCGAGGACTTCGCGGACTTCATGGTGCTGTTCCGCACGGGCGACATCGTCAAGTACCGCCCGGTCGACGAGGCCGAGTACCGCCGGATCGAAGCCGAGGTCGCCGCCGGGACGTATCGCTACAAGCAGGCGCCCGTCACCTTCACGCTGGCCGACGCGCTGGCCGACCCCGCCGGGTACAACACCACCCTTCTGGAGGCCCTGGATGTCGCTTGAGATTCTCACCCCGGGACTGGCGACCACGGTGCAGGACCGCGGCCGCTTCGGCTACTACCGCTTCGGGATCCCCCAGGGCGGCGCCATGGACCAGTACGCGGCCGCCCTCGCGAACCGCCTCGTCGACAACACCGACAAAGAGGCGGTGCTGGAGTGCACCTACCTGGGTCCCAAGCTCCGCGTGGACGCGGACACCGTGCTCGCCGTGACGGGCTCCCCTGTCGACGTGCTCGTCAACGGGGAGCGACGGGCCGGATACACCCGGCTCGAGCTCGCCGCGGGCGATGAAGTGTCCTTCGGCGTGCTGAAGGGCGGCGCGAAGTACTTCATCGCCGTGGCCGGCGGCATCGACGTGCCCGAGGTGCTCGGGTCGCGCTCCACGTACCCGATCGGCCGCCTGGGCGGCGTCCAGGGGCGCGCCGTGCAGGCCGGTGACACGCTGCCCGTCGGTGCGCCGCCGCAGGCCACGCTGCCGCGCATGGACGAGGTCCCCGAAGACCTGCTGCCCGACTACGGGCGCCAGTTCACCGTGCGGATCATGCTGGGCCTGTACGACCACAAGCTCACCGAGCAGGGGCTGCGCAACCTCACCGAGGCCGAATGGACCCTGACGCCCGTGGCCGACCGCATGGGGCTGCGCTTCGACGGCCCGGGTGCCGAGTGGAAGCAGGAGGAGCAGCCCTTCGGCGCGGGCCAGGACCCCTCCAACATCACGGATGCCGGCTACGCGGTCGGCTCGATCCAGATCCCCGGCGGCACGCAGCCCATCGTCCTGCACTGTGACGCGGTGTCCGGCGGCGGCTACGCGCAGGCCGCGACCGTCATCAGCGCGGACATGGACCTGTTCGCCCGGATGGGCCCGGGCGCGAAGGTCCGATTCGTCCCCGTCACGATGGAGCAGGCACTCGACGCTCGCGCGGAGCGCAAGGCCCGCTTCGCGCGCGTCTGGTCGTAAGGAAGGGAGCGGGCGATGCCCCTCGTCACCGTGAAGCTGTTCGAACACCGCCTCCAGCAGGACCCCGAGCTCGCCCGGCGGCTCGCGGTGGCCATCGACGAGGTCGTGGCGGAGCACTGCACCGCGCCCGGCGGGCGCCGGCCCGACACCTGGGTCACGGTCGAGGGCATCCCCCGCGAGCAGTGGACCTTCAACGGGGAGACCCGGTAGGAGACGCCTGGGGTGGCGCCGGACGGCGCCACCCCAGGCGGTACCGGCGGCACCGCCTGGGCATCCGGTCAGGACACCGTCATCGCCGCGGCACCGATCGCGTCCAAAAGCCGGGCGGCGACGTCGAGCGCCAGGAGGTCCTCGCCGTGACGAGCGACGATCTGCACGCCGATCGGGAGGTCGGCGGGCCCGAACGCGACGGGTACCGTGACGACGGGATTGCCCAGCATTGACCACGGCCGGCAGAACAGCGGGTCGCCGGTGCCGTCCTCCGCGAACGGCGCCTCACCGATGACGGCGGGCGCGACGAGCACATCGACGTCCTCGAACAGCGCGCTCGTCGCGGTGCGGACCCGGTCGGCGACGCGCACGGCGGCGCGATACGCGCCGGGCGCCGTCCGCAGACCCTCCCCAGGCGCTCCCGCAGCTGATCGGTGAGCATCTCCGGATGTGCGCGATACTCCGGCCGCAGGGCGTGGCTGGTGTCGGTCATGGCGATCAGGTCGTGTGCGGAGACGATGTCGTCGAAGGCCGGGGGCAGCTCGACGGCGGCGACCCCGAGCGCGGCAGCGGCCGACTCGGTCGCGGCGCGGCTGGCCGATTCCGCCTGCGCCCACCAGGGGGTGCGCACGAATCCGATCCGCGCGCCGGCGGCGCCCGCCGCCCGCGGCCCGCGCACCCCGGGGGCGCGTGCAGCACGCGCCACGCCAGCGCCAGGCCCGCGGCGTGGGAGAAGATCCCCATGGTGTCCAGATGGGCGCTCGTGCGCTTGAAGCCGGTCAGGTCGAGGGCGCCATGCGTCGCCTTGATCGCGGCGACGCCGCAGAACGACGCGGGTCGGATGGTGGACCCCACCGTCTGCGTGCCGAGCGCGAGCGGCACCATCCGGGCCGCCACGGCGGCGGCCGATCCGCTGGACGAGGCACCCGCGGTCCGCGTGAGATCGTGCGGGTTGCGCGTCGGAGTGGGAGACCAGGACGCGAACTCGGTGGTGACCGTCTTGCCGACCATCACTGCGCCGGCGTCGCGCAGCCGCTGGACGGCCGGGGCATCGACCGTCGGTCGATGACCCGCGTAGATCCGGCTGCCGTAGGTCGTGGGCAGGGAGGCCGTGTCGGTCCTGTGGAGTCCCATGCCCAGTGAATCTCCCCAGCCCCCTGCAGGCTGGTACCCGACGCCTGATGGATCCAAGCGCTACTGGGACGGATCGGCCTGGTTGGCGCTCCCCGACCCGTCGCCATCTGATGCGGTACCTAGTACTACAGTCGCGTTTATGGCGTGTGTCCGCGGCGTAGATAATGGTGTCGTCGGGCGGTGTGTTGGTGTTTTCGGCGCCAGCGTGACCGGTGGAGCACTCGCGCGGGGTCGGCGGGCGCATTCAGCACGAGCGCGGCGATGAGGTGTCGGATCTCGGGCAGGCTCAGCTCGACGAGGTCTCCGTCTTTGTCTCCTCGAGCCCCCTTTTTGACCGGGTGACGGTGAGGAAGGCGTGGGCGAGCATGGAGAGCGTGATGTGCCGGTACCAGCCGGTGTACTGCCGGACTTGGTAGTGGTCCAGCCCGGTCTGCCCTTTCGCCGTTTGGAAGGTCTCCTCGATCGCCCATCTCGCGCCGGCGACGCGGACCAGCTCGCCCAAGGCGACGCGCTTGGGGCCGTGGCAGAGGTAGTACGCGAGCTCTGACGGGTCGGTGAGGCTGCGGCGGGCGAGGAGCCAGTACTCGGCATCCGGGTCGCGTTCCCCGTTGATCCGGGCGCGTGCCCACGCGTATCGGCGGTCGCCTTTCGAGCCCGCGCCGGCGGACCTGGTCCGCCACGCCGTGGCTGGGAGCTCGCCGATGAGCGCGTCGGCGCGGTACTCCTTCCCGAGGATCGACACGGTGGTCTTCGCGATCACCCGCTGGCTGGACGGCACGGCGAGCACGTACGACATCCCGCGATCCTCGAGCGCCTTGCGGAGCCGGTAGTACTGGCCGTAGACGGCGTCGCCAGTCACCCATGATGCGGGGACGTCGGCATCGATCGCGCGGGCCAGCATGCCCATCGCGAGCTCCGGCTTCGTCTGAAACCCGCGCTCCTTCGGGACACCGGCGCGGGCGCAGCGGGCACGGTCCTCGGTCCACGTCTTCGGCAGATACAGCTCCCGATCCAGGAACGTCCGGCCCGTGGGTGTCGAGTACGTCAGGAAGACGCCGACCTGCGCGTTCTCGATCCGTCCCGCCGTGCCCGTGTACTGCCTGGCCACGCCCGCGGACCGGTGGGTCTGCTGAGGCTTTGATTGAGTCCGGGGTTAGGCCGCCAGGGCGACGGCTTCCATCATTATGGTCTCGAACTCGACCGGGGTCAGCTTCCCGAGGCGACGTTGACGGC
>Ga0208492_1002053_pt1 | contig 10720 bp, 11 predicted proteins | sample Subbioar_CSW14AB_FD_184820 | JGI IMG/M metagenome (GOLD analysis project Ga0208492, IMG submission 184820) | Serpentinite rock and fluid subsurface biosphere microbial communities from McLaughlin Reserve, California, USA - CR12Mar_CSW14AB (SPAdes) | ecosystem: Environmental > Terrestrial > Deep...
GGCGGGGGGCGCGACATCCTGCTCGGCGGCGCCGGCAACGATGTGCTCAATGGCGGCGCGGGCCTGGACACCCTGCGCGGCGATGATGGCAACGACACCTACATTATCGACAACGCCAAAGAAATCGACCGCGCCGCCCGCGACGCCGGCATCGACATCGTCACTTCCCTGGTCAGCTACACCCTGGGCGCACAGCAGGAAAACCTGCGCCTGCTCGGCACCAGCGCGCTGACCGCCACCGGCAACGCTCAGGCCAACGTCATCACCGGCAACAGCGGCGCCAATCTCCTTAGCGGTGGCGCGGGCGCCGATCGCCTGCTCGGCGGCAGCGGCAATGACACCCTGGTGTTCGACGCCGCGGATGTGCTCGTTGATGGCGGCCTTGGCATCGATACCTTGCGCGTCCCGGGCACCGGCAAAACGCTGGCGGCGCCCTTGCTGGGCAAGGTGCAGCACATCGAAATCCTCGACCTGCGCGGCAGCGGCGCCAACGGCCTCGACCTCGACACTACACTCGTCGCCTCGCTGACCGGCTCCACGGTACTGCGCGTGCTGGCCAACCGCGATGACAAACTCAGACTCACCGGTGACTGGTTGAGCGATGGCACGCGCAACATCGGCGGCCTCGCCTTCGATCGATATATCGACGGCAGCATGCGCGTCGATGTCCAGCATGGCGCGCGCGTCGACAACCGCCATGTCATCGCCCTCGCCAGCCTCGACGGCAACACCGGCTTTCGCGTCGACGGCGCGGGCGCGAACTGGCTTCTCGGCCTGTCCACGGCCGGCGCGGGCGACATCAATGGCGATGGCCTGGCCGATCTCATCATGAGCAGCCGCTCGCCTTTCGCCGGTTCGCGCAACCGCGACGCCTACGTGGTGTTTGGTCGCGACGCGGGTTTTGCCGCAAGTTTCTCCGTGGCGCAATTGAATGGCACGCAAGGCTTGCGCATCGAACAATCCGCCACCGACAGCCAGAGCGACAGCCATCGCACCGTGCTGGTTGCCGGCGCCGGCGATATCAACGGCGATGGTCTGGCGGACGTATTCGTCACCAATACCAACAGCCTCGAAAACGCGGACGAAACCGCCTACGTGGTATTCGGTTCGCTGCAGGGCTTCGATGCGGTGCACGACGTATCCACGCAGGACGGCAATGCCGGCGTGCGGCTGCACGGCCTGCACAAGGGCAACCCCTACCTTCAGAGCGTCAGCGCCGGCGACCTCAATGGTGATGGCTATTTCGATCTCGTCATCGGTGACCGCTTTGCCGGCCCAATCGCGAGTAACGGCGTGCATGCCGGCACTACGTACATCGTATTTGGCCACGCCGATGGTTTCCCCGCCGACATCGATGTCGGTACCTTGAACGGCAGCGACGGGCTGCGCATCGATGGCCTCCTGGGTGTCTCGACTGGCCGTATTGTCAGCGGCGCCGGCGACATCAATGGTGACGGCATTGCCGACCTTTTGCTGGATGGCAAGTATCTCGTGTTCGGCAGTCGTTCAGACTGGCCTGCACGTTTCGATCTCGCCAACCTGGACGGAACGAAGTGCTCGAGCTGCCCGACCATTTCGCGATGTTCACGGCCAGTCACAGCAGTCAGTTGCTGGTCAGCGGCGACGCCGACGACAGCGTGATCCTGCTGGGTGAAGGCTGGCAGCATGATGTCTCGAGCGTCGAACTCGATGGAACGAGCTATCAGTCCTATACCCACACCGGCAGCGCCGCGCAGCTACTGGTGCAGACCGAGGTTCAGCAGCCGGTGGTATAGACCCGCGAGAGCAAAGAGCGAGTGACGCGCCTGTGCGCGGCTAGGGCGCGCCGCCTTCGACGACATCCACGCCGGGCGGTGGCGTGAAATCAAACAGGCCCTGCGCCATTGGCGCATTGCGTTTCACAGCGTTGAAATGCAGCACCGTGGTCTGGCCGAGATTGTCTTTCAGGCGCATGGCCTTCACTTCCTTGTCGGCAAGACCGAGTTCCACTTCCTGGAACTGGGTCTTGGCGTCCTTGGGATGCAGGCTGTACCAGTCGTAGCCGTCTTTTTCACCGAGATGCTTGACGTCGTAACGCGTCGTCACTTCGAACTCGGCGCTCAACAGTTCCGCCGGCGTACCCGGCGCGCCGACATTCACATCGTTGACCGTGACCTGCGCCAGATCCTCATCATAGATCCAGAGCTTGCGGCTGTCGGACACGATGACCTGCTTGTAAGGGTCGAGATAATTCCAGCGGAAGCGGCCGGGACGTTCGATGTTGCAGTCGCCCTTGGCAGTTTCCAGCAGTTCACCCGTTTCATCGAAGCGCTGCTGTTCGAAAGTCGCCGCATAGGAATGCAGACTGTCGAGATATTCGATGATGGGCGCGGTGTCGTCTGCACGCGCGCTTGCCGCACCCAGCACCAGGCCGAGCAGCAGGCTTGCGCGCCGCGTGCGCGCCGTGGCTCGCACGCTCATCAATCCTTGGGCGGCGGCGGCGCCAGCACTTCGCGGCTGCCGTTGGACTGCAACTCGCCGACCACGCCGGCGCGCTCCATTTCCTCGACCATGCGTGCAGCACGGTTGTAACCAATCTTGAGACGACGTTGAATGCCGGACACCGAGGCACGGCGGGATTCGGTCACGATGCGCACCGCCTGGTCATAGAGTTCATCCTGTTCGCCATCGCCGTATTCGGCGCCCATGCTGCCGCCCGCACCGCCGTCCTCGAAGCCATCCATCGGGCCGTTGAGAATCGCATCGACATATTCCGGCGTGCCGCTGGCGCGCAAGCGCTCCACCACCTTGTGCACTTCCTCGTCGGACACGAATGCGCCATGCACACGCTGCGGTATCGCGGTACCTGGCGGCAGATAAAGCATGTCGCCATGACCGAGCAGGGTCTCGGCGCCCTGTTGATCGAGAATCGTGCGCGAATCTATGCGCGAGGACACCTGAAAGGCGATGCGGCTCGGGATATTGGCCTTGATGAGGCCCGTGATCACGTCCACCGACGGCCGTTGCGTGGCGAGGATCAGATGGATGCCCGAAGCACGCGCCTTCTGCGCGAGACGCGCAATCAATTCTTCGACCTTCTTGCCGACCACCATCATCATGTCGGCCAACTCGTCGATGATGACGACGATGTAAGGCAGGCGACCAAGATCCGGCGGCGGGCCCGCTTCCGGATCGAATACGCGATAAGTCGGATCAGGAATCGGCGTGCCCTTTTCCAGCGCTTCTTCGACCTTGCGGTTGTAGCCACCGATGTTGCGCACCCCCAGCGCCGCCATGAGTTTGTAGCGACGCTCCATTTCCGCCACACACCAGCGCAGCGCATTGGCGGCTTCCTTCATGTCGGTGACCACCGGCGCGAGCAGCGCGGGGATGCCTTCGTAGACCGACAGTTCGAGCATCTTGGGATCGATCATGATGAGCCGCACGTCGGTCGGTGCCGACTTGTACAAGAGGCTCAGAATCATCGCGTTCAGCGCCACCGATTTACCCGCGCCGGTGGTGCCGGCAACCAGCAGATGGGGCATGCGACCGAGATCGACCACCGTCGGCTGACCGGCGATGTCCTTGCCGAGCGCCATGGTCAGATGCGAACTGCTGCGCTCGTAGACGTCGGACCTCAGAATGTCGGACAGCGCCACGATTTCGCGCTGCTCGTTGGGAATTTCGAGACCGATGCAGGTCTTGCCCGGAATCACCTCGACCACGCGCACGCTGACGGTGGACAGCGAACGCGCCAGATCCTTGGCGAGGCCGGTGATGCGGCTGGCCTTGATACCGGGCGCCGGCTGCAGTTCAAAGCGCGTGATGACCGGCCCGGGATGGACCGCCACGACTTCCACTTCGATATTGAAATCGCGCAGTTTCATTTCGACCTGGCGCGACATCGCTTCGAGCGCCTCGGGCGAATAGCCGCCGCCGCGCACGATGGGCGTATCGAGCAGGCTCAGTTCCGGCAGCTCGGTCGGCTCGCGACGCTCGAACAGGGCTTCCTGACGCTCCCGCTCGACCCGTTCGCTGGGCGGCGGCGCCACGATACGCGGCTCGATGCGGGTCGGCACGCGCTGCTCAATCTTCTCGATCTCTTCCTTGACGATGGCGACCCGCTCACGCTTGGCGCGCCAGCCCCGGCTGTAATCCATGAAATCGTCGCGCCGCAGACCGGCCCAGTCCCAGAAACGCAGGGCGTAGTCACCGAGCGTGTCCATGAGCCACAACCAGGACAGTCCGGTGAACAGGGTGAAACCGGTGAGAAAGGCGGCTATCAGCAAGAGGCAGCCGCCGGTCACGCCGAAGCCGCCGAACGCCGCCCCACCCACCACATGGCCGAGGATGCCGCCCGAATCATGGGGCAGCTCGGCCAGCGTGCCGCTGGCGCGCACCCAGAACAGGCCACAACCGGTGACCAGCGTGCACACGAAACCGACGAAGCGCACACTCATGTGGAAATAATCAGCGAAGAAGTCTTCTGCACCTTCGCGGTACACGACCCAGGCGCTGAACACCACCATGATGGGGAACAAATAGGCGAACTGACCGAACAGATACAGGGCGATGTCGGCTATCCAGGCACCGACCAGGCCGCCCTGGTTGTGAATCACATTGCTGGTGCCGGTGTGGGACCAGCCCGGATCGCCCGGATGATGGGACCACAAGGCAATCAAGACGAACAGGGAAATGCCGCCTAGGGCAATCAAAGCTGCCTCGCGCAGGCGCTGCATGGCCTGACGCGTAATGGACAGGGCGAAATCGGATTCTTTGCTGCGGACCGCGTGCGTCATGTCGTTGATACTGTTGATCCGATAGATCGAATAAGCGGCTGTTATGTAAAGAAAAGCAATAGTAGCTCGTAATCTGCATGAACTCCAGTGCGAAACCTCAGGAAAAAATGAAGATCGTGACCAGACGCGCGCTATGGATTGGGGTGGCTGTGATGACCTTGGCCCTGCTCGGCTACAGCGCCGTGTGCGTGAGCTACTACGCCCGCCAGAACACCCTGGTGTTCAAGCCCGAGCGGGCTCTGAAAACGACGCCGGCGGACGTCGGCCTGGCGTTTGAGGACCTGCGCCTCCAGGCCGCCGATGGCACCACGCTTGCGGCCTGGTATGTTGCCGGGCGCCCGGACGGTCGCCAGGTACTGCTGTTGCACGGCAACGGCGGCAATATTTCCCATTACCTGCGCACCGTGGTGGTGCTGCACGAGCTTGGCCATAGCGTGCTGGCACTGGACTATCGGGGCTATGGCGCGAGCACCGGCACCCCGTCGGAGGCCGGCACCTACCAGGACGCCGTGGCGGCCTTCGACTATCTGGTGGAAAGGCGCGCTATCGCGCCGGCCGATATCGTGGTCTATGGGCGCTCTCTGGGCGGCGCGGTGGCGACCTGGTTGGCCGCCCACCGCCGGCCTGGCGCCCTGATCCTGGAATCGACCTTCACGCGCTTGGCCGATGTCGGCAGCTACCGCTACCCCTGGCTGCCGGTGCGGCTGTTATCGCGCAATGTGTTCGATTCGGTGACCCAGGTCGCCAAGGTGCAATGCCCGATCCTCGTGGCGCACGGCGGCACCGACACCATCGTGCCCCAGGCGTTCGGACGCGAACTGGCGAACGCCGCCGGCCCGCGCGCTGAATTTCTCGCCCTGCCCGGCGGCCACAGCGATGCCTTCATTCAAGGTGGAGCCACTTATTACCGACATCTTGATCAATTCATGCGGCGAGGCGTCATTGATTGACCCCCTGCCGTGCTTCTGCGAGATTGCCCTGGTTCCGTATCCCGACTGCCCCATGCCCAGCCTGTGAAGATTCAGTTTTTCTCCGACGTCCACCTGGAGTTCGGACCTGCCCCGCTGCCCCACACCGATGCCGACGTCATTGTCGCCGCCGGTGACGTCAACATTGGCGCGAGCGGTGTCGCCTGGCTCAAGGCGAGCGGCAAGCCGACCATCTATGTGGCTGGCAACCATGAATATTACGGCGGCGATGTGACCGAGGTGCAGCGCGAGATCCGGGCCGCGGTGGCCGGCAGCGCGGTGCGCTTCCTCGAATGCGACAGCGCCGAAATCGACGGCGTGCGCTTTCTCGGCGCCACGCTGTGGACCGATTTCATGGGCGAAGACCCGGCAGTGATGGAAAACCTGCGCGACAACATGAACGACTACCAGCAGATCAGCTACCGCGGCCGCCTGCTTGAACCGAGCGATCTGGCCGACATCAACCGCGCGTCGCGCGCCTGGCTGGAAACTCAACTGGGCATGTCCTTCGACGGCCCGACCGTGGTCGTCACCCACCATGCGCCCTTGTTCGCCAGCTGGCGCGCCAATCCGGCTTCGCTGTTCAAGGGCGCCTATTGCAATGACTTGAGCCGCCTGGTGCACCAATATCCGATTGCGCTGTGGGTGCACGGGCATGTGCACGCACGTTCCGATTACCAGGCCAACGAACTGCGCGTGGTATGCAATCCGCGCGGTTATGACGGCTACCAGCTGGTGGACGGCTTCGACATCACGCGCCACGTCGAAATACCGTGAGCGCCGCCACGGCCTGAGGCCGCGCGCGGGTATGCTAGGATTCCGCATCCGCTTTCATTCAGCGCTTGCACTATCACCATGGCCGCCAAGAAGAGCACTTACCGCATCACCTTCCTGAATCAGGGCAAGGTCTACGAGATCTACGCGCGCAACGTCCATCAGAGCGGCCTGTTCGGCTTCATCGAAGTAGAGAAGATCCTGTTCGGCGAGAAGTCCTCGCTGCTGGTGGATCCGTCCGAAGAACATTTGAAATCCGAATTCGACGGCGTGAGCCGCACCTACATTCCGATGCATTCCGTGGTCCGCATCGACGAAGTGGAAAAGACCGGGACCGGCAAGATCACCCGCGCGGAGGGCAGCAGTGACAAGGTCGCACCCTTTCCTGTGTTCGCACCCGGCCACGAATCACCCAAGCCTTAAGGCGCGCCGGCCACGCCGCGCAGGGCTCGCATGGCTGGCCCTGTTGCTGCCGTTCGCGGCCACGGCGGCATTGTGGAACGTGCGCCCCGGCCCGGACGCCAAAGCCACCCCATGGGCCGTGGTCAGCAGCGCGGGCGGTGACGAGCTTGCGGTGTTCCGCGACAAGAACAATGAGGTCCACCTGCGTTTCTCGATTGCCGGGACCTTCAACCGACTGGCGCCCAGGCACTGCCCGACCTTCCAGTTCGACGCCGCGCAACCGCTCTATCACCTCGCCATCGAAGAGAGCTGTCATATCGACAGCAAGCATGCACTCATCGATCTCGGCACGGTGCGCAATCGCGTGCTGGTGTCAGCGGCCGTCGACCAGCTCATGAACGGCACCCGGATCGAATTCCGCTATGTCAGTGCCGACGGCGGCTATCACGAAGCGGATTTTCCCTTGAAAGGTTCCTCACTCGCCATCCGTCGCGCACTGGGTCGCGACGTGCGTGTGCGCGCCAGATAGCGGCGCCGCCCGGCACGATGTTACGCGTCACCGTGCTGGGCTCCCTCGCCGCCGTCGAACCCTCGGCATGGGACGCCTTGGCCGGCGATCATCCGTTTCTGCGTCACGGCTTTCTCCATGGCGTCGAAGCGACCCACTGCCTGGAACCGCAAGGCTGGTATTCCCAGCATCTGGCGGTCTATGACGGCGACACCTTGTGCGGCGCGCTGCCGCTTTACATCCGCGACAACTCCTACGGCGAATTCGTATTCGACTGGAGTTGGGCGGAAGCCTACGAAAGGGGTGGTGCTCGCTACTACCCCAAGCTGGTAAGCGCAATTCCGTTTTCGCCGGTCACCGGTCCGCGCCTGCTGGTCGCGCCCGGGCGCCAGGATCGCGCCGCCATCACGAACTTGTTGCTGGAGACCGCGCTCGCCGCGGTTGAAGACAATCAGCTTTCGTCCTGGCATTGCCTGTTTCCCGAGGAAGACGAACTGCCGGCCCATGACGAAGCCGGTCTCGCCCGACGTCTCGGTTGTCAGTATCACTGGTTCAATCACGACTATCGCGATTTCGACCATTTTCTCGCCGATTTGAATTCCAAGAAGCGCAAGCAGATCAAGCGCGAGCGGCGCATCGTGGCCGAGCACGACGTCGCTATCGAAGTGCTGACCGGCGCCGAGATCACCGCCGAGCACTGGAGCGTGTTCCACCGTTTCTACTGTTCGACCTTTGAACGCAAGTGGGGCGAGCCGCGCCTGACCGAAGCCTTCTTCCAGAGTCTTGAACAACGCCTGCCCGGTAGCGCGGTGCTGATCATGGCGCGTGCCGGCACACGCTACGTGGCGGGCGCCTTCGGACTCAAGAGCGGCAGCGTGCTGTATGGTCGCCACTGGGGCTGCAATGCCCAGTTCGACAACCTGCATTTTGAGCTGTGCTACTATCAAACCATCGCTTATTGCATCGAGCACGGCCTCGCCAAACTCGATGCGGGCGCGCAAGGGGAACATAAACTTGCGCGCGGTTTCATACCGGTCAACACCTGGTCGACGCACTGGATACGCGAGCCGGGTTTTCGCAGGGCGGTCGGCGATTTCCTGAAGCGCGAACGCCAGGCGATGGAGCAGCACGTGCACACATTGTCCGCGCATGTCGCGTTCAAAGCCGAGTGACGCGCACACCGTCGTCCACGCCATGAACGCCCATCGTTTTCAGGAACCCTTGTACTGGGTCGGCACGCGTCGCATGGCGACCGCCTTTCCGCCCGTCGCCCAGGCCTTGGACGAACCCAATGGTCTGCTCGCGATCGGCGGTGACCTGAGTGTCGATACCCTGCTCAACGCCTACCGACAGGGCATCTTTCCCTGGTACTCGCCCGGCCAGCCGATCCTGTGGTGGTCACCCGATCCGCGCGCGGTGCTGCTGCCGCAGGAAGTCCACGTTTCCCGCAGCCTTGCCAAACGACTGCGCAACGGCGGCTTCGAGCTGAGCTATGACCGTGATTTCGCCGCCGTCATCGACGCCTGCGCGGCGCCCCGTGACACCGACGCCGGCACCTGGATCACCGCCGAGATGCGCAGCGCCTACCTCGCCCTGCACGCCCGCGGCCATGCCCATTCGATTGAATGCCGACGCGACGGGCAATTGTGCGGCGGCCTGTATGGCGTCGCCATCGGCAGCATGTTCTTTGGCGAATCGATGTTTTCGCGGGCAAGCGACAGTTCCAAGATCGCGCTGGTCACGCTCTGTCACTGGTTGCAGGAATGGGGTTACGGCCTGGTCGACTGTCAGGTCCACACCGAACATCTCGCCAGCCTCGGCGCGCGCGACATGCCCCGCGAAGAATTCGTCACGCGCCTGCGGACCCTGGTCGACAAACCGCCGTCGCCCCGTGCGTGGCGTATCGACGACGCGGTCGCGTCATGACCGAGCCCCCCAGCGCGCCACGTCTAGGCTTCTTCACCTCACCGCCCCACGAGTGCGGCTATCTGCCCCAGCGTGAGGCAGTCACGATGTTCGCCGATCCGCGCATCAATCTCAGCGTCGATGCCTACACCTGGCTATCGGCCCATGGCTTTCGTCGCAGCGGCACCCACGTCTATCGTCCCCATTGCGCCAACTGCACCGCGTGCATTCCGGTGCGCATCGCAGTCAACGAATTCGAACCGACCCGCGCCCAGCGTCGCACGCTCGCGCGTAATGGCGACCTCGAGGTGCACGCCCGACCGCCGCGCTTCGAGCGCGAGCACTTTCAGCTCTATGAGCGTTATCTGCAGGCGCGTCATCCCGATTCCCATATGGATTCGACCAACCCCAGCGCCTACATGAGCTTTCTCACCGCGCTGTGGTGCGACACCACGTTCTATGAGTTCAGGGACGCACAGGCGTTACTGGCGGTGGCGGTGGTCGATCGACTGGGTGACGGTCTGTCGTCGGTCTATACCTTCTTCGCGCCCGGCCAGGCGCAGCGCAGTCTCGGCCGTCAGGCCATCCTCAAGCAGGTGGAATGGGCGATGGCCATGGGCCTGCCGTGGGTCTATCTCGGCTACTGGATACGCGACTGCAGAAAGATGTCCTATAAGCACGAATATGCGCCGCTGGAGTTCTACATCAACGGCGAATGGACGCGGGATCCAGGCTCGGCCTGAGCCGCCTACCCTATCCGGGCTTGGCCCCCTGTGGTGATTGAGGCACAATGCCGGCTCTCGCGCGCCTGCCGTCCGGCGCCTCACCCGGAGACCAATCAACAGAGCAATATGGCAAAAGAAGATCACATCGAAATGCAGGGCAAAGTGGTGGAAACCCTGCCCAACACCATGTTCCGGGTCGAACTCGAAAACGGCCACCTCGTCACCGCCCACATTTCCGGCAAGATGCGCAAGAACTATATCCGCATCCTGACCGGCGATCAGGTCACCGTCGAACTGACTCCCTACGACCTGTCCAAGGGCCGCATTACCTACCGCGCCCGCTGAGCTGCGGCAAACGCGCCGCACTCGCGCGTTCCAGCATTCCAGCCAGGATAACCCCGACGCCCTCGGCTATCAGTCGCGCTGAGCGCTCATAGGCGCCGCGCGTTCGGCCGTAAGGGTCCGCAATTTCGAGTTTGCGTTGCCCCTGCGCCGCCGGCAGCAAGGTCAATTCTCCGCGATAATCGCGCGGCCGCACCTCGCGCAGGAAGTCGAGGTGTCCGCTGTCCATCGCGATAATCAGTTCGAAGCGTTGAAAATCGAGTTTGTCGAAGGCGCGCGCCCGGTGGGCGCCGATGTTCACGCCATAGGATGCCGCCA
>Ga0208492_1002054_pt1 | contig 10717 bp, 8 predicted proteins | sample Subbioar_CSW14AB_FD_184820 | JGI IMG/M metagenome (GOLD analysis project Ga0208492, IMG submission 184820) | Serpentinite rock and fluid subsurface biosphere microbial communities from McLaughlin Reserve, California, USA - CR12Mar_CSW14AB (SPAdes) | ecosystem: Environmental > Terrestrial > Deep...
ATGTCGTGGCGCTCCACGCCGGTCAGGCGCGCGATGTCGGAGGCCGCGGTCCGGGCGACCTCGAAGGGGGAGGCCGCGGCCTCCAGCGGATGGGCGTTCGTCATGGCACCACGATAGTTCGGGGTTCCCGCTTTCCGGCTCGCGCGCGGTCTCCCGCGTCGTCCGCACGTCGGTCGCCCGGATGACGCCCGTGGGGAACAATGGGGGCATGGTCTTCGACTTCGAACGCAGGCAGCGCATCGCGATCCTCGGCGGAGGGCCGGGCGGCTACGAGGCCGCCCTCGCCGGCGCCCAGCTCGGAGCCGACGTCACCGTCGTCGAGCGCGCGGGCATCGGCGGATCGGCCGTCATCAGCGACGTCGTGCCGTCGAAGACCCTGATCGCGACGGCCGACGCGGCGCTCGCGATCGCCGAGGCCGGCGACCTCGGCGTCCAGTTCTACGCGAAGGGCGACACGGGCAAGCCGCTCAAGCCCGAGATCGCCATCAACCTGCTCGCGATCAACAAGCGCCTGCTCGCGCTCGCCGGCCAGCAGTCCGAGGACATGCGCAGCCGCCTGCTGGAGGCCGGCGTCCGGATCATCGCGGGCCACGGCCGCCTGGAGGGCGAGGACGCCGTCGTCGTCTCGACCGGTCCCGACGGCACCGACTTCGACCGCATCGAGGCCGACACGATCGTCGTCTCGACCGGCGCGACGCCGCGCGAGCTGCCCGCCGCGCGGCCCGACGGCGACCGCATCTTCACGTGGAAGCAGCTGTACAACCTGACCACCCTGCCCGAGCACCTCGTGGTGGTCGGCTCGGGCGTGACCGGTGCGGAGTTCGCCTCGGCGTACATGAACCTCGGCGCCAAGGTGACGCTGGTCTCCAGCCGGGACCAGGTGCTCCCTGGCGAGGACGTGGATGCCGCCAAGGTCCTGGAGAAGGTGTTCAAGCGCGGCGGCATGAAGCTGCTCGCGAAGTCGCGCGCCGAGAAGGTCGAGAACACGGGCGACGGCGTCGTGGTGACGCTGTCGGACGGCCGCACGGTCGAGGGATCGCACTGCCTCATGGCGGTCGGCGCGATCCCCAACACCGCGGGCATCGGCCTCGAGGAGGCCGGCGTGCAGATGACCGAGTCCGGCCACATCCGCGTCAACAAGGTGAGCCGCACGTCCGTGCCGAACATCTACGCCGCGGGCGACTGCACGACCCTCATGCCGCTGGCCTCGGTCGCGTCGATGCAGGGCCGCACGGCGGTCTTCCACGCGATGGGGGACACCGCGATCCCGCTCGAGGAGCGCAAGATCGCCTCCAACATCTTCACCAACCCCGAGATCGCGACGGTCGGCTGGACCGAGCGGCAGATCGACGACGGCACCGCGGACGGCGAGGTGTGCATGCTGCCGCTCGCCGCCAACCCGCGCGCCAAGATGATGGGCGTCAAGGACGGCTTCGTGAAGCTGTTCGCGCGCACCGGGTCGGGCACCGTGATCGGCGGCGTGATCGTCGCGCCGAAGGCGTCGGAGCTGATCTTCCCCCTGTCGATCGCGGTCGAGCGCCGCCTCACGGTCGACCAGCTCGCGCGCGCGTTCGCGGCCTACCCGTCGCTGACGGGATCCATCACGGACGCCGCCCGCGCGATGCACCACGTCGACACGAGCGGCTTCACCTCGGCCTGATCGGATTCGCGCCCGCCGATCGTCGGGCAGCGTGCGGGAAGCGCCGAGATCACGCCGCCGGGCGGTGTTGTGCTGTGCGATCCGTCCGGATGCTCTCGATCTGGTGAGCAATCTGCGTCGTTCTGACTGATCCCATTGCTCGGTCTGCGGCGCGGGCGTAGCGTGTGCCGTGTCCGGACCAGGACGGCGATGGCGCCCACAAGGTGCCGCGCGAACGAGGAGGTTCCGCGGATGTCGATCTCCCTGCCCGTGCCCCGCAGCGAGCTCATCGAGGGACTCGACGCGCCGCTCGGCGTGCTGGATCCCGAGGGCTCCCGGAGGGCGTCCCCGCTCCTCGACGAGAGCCTCGGCGACGTCGACGAGTCGGTCCTCACCGACCTGTACGTCGACATGTCGGTCGTGCGCCGCGTCGACGAGGAGGCCTTCGCGCTGACCCGTCAGGGCGCGCTGGTGCTGTGGCCACCGTTGCGCGGCCAGGAGGCGGCGCAGGTCGGGGCGCTCCGCGCGCTGCGCGACGAGGACTTCGTCTTCCCCTCGTATCGCGAGCACGCTCTGGCCGTCCTGCGCGGAGCCGATCTCGCGGACGTGCTCGCGGTCTGGAAGGGCGCTGCCCTGTCGGGCTGGGATCCGTTCGCCCAGCGCCTCGCGCCGTCGCAGATCATCATCGGCGCCCAGACGCTCCACGCGACCGGCTACGCCATGGCCGCGCGCCGCGACGGCGGCGACGACATCGCGCTGGCCTGCTTCGGCGACGGCGCCACGAGCGAGGGGGACGTGAACGAGGCGATGGTGTTCGCGGCCTCGTTCCGCGCTCCGGTCGTGTTCCTGTGCCAGAACAACCAGTACGCGATCTCCGAGCCGGTCGGCGTGCAGTCGCGGACGCCGCTCGCGCTGCGGGCGACCGGGTTCGGCATCCCCGCGCTGCGTGTGGACGGCAACGACGTGCTCGCCGTCCTCGCGGCCGTGCGCATTGCCGCCGAGCGCGCGCGCACCGGCGGTGGCCCGACGTTCGTCGAGGCCGTGACCTACCGGATGGGACCCCACACGACGACCGACGATCCGGGCCGATACCGGGACGACGCCGAGGTCGCCGCGTGGCACGCCAAGGATCCGATCGACCGCCTCGAGCGGCACCTGGCGCGGATCGGCGCGCCGGTCGACCGCATCCGCGAGGAGGCGGCGATCCGCTGCGACGCGATCGCGGCGCAGGTGAGGGCCGCGGCCGACCGGATCGCGGCGCCGGCCCCGGAGTCGATGTTCGACCACGTCTACGTGGAGCCCACCCGCCGCCTCGAGCGTCAGCGTGCGCAGCACCGGGCCTTCACGGCGAGCGTGGAGGGGCTGCGATGACCGCCGAGACGCTCACGCTCGGCCGCGCGGTCGGCCGGGCGCTGAGCGACGCGCTCGACGCCGACCCGGCCGTGGTGCTGATCGGCGAGGACATCGGCCGGCTCGGCGGTGTCTTCCGGGTGACGGACGGACTGCAGGCCCGGTTCGGGGCGGATCGCGTGATCGACTCGCCGCTCGCGGAGTCCGGCATCATCGGCGCGGCCGTCGGGATGGCGTACCGCGGTGCGCGGCCCGTCGTCGAGATCCAGTTCGACGGCTTCGTGCTGCCGGCGCTCGACCAGATCATCGCGCAGGTCGCGCGGATCCGCTTCCGCACGCGCGGGCGGGTGCGGATGCCGCTCACCATCCGGCTCCCGTACGGCGGCGGCATCGGATCCGTGGAGCACCACGGCGAGTCTCCCGAGGCGTACTTCGCGCACACCCCCGGGCTGCGCGTCGTGACGGCGGCCGATCCGCAGGAGGCGTACTCCACGCTGCGGGCCGCGATCGCGAGCGACGACCCCGTGCTGTTCCTCGAGCCCAAGGCCCGGTACTGGACCAAGGGCGAGGTGGATGTCGCGATCGCGCGCGACCTGGAATCGGCGCGCCTGCTGACCCGCGGGCGCGACGTCACGCTGGCGGTGTACGGCCCGCTCGTGCAGACGGCGCTCGAGGCCGCCACCGCGGCGCTCGACGAGGGGATCGAGATCGAGGTGGTCGACCTGCGCTCGATCTCGCCGCTGGACGTCGACGCGGTCGTCGCGAGCGTCGAGCGCACGGGGCGGCTCGTGGTGGCGCACGAGGCGCCCGCCGAGGCGTCCGTCGCGAGCGAGCTCATCACGAGCGTGGTCGAGCGCGCCTTCGCGGCGCTGGAGGCGCCGCCCGAGCGGGTCACGGGATACGACACCCCGTACCCGCCCTCCGCGATCGAGTCGCACTACCTGCCGGGCCTCGACCGCGTCCTCGACGCGGTCGACCGGACGCTCGGGCGGCGTTCGTCGCACGAGCTGCTCGAAGGGAGCGCACGATGAGCGTCGTGTTCCGGCTGCCCGACCTCGGCGAGGGGCTCACAGAGAGCGAGATCGTGAGCTGGAAGGTCGCCGAGGGGGACGAGGTCGCCCTCAACCAGGTCATCGCCGAGGTCGAGACCGCCAAGGCGGTCGTGGACCTGCCGAGCCCTTACGCGGGCGTGATCCGCCGGCTCCATGCGGCCGAGGGCGACACCGTGGAGGTGGGCGCCCCGCTCGTCGAATACGACGTCGAGGGGGCGGGCGGCCCGTCCGCGCCCGGCGGCGCACCGGCGCCCGCCGCCGAGCCCGAGCCCGCCGTGCCCGAGCCCGCATCGCCCGAGCCCGCCGAGCCCGGGCCGGCGGAGTCGTCCCCGTCGCCGAAGGAGCAGGGCGAGCCGGCCGCGGAGCGCGTGGCCATGCTCGTGGGATCCGTGCAGGTCGCCGACGGGCGGCGGCCGAAGCGCGCCGCGCGCACGTTCGAGCAGACGCCGTTCGTGCGTCAGGAGCGGCGCCGTGTGCGCGCCTTCCCGCCGGTGCGGCGGCTCGCGAAGGAGCGCGGCATCGATCTCGCGGCGGTCGTCCCGACGGGAGAGGGCGGTCTGATCACCCGCGAGGACCTCGAGCGCTCGGCAGCCGGTCCGGCGGCACCCGCCTCCCGGCGGGAGCGGGTGAGCCGCCTGCGCAAGCAGACGGCGAAGGCCATGACCGCCGCGCTCGCGGTGCCGCACGCCGCGTGCTTCCTCCAGACGGACGTGACTGAGACCCTGCGGCTCGCCCGCGATCCGGCGGATGACGGCGCGCCGTCGCCGACGCTCCTCTCGCTGGCGTGCCGGGCGATCGTCCTGGCGGCGAAGCGAACGCCCGGCGTCAACGCGACGTTCCATGCCGACGAGGAGGAGATCGAGTTCCACGGCCGGATCAACCTCGGCATCGCGGTCGCGACCGACCGGGGGCTGGTCGTGGCGAGCGTGGACGACGCGGACCGCCTCGACGCGACCGAGCTCGCCGAGGCGATCGCGGCGCGCGCGGGCGAGGCGCGCGACGGATCGATCGGCGTGGCGGCGCTCACCTCGTCGACCCTGACCGTCTCGAACGTGGGCGTCTTCGGCGTCGACGGCGGCATCCCGATCCTCACGCCCGGACAGTCCGCGATCGTGGCGCTCGGCGCCGTCCGCCGGCTGCCGTGGGAGCACGACGGCGGAATCGCGCTCCGCGAGGTCATGACCCTCACGGTGTCGTTCGACCACCGCGTGATCGACGGGCGCGAGGCGAGCGTGTTCCTGCGCGACGTGGGCCGGATGCTCGAGCGGCCGGCCCTCGCGCTCGCGCGGGGCTGACGGGGGACGAACGCGGATGGCGACGGGAGGGCGGCGATGGAGCGGCTGACGACGCAGGTCGACCCCGGCGGCGCGGAGGCGACCGCCCGTGCCGAGGCCATGCGCGGGCTCGTCGAGGAGCTGCGCGAGCGGCTGCGCGCGACCGCGCTCGGCGGACCCGCCCGCGCGCGAGAGCGGCACGCGGCACGGGGCAAGCTGCTGCCGCGCGAGCGCGTCGACCTGCTGCTGGATCCCGGCAGCCCGTTCCTCGAGCTCTCGCCGCTCGCGGCGAACGGGCTGTACGGCGACGAGGCACCCGCCGCCGGCATCATCACCGGCGTCGGGCTCGTGTCGGGCCGCCGCTGCATGATCATCGCGAACGACGCGACCGTGAAGGGCGGCACCTACTATCCGCTCACGGTCAAGAAGCATCTGCGCGCGCAGCAGGTCGCCCGCGAGAACCGGCTGCCGTGCATCAGCCTCGTCGACTCCGGCGGCGCGTTCCTTCCGATGCAGGACGAGGTGTTCCCCGATCGCGAGCACTTCGGCCGCATCTTCTACAACCAGGCGACCATGAGCGCCGACGGGATCCCGCAGATCGCGTGCGTGATGGGATCCTCCACGGCCGGCGGCGCTTACGTCCCGGCCATGAGCGACGAGACCGTCATCGTCGCGGAGCAGGGCACGATCTTCCTCGGCGGCCCGCCGCTCGTGAAGGCCGCGACCGGCGAGGTCGTGACGGCCGAGGAGCTCGGCGGCGGCGAGCTGCACGCGACCGTGTCGGGCGTCGCCGACCACCTGGCGGAGTCGGACGAGCACGCCCTCGGCATCGTGCGCGACATCGTCGCCACGCTCCCGCCCAGCCCGGCGCCGCCCTGGGACGTGCTGCCCGCGGAGGAGCCGCTCGTGGATCCCGGCACGCTGGCCGCGGCGATCCCCGTCGACCTGCAGACCCCGTACGACGTGCACGAGATCATCGCCCGGCTGGTCGACGGCAGCGCGTTCCACGAGTTCAAGGCCGGCTTCGGCACCACGCTCGTCACCGGGTTCGCGCGCATCCACGGCCACCCGGTGGGCATCGTCGCCAACAACGGCGTGCTGTTCTCCGAGAGCGCGCAGAAGGGCGCGCACTTCATCGAGCTGTGCGATCAGCGAGGCGTGCCGCTGGTGTTCCTGCAGAACATCACGGGCTTCATGGTCGGCGCCGAGTACGAGCGCGGGGGGATCGCGAAGCACGGCGCCAAGATGGTCACGGCCGTCTCGTGCGCCCGGGTCCCCAAGCTCACGGTCGTGGTCGGCGGATCCTTCGGGGCGGGCACGTACTCGATGTGCGGGCGCGCGTACGATCCGCGCTTCCTGTGGCTGTGGCCCAACGCGCGCGTGTCGGTGATGGGAGGCGCGCAGGCCGCGCGGGTCCTGTCCACCGTCAAGCGGGAGCAGATCGAGGCCGACGGCGGGCAGTGGAGCGAGGCCGAGCAGCAGGCGTTCGAGGATCCCATCCGCGCCCGGTACGAGGAGCAGGGATCGCCGTACTACTCCACGGCGCGGCTGTGGGACGACGGCGTCATCGACCCCGCCGACACCCGCCGCGTGCTCGGGCTCGCGCTCGACGTCGTCGGACAGGCGCCGCTGCCCGACATCCGCTACGGCGTGTTCCGGATGTGACCGCGATGTTCGACACCGTCCTCATCGCCAACCGGGGCGAGATCGCGCTCCGGATCATCCGCACGCTCGACCGGATGGGCATCGCGTCCGTCGCCGTCTACTCGGACGCGGATGCGGACGCGCCGCACGTGCGCGCCGCGACCACGGCGCTGCGGATCGGCCCCGCCGACGCCCCCCGCTCCTACCTCGACGGCGGCGCCGTCATCGCGGCGGCGCTCGCCGCGGGCGCCCAGGCGGTGCATCCCGGATACGGATTCCTCTCCGAGAACGCCGCGTTCGCGCGCGCCTGCGCGGACGCGGGCCTGGTGTTCATCGGGCCGCCGCCGTCCGCGATCGAGACCATGGGCGACAAGATCCGCGCGCGGGCCGCGGTCGAGTCCCGCGGCGTCGCGACGGTGCCGGGCATCGCGCGCGCCGGCCTCGACGACGCCGCGCTCGTCGCGGGCGCCGCGGACGTCGGCTATCCCGTGCTGGTCAAGCCGTCGGCGGGCGGCGGCGGCAAGGGCATGCACCGCGTCGACCGGCCCGAGGAGCTGCCCGCCGCGCTCGCGCAGGCGCGCCGCGAGGCCGCCGCCGCGTTCGGGGACGACACTCTGTTCGTCGAGCGCTTCGTGGCGCAGCCGCGGCACATCGAGGTGCAGGTGCTCGCCGACGCGCACGGCACGGTCATCCACCTCGGGGAGCGCGAGTGCTCGTTGCAGCGCCGGCATCAGAAGGTGATCGAGGAGGCGCCGAGCCCGCTGCTGGATGCGTCCCAGCGCGAGGCGATCGGCCGGGCCGCGTGCGAGACGGCGCGCGCGGTCGGGTACACGGGCGCGGGCACGGTCGAGTTCATCGTGTCGGGTGCGCGCCCGGACGAGTCGTTCTTCATGGAGATGAACACCCGCCTGCAGGTGGAGCATCCGGTCACGGAGCTCGTCACGGGCGTCGATCTCGTCGAGCAGCAGCTGCGCGTGGCCGCGGGGGAGCGGCTGGCGATCGCGCAGGAGGACATCCGTCCCGACGGGCACGCGATCGAGGCGCGGATCTACGCCGAGGACCCGGCGGCGGGCTTCCTGCCGACCGGCGGGCGCCTGATCGACGTGAGGTGGCCGCGCGGCGTGCGCGTGGACGCGGGCGTCGAGGCCGGCACGGTCGTGGGCGCCCACTACGACCCGATGCTCGCCAAGGTCGTCGCGCACGCCGCCACGCGCCGGCAGGCGGTCGCCGCCCTCGCGGACGCGCTGGCCGACACGCACCTTCCGGGCGTCGTGACGAACGTGCGGTTCCTGCGCAGCCTGCTCGCGGTGCCCGCGGTCGTGGCGGGCGATCTGGACACCGGGCTGGTGGACCGCGAGGCCCCGGCGCTCGCGGGCGACCCCGTGCCCGACGCGGCGTTCGCGGCGTGCGCCCTGCACGACGTCCCCGCCGTCACGGGGCCGTGGCGGGCCGACGGGTGGCGCGTGTCGGGCGCCCGCGGGGCGGTGCTGCGCTACGTCGACGGCGACGAGCGTGTGACCGTGACGCTCTCCGGCGACGGTCGCACCGCCACCGTCGAGCGCGCGGGGACGTCACGGGAGGTGCGGCTCTCCGAGCTCGAGGGCATCCGGGTCCTCGCCGAGCCTGACGGGAGCGCCCTGTGGGTGACGGGCCCGGACGGGGATCATCGCGTCGCGCGCCCGACGCCCGGGCGCCGCGCCCGGCGCGAGACCGCGCCGGGACTCGCCTCGCCCATGCCGGGCACCGTCGTGGCCGTGCACGTCGACGACGGCGCGCTGGTGGAGGAGGGAGCCGCGGTCGTGAGCGTCGAGGCGATGAAGATGGAGCACGTGCTGCGGGCCCCCATCGCGGGCGTCGTCAGCCTCGCGGCCGTGCTCGGACAGGCGGTGGCGCGCGGGCAGCAGCTCGCGACCGTCGCTGCGAGGGAGGAGGCCTCATGAGCGAGTCTGGATCCGAGGAACGCCGCATCACCCAGCGGGGGCTGTGGTTCGAGGAGTTCGAGACCGGCGTCGTCTACGAGCATCGCCCCGGTCGCACCCTCACCGAGGCCGACGACGTCCTGTTCACGACGCTCACGATGAACTCGCAGGCTCTGCATCTCGACGCGCACTGGGCCGCGCAGACGGAGTTCGGCGAGCGGCTCGTCAACTCGATGATGACACTCGCGACGATCGTCGGGATGTCCACCGGGCAGCTCACGAACGGCACGATCGTCGCCAACCTCGGCTTCTCGCTGGTCGAGTTCCCGGCGCCCATGCGCCACGGCGACACGCTCTACGGCGAGACGCGCGTGGTCGAGACCCGCGCGTCCCGGTCGCGCCCGGGGCAGGGGATCGTCACGCTCGAGCACATCGGCCGCAATCAGGACGGCGTGATCGTGGCCCGCGCCGTGCGCGCCGTGCTGATGCAGGGGAGGCCGGTGTGAGCTTCGACATGGGCCCGGCCATCCTGTTCTGCCCGGGGGACCGCCCCGACCGGTTCGGGAAGGCGGCCGAACGGGCCGACGCGGTCGTGCTGGACCTCGAGGACGCCGTCGCGCCGGAGGCGAAGCAGGCCGCGCGCGCTGCGGTCGCCGCCTCGGCCATCGACCCCGCGCGCACGATCGTGCGGGTGAGCGACGCGCGCTCGGGCCTGCTCGCCGACGATCTCGCGGCTGTCCGGAGTTCGCCGTACCGCGTCGTGATGCTCGCCAAGACCGAGGGCGCCGACGACGTGGACGCGCTGGGCGACCTCGACGTCGTGGCGCTGTGCGAGACCGCGGCGGGCGTGGTGAACGCGGCCGCGATCGCGGCGCATCCCCGCGTCGTCGCGCTCATGTGGGGCGCCGAGGACCTCGTGGCGTCGCTCGGCGGCACCTCGAGCCGCGACCGGGCGGGCGCCTACCGCGCCGTCGCGATGCACGCGCGGTCGACCGTGCTCCTCGCCGCGGGCGCGGCGGGGAAGACCGCGATCGACGCGGTCCACCTCGACATCGCCGACGTCGACGGCTGCCGCGCCGAGGCCGAGGACGCGGCGGCGAGCGGGTTCGGCGCGAAGGCCGCGATCCATCCGTCGCACGTCGCGCCCATCCGGGAGGCCTTCGCGCCGTCGGAAGACGAGATCGCATGGGCGCGCGACCTGCTCGCCGAGGCACGCCTCGCCGAGGGCCGCGGCGTCTTCCGCTTCCGAGGGCGCATGGTCGACGAGCCGGTCCTCAGACACGCGCGCGCCATCCTCGCGCGCGAAGCCCGCGGGGCCACGAGCCCCGCCCCGTGAAAGGAGACGACGATGTCGATCGTCACGCCCACCCGGACGCCGGTCCCCGGGACCGAGATGCTCGAGCCCGAGCTGCAGGAGCTCGCGCATCGCGTGCGCGCCTTCGCGGATGACGTCGTCGCCCCCGCGGCGTACCGGTACGACACCGAGCGGCGCCTGCCGCTCGAGATCATCGCCGAGATGGGGCGGATGGGCCTGTTCGGCCTGCCGATCTCGGAGGAGTACGACGGCCAGGGCAAGACCTACCTGCACCTGTGCATCGCGGTCGAGCAGCTCGCGCGCGTGGACCAGTCGATCGCGGTGACGCTCGAGGCCGGTCTCGGCCTCGGGGCGATGCCGATCTACCGCTTCGGCACCGAGGAGCAGCGCCGGGCGTACCTGCCGCCGCTCGCGCGGGGCGAGAACCTGGCGGCGTTCGGTCTCACGGAGGCCGAGGCGGGATCGGACGCGGGCGCGACGCAGACGACGGCGACGCTCCAGGACGGCTGGTGGACGATCGACGG
>Ga0208492_1002055_pt1 | contig 10716 bp, 12 predicted proteins | sample Subbioar_CSW14AB_FD_184820 | JGI IMG/M metagenome (GOLD analysis project Ga0208492, IMG submission 184820) | Serpentinite rock and fluid subsurface biosphere microbial communities from McLaughlin Reserve, California, USA - CR12Mar_CSW14AB (SPAdes) | ecosystem: Environmental > Terrestrial > Deep...
TCCCGGCGACGGGCATGCGCGTGCCTCTCACGGCGCGCCGTCGCCCTCGAGCGCATCCAGCACCGCGGCAAGTTTCGCTTCCAGCAGCGACACCCCCAGCGGCGACAGATGGTTGTCGTCGTAGTACAGCGGCTTGCCGTCCTGTATCACGCGGCAGTGGTTTTCATCACACAGCACGTCGCTCAGCGGTATGACTTCGAACTCCGGGTGGTCGGCACGCACCCGCTCGAACAGGGCCAACGTGCGCGCCTGACGTCGCCGGTAGTCCGCCGCAGGGGGAGCGAAGTCGATGACGCGGCCCATGATCGCCGCCTGTGACATGGCGTCGGGCACGTTGACCATCACCTCGGGTACGGATTCAAAAGTCACCACGCGGCGTCCGCTGGCGCCGATGGTCGAAAGGGTATGGCGCAAGCCGCGCTCGACGACATCGTGGTTGTGGATGCTGCTGCCCTCTTTCTGCTGCGAGTCGATGAGCAGCGTCGGATCGCGCGCCGCCAGCGCGGTCTCGGTGCCCTCCACGTAGAAACCCCAGCGCGCCACCATGATCACGGTCTTGATGCCGGGATGATCCTTCAGCGTCGCCAGCACTTCGGCATTGGTGTCCATGCACAGTTTGCGCTGGGCCCGGGAGCGATTGGACGGATCGACCCCCAGCAGGGGCGGACAGGCGGTCGAACCGAAGAACACCCCGCCGTGCCTGCCCGCCTCGGACAGACGCTGCAGCGCTTGCAGCAGCATGAAGGAATGGGAATCGCCCCACAGGATGAATTCCAGCGGCGCGTCCGGCGGTCCGAAACGGCAGAAATCGCCGGCCTTGTAGCGTTTCTCGTCGAGTTGGAAGCAACGCTCGCGCAGCGGCAGGTCTTCGCGGGTGACTGCGCCCGTGGCCAGCACCTGCACCGAGAAGCGGCTCGGAAAGCCGTGCTTGAAATGCGCCGCCAGCCCGACAGTGATGAACAAGGCCAGCACCGCGCCGGCCGCGCAGAACAGGCGACGACGCCCCTCGGCCGAGCGCTTGCCGCGGAACGGTCGCTCCACGTAGCGCCACGACAACCACGCGGCGAGAAAGGTCGCGGCGATCGCGCCCAGGGATTCGAGCCGCGTCGGCGGCAGGATGGTGTAGTGCCGCTGCAGCACGAACAGCGGCCAGTGCCACAGATACAAGGAATAGGAAATGAGGCCGATGCCCACCGCCACGCGGGTGCTCAGCAGACGCGAGGTCAGGGTCGGACCGCCGCTGCCGGCATGAATGATGGCCGCCGCGCCGAGACAGGGCAGCAGGGCCGCGAGGCCCGGAAACGGGGTTTCATGACCGTAGGCGAAAATGGCGATGGCGATGGCCAGCAGCCCGGCGCCCGCGACCACTTCGCGCACAGGCCGCGCGGTCAGGGCCGGCACCAGGTCATAGGCCAGCAGCGCGCCGAGGAACAATTCCCAGGCGCGCAGGTGCGGCAGGTAGAACGCCTGCTGCGCATCGCGGCCGACCATCCATATCGCCGCCGCCAGCGACAATGCCGTCAATGCCACCAGGCCCTGCACTATCGCGCGGCGGCCGGCGCGGGCGAGCAGCCACAGCAGCGGCGGAAACACCACGTAGTACTGCTCTTCCACCGCCAGCGACCAGGTGTGCAGCAAGGGCAGATTCTCGGCCGCGCGGGTGAAATAGCCGGACTCCAGCCAGAAGAAGATGTTCGATCCGAACACCGCGGTGGCGGTGACGCTCTGGCCGAACTCGCGCAGTTCGTCCGGCGGCAACAGCCACCAGGCCGCCGCGCTGGCGCTCGCAACCATGGCGAACAGGGCCGGAAAGATGCGCGCGATGCGGCGTTCATAGAAGCGCACGATGCTGAAACGCCCGCTGTCGAGTTCGGCGCGCAAGAGGCTCGTGATCAGAAAGCCGGAAATGACGAAGAACACGTCGACGCCGACATAACCGCCCGGAAAGATGCCCAGCCGCGCGTGGAACAGAATGACCGGCACCACGGCGATGGCGCGCAGGCCATCGACATCACGACGATAGGTCAGCACCGGGTCGCGCTCGACTCAACAGGGGTACTTGCGGACCGTGAGCACCGTGGTGCAGCCTCTCGGCGGGTTGATTGACACAAAAAGCTGGAGGTCGACATGAGTAATTTGAATGGCATCCATCATCTGGCGATTATGACGTCCGATGTGAAAAGTCAGATCGCCTTCTTCTCCGACGTTCTCGGCATGAAGCTCAAGGCACTTTACTGGATGCATGGCGTGGAGGGCTATTTCCATGCCTTCATGGAATTGAATCCCCATTGCTGCGTGGCCTTCGTCGCCGCGCCCGCGGTCAAGGACATCCCCACCGAGTTCGGCGTTTCCCACGCCGGCAACCCGATGAAGCCCTGCGCCGCCGGCGCCATGCAACATGTGGCCTTCAATGTCGATGACGATGCAGCGTTGCTGGCGATGCGCGATCGCATACGCTCACGTGGCGTGCGTGTGCTGGGGCCGCTGGATCATGGCTTCTGCAAATCGATCTATTTCGCGGGGCCTGAGCATCTGGTGCTGGAGGTTTCGACCTCCGAGCGCGCCATCGATGCCGAGGCCTGGATCGACCCGCAAGTGGTGGCCCTGAATGGCATAAGCGCGCAGGAGCTGGCCCGCTACAAACAGCCCGCGTCGTTCACCGCCAGCGGCGGCACGCTCGCCCAGCCCGCCGCCGGCACGGGCAAGCCCGAGTATGCGCAGATGGACGCCGCCTTTGCCCATGCCTTCGATCTGCCCGATGAGGTGGTGACGCGCGCCATGAGTGAGACCACGCCACCGGTGCAGGTGAAAGCGGCGTCCTGAGCGCGCGCCGCCTGTTGCAGGCGCGAACGGATTCGCGCCTGCGGCCTGGCCGCCGCGCCACACAGGTGCAGATCCGTGCGCACGCCCGGCGGCCCTCGGCATCTCCCCCGCGGCGTGAATTGATCCATAATCCCGCCCGATCGCCGCCCATGGAACGCGGCGCAACCGGAGGCCCCGACCCCATGAAAATCGCCTGTTTTCACCTCATGCCCTACCGCGATCTCGCGGATGACTTCGAGAAGAAGTACAAGTCGGCATGGTTCTCACTGCCGTTCAATGAAGTGGCCGACGCCGGCAAGGCCGCGCAGTACTTCAATCACACCCTCGACGAATTGACCTATGCCGCGCAGCTCGGCTTCGACGGCGTGTGCACCAACGAGCACCATCAGAACGCCTATGGCTTCATGGTCAATCCGAACATGATGGGCTCGGTGCTGGCGCGCGCGACGCGCGGCACCGACACCGCGATTATCCAGATGGGCGAAACGGCGGTGTTCCTGAATCCACCGATACGCGTCGCCGAGGAATACGCGATGCTGGACTGCATCGCCGAAGGGCGCCTGATTGCGGGCTTTCCGGTGGGTCTGGGTGGCGATTATTCATACAGCTACGGCATGGCGCCCATCGAACAGCGCGCGCGCTATTACGAAGCCCATGATCTGATCAAGAAGGCCTGGACCTCGGACGAGGTGTTCGCCTTCAACGGCAAGTTCTATCAACTGCCGATGGTCAATATCTGGCCCAAACCCGTGCAGCGTCCGCATCCGCCCATCTGGGTGCCGGGCAACGCCAGCCCGAGCACCTGGGACTTCGTCATCAAGAACGACTATGCCTACTGCTTCCTGACCTACTTCGGCGCCAAGGGCGCGGAACACATGGTGCAGGGTTTCTGGAATCGTGCCGAGGAACTGGGGCGCGACCGCAACCCCTATCGCATGGGTTTCCTGGTGCCGGTCGGCGTGTCGGAAACCGACGAGCAGGCCGAGGCCGAATACGGTCACGCCGCCGAGTACTTCTATCACAAGGGTCTGCATCTGCCCGAGCAGTTGCTGGCGCCGCCGGGACACATGACGCATTCCAGTCTCACCCACCTCATCACCAAACGTCCCTTCCCGCCCTTCGAAGAACTGAAGACCCTGCACTTTCCGCAGTTCAACGATCGCGACTTCGTGGTGTGTGGCAGCGCCAAGACCGTCACCGAGCGCCTGCTGCACATCATCAAGACCTTGCGCGTCGGTCATCTCATGATCCTGCCGCAGTTCGGTTCGCTGTCTCATGAGAAGACCATGCAGAACATCGAGCGCATCGCCAAGGATGTCATGCCGCATCTGCGTGGGGTGTGGGACAACGAGGGCTGGGAAGATCATTGGTGGCCGAACGCGTGCAAGCCCGCGGCGAGCGCAGCGGCCTGAGTCCGGGAGTCGAACAGAACATGAAAAAACTCACCAAGAAAGTCGTGTCGGTGCTCAACGGCCGCCTCGACATCACCGTCAATATCGCCGGCAAGGGCAAGCCGCTGCTGTATCTGCATTCGGCCGGCGGCTTCTACTGGGATGACTTCCTCGACGAGCTGGCCAATCACTACAAGGTCTATGTACCGCACTTTCCCGGCACCGCGCCGGGCCGCCCCAATGACATCGACATGATCGACAACCTGTGGGACGCGGTGCTGGCGTATGACGATCTGCTCGATGGCCTGAAGCTCAAGAAGGTGCGCCTCATGGGCCATTCCTTCGGTGGTCTGCTGGCGGCAGAACTCGCCGCGCAGCGGCGCCAGTCCATCGAGAAACTGGTCTTGATCTCGCCCATCGGTCTGTGGCGTGAAGACGCGCCCTATACCTGCGCGAGCTGGTGCGCGCTGTCGCCGGCCGAGATCATGGAAACGCTGTTCCACGATCCGAATCATCCGCGCGTGGTCAAACGCATGACGCCGCCACCCGGTCAGGAAGCGACCGATCTGTGGACGGTGCATTTCATCTGGACGCTGGGTTGCACGGCGAAGATCATCTGGCCGATTCCGGACAAGGGCCTGTGGAAACGCGTGCATCGCGTGACCGCGCCGAGCCTCGTGGTGTGGGGCGAGAACGATCGCCTGATTCCGCCGGTCTACGCCCAGGAATTCGGCAAGGCGCTGCCCGACAGCGAAGTGTTCATGCTGCCGAGCTGCGGCCATGAGCCGCCGCTGGAGCAGATGGAACTGCTGCGCGAGAAGGTGTTGGCGTTCATGGCCGCGTGATGCGAGCGCGCGCCGCGCAGGTGCGAAGGCCTTCGGACCCTGCGAGGCGCGCTCCCGATCCATGCTCTGAATCGAATGTGCCCATGAGTTGGCACCTGCGCAGAACATTCGATGCGGGCCGGTGCTGCGGCCGGCCAGCGTGGCACGGCGGCTGACACCGGCTTGCGCTGTCCTTGGCGCGGCGCGGGCCATCGGCCGGCAACAGCGTCCATTTCGTCTCACTACGCAGGCCGGTACATGCCGGTTAAGCTCGCTGCTTCAACCCCTCGGGAGCGCGACCATGGCCCAGCACAAAGCCTCCATCCACTGGCAGTTCGACGGCGGAGACTTCCGCAAGGGACGCTATTCCCGCGCCCACACCTGGCGCTTCGACGGCGGTCTGGAAGTGCCGGCATCGCCCTCGCCCCATGTCGTTCCGGCGCCCTGGTCCGAGGCCGGCGCGGTCGATCCCGAAGAAGCCTTCGTCGCCTCCCTGGCGAGTTGTCACATGATGACCTTTCTGTTCCTGGCCGCCCGCGCCGGCTTGCAGGTGGTCACGTACGACGATGACGCCGTCGGCACCATGGTCAAGAACGAGCAGGGCCGCTGGTGGGTGAACGAGGTGGTGCTCCGGCCGCGTATCCTCTACGGCGGCGACAAGGGCGCGCCCACGGCCACGGAGATCGAGCATCTGCACCACGCCGCCCACGAGGAATGCTTCATCGCCAACTCGGTGAAGACCGCCATCCGCGTCGAAGCGCCGGAGTGAACCTGCCTTGGAATCGCGTTCATTAATGGACTAATCAGACAATCAAGTACTACTATGGACTAACAACAGCACACATCGGACTGTCCTCCATGGCAAGACGCCCGCACCCCGCCAAGACACCGGCCGCCGTCATCGCACCGGGGGCCGCGCTGCGTACCTATTTCAATATCGCCAAGGCCTGGGCCTTGAGCGAGCAGCAGACCATGACCCTGCTCGGCTTCGATGCCAGCACCCGCAGCACCTATTTCAAGTGGAAGAAGGACCCCGACAGCGCCCGCCTCGGCCGCGACAAGCTCGAGCGACTGTCCTATGTGTTCGGCATCTACAAGGCCCTGCAACTGCTGCTGCCCGAGCCGGCCGCCGCCGATGGCTGGCTGCACCGCCCCAACAGCGCCGCGCCCTTTGGCGGGCGTTCGGCGCTCGAGCGCCTGATGTCGGGCAATGTGGCCGACCTCTACGTGGTGCGTGAGTACCTCGATACCGCGCGCGGATGGTCGTGACACCGCCGCTCGCGGCGCTCGCCTGGACGCCGGCCTGGCGTCTGGTGGCGAGCCGCTTCCCGCCCGTCGGGCTGTTCGATCGCGTCGCGCACGCAGCCGATCTCGAGACCGTGTACGCCATCGAAAGCCTGACCAATGCGCGCCTGCGCCAGGAACTCGGCGACCTGGCCCTGGTTCCCGAGGCCGACCGGGTCAGTGGGCCCGGCACCACGCCCATCATGGCCGCGTTCACCCATCTCAATAGCCAGGGCAGCCGCTTCACCGACGGCACCTACGGGGTCTATTACGCCGCCCATGGCATCGATACCGCGATCGTCGAAACTGCTTTCCACCGCGCGCGTTTCCTGGCCGCCACCCGCGAGGCGCCGCTCGAGTTCGACATGCGCAGCTATGCGGCCGACATCGTCGCCGACTTCCACGACATCCGCGGCGCGGGGAGCAGTCTTGCCTCGCTTTACGATCCCGCGCCCGAGGCCTACGGGCCGGCCCAGGATTTCGCCCGCCGCCTGCGCGCCGCCGGTTCCAACGGCATCGCCTACGACAGCGTGCGCGACCCCGGTGGCGAATGCGTGGCGGTGTTCAAACCACGTGTCATCGCGCCGGTGGTGCAGGGTCCGCACTATTGCTATGTGTGGGATGGCGAAAAGATTGCGCAGATTTATATCAAGAGTGCGTATCGTCGCGGCGACGAAATCGTCGATCCCCTGCCTTCATAATTGCGAAATCATGCGCACATTCAGACGCGCGGACCGGCGCCGGAACCACGGCAATCAATGTGCGCATGAATTTGCACCTACAAGGGCGGATAGAGCACGCCTATGCGTTCTGCCAGGGCCACTTCGTCCGTCGTGACCTTGGCGCGGTAGGCCATCACTTCGACACCCGCCGCCACCGCTTCGCGCACGGTACGTCCATAAAGCGGGTCGATGGCATCGGCCGGCCGCACTGCGTCGACATCGCCGCGCTGTACGCAATACACCAGCACCGCGCGCAGACCATCGGCTTTCAGGCGCATCAATTCACGCAGATGTTTGGCGCCACGCGCGCTGACCGCATCGGGGAACAGGGCCACGCCATGCTCGACGGCGGCGGTCACGTTCTTCACTTCCACATAACAGTCGGCGCGCCGCGCGTCCTGCAGCAGCAGATCGATGCGACTTCGCTCGATGCCAAACGGCACTTCGCCGCGCAGGCTCGTGTAGCCACCGAGTTCCGCCAGCACGCCGTTCGCGATGGCCTCGCGCACCAGTTTGTTGGGCAGCCCGGTGTTGATGCCGACCTTGACCGCGCCGACCTCAACCATCTCCCAGGTGTGGCGGTATTTGCGCGTCGGCGCATCGCTCTGCGACAGCCACACGCGATTGCCGGGGGAACAACAGCCGAGCATGGAACCGGTATTGGGGCAGGCCGCGGTGATACGCGTGCCGTCGTCGAGTTCGACCTCGGCCAGAAAACGCTGATAGCGACGTACCAGGGTGCCGGCCAGCAGGGGTTGCGTGAACTTCATGGGCGCGCCGTCAGGCTTCGACGCCGCGCGGAATGGCGCGGCCGATGCGCGGCAGCAGCACTATCAGCAAGGGGCCGGTCATGACTGTCGTCACCATCGCCACGATCGACATCATGGTGAAGACCTTGGGCGGAATCTCGCCCTCCTGCAGCGGCAGTCTTTGCAACAGCCGTGTCAGGCACGGGCGCAATGCAGCCACCAGCACCAGCGCGAACAGGGTGAGCCCCAATCGCTTCAACAGGTGCATGGCCGGCTACGAAAAAAGTGGCGGGAAGAACCTGGACTCAAGGCGCACCTGCAGTCGCATGGCCGCTCACAACCTCGAGTGCATCGCTGTCACATTCGAAGCTCGATATAGACCCGCTTGGCGAAGCGGCCACTCAGCTTCGCCAGCGCATCCGCTATCCACATCTGCAGGCCGTATTTGGCACGCAACAGGCGCAAGGCCTCGGCCTTGCCCGTCGCGTCTTCCACCAGCCGCGCCTGCGCATCGCACCATGGCCCGGTCAGTTCACCGCGATAGGTGCAGGCCGCGAGCCGCGCGCGGCCATTGGCCCGAATGCGCTTGACCTTGCCGACCGCCGGCGCGCTGAACACATAGAACACGCCCCGCTCACCGGCTATCCACACCGGCGTGCGCACTTCACGCCCGTCACGACGAAAAGTGGCGAGACTGACGTAGCGCTCGCGGGCGGGGTCGAGGGGGGTGGTGTTCATCATGGCACTATAACGCGCCGGGCCCCATATCGCGCCGCCCCGCAGGTGCGAATTCGTTCGCCCATCAAAGGGCATGGCCCACGCGCCATGGCCACGGCCATGAGTGTGCGAATTCATCCGCGCCTACGATGAGGGCTCGGCCATGGGACCTCTCCCATGGGGGGTGCGTGAGCGCCGCCGAAGGCACGTACAATGCCGCTCGCATTTCGCGTGACCAAGCTCGAGGAACACAACATGGAATTCGGCGTCGCATTCACTTCGCGCATCGGGGACTACGATCTGGTGGCCATGGCCGAGTCCCTGGGCTTCGATCAGGCCTGGTTCTTCGACTCCCAGATGATCTATTCCGACGTCTACGCGACCATGGCGGTCGCGGCGCGCGAAACGCGGCGCATCCGTCTCGCCACCGGCGTCGCCGTGCCGACCACGCGCATGGCACCGGTCATCGCCCATTCCATCGCCAGCATCGCGGAACTCGCGCCGGGGCGCGTCGAACTCGGCGTCGGCAACGGCAACACCGCGCGTCTGACCATGGGTCTGCAACCGGTGCCGCTGGGCCGCATGAAGCGTGAGATCCGCACCATCCAGGCGCTGCTGCGCGGCGACGCCACGCTGCACGAAGCGGAAGGCCAGAGCCATCTCATTCAACTGCTGCATCGGCATGACGGTTTCATCAATCTCGATCATCACATTCCGGTCACCCTGTCGGCCTTCGGTGACAAGACCCTCGCCTACTGCGGCGCCGAATGCGACGCCCATCTGACCTGGCATCCGAGCGCCGAGAGCCTGACCGCCAATCGCGGCATCATCGACGAGGCCGCGCGCAAGGCCGGACGCAATCCGGCCCTGCTGCCGAGCAAGGCCATCGCGCCGCTGGAAATCCTGCGCCCGGGCGAGACCGCCGGCAGTGCGCGTGTGCTGCACAGCCTCGGGCCTTTCATCACCAATCTCCTGCACGTGATGGTCGAATGGGACGGTGGCCTGCTGCGTTCCAGTCCCAGGATCGCGGATCTGGTCGAGCGCTATCGCGCCTATGTCGACAGCCTGCCCAAGGACAGGCGTCATCTCATCCTGCACGAAGGTCATCTGGTCTATACGCGTCCTGAAGAGCGGGAGTACCTGACCGCCGACATCGCCAATACCGCGGCCGTGATCGGCGACCCGGATCAGATCATCGCGCACATCAAATCCCTGGAGGCGGCCGGTCTTACCCATTTCGCTTTCCAGGTCACGGGCGACCCGGTCGGCCAGATGCGCGCCTTCGCCGAAACGGTCATGCGTCGCTACGCGTGATCGCCTGACACCGCACACAGCAACAAGGGGAGTGAATCACATGGCGGGGAAACGTATCGTCATCACCGGCGCGGCATCGGGCATAGGCGCAGCGGCGGTCGAACAGCATCTGGCCGACGGCGATCAGGTGATCGCCCTCGACATCAAACCGATCACGGCCAAGGTCAGTCAGGCGCTGCGCTGTGACATGGCCGATCCGGCGTCGATAGACGCGGCGCTGGCCGCCATCGACGCGCCCATCGATGCGCTGCTCAATATCGCCGGTTTGCCCGGCACGGTGGCGCCGGAGTTGATCATGCGCGTCAACACCCTCGGCCTGCGTCAGATGACGCAAGGCCTGCTCGATCGCATGCAGCGCGGCGGCGCCATCGTGAACGTCGCGTCCATCGCGGGCTTCAACTGGGCGCGGCATCTGAAGGACATCACCGAACTGCTGGCCACACCGAGCTACGCTGCCGGCGTCGCGTGGTGCGCAGCCCATCCCATGGACGCCAACACCGCCTATCACTTCAGCAAGGAATGCGTGGTGGTCTACACCATGCAGATGGCCGGCCCGGCCTTGGCGCGCGGGCTGCGTTGCAACAGCGTGAGTCCCGGCCCCGTCGCCACGCCCTTGCTGCCCGACTTCAAGGAACAGGCCGGCAGCGGTCAGATCGAATGGGTCATCGACGGCATCGGCCGCGCCGCCGAGCCGGGTGAAATCGCCGAAGTGGTGAAGTATCTCGCCACCGGCCCGGCAAGCTTCGTCAATGGTCGTGATCTGATCGTCGATCGTGGCTTCAGCGCCGGTATCACCACCGGCTGGATAGACAAGAACAGCTCGCCGCTGGTCAAAGCGCGGGGTTGAGGCATCGCCCATGCATTTGCCCTGACTGAACGCCCCCTTCCTCGC
>Ga0208492_1002056_pt1 | contig 10712 bp, 9 predicted proteins | sample Subbioar_CSW14AB_FD_184820 | JGI IMG/M metagenome (GOLD analysis project Ga0208492, IMG submission 184820) | Serpentinite rock and fluid subsurface biosphere microbial communities from McLaughlin Reserve, California, USA - CR12Mar_CSW14AB (SPAdes) | ecosystem: Environmental > Terrestrial > Deep...
ACATCATGCTGGAAGAAGTTAAAATAGTTGAAAAGAAACAGGAAGTTAAAAATTCATCCAACCTCAATGGAGCCGGACGTGCAGATGCCGTTATAACTTCGGCTCAGCTCGAAAACTGTTATGACATTGCTATCTGTATACAGGGCAGAGTGCCGGGTATCATAGTAATGAATGGTATGGTCTATTCTATGCGAAGTATGAACTCGCTCATGGGTCCTGTACCTATGCAGCTGGTCATAGATGGTTCCTATATGGATCCTAATTTCCTTTCTGCGATAAACCCAAGGGATGTGGAAAGCATAGAAATCTTGAAAAGCGGATCAATGACCGGAATTTATGGCATGAGGGGTTCAGGCGGAGTGCTGATTATCAATACCAAACGAGGCGAGTTAAATAAAGACTATCGAAGCTTTGCCCCCGGCATTGTCAGCTTTAATCCCCAGGGATTTTTTAAGGGCCGCGAATTTTACGCTCCTAATTACGCTGATCCTGCAATTAATCCTTCAGTTCCTGATTTACGTACAACCATCTACTGGAATCCTAATGTTGTGAGTGATTCAACAGGGAAAGCAAATGTTGAATTTTATAATGCGGACGGAACAGGAAACTATAAAGTTGTGATTGAAGGCATCAATATCCAGGGTAACATAGGCAGACAGATTTACAGATATAGTGTTAAATAAGAAATGAATACAATCAAAGTCAGAATTAAAGATAAAATAGCCGTACTTTCTTTAGATCGTGGCCGGTCTAACGCCATTAACTCAGAAATGCTTGCTGAGCTTTCGCGTACTGTGCGAAATATTGAGAATGATGATTCCATAGCCGGGCTTATCCTCACCGGTAAAGATGGATTTTTTTCTGCCGGACTTGATCTGATTGAGCTTTACGATTATGATGAGGATCAGATAAGGGTTTTCTGGCTCGATTTCCTGACACTGGTTACAGAACTGGCCTCTTTCAAAAAGCCCATGATTGCTGCAATCAGCGGGCATAGCCCTGCAGGAGGATGCGTTTTAGCAATTTGCTGTGACTACCGCATTATGGCTGAGGGTAAATTCATAATCGGACTTAACGAAATCCCGGTTGGCATTATTGTGCCTGAAAATATCTTCCATTTATACGCTTTCTGGCTGGGTACAGCCAATGCCTCCCGCTTTTTGCTTGAGGGCAGATTAATGAACACAGCAGAAGCCCTTCAGTTTGGACTGGTAGATGAGGTTGTTCATCCTGAAAGCATTTTACACGCCGCTGAGCGGAAAATGCTCAACTATATACAACTCGAAAAAAATACGTGGCAGCAAAGCAAAATGAATATCCGGCATGAACTTCTGAAAAAAGTAAGTGCTGACCCAACTGAAATGCTGAATCATATGCTTGAGCAGTGGTGGTCGCCATCAACACGGTCTATTCTAAAAACAATCATCCAGAATCTCCAGCAAAAATCTTCCTGATATGTACAATCAACCCATGTTAAGAGATAATGCCCTGCAGGGTAAAACCATTATTGTAACCGGTGGAGGAACAGGGCTCGGCAAAGCCATGAGTAGCTATTTTCTTAAATTGGGTGCAAATGTCGTGATCACAAGCCGTAAGATTGAGGTACTCAAAAAGACGGCTGTTGAAATGGAACAGGAAGCACGGTCAGCCGATAATAGTAATAAGGCTAAGGTTCTGGCTGTTCAATGCGATGTACGCAAACCCGAAGAAGTGGAGGAAGTTCTGAAGCAAACTCTGGACGCATTTGGCCAGGTCAGTGGTCTTCTGAATAATGCAGCCGGAAATTTTATCTCTCCTACCGAACGCTTATCAGCCAATGCATTTTCAACCATTATTGATATTGTCCTGAAAGGCAGTGCCAATTGTACTATAGCTGTTGGTAAACACTGGATAAAAGAAAAACAAGCCGGAACAATCTTAAATATTATCACCACCTATGCATTCACAGGATCCGGATATGTTGTTCCCTCTGCCTGCGCCAAAGGTGGCGTACTTGCCATGACCCGATCGCTTGCTGCAGAATGGGGGAAATATGGTATCAGAAATAATGCTATTGCTCCGGGTCCCTTTCCTACTAAGGGTGCATGGGACAGATTACTGCCGGGAGACATGGCAAAAAAGTTTGATTTCAAAAATCGAGTGCCTCTGAAACGGGTTGGTGAACATCAGGAATTAGCTAATCTTGCGGCATTTCTGATGTCTGACTTTTCATCCTATATTAATGGAGAAGTAATCACTATCGATGGAGGGGAATGGCTTCAGGGAGCCGGACAATTTAACGGTTTAGAAGCAATTAGTCCTGAAATGTGGGATATGCTGGAAATGATGACGAGGTCGGTGAAAGGAAGCTGAATGAATTCTAATACATATGCAAAAACGTATCAATATTGCTTCAGGAGCTATCTGGGAAGAGAAGGTTGGCTATAGCCGTGCAGTCAGAGTTGGTAATCAGATTGAAGTTTCAGGAACAACATCCGTTGATGGAGACACTTTGGTGGGTAAAGGTGATCTATATCAGCAAACAATATTCATTCTGCAAAAAATTGAACGGACACTCCAGCAGGCAGAGGCATCCCTGCATGATGTAGTTAGAACCAGAATGTACGTAACGGATATTAGTCAGTGGGAAAAGGCTGGCAAAGCGCATGCTGAATTCTTCGGAAATATTAAACCTGCTACTACTATGGTTGAAGTAAGCAAATTGATTCACCCCGATTTACTGATTGAAATAGAAGTCACAGCAATCATCAATAAAAATCATATTTAACAATTCCTTATAAAATCTGTATCCATTCTGTATTTTTGCAAAATGGGAACACAGGTACAGGAAGAGACACTCACACTCGAAGAAATCTTATCAGCTTTGAAAGTGAATCATCGTCTCATCTTATGGAACGATGATACTAATACCTTCGAGCATGTTATTCATTGTCTCATAAAATACCTTAGCTATACCGAGAAACAAGCAGAACATATTGCCTGGACTGTACATAACGATGGAAAGTGTACAATTCTTGAAGGTTCATACACCGAAGTGGAAGTATACCGCAAAATTCTTCAGCAAGAAGGTCTAACTGTAAGTATAGATTAGAGAGTTGTCTAAAAATAGCATTTAGGCAATGTGCTTGACTTTCCCCAATTGCTTAAACGGAAGTTAAGAACAATTTCATGAGATCCCTTTTCTACTGCAGCTAGTCTGGAAGTAGTAAAATCGTAGGAATACCCTAGTTGAATATTTGGAGTTAGCTGTAATTCTGCAAGAAGGTCGAGAGAATCCATAGAACGTAAGGAAGCTCCAATCCAAATAGTTTCCTTAAAGAGAAAATTAGCATTCAGATCCATCTGAACCGGAGAGCCATTCACATATTTAATCAGGAAGTTAGGTTTGAATTTGATATCCTCGGATAAATCGGTGATATACCCCCCCTGCATAATATAATGAGGCTTGTAGGAAGCAGAAGTAGAGGACGGATTTTCTAAATCACGGTAATAAAAATATGGTGACGAAAATCCTGCATAGAATTGTTTAGAGAAAAACATCATACCGAAACCTAAATTCATTCTCAATGAATTCTGATCGGCAAACACAGGATCCAGAGCTGCGGAAGCACTCCCGGATTGGCTATACATTCCAACATACTTACTTAAACCTCCGCTTAAGCCCAGAGCAAAATAAGTATTATCTCCTACCTCAACCCTATGAGCCAGTGTACCTGAAGCACCGTTTTCAGTAATTACCTCACCGATCTGGTCTCTCATAAATATAAAACCTGCTGAAGTATTGGATTCTCTGATCGGACTGTGAACAGTAAATGTCTGAGTATTAGGCGCTCCTTCAAATCCAACCCATTGTTTTCTGGCTAAAGCAGTAATATTTAATGCATCATCAACTGAAGAATATGCAGGATTAATAACAAGACCATTGAACATATATTGACTGAACATTGCCTTTTGCTGGGCAACAGAAAGATTGAACCCCAGAATTAATTGCAATCCTGTCAGAATAAGAAAAATGTAGCACCTAAGTCTGCTTATCATGATCTGCCTATCAACCCTATTATTCAGAAATGTTGAGTTTTAATACTCAGAGAGCCCTTTCTTCATATTTAAGTCCGGTCAAGGGATTACACTTCACTCTACTGTCTACGCACTTCCTTTTAATTTGTTTCATTTCAAACACATACGTGTCAACAGCAGGTTCGGATTGCTTCTGATTATTTTGCTTTAATTGAATTAATTTGAAAAGCAAACCCCTAATCAATCGAAACAGATGATATGTTCTTTATTCTCTCAAAAATTCTGTACTTCCTGATATCGCCAACAATAGTATTGCTCTTATTATCCATGCTGCCTTAATGGCAAGAAAGCCGACTACCCGAAAAAGGCTGTTATTTATCATTACCGGACTGCTATTATTTTTCACTAATCCATTCCTCATAAACCGGTTATATAAATTCTGGGAGAATACTGATCGGGCGGAAACTCATAAAACCTATGAGACAGGAATCATCCTTAGTGGGTTCATGAATAAAGATGACTCTTACAATAGCCATAGTTTTGGAAATGCCACAGACAGGTTGACTGAAGGCTTAATGCTTTATAAAAATGGAATAATCAAGAGGATTATCATCAGCAGTGGAAGCGGAAGTCTCGTTGATGATACCCGGGAATCGGTTCTGGCAAAAATTTTTTGGGTAAAATACTGTGCCGTTCCCGATTCTGCCGTACTAATTGACACAATATCCAGGAATACCTACGAGAATGCGGTTGAAAGTAAAAAACTAGTGGAATCCACAGCAATAAAGGATCTGATTATGATCACATCCGCATGGCATATGAGAAGAGCTGAAGGCTGCTTTAAAAAGATGGGATTAGATGTTGATGTTCATCCGACTGATGGAATATATAGAGAAGAAAAATATTCTCCCTCGAATACAATAATTCCTGACACAGAGAATATCACCCGATGGGAAATATTATTTCATGAAATATCAGGTATAATTATCTATAAATTAATTGGTTATATTTAATGTTTTACTTTCTGTTTATCCGATGCTGGACGAGACCCTCATCGTTTACGCTATAGACATGCTCGTCGCTGCTGATATATACCATAAACTGTCGGCTGGTAGCCTCCATCCATAGTTTATTCTGCTTACCGCTCACATCAAAGCTTAACTCTTTAATTCCTAAACTGTCCAGATCCGGTGCATAAGTCTGATGCTTTTGAAAATAATCCTTCTGCAGATAATAGATATGCCAGATGTATTTTTTTTGCTCTTCGCTGTATGGAATTTTAAACGAGTTTAGATGATCCCCTGAACTCTTTTTACTGAAATGCAGGTAGGCCCACCTTTCCGGAAAATGCATATTAATAACACCCTGTGGCGACCAAACCCAATTGTGTTCAGGCAGATTCCTGCCATCAGGTGTCTTCTTCTTAACATATTTACCATCTTTAATTTCCACATCCCACTCAACCCTCGAAAAATTAATTCTCCAGAAATCACCCTCAGCAGGAACTTTCGGGATATTGGCAATGGTTACCGCCCAAAACGGAATGAATATTTCAACAGTCCAGCCCTTATCAGTATCAGCAGGATTGTTTAAGGTTCCCTGAATATCAACTGCCCATTTCATTCCAGGTGCATTATAAGGAATCATAGCTCCACTGCCATTACGATAGGGCTTTGACATAAAAAGATCGAACATGGTGTTCAATGCATTAACCTCATATTCATAGTAACGATGGGTATCATTATCAGGATCAATGAATACTTCAAAATCATTATCATAAAAAACAATATCATCATAATTCTTTAGGGTTGCCCACACATGGGGTTCGATAAGCTCTGCCGCAATGTAAAGACCCTGATCATTCCAGGTCATTTTTGCACGTGTATTCCATGTTGGCAGAGGTTTTTTATCCCCCTCAATATCTTTGAAATATTCAGTCCAACCGGCACTCTTCCATGCAATATCATCCAGCTTTCCATCAATAACAGGGGCGCTTTCAGTATAAAACGCTGTATACTTCCGGGGTGTCAACAAAAGATCTTCTTTACCGGCAAAACGTGATTGAGCAAGTGTATAATTCAATCCGGATAAAGAAATTATAATGGAAATAAGTAATAAGCAGGACTTCGGGTAAATTTTCATCGGATCAGATCGGTTTTAAGATTGCTGAAATTAAGAAGAATATCTGAGAGAATAATGAGTATAGGATTAAACCGGAAAAGTACTAAGTCAGAGCCCGTTCATTCTCAATGAATTTAATATCTTCGTGATCCAAAACCATTTATAAATCAAATAATTCAATTTAATGAGAAAATCTATACTCTTGTTATCAGCTTCCTTGTTATTTTCAGGAAGCTTAGTATTTGGCCAAAATAAAGATGCCGTAGTTGAAAAAATAATCAGTGAAGCCACCGGAAACTCCCAGCTAAAAAAACTGGCTCATGAACTTACCGATGGTATAGGACCAAGACTTGTAGGTACACCGCAAATGAAAAAGGCTCATGACTGGGCAGTTGAAAAATATGAAAGCTGGGGAATCCCTGCCAGAAATGAAAAATGGGGAGAGTGGCGTGGCTGGGAAAGAGGTATCACCCATATTGATATGGTGCATCCACGAACAGAATCACTGGAAGGAATGCAGCTTGCCTGGAGTCCGTCTACTCGCGGAAAAACAGTCACTGCCGAGACAATTATCCTTGCAGATGTGGCCGACTCGATAGCTTTCCGGAACTGGTTACCAAATGTTAATGGGAAATTTGTCATGATTTCGATGCAGCAGCCAACAGGGAGGGATGACAGGAATTGGGAAGAATTTGCGACTAAAGAATCTCTTGAAAAAATGAAGACGGAGCGCACTGAAGCAATCAACGCATGGCGTAGCCGGATTAGCAAGACCGGCTTAAATGCAAAAGCATTGGCCCTGGCTCTTGAAAATGCAGGGGCTGTCGGCATAATTGCTTCCAACTGGTCTGCAGGCTTTGGCGTAAATAAAATTTTTGGAGCACAAACTACCAAAATTCCGACAGTAGATATTTCTCTGGAAGACTACGGAATGTTATACCGGTTAACTGAATCCGGAGTAAAGCCTCAAATTAGTATTCGTGCAGATTCCAGACAATTGGGAATGGTTCCAACCTTCAATACTATTGCAGAGATTAAAGGGACTGAAAAGCCTGAAGAATATGTTATGCTATCAGCTCATTTTGATTCATGGGATGGAGGAACAGGAGCTACGGATAATGCAACCGGAACCATCACCATGCTTGAAGCGATGAGGATACTGAAAAAAGTTTATCCAAATCCAAAAAGAACCATTCTCGTGGGCCACTGGGGAAGTGAGGAACAGGGCTTAAACGGTTCCAGAGCATTTGTTGAAGATCATCCGGAAATCGTAAGAAATATTCAGGCTCTTTTTAATCAGGATAACGGAACAGGAAGAGTTGTAGACATTTCGGGACAAGGTTTTTTACATGCCTACAGTTATATCAATCGTTGGCTGCAGCCGGTACCCTCAGAGATCAGATCGGAGATCAAACATAATTTTCCTGGTCTTCCGGGAGCAGGAGGTTCAGACTATGCATCCTTCGTTGCTGCTGGCGTACCTGCATTTTCTTTAAGTTCATTAAACTGGGCCTACGGCACTTATACCTGGCACACAAACCGTGACACCTATGATAAAATTGTGTTTGATGATGTACAAAAAAATGCAATTCTGACCGCTATTCTGGCTTATATGGCCAGTGAAGATCCGACACCGGCATCACGTGAAAAAAGTATATTACCAATTAATCCAAGTACAGGATCTCCGATGTCATGGCCATCAAAACGTAGCCCTAACCGTAAGGGTGGCGTGGAGTAAGATTAATACAGATTTTAAGAACATGGCCGGAAGAGGAATAATCTTTCGGCCTTTTTATTGCTCAGCAATAAGTATACGGCAAATTGATGCTAAATGACTAATCCGTGTCTTTAAATTTAAAGCACTAATAAATTGTTCTGTTTCAGAATATTAATGGCTTTTCCATACCAGAATGGTTCAAAGTCTTCCCCAAAAGAATTCTCATAATCTTCCTTTGCCTTGCGATAGGTCATGAGTTCTTTATTCTGAGGATTTGCCAGCTGCAAAAATTTCAGCAACCACCGGGCCTGCTCAAGGCTTGTCTGCACACTAAAACTTCCTTTTTTATCGTAAAATTTCAGTTCAGAAACAGTCCATTCCCTTCCTTTCTTGCTTTTTGTAAAACTGCTAAGCTCGGGTTGACTACCCAGCCATACAATTTTTGAATCCGGTTTAGTTAAGAATGAATCATCCTTCATTAAAGCATGTTCTATATACTTTGGATTAACCCTGGTCTTTGGCACTTTATGTTCAAACCATTCCTGTAAAGGATAATCGAAACAGATCCCGTGCATATAATTGAACAGGGATTTCTTCAATCCATAACTGAACAATTCATGATCCGCACCTGTTTTATCTATATGAACCAGATCATTATTGGCAAAAGTTCCTTTACCCGACGTTCTTTCGACATTAAACTTTTCAGGATACATCCCTACCGGACTATGAGCCGTCATGGCAAACTGATGCCAGAAAGCCGACTGCAATACGCCGGCCTCAAACATTTGTCTGACCATTTCGAGGGAATCTATGGTTTCCTGGGCTGTCTGCGTCGGAAATCCATACATCAAATACGCATGAACCATAATACCGGCTTCAGTAAAATGATGACAAACCCTCGCAACCTGTTCAACAGTAACCCCCTTTTGAATAAGTTCGAGCAAGCGATCAGATGCAACTTCAAGTCCGCCTGAAACAGCTATACAGCCTGATTCTTTTAACAGCATACAAAGATCCCTCGTAAAGCTCTTCTCAAACCTGATATTGGTCCACCAGGTAACCGTGAGCTTACGCCTGATTATTTCCAATGCCAGAGAACGCATCAAAGCGGGTGGAGCAGCCTCATCAACAAAGTGGAATCCTCTCTGTCCGGTTTGTTCAATCATTTCCTCCATTCTGTCGCATAGCAATCCGGCAGCTATGGGTTCATAAACCTTAATGTAATCAAGTGATATATCACAGAAAGTACATTTTCCCCAGTAACAGCCATGCGCCATGGTCAGTTTGTTCCATCTGCCATCACTCCACATACGATGCATCGGATTTGCTACTTCAATAACTGAGATATACTTTTCCAGTAGCAGATCACTATAATCCGGAGTTCCTGCCTCAAACTGCTTATAATCGGGAGAAGTGCTTCCATTACAATACTTCACAGAGCTATCTATGAGCGCAAAGGTTCTTTTCAGATTGCCTAAATCCCGCTTCCCATCAAGGTATTCGCAGAGATGCTCAATCGGAGCTTCCCCGTCATCCAGACAAATAAAATCCAGAAACTCAAACACCCGGACATCTGAAACCGAACGTAATTCCGTGTTGGCGAAACCACCTCCCATTGCAATTTTGATGTGAGGATGATATTTTTTTAGCCATTGGGCGATACGGAAGCCTGCATATAAATTGCCAGGAAACGGTACAGATAATGATACCAGTTGAGGTTTCAGCAGCTCAATCTTATTTTTAAGTATTTCTATCAGAATCTTATCGGTAAAAGTCAGATCATGATTCAAGGCCTCATATAATTCATCAAAACTTGAGGCTGACCTTCCCAGCCTCTCTGCATATCTGCTAAAACCAAAATTTACATCGATACACTCTACAATAAGATCAGAAATATCTTCCAGATAAAGTGTTGCCAGATGCTTTGCTTTATCCTGGGTACCCATTGTTCCAAATGCCCAGTCCAGTTCTTCAAGCTGCGCAAAACGTGAAGCTTCGGGTAAAAAGTCTTCCTGACAAATTAGATGAGATAAAGTTGGATTCTGCCCCTGCAAAAAAGAAATTACTGAATCAATCGTATTGATATAATGTTCTTTTAAAGCAATAATTCTTCTGGCATTTTCAGACAAAGTATCAGAATAACTTATCTGACCAAACATATTTTCAAGTCCAGCTTTTGAAAAAAGCTCTAAAATAACTTCAATGCCCAGATCTGCCTGAAAGGCTGAAATGTTTCTGGTATTCAGAAAGCCCTTTAAATATGCCGTTGCTGGATAAGGCGTATTTAACTGTGTGAAAGGGGGAGTTATTAAAAAAACTTTCTTTGTCAAATTTCGAATTTTAAACCGGCAAAAATAATTAGCACTAATGATACATTTTTACTGTATGGCTTATCGCTAAACTTGCAATATTACGATTTAAATATTCCACATGTGAAATGCGTTGCTGATAGAGGTTGATATAGCCAAGCTCTACAGTAAGATTCCTGAGTAACTGATAATTTAACCCGGCATAAAAACGATTTTGATCAAAAGCATTATGAGCCAGCCACTTTCCGGCATTCATGTATATGCCATCACTTAATTTCAGATACAAATCATGAGATTTTGAATCCCTGAGTTTATATTCCAGGGAAAGCAAATAAGAAATACGTTCAACAAATCTACTGCCGCTGAGCAATGAATCGCCTGAACGCTTTCTGATAAATCGTTCTTCCATCCGGATACGGTGTCCTAATTCAACAGATCCTAAATCATGATTATATCTAAAATCATGATTCAGCCGTATTTCGGGTACTTTAAATGATTTGGATAAGCCTGCATCAATCGGAGTGTTCAGATAATAAGCCAGCCCATTG
>Ga0208492_1002058_pt1 | contig 10693 bp, 11 predicted proteins | sample Subbioar_CSW14AB_FD_184820 | JGI IMG/M metagenome (GOLD analysis project Ga0208492, IMG submission 184820) | Serpentinite rock and fluid subsurface biosphere microbial communities from McLaughlin Reserve, California, USA - CR12Mar_CSW14AB (SPAdes) | ecosystem: Environmental > Terrestrial > Deep...
CGCTTCTTCAGTGACTGCTTTCTGCATTCCAATAGCATGACATCGTCAGCTGCAGGATGTCAATCCCAATCGGTAAGTTATTTTGGCGCGATTCCTTAGTCAACAGAATGGGCCGCCCTCGTCGAGTCTTCCTGAGGGATTGGCCCGTTCGACTCTGCCTGGACCATTCCGCGGCAAGGTCTTTTGCCATCGCTCAAAGTCACTCGCTCGTTTCGTAATTCGCCCAGTCGAGGCAAAGATCCGCTTCACCGCTCGTAACCTGATTCCAGCCGCCAAAGACGCCGCCTCGGTCGATCGCCTTCGGTCCGGGGCTGTATAGATCGAACCCTTTCTCCCTACTTTTCAAAACTCCAACCTCATCGGTCTTGCGATAAAGGAAGGGCTTCCCGGTGCAGGGATCGATCGGCCAGTCGACTTTGCCGCAGGCCTTAAGCTGCTCCAAACTCTCCGGATAGCTCCCCTGCTCCTCCTTGTAAGAACGCACCCTCAGATCGGCCGCCAGCAGCCGCATTACACAAAGTTCACACAGATCGGCTTCCAGCATCCTCATCCGGGTGACTTCAACAGGAGTGGATTTCCTTTCGGCTTCATACACCTCCTTCATGAGAGCCCGTTGGACTTCAAGCGGCGCCCCCCGTCGCTGACCTGCCTTGCCGAATTTGAAATGCTCCTTCATCAAGGCCCGTAGCCCTTCGGTGGGCGCGCCTCGTCGATGCTCATCGCCAAAAATCTCGCCGCCCGCCTCCAACTCGTCCATCAGGCGATCGATCTCCCGATCTTCCGGCGTGAAGGAACCGACGATCCCCTCCCATTTCTTGTCGCGCTCTTCTATCGAAGCAAACGATTCGCGTTCCGAATCAATCCGTGACAATTCGTCGATCAACCACGAACGCTCCTTTGCACTCAATTGCGATCGAATGTTCACCAATAGCCCATGGATATCGCCCGAGCAGCCGTTTGAGAACACCGCGTCCAGCAGCAGACCACCCCGCCGCATGGCATTGGCCAGATCCAGGCCATCGATAGCGATTTCGCAAGCGCGCTCGAATTCGCGGCGATGGATCGCAAGACGCAATTCCGCGCCAAAGATGCAGCTCAGCAAACGCATGGCATGTTTGGAATGGACGGAATTCGGCAACCAGTCAGGGTGGTATTCCAAAGGAATCGATGGCTTCTGCCTCAAGGCTCCGCGTATTTGGTCGAGTCGATCTTGATTGAGGTCGAAGAATTCCGGCAGACTTTCGAATGCGTCCGCCTCAGCACGATTCAACATCGTCGTAGCGCCCTCCAGAGATAGCGTTGTCTCCATCAACGTTGCATAGGGCCTATTCATGGGAATCTTCCTCCGTGCCTTGCGGGCGCAAACTAAAAAATACCAGGTTTTGATCCGTTATCTCGTTTCTTTTTTACCATGACCAGATGTTCCCCGATTCAACACAAGACCATGTCAAGGCAGATTTTGGTATCGCCCTGGGAGACTGACCCCGAGGAGGATTTCACTCCACCCTGACCAGTCTCCATTCTCCCTGGGCTATACAAATCAAAAGTCTCAATCGCGGTTCTGAAAAATCTTCTTTTATAGATTCTGCGGTAAACGAAGTCGCTTCCGGTGAATGGGTCTGTTGGGCAAGCCCTTGTGCCAGCGTGGGCCAATTGGTCCAATCGGTCCGGATAACGTCCTTGTTCTTCCTTGAATGAGCGCAGTTTCAAATCAACCGCCAGCATGCGCATCAAGCACGGCCATTTTTGATCCGATTGAAAGATTCTCTTATCGAGCGCTTCGCGAGTTTCACTATTTCGTTCGTCAAGATAGACTTCCTTCATGCGCGCTCGCTGCTGTTCGATCGGAGCATCGAGTTCATCGGCGTAAACAAACAAATAATGATCCTTCATCCTCGCTCGCAACTCCTCAGTCGATCCCCCTCTTTTTTTTTCCTCGACAAGGATCTCGCCTTCGGCTTCGAGATCGTCCATCAGACGGTCCACGGCGCAGTAGTCTGGAAGAAGCCCGTCGACGACACTTGTCCATTTTTTGTCCCTGGCCTCGATCGATTCAAAGGACTCTCGTTCCGATTCGATGCGCTCCAGCTCGTCCTGCAATAACTGGCGTTGTTGCCCATTGAACGCAGCGCGCATCCGGTTTAACTGTTGCATAATCGGTGAGGCACAAAGCCACGAAAGGACGGCGTCCATGAAGAGCCCGCCGCGGCGCACGGCATTGCAATATTCAAGTCCCTTGATGCCGATTTCCGCGGCGCGACGGAAATCCTGCCGCTGGGCCCAGCGGTGGATTTCCATGGAAAAAACGAATGCGAGGTAGCCAAGCTGTTGCAGGGTATCGACCGTTCCTGACTGCCATTCAGGGTGATACTCAAGGGGAACCGATGGTTTCTGGCGCAGGGCCTCGTTCGCCCGATCGAGTTCGTCTCGATTGATTTTGAAATACTCTTCGACGGCATCGATCGATACATCAGGCCAGCCTTCAAGCAGCTCTTTTTTTTGTAGAGACTGCGCCACCTTCACCAGGGTCGCGTAAGGAGTGTCCATGTTGCATCGCTCGTGGACGTCAGAGTCGATTGCCATCGCAGATTTGGTCTCATTATATTCTACACGGCGATCGTCGTAGATGCCGCTCCAACCTAATTCTGACCAAATCGAGTGTCGGAGTTTTCTGCATTTCCCCCGGGGCCTCCTAGAAAAATCAGATCGCTCCTCCCCACGGAACAAGCAGAATTCCCTGCCGGGCCCAAACATGATCTCTCCCATGGCGATGTTGCTCCAGATTTTGAGCATAGCGAGCCTGAATGCCGGAAACCCTCAGGCACAGGGCGAGAATGGCCCTAGAGGACCGACCATCTCCATGACCAAGGCAAGTTCCACACAGCCTGGCTTTCTGCCCGAAGGTGCCATCGACGGCAATCGTTACGTAACGGCCGCAGATCAAGCCTGGGCCGGCAAGGCTCAGGAATCCCTCTGGACCTGGGAGGTGCGCTTTGCGCAGAAGACTTCAGTCGGTTCCATTTTGCAGATCGTTGGCGACCAGCCCCAGGTCTTGCGCAATGCGCCAGCGTCGTATGTCTGGCAGACGACTTCCAATGGCATTGACTGGTCCGATCTTGAGGAAACCGCCATCACGCAAGAGCGGCGCATGTATCGCATTCACAGGCTGAAAGCATGCCGCGAAACGTTGGGCTTGCGCATCCGCATCACGGGCGCTCAAGGCTCCTTTCCAGTCATCCGTGAGGTCCAGTGGTTTGCCGACCCGCGCGAGACCATTCTCTTCGAACCCTGGTCCGTCATCGTAACGACGACGGGCGATGCCAAGATCCCCGGCGAAGGAATGCAGTTTCTACCGCTGGCACGCACTTGCCCTGGCTTTGAAAAATACCAGGCCCAAAACATCTGGCTGGGCGATTTTCACGAAGAGTTTCTCCGCGCCGAACCGCGGCCGCTTTGCGCCTTTCTCTCCGGCAATTTCATCGACTGGTGCCAGCAGGATCGCAAGCACTGGGCTGGCGCCGCCGAAGTGCTCGAGAACGGCAATCTTCCCATCTGGGCTTCCTGCGGCGGAGCCCAGGGGTTGGCAATTCTGGCAGAGCATGGCGTTACCACCTCATGGGACTGTCCTCATTGCCGCGACCCGAAGAACCCCAAAACTCCCATCTATGGGCACATTGGTCACACTTCCGCGAAACCCTGCGGAGATTATTCAGGCTGCCGTTTTGAGAAGGGCCCCTTCAATATCCTGCAAACGGCGCTGGACCCCGCCTTCACCGGACTGCCGCGCGAATTTCGCGCGATGGAAAGCCATTGCGGTCAAATCGAATGGGCGCCCAAAGGGTGGACACTGCTGGCGACCGCCGGCCAGGGAACCCTGACCAAAGTTCAGTGCCTTCGCAGAAACGATCGTCCCATCTACGCCGCGCAGTTTCATATCGAGATGGCCGGCACCCCCGCCACTTCGCGCAAAATCATGGCGAATTTTCTGCAGGTCGCCGCGACGTGGGGAGGATTTAACCCTCAAGCCAGAACGCTGACACCCCCCGAATCGCTTTCCGCATCGCAGCCGTAGAATCCTGCACATAGGATGGGCCAGAGGCACCCTCACAACCGGTGGAAGCCCTGGCGACAAGAGTCGTTCCGCAATTGGACCCCTTACCCAATCGGCCATGTTCAGACTTGAGATTTTGCGGTGGTGGCACGCGCAGTCCGGGCTGGCCCCGATTGACTGGATTCTTGGGGCCCTCTGTTTCCTTTTTCTCCTGGGCTGCGCTTTCCTGGTGGCCATGCTCATCTGGGACTTGCGAAGTTCCCAAGGCCGCCGATGAGGCCCCATCCGCCGTTTCCTTTTGTTTGCGACCAAAAACGACCGAGGCTGACCTCATCATGACGAAACCAACGACGCGCAGGCCTCTGAAATTCAGCAACCTGAATGAAATGCTGACAGACGTTCATCGCCTGCAAGCGCAAGGATATCGGGCAGTCGGCAAATGGGACCTGGCCCAGGTCTGCAATCATCTTGCCGACTGGATGACTTATCCCGTCACTGGATTTCCGAAACCCAATTTACCGATCCGCATTCTCCTTTGGGTGCTCAAACAGACCATGGGCAAGCGCATCCTGACGCAGATTCTCGCCGAGGGTTCGATGAGAGCCGGCGGCCAAACGATGCCCGAAACGATCCACCCGCCCGGCCAGGATGTGTCCGCGGCCGTGCAAAGACTCGAACAGGCCGTTGAGCGATTTCAAAAGCACCCCGGAGACTATCACCCCTCGCCGATATTTGGGGCGATGGACCGAGAAACCTGCACGCAGTTGCAACAAGTGCATTGCGCTCATCACTTGAATTTTCTCATTCCCCAATAAGAGCTCCTGCGATTCTCTTGGCGCTACAACCACCGCCTTAGAAAGGCTGACACCCTGCACCAACACCTTGCGTAAAACTCCAACGCCTTGCGCGTTGTCCCAATCGCTTGCGACGGCTCGCGGGAACGGTTAGAATCGTAGCGACTTCATGTCCAACTCCAGGACCCAAGGTCCTTCCCTATGCTCTCCTTAGCAGGTGCTGCCATGACACGGATTGTTTTTGCCGCGGTCGCCTCTTCGCTTCTTCTGTTGTCCATGGGAATTTTTCCCACGTCGGCGCCCGCCAGAGTCGTAATGGCCGAGGACGCGCAGGGCCCCAATGCGGAAGTGCCCGAGCTGAATGTGCTCAAGGTTTATGCCGGAAAGTTCAAAATCGAGGTCCTGGAACCGGCCCTCTTCTCCGGATCCGCCGAGGGCGAATGGGTGCTCGATGGCCGATTCGTCAAGCAATCGTTCAAGCTTGAAAACGACCAGTCCAAACAATTGCTCACCGGCACCCACCTATTCACCTACGACATGCACAAAAAAGCCTACCGGTGCTGGCGCTACTACTCCAACGGTTACATTTATGAAGCGCAAGGCGCCTGGGACGAAAAAGAAAAAACGATGACCTGGACCGGCCCCGACGCCGACACTTCGGGAACGATGCGCATGACGAGCACCTTCGACAAGGACGGCAATCAGACCTGGAAGTTGACCAAGGAAGATCCCAACGGCCGAGTCCAGGGCGGGGAAGTCAAAGGCAAGCACATCCTGATCAAATAATTCCGCTCCCTCGCGGCAGGCCAAACATTGAGCGAATCTCGAAACACGGCTTCGAGTGAATCTCGAAATACGGCTTCGCAAGAGGCCCTCGATTTGAATGAAGCTCTGCTTGGAGCCCTTTGGGGAAGCGCTGTCGGCGATGCTCTTGGCCTGCCTTATGAGGGATTAACACCAAAAAGAGCGGAGCGGTTGTTGGGGGCACCCGATCGCCATCGTTTTTTGCTCGGTCGCGGGATGATCTCCGACGACACCGAGCATCTCACGATGACGGCCCAGGCGCTGTGCGCTTCGCCTGCTTCGCCAGAAGAATTTGCCTGGCACCTCGCCTGGAAGTTGCGCTGGTGGCTGGCTTGCGTGCCGGCCGGCATCGGCCTGGCCACCTTGAGGGCCATCCTCAAACTCTGGATCGGTTGGCCGTTGCAATCAAGCGGGGTTCAATCGGCGGGAAATGGCCCGGCGATGAGGAGTACCTTGCTTGGCGCCGGCACCGAAGATCTGCCGTCTCTTCGCAATTGGGTGTTGGCATCGACCCGGCTGACTCACACCGATCCCAAGGCTTTTTACGGCGCCTTGGCGGTGGCGGTCGCGGCCTGGTGCGCCCGGCGTCAAAGAAACGACTATGAGAGCTTCCATCGAGCTTTTCAAGAAGGGCTCGGCGAATCGGTGCCCGCCGATTTTGCGCAGTTACTGCACAAGCTGAAAACAAGCCTGGAAACAGGAGAAGATACGAAGGCGTTTGCCCGCGCACTGGGATTGCAAGAAGGGGTCACGGGCTACATGTACCATACCGTGCCGGTCGTTCTTCATGCATGGCTTTCTCAAGGCAGAGATTATGCGCAGGCGATTTCATCGATCATCGCCTGCGGGAAAGACACCGACTCGACCGCGGCGATTCTGGGCGCGATCCTTGGCAGTGGATTGGGATCAGAGGGCATTCCGGCTCGGTGGCTCGCGCCCCTCTGGGAATGGCCGCGCTCGCTCGACTGGATGAAGCGGCTTGGCCGGTCGACGGCGCAAGCTCTTGAAATGAAGACGGCCCAGCCTTATCCCCGGGTCAATGCCCTGCTCGTGTTGCCGCGTAATGCGATCTTTCTCGGGGCGGTTTTTTTGCACGCGCTCAGGCGGTTGCGGCCCTGGTAAGACCACTCGCGAAAGCAAGCGATGGCCCAGGGGTAATAGAAATGGGGGATAGAGAAATGGCGCCTTGCCAGGAACCACTCCATGATGACCCGCCCTTCGCGCGCTGAGCCTGTACTCGATTCCGATCGCTGGGCTCGGTTGTGCGTGCAACTTGGGGCAACTGCCCCTTTGCCCTCTGTTGAGTTCATTGCGGCGGCTTACAACGATCCGCCGCGGGCCTACCACAATGCCGGGCACATCCTCGACTGCCTGGAACAATTCGATGCCTACATTCGCGAGGAGGCGACTCTGCCCGAGTGGAGGTCATTCCCCAGGCAACCTGGCCCCTGGCAAGCTGGCCTGGTAGAGGTCGAAGCCGCACTCTGGTTTCACGATGTCGTTTACGATCCCAGGGCCAAGGACAACGAAGAGCAAAGCGTGCGATTCATGGAGCGCATGCTCTTCGAAGCGCAGGTCTCCCAGGTCGTCGTTGAACGGATCGCAGAGCGGATCATGGCCACGAAACACCAGACGCCGCCGCAATCGCCGGCCGACGAGCTGATCATCGACATCGACTTATCGATTCTCGGCCGCAGCCCAGGACGATTTGAGGCCTACGACAAGGCGATTCGCGAAGAGTATGCCTGGGTTCCATTGAAGGAATACAGGCATGGCCGTGTCCAGGTATTGAAGCACTTCCTCGATCGCAAGCCGATTTACTGCATTCCTTTTTTCCAAGAGAGGTATGAAAACCAAGCCCGCGTGAATCTTGAGAAGAAGATCCGAGAACTGACGCCATAAAATGATCTGGCGGTCCTGCTCGATCGAACGCAAGAGAAGCGCGAGAAGGAACCTCGGCTCAAGGAACGCCAGTCGTTTGCCGGGCAGTCGGAGCCGCTTCCCTGCACTGGTGACGGACGGCGGATTGCTATAATGACAGCGGTCAGGGTTCCCCGGTTCCGGAGGCTTTCCCCCATGTCCTTTCCCGTGAATCCCAATCACAATCCGACTCGCGATTTCTTTCGATTACTTGGACCCATACTGCTGGCGGTCGGCGGGTTGTTGACCCTGATCGGCTTTGTAAGCTTTTTTTCCGCGTTTGGCGGAGGCGGGATGCCCCAGTATTTCTGGTGCGCCTTTGTGGGGATGCCGCTCCTCGGCGCCGGGGCCTTCCTCTGCAAATTGGGCTACCTGGGCGCGATGACCCGCTACATGGCGGGTGAGGTCGCACCTGTCGGAAAAGATGTCGTCAATTACATGGCGCATGAGACGAAGGGGTCGGTCAAGAATGTGGCGACGGCCATGGCCGAGGGATTGCGTAACGGGTTTCTGGGCGCGGAAGAGTCTCCTTTGCAATGCCCCACTTGTCACGCGCGCAATGATCGCGATGCCCGGTTTTGCAAACAATGCGGCATCGTGCTGGACGACAAAGTCCTATGCGCCCATTGCGGCAAATCGTGCGGGTGTGGTGCGCGGTTTTGCTCCGATTGCGGCAAGGCCGTTGCCTGAATCTGGGTCTTACTGCTTCGCTTACTTAATGGCCCGTCCTCGCGCCTGTTGGAAAACAGGTAGTGAGGATGAGATCGGCGCGGCCGTTCCCAATCCCGCGCATTCGCGGCTTCTACCTAACAATTGACTGCAAGAGATTGCCATGGCACGCAATGTGGAAATCAAGGCTCGCGTGCGCGACAAGGCGGCCTTGATCGAACGGGCGCGCGCCCTGGCCGACGGCGAACCGGTGGAAATCGATCAGGACGATACCTTTTTTGCCTGCCCTCACGGCCGGCTCAAACTGAGGCAGTTTTCCGCCACGCGCGGCGAATTGATCTTTTATCGCCGTCCCGATGCCCCTGGTCCCAAAACCTCCTTTTATCTCATTTCACGAACGGCCGAACCGGCCCAACTTCGCGAATTGCTGACCCAGGCCTCCGGCATCATCGGCCGTGTCGTGAAAAAACGAACCTTGTTCAAGACGGGTCCTACGCGCATTCATATCGATGAGGTGGTGGGACTAGGCACGTTCGTTGAGTTGGAGGTGGTACTCAGTGAAAATGCCACGGAGGCCGAAGGGAAGACCATCGCCGGAGATTTGATGGCAAGGTTAGGCATCAGCGCGGATCAACTACTTGACAAGGCGTATCTGGATTTAATGCCGCCGACTGGGGCGTAATTTCTTTAGCGCGACTTGCGCTAGGTTCTTGGTTGCATGGGAATTCGTCGATGTCCTATTGGAGTTCTCTTTCGTTTGTAAGGCAAGGTCCACCCCCTGCCGCAACCACGGGACAGATCGCCCAGTTCATTGAGATTTTGCTCAACAAGGGGATCCTGAAGTCGATCAGCGAGTACGGCACGGATATCTTCGCGCACTGGAACTGGGGAAGTGCCGCCGCCGAGTGGTCAAGATACAACGGCCAGTTTTTGTATGAGTGGCAGATCAATGAATCGGAGGAAGGATTTGCCGCAAAAGATGCGGACTTGCCGTTGATTTCACAGGAACCCGAGTACGAGGAAGGAGGCAACTATGAGAGCATGGCTGACTTGATCGCTCATCTTCGAAGCCGGGATGAGCCCATCTCTCGTGGTCGTTTTCATTTGTCGACGAATCCGGACGATTTGGACCCGGTTTTGGCCCGTGTACCTTGCGACGAAAACCAGTACCCTGTCAGTCTCTGCGAGTTTTCTTTTGAACTCGGTCCGAACTTGGTTTCAGGCATCAATGAAGAGTGGCTCGTCTTAGCGGGTTGGATGGGTTTTCGCATGTCAGGACAGGGCTATTTTTATCCTGTCCCTTATGAACAAGCAAAGAAAACCGTCGAATCGCATCCTAAGATTCAGGAACTCATGGAAATCTGCAAGAAACTCTGGCCCGCTTCCTCAGGCACCCCATCCGCGAAGCAGGTAACTGCTTGGAAAGAAATGGAATCTTTCTGGCTCTATGACCAACTGAATCTTCCACTGGAATGGCGCTGGTTTGTATCTGAAAGCTAAAGATCTTTTACTCTCACCGGATGAAAATTCCACCCTTCGAATTCATTCATTGCGAAAGGAAACCCCATGATTCTTGGCCTGCGAACCGCCGCTTATCCTGTTCCTGACCTTCAACTGGGTAAGGCCTGGTACTCGAAGGTGCTCGGCACCGCCCCTTATTTCGACGAGCCGTTCTACGTCGGCTTTTCCGTGGGCGGATTTGAACTTGGGCTCATTCCCGATGGCACTCCCGGCTTGACCGGCGTGCAAGCCCTCTGGGGCGTCGAAAATGTTGACACCGAACTGGCACGATTGGTGGAGCTGGGCGGACAGGTCCAGGAAGCGGTGACCGATGTCGGCGGCGGCATTCGCGTCGCCTCGGTGCGCGACCCCTTTGGCAATTTGTTCTCCATCATCGAAAATCCTCATTTCAAAAAAGAATCGGTGCGCTGATTCCCTTTCTCCCTTCCGGGCGAAAGAGCGACGATTCGTTTTTCCGCCGGAAACCTTTTGAGAGTCATGGTTTGCCGCGACCCAGGACCCACTCCAAAAGGGGGGTGAGGTGGAATTCTCTTGACCCTCAGGTGATGCGGTCCGTATGGCGCCAAGTGGTGGGATTCATCCGTCACTTTCTCAAACTGAAGGCGATTCATGCGGGGGCTTGGGGCGAAGGCTGTACTCTTGTTCCCGTGCCTGATCGGGTCTGGCGGTTGCGAATCGATGCCCAACGGCAAAGACACGCCGCGTTGGGCGCTCGAAAAATCGCTCGTTTATTATCCCAAGTGCTTCCCCGAAGGTGACTGGGACAAGAAACCCTCCCACTTTGAGGATGTGTCGTTCGAATCTTCCGATGGGACCAGGCTACACGGGTGGTATGTCGAAGCCAAGCACCCCCGCGCCGTGATCCTTTACAACCATGGCAACGGCGGCAACATTACCGACCGCACCGATGCGGTCCTGCGGCTCCATGAGCGTC
>Ga0208492_1002060_pt1 | contig 10672 bp, 6 predicted proteins | sample Subbioar_CSW14AB_FD_184820 | JGI IMG/M metagenome (GOLD analysis project Ga0208492, IMG submission 184820) | Serpentinite rock and fluid subsurface biosphere microbial communities from McLaughlin Reserve, California, USA - CR12Mar_CSW14AB (SPAdes) | ecosystem: Environmental > Terrestrial > Deep...
GCTCCCATCATATTTGATAAGCCCTGTGCGTGTGCCAAACCACAAATTGTGCTTCCTATCCTCTGTAATTACATTATATCGTTTTGATTTCAGCAATGCAGGGAAAGTATCCTGGATGAGCTTTTCTCCTTCCACATGAAATAGTCCCACATAGTTGCCGATCCATATTTTGCCACTGTGATCTTTACAAAAGGAAATGGAAGCTACTTCGTTACCTTTATAACGATAGGTTTTGTGGGCCTTATTGTTTTTTCCTACATAAAAGTGGCGGGATGTTCCAATATAAACGGTGTCGCCGTATGACTTCACAAAATAAACCAGTTCATCCGGCTCTAAGGTGGCCACCGGCTTCTTTATTCCTTCTTCCCAAAAAAAAGCGGCACCCATAGTGCCAATGAGTAAGGTCTGGTCCTTGTGCTTTTCCAGGGAATAACACAACAAGTTCTGTTTTTTTCCATTTCCAAGGGAGTAATCCAATACATCAAGCGTATGCAGCTTGTAAACGCCGGCGTCATAGGTGGCGATCCAGATATTGCCTTCATTGTCTTCCCGCATGTCATTGATCAGTATACTGCGAATTGCCAGCTTCGGAGTGATGTCTTCCTGTTTGCCATCTTTAATAAGAATAACCCCCTGGCCGTACAATGCCACCCATAGATTATTTTTTTTATCGCATAACAAAGTGCTTACAAGCTGATCCGGTTTTAAGCTGTATGTATGGATAATCTTATTGTTTTTTATTTCGATTATTTTATTTCCTATCGCCGCCCAATAATTCCCGTCAGCGCTTTTCCGGATGTCCTGAACCGCCTCTGTAATGATCTCCTTAAAATAAGGTTCGATCACCGTGTCCAGTAAACGATAAACGCCTTGATTTGTAGTAAATAATAGTTCCGTATCGGTTTCGATAATACGATTAAAGAGTACCTGCTCACCGGAATCAGTTTGCAACGAAACCTGCTTCACCTTTTTATCGGTAATTTCATACAACTGATAACCCTGCTCCCTTGATATCGCCCAGGTTCTATTCTTCTTAAAAACCGAATAGAGTACCTGTGAAAGTGCCGTATTTTGAGGTAAAGGGAGTTTTTGAGAACCTGAATCCGTAAGTACAATTATCCCTTCTTTCAGAGAGCTGATTAGTTTTCTTCCACCGAGATCTTCTGACATCGAGAGGACGGGGCCACTTAACAAACTGTCGCGGTCGTATGAATTAAACGATTTACCGTTGTAAGAGCACAAGCCATAATCCGTACAAAACCATAAGAAACCTCTTTTATCCTGGAAGATTCTGTATACATTCGAATGCGAAAGTCCGTCCTCTATGCTATAGTTCTTAATAGGGTATTGCTGTGCCGTAACATCTAATGTCACAAAAAGTAAGATCAGTTTCAAAAAACTAATTTTCATTCCTGACATCAAACGGTTTAGCAATAACATGGGATTCAAAAATAAACAAATGGTTTCACTGCTCTGCTCATTATCTGTTTTTTTCTTACATGACCTGCCGGCTTTGGTTATTTTATGAAATTGCGGCCCGGCGCGGACCTGATCACTCATATTAACAACCGGGTCTGTGAATAACCGGAAATAAAATCCGATAATTCTTCAGAAAATATTAATTTTATGACATTACGGGCGTTTTTTGTTAACACCAGACCTTCTAAATTTATAAGCAGCGAGCGCCCTGAATTAACTCTTTGAATTAAGTGAATGTATGAATATCATCGAACTTTCTTACGTTATCATAAAATACGAAGCTCCTATTGCTTATTTTACTTTCAAAGAAGGCGCCGAGCTTGGATTCCCGGAGATCAAAGAACTTATTTCGTATGCTGAAAAATTAAGCAATGGTAAAACGTATGTAACTTTTTCTGATGTGCGTGCGAATATGAGCATTACAGAAGAAGGGAACCGCTATGTATCAGATATGAAAAACATGCCTTTTTTCAGAGGCACTGCGGCACTGGTTAAAAACAGCATGTACAGTTTTGCCGCGAATTTCATGAATAATTTCAGCAAAAAACCTTATCCGTTCCGTGTATTTACCGATAAGAATAAAGCGACAGAATGGCTCAGATCACTACCCCTTGATTGAATCTTTTGCGTTTTTAGCATACAGTTTAATTCTCCCGTCTTTTTGACGACCTGCCGTATTGATCATTGATTGATCCATACATAACATCTGTAAAAGTTACAAATACCTTCAAAATCTTACATCAGCAATAATAGCTTCTTTTTGGTTCGGTTTATTTTCCGGCATTCTTTTATATTGTTCGGTCATTCAATGTCTGATTTAAACCCATCTAAATTTAATTGACTATGAAATTTATAAAAGCAGCACATGAACCCCGAACCTTCTATTTTTCTTTATTGATTATTACAATTAGCAGTTGCACAACAAAGCAAGAACGTTCCACAACTCTTTTTACCCCGGTTATTGTGAATGCCGGGTCTTACCAGCTCCCGAAAGATAGCCTTCAAAGTCCGGAGATCATTCCTCTTGATGATCCCGCCATACTAATTGCCGGACTTCCAAAAACTACCTTAACCAATTTAAATGTCCATCCTGTTCCCGAAAGTTCTCCTTCTTCTAATTCCCTGACTAAAGAAGCGCCTGTCAGATGTATTCCAGGCAAGAACCCTTTTAAAGATCCGGTAGTCTTTACAGTAACAAAAAAATGTATTCCGGCCGGAGTTCCTGAAATGATCTTTGCCAAAGATGCCGCGGCAAAAGATATAAACCCTTCCAATTTTGCCTTCTATAAAGTATTACAGGGCCTTAAACAAAGCGCCGTACGGTGTACTTACCAGGACAGGGCCGGCAACATCTGGCTTGGCACATACAGCGGGGGGGCGTCCCGCTTCGACGGAAAAGCATTCACACATTTTACCGAAACCCAGGGGTTGAGCAATAACGTTGTATTTAGCATACTTGAAGATAAACAAGGAAAGATCTGGTTTGGAACCAATGGCGGTGGAGCCTGCTGTTATGACGGGAAAACATTTACCTATTTTACAAAAGAAAACGGCTTTGTTAATGATGCCGTGTATTGTATGATGGAAGATAAAAATGGAAATCTTTGGTTCGGTACCAACGGCAGCGGAGTATGCAAGTACGATGGGAAATCCTTTACTCAGTATACCCAGGACCAGGGTTTAATTGACAATACGGTATTCAGCATATTTGAGGATAAAAATCACACGGTCTGGTTTGGAACCATGAACGGTGCCAGCTGTTTTGACTCAAATGGTTTTACAAATTTTAATACAAAACAGGGTCTTGCAAGCGATATAGTTCTTAAAATAACACAGGATAAACAAGGATGTATCTGGTTCGGTACTACCAGAGGAGCTTCCCGCTATGATCCTCGTCCGTCAGCCCGCGGTGTTACCGATGGGAATACTATTGCCGAGCGGAAAGATCCTTTTACAAATTTTACGGAAAGCCAGGGCCTTAGTAATAATATCGTGTATACAATTCTTGAAGATAAGAACGGTACCATTTGGCTTGGCACTGCGGGTGGAATTAATTCTTATGACGGAAGATCCTTTACCCATCATACAGAATCCGAAGGTTTAAGTAATAACCTTGTATACTGCATCCTGGAAGATAATTCGGGCAGTCTTTGGTTCGGAACAAATGCCGGTCTTAATCACTATAACGGTGGAGTATTTGTACATTTTCCTGAAACTCAGGGAGTGGGCAATAGTGTGGTCTATAGTATCCTCCAGTGCAGGAATGGCAATATATGGTTCGGCACCAATGGTGAAGGCGCGTGGATGTATGACGGAAAATCGTTCAGGCAGTATACGCGTGCCCAGGGCCTTATAAACAGTACGGTTTACAGCATCCTGGAGGATAGGAACGGTAATGTCTGGTTTGGTATAGATGGAGGTATTTCCTGTTTCGACGGAAAGACCTTTAAAACCTTTGGCGAAGATCAAGGGTTAAAAAACAATATTATCTATACAATGGTGGAAGATAATGATGGCAGGATCTGGTTCGGAACAGATGGTGGCGGTCTGTTGCAATACGATGGAAAGACCTTCAGACGCTTCAGTGTTATGCAGGGCTTAAGCAGCGATGTTGTTTATGCCAGCTATAAGGACAAAAAAGGCAGGATCTGGTTCGGAACCTACAACGGGGTAAGCTGCTACGATGCCTGCCTGCCTGCCCCTTGTGGTATAAGTGTGAATGATACAAACGGACAGGGAAAAACTTTTATACAGTATGCAGAGAAACAGGGATTGATCAATAATATGGTATTCAGCATCCTTGAAGACAACCGGGGAAATATGTGGTTTGGCACAAATGGTGGCGCCGACCTTTTTAACGGCAGTTCCTTTACGCATTTTACAGAAACACAGGGCCTGGCCAGCAATGCCGTTCTTGGTTTGTTGCAGGATAAAACAGGGAATATCTGGTTCGGCACCAGAAATGGCTTAAGTAAGATGAGTGCAGATCATTTGTATAGGTTGCCGCAAAAGAAAAAAGGATTTGATCCTGTTAAAGAAGCTCTCTTTTATAACTATGCACATAATGATGGTTTTTTAGGGCTTAATTGCAGAAGAAATAGTCTCATAGAGGATAAGGCCGGTAATATATGGTGGGGCGCCGACATGCTTACCTGTTACAATCCATTAAATGATGCCATAAATAAATCTCCCCCCGTTGTTAATATAACCAGCGTTAAACTCTTTGGCGAAAAAATAGCGTGGAATAATATGGGTGCACTGGTTACCGACAGCTTAGGGAATGAATTTATCAAAGGCAGAGCGAATGATACCACTCTGGCAAACGGAGTATTGTTAAGCGGGATCCGTTTCGACGGACTTTCAAAATGGTACAACCTTCCTGAAAATTTAAACCTGCCATACAATAATAATCACATTACGTTTAATTTTATAGGTGTTCATATACAGAGCCGCAACCATATCAAATACCGTTACAAATTATCTGGTCTGGACAACGACTGGAGTTCAATAACCGAGCACAACGAAGCAACTTACGGTAACCTTCCTGCCGGTGTGTATACATTTAATGTGCTTGCGATGAATCAAACGGGGATTTGGAGTGAGCCGTTTACCTATACTTTCACGGTGCATCCTGCCTGGTGGCAAACCTGGTGGTTCAGGCTCCTGGTATTATTATTCATCGTAGCCGGGGTCCGGTTTTACATTTACATCCGGGAGCGCGACCGCAAAGAAGCAAAAGAGAGACTGGAGCAGCATAACAAAGAGCTTCTGAAAACGAATGCAGAACTGGATCGTTTTGTTTACAGCGCTTCCCACGAACTACGCGCTCCAATAGCTTCACTGATGGGTTTACTGGATCTTACTATCACCGAAGAAGCGGATCCGTCGAAACTTAAGAAGTTGAATATGATGCAAACCGCGTTTCAGCGCCTTGATAATTTTATAATGGATATCATAAATTACTCCAGGAACTCCAGGTTAAAGATCGATCACGAGAAAATTCATTTTGATCAGATTATCAGGAACAGTCTTGAACTTCTTGATTATTTGCCGGAAAGAGAACATATAAAGATCAATACTCATATCGATGACAAGATAGAATTTTATTCAGATCAGAAAAGGATCTCCGTCCTCTTCAATAATTTCCTTTCAAACGCCATTAAGTACCATAATCTAAAGCAAAAAGAACCGTACATTAATATCAGGGTTTCAGTTAAAAAGAAGGGTGCCTACATCGAGATAGAAGATAATGGAACAGGAATTCCCCCTGAATTCACCGATAAAATATTCGATATGTTCTACAGGGCAACCGAACGGAAATCAGGATCGGGGCTTGGACTTTATATAACTAAAGAAACTATCGAGAACATGGGTGGGAAGATACGGGTGGAATCGGTGGTTAATAAAGGAACAACTTTTTTTGTCTTCCTGCCGCAAAACGAGGGTACAACACAATAGATCACATGAGCCGCGACACATCAAAGAAAAAAACCTCCTCTCTTTGTTTATTGATTTTAATCAGTAAAACAAATGCAGTGGAACTAAAATATAAATCGAATGTTCATTTTCATAGACCTTTTAAAGCCTTTGATCGAAATTTTCATTTTTTTATTATGACATGGATGTACATCCGCTTAACTTTATTCTCAGTGTAAACTAACCGACTCTTACTATGATTGAAAGTGTATTTTTAATTGACGATAGCGAACTGGATAATTTTGTGAGTCGTAATGTTATACAACAGGCAAAATACAGTAATAACATTATGGATTTTTTATTTGCAGGCAACGCACTTGATTTTTTAAGAAGCATTGAATCCGATCAGGAAGACATTCCGAACGTAATTTTTTTAGATATAAATATGCCTGTCATAAACGGTTTTGAATTTCTCAAAGAGTTTGAAACGCTTCCCGGCCCTGTCAGAAAAAAAGCTAAAATCGTCATACTTTCATCCAGTCTTAATCCCTCTGATATTGAAAAAACCACTGCAAGCCCTTATGTAATAAAATACCTCAACAAACCCTTAAGTGTGCAAAAACTGAAAGAGCTGAATTTCTAAGAGCCCTGGTATTGCTTTTGCTTGATATACTAAATCACAGATAAATACAATTGCCAATACTGAAAAACGATCATAGATTTATTTTTTCGTCGAATTTCAAGCCTTCTTCCTGCCACTAATGGTATCAGCTTTGCATGTAGTAAAAAGATTGTTACCTTTAGAACCATTATGTTTACCCTTAATTAATCTTTAAACCAAAAAAAGTCTATGAAATCAATTGCCAGGAATACGTTAATGTTTGTGCTCGCAACAGGAATGTTATTTACATCCTGTACCAACAAAGAAAAAGAAGAAGCTGCACTACAGCAGGTTCAGGTCATAAGTTCATCCAAAGATTCGCTTGAAAATGAAATGGTGAAGACCATGGATGAGATCAATAAAAATCTTGATATGATCCGTGACAAGCAGGGAATGGTTGCCAACACTTCTTCAACGGAAAGCCTTACCAAAAAAGAGGAGATCCTGCATAACATCAGCCTGATCAATGCTTTATTGGAAGACAATAAATTTAAGATCGACCAGCTTACCAAACAGTCAAAAAAACTTGGTAAACAAAACAGCGCCATGGCAAAAATTGCCAAACAGACCAAAGAGCGCATCGAAAAACAGGAACAAGAGATCGCAATGCTGAAAGAGCAGCTGGCGCAAGCTGAATTTAAGATCGCAGACCTCAACGTGAAACTGGATGAAGCCCAGATGGCGAACGAGGTCCTTACCTCTGAAAAAACTTTACTTACTGAAACAAATTCAAAACTTGATAAGGATCTGAACAAAGCTTATTTTACATATGGTACCTATAAAGAATTAAAGGAAAAGAGCATCATTGAGAAAAAAGGCGGTTTCCTCGGTGTTGGTAAAAAAGAAGCGCTGGCAAGCGCGTTTACCAAAAACAGGTCGTCCTTTACCGAACTGGATATCCGTGAAGCAAAGTCAATTCCTATCCAGGGTAAAAAACCAAAACTGGTGACCCATCACCCGGAAGGTTCTTACAGCTGGACTGAAGGAGAAAATGGTTACGCCACGCTTAATATTACAAAACCTGAAGAATTCTGGAGTACTTCCAAATTTCTGGTTGTTGAGATCAAATAAAATAGTTGACACTTAATTTTGAAGGGCTGCCGAAACGCAGCCTTTTTTTATTATTCCCATTTCCACAAATGTTCTAACTTTTACCCATTTTGGTTCAACCCCGCGCTTGTTTCCGTTTTTTTCACCTGTTAAAACAGAATTACCAGGCTATGGCATGAAATTATCAGCTTTTTAATGAAAAAGAAATACCCATGAATCGTTAATTCAAGCAGAAAAATCATGAATACCACATCCAAAAAAATCTCGGTCTTTTGTATCGGATTTGCATTTATTTTAACAGGCTTATTTTTTACAGCTTGTAAAAAAGACAAAAAAGACCCTGAGCCTGTACCGGCTAACCCTACCCCGGCTCCACAAACCAATACACAAAGACTTACCGGAAAAAATTTTAAAATGACTGCCTTAACCGTAGATCCGCCAATTTTAGGGATCACCGATCTTTATTCGCAACTGGAGGATTGCCAGAAAGATAACCTGATCCGCTTTGATGAACCAAACGTTTTTAAAGAAGATGAAGGCACTACCAAATGCAACACCAATGATCCACAGACCGAGACAGGCACCTGGGTTTGGAATACGGATGAAACCATCATTACAACAAACATGGGAACTGAAACGCTCAGTTACACAGTGGTTACAAATGATGGTAACACTCTTAAAGTAAAATATACGGAGGAAATTTCAGGTACAAAATATACGGTCACGGCTACTTACACAAAACAATAATATCCCGAAAATTTCCACAGAGAGACATCCGGGTATTGGAGGCACAGAAATTGGGCCTTCCGGACTTTATAATTTGAGAGTCGTTGCAGTTTGTTCTAACGCATCCGTTTACTCCTGCTCTTTTCCAGTGCTCTTCTTTGTTTTTCCTGCCGGCGTTTTCCACCCAGCTGGACTTTTTTATTTTTGGCTTTTTTCTCGTGAAAAGCCCCCGTCGGTATAACAATCCTTTTTGTTTTCTTAAGATTTTTATCCCTTACCGCGGGAATTTCATCTGCCGTAAGTTCGTCTGATAATTCCACATCCGCAGGCAGATCAAGGAGATCTATTTTTTTATCCATCAATTCTTCAATGGCTTCCTGCATTTCAATTTCCTTAGAGGTTATGAAACTTAAAGCAGTTCCTGCTTTGTCTGCCCTGCCCGTTCTGCCAATACGGTGAATATACGAGCTGGGATCTTTCGGGATATCAAAATTAATTACGTGTGTTACGTCCCGGAGATCTAATCCGCGAGCTATCACATCGGTAGCGATCAATAAACGATTGGTTCCATCCTGGAACTGTTTTACAGCATTAAAACGGTGTGGCTGCGATTTATTGGAGTGAATGATCCCAATATCTTCCGAAAATTCTTCCAGCTCTTTTTCAAGATCGTCAGCAATCTTTTTATTCTTCACGAATAACAACACCCTGGTCATGGCTTCATCAGTCTGCAACAACCATTTTAATAAATTAACCTTACTGTAAAAATTTGGAACGATGTAAGCCTGCTGGATGATCTTTTCCAGCGGCGTACCACGGGTGATCACTTCAATGTACTCGGGCGCGTTGAAATACTTTTCAATGATCGTTTCCACATCTTCCGTAAGTGTGGCGGAGAACATCAGGTTTTGCCTCTTCGGCGGGAGCATTTCCAGGATCTGTTTCAATTGCGGTCTGAACCCGAGATTGAGCATTTCGTCTACCTCGTCGATGATTAATTTTTTTACCGCGCTGAACTGAAGCGTACGGCTGTGTGTAAGGTCAATCAACCTGCCCGGTGTCGCAACCAGGATATCCAGTCCGTCGTAAACTTTTTGTTTTTGTGTATTAATATTGGAAGCTCCATAGATCCCAAAAACCCGCAGGCTCATGTATTTTGTAAGTTTTTCAATTTCCGCCACCACCTGCACTACCAGCTCACGCGTGGGAACAACGATCAATACCCTGGGATGGCGCTGCTCTGAATATGTCATCTGGCGAAGCACGGGAATTAAATAAGCAAAGGTCTTACCGGTTCCGGTTTGTGCAATCCCCACCGCATCCTTACCTGACATGATCACTGAAAAAGCCTTCTCCTGAATAGGTGTCGGGTTTTCAAGACCAAGGTCCTGGAGGGCTCTCAAAACAGGTTTGGAAAGATTAAGGTCGTTAAACGATGTCATAGCTGGAATATTTCAGCGAAGATACTTAATTCTTTCCGGGAAGCGATCTTTTGATGCCAACGGCCGTGGATCCCGGTCAAAATAAAAAAAGATTCTCTTCATTAAAAGATTTCCGGCGTTTTAACCAATTTTGCATTTCATCCGGCTCATAAATAAGTATCTTCAAAACCGGTTTTATAAAATCACATTCATTCCTAACAGATATTTTTTTATGAAGAAACTTTACCCGATCTTTTTGTTCTCCTTCTTTTATTGTTCACAACTTTCCGCCCAGACGAGCCAGCCGTTAAACTCTTCCGAGATCTTGCAGGGCTTAAAAAAGCTAAATACCGTTGCCTCCGTTTTATATGTGGCAGCTCATCCGGATGACGAAAACACACGCCTTCTGGCCTACCTGGCAGGTGAGAAAAAATTACGAACGGGTTATCTTTCCTTAACGCGGGGAGATGGCGGACAAAACCTGATCGGTAAGGAACAAGGAGAATTGCTGGGATTAATAAGAACACAGGAGTTGCTCGCTGCGCGGAGAGTTGACGGCGCCGAACAGTTTTTTACACGAGCCAACGATTTTGGTTACTCCAAAAATCCGGAAGAAACATTCAGCTTCTGGAACAAGGACAGCATTCTTTCAGATGTGGTGCTTACGATACGACGCTTTAAACCAGATGTCATCATCTGCCGTTTTCCTACAACGGGAGAGGGAGGTCATGGGCATCACACAGCTTCTGCTATTCTTGCCCTGGAGGCTTTTGACGCAGCAGCCGATCCGAAAAAATTCCCTGAACAGTTAAAACATGTCCAGGTATGGCAGGCAAAGCGTATTTTCTGGAATACCTTTAATTTCGGATCAACAAATACTACTTCACCCGACCAGTTAAAAATTGATGTGGGTGTATAT
>Ga0208492_1002062_pt1 | contig 10669 bp, 9 predicted proteins | sample Subbioar_CSW14AB_FD_184820 | JGI IMG/M metagenome (GOLD analysis project Ga0208492, IMG submission 184820) | Serpentinite rock and fluid subsurface biosphere microbial communities from McLaughlin Reserve, California, USA - CR12Mar_CSW14AB (SPAdes) | ecosystem: Environmental > Terrestrial > Deep...
CCCGCCTGTACCGCCCCAGTTCGCCCGCCAGCGGTGTGCCGCTGACCCTGTTCTTCCACGGTGGCGGCTTCATCATGGGCGACCTGGACACCCATGACGACGCCTGCCGCCTGCTGTGCGAAGGCAGCGGCATGCCCTTGCTCGCGGTGGCCTACCGGCTGGCTCCCGAGGCGCCCTTCCCTGCTGCCGTGGACGACGCGATGGCCAGTGCCCGCTGGGCGCTTCAGCAGCTCGGTGCGCTGGGGGCCACCGGCCTGGCCCTGGGCGGCGACAGCGCCGGCGCCAACCTGGCCGCCGTGACGGCGTCGCGCCTGGCCCAGGAGGGGCAGCGCCTGGTCGCCCAGTTGCTGATCTACCCGGGCACCGACCTGTCGCGAACCTGGCCATCGCACTTGCGCTTCGGTGAGGGGCACTTCCTGGACCAGGCCGAGCGGGCCACCTTCTACCAGGCCTACCTGGGCGATGTGCAGGCTCGCGCGACCGACCCTCGGGTGTCGCCGCTGCTGGCCGCCGTGCCGCCCGAGATGGCGCCCGCGTTGGTCGTCACCGCCGGCCACGACATGCTGGCGGACGAGGGCCAGGCCTATGCCGATCACCTTCGTCGCGTGCGCACCCCGGTTGAACACCTGCACTTTGCCCGACTGGGCCACGCCTTCATCAACCTGGCCAGCGTTCACCGAGAGTCGCGCACAGCGGTGGCGCACATCGCCCGCCAGTGGCGCGCGCTGGCTTTGACATCAACCGGAACATGACCATGAAGCCACCTGCACTGCGCGTGCTGATCACGGGCGCCGCCCGCGGCATTGGCGCCGAAACCGCGCGACAACTGGCAGCCCAGGGCGCATCCCTGGCCTTGGTGGGCCTGGAGGCCGATCGACTGGCCGCGCTGGCCAAAGAGCTGGGCCCGCAACATTGCTGGGCCGAATGCGACGTGACCGATCAAGGCTCGGTTCAGCGCGCCGTGAACACAGCCCTGGCCCACCTGGGCGGGCTGGACGTGGTGATCGCGAATGCCGGCATCGCCAGCAATGGCACGGTGGCCATCAGCCCTGTGGAAGCCCTCGCGAAGACGGTGGAGGTCAACCTGATCGGCGTCATCCGCACGGTGAGTGCCACGCTGCCGGCCCTCACGGCCAGCCGGGGCTACTTCATGCTGGTGTCGTCTGCGGCCGCGTTGAAATCGATGCCCGGCACCTCGGCCTACGCCGCGTCCAAAGCCGGCGTGGACCACTTCGCCAACGCCTTGCGCCTGGAAGTCGCCCACAAGGGCGTGGACGTCGGCGTGGTCTACCCCGCCTGGATCGACACCGACCTGGTGCGCGACCAGCGGCGTGAACTGGCCTCGTTCAACGACGCCCTCAAGCAACTGCCCTGGCCCTTCAACGTGGTCACGTCGGTCGAGGATTGCTCAAGGGCCATGGTCCAAGCCGTGAACCGGCGTCAACGCAAAACCTACGTGCCGTCGGCGCTGGCGCCTGTGGGCGCCGTGCGCCAGTTCTTCATGAGCCCGGTGTGGGAGTTCTTCGTCAAGCGCAAAGCCCGTGTGGCGGTGCCCAAGGTGGAGGCCGAGGTGCTGGCCATCGGGCGCTCCTTCGGCGCCAGCAGCATGGGCCATGCCCTGACGGCCCAACGCGTTGCCAAACACGACCAGGCTTGAGATGGGCCACACCACCGTTGAAAACCGGGTCGTCTGGGTCACCGGGGCCTCGCGAGGCATCGGCGCCGAATTGGCCAAAGCCTTTGCCGCACAGGGCGCGCGGCTGATCTTGTCCGCACCTGAATCCGAGCGCCCCGGGCTGGAGCAGACTGCGGCCTTGTGCCAAGGCCTGAACGGCCAGGCCAACGCCTGCTGCATCGAGGCCTTCGACCTCGCACGCAGCGACGACGTGACGCAGGCCTGGGCCCGCGTTCAGGCCAGTGGCTGGCAGGTGGACGTGCTGGTGCACAACGCGGGCATCACCCACCGGTCGATGGCGCTGGAAACGAGCATGGACGTCGATCGCCTGGTCATGGCGGTGAACTACTTCGGGCCCGTGCAGCTGACGAAGCTCGTCGCGCCGGACATGGTGCGCCGCGGGCAGGGCAGCATCGTGGTCGTGGCCAGCGTGCTGGGCCTGATCGCCACGCCGCATCGCTCGGCCTACATCGCCGCCAAGCACGCCCTGCACGGCTTCTTCGAAGCCCTGCGCACCGAAACCATGGACCAGGGCCTGCACGTGATGCTGGCCTACCCCGGCTTCGTGAACACCGACATCTCGAAGCACGCGCTCACCGCCCAAGGTGGCACCCATGGCAAGCAAGACCCCGGGCAGTCCCAAGCCATGCCGCCTCAGCGCGTGGCCCAGGCAATCGTCGAGGGGCTGAGCCAAGGCCGCCCCCGTTTGTTGATCGCAGGCAAGGAGGGCTGGCTGGTTCGACTGCAGCGCCTGTCGCCCGGCCTGGTCACCCGCATCGTCCGGCGAGTGTCAACGACCTGATCACCCGCAGCGCCCTGGCGCACATCCTGGCTCACTCGCCCATGTTCAACAAGCCCATCCTGACCGCTGCGGCACTGGCCAGCCTGGCCACGGCCGCTTACCTGCTTTTCTGGCCCACCGGTGTCCACCCGGTGGCCTGGCAACCCCAGCCCTCACCAGGCTACAGCGGCCCCTGCGCACGCAACGAGCGCCTGGCCGACTTGCGCCTGCTGCCCCTGCCAGCGGGGGTGGGCCCTGAGCACATCGCCAGAGGCCCCGATGGCCTGATGTACACCGCGCTCAGCAATGGCCACATCGTGCGCCTGCGGCGTGATGGCAGCGGCTTTGAACAGGTGGCCGACACCGGCGGTCGTGTGCTGGGCTTCGACTTCGACCGCGAGGGCAACCTGATCGCAGCCGATGCCTACAAGGGCCTGCTGCGCGTGAGCCCAAAGGGCGAGGTCAGCCTGATCACCAGGCAGGTGTCGGACACCGACCCCATTGTGTTTGCCGATGCCGTGGCGGTGGCGGCCGATGGCCGCATCTATTTCACCGAGGCCAGCCACCGCTTCCAGCCCGGCCCCTGGGGCGACCCGATGGCCGTCAGCCTGGCCGAGATCCTGGAGCAGCGGGGCAACGGACGCGTGCTGGTGCACGACCCGGCCACGCACACCACCGAAGTGATCGCCACCGGGCTGGTGTTCGCCAACGGCATCGTGGTCGCCGAAGATGGTCAGTCGCTGCTGGTGGCCGAGACCGGGCGCTATCGCATCTGGCGCATCCCCATGGCGACCCGAGAGCTCGACGTCCGCGTGCCGGGCCAGGCCGCCCAAGTGGTCCTGGACAACCTGCCGGCCTTCCCGGACAACCTGACCAGGGGTGAAGGCGGCCGCTACTGGGTGGGCCTGCCCAAGCCACGCAGTGCGTTGGCCGATGCGTTGGCGCCCTGGCCCTTCCTGCGCGCCGCTTCGTTCCGCCTGCCGCATTTCATGCTGCCGGTGCCCAAGCCCTATGGGCATGCGCTGGCCTTCAACGAACAAGGCCAGATCCTGGCGGACCTGCAAGACCCCAGCGGCCGCTACCCGGAGGTCACCGGCATCACCGAGGTGCAGGGCACGCTGTATGTGCACAGCCTGGTGGCGCCTGCATTCGCCATGCGCCAGGTGAGCGCAGGTTTGCTGTCCAGGTGAGGGCTGTTTTCAGCCGCGCTCCGGCACGGCCTCGTGGCGACCTTGCATCCAGGCCTCGAGCAGCTTGAACTGGTCACGGGCGGCATCCGGGTGGGTCACGATGCTGGCGTGGTCGTAATCGTGCAGCGCGCCGCCCCGCTTTGACAGCACGTGCACGCGAGACAGGTGCGGGCCTGACTCCGCGCGAAAACGCTTCACGTCCTCCGGGTGGCCCCGGCACGGGTCGTCGATGCCCGCCAGGTAAAGGGTCGGCGGCAACTGCGTGCGCTGTGCAGCCAGGCCATAGTCAAAGCCGTCGTCCTCGTCCACCCAGCGGTCGGCCCGGACCCAGGCCCGGATCTGCCGATGCGTCTTGCGGGTCTCGTTGTCCAGGCCGATGCGCAACTGCCGGGCAGGCAGGTACCCCACCCACCGCGTCAGCCGCCTCAGCACGGCGTTCCACATGAGGTCGATCTCGATCCACTTGTTGAGGTTGCGCACCCGCACGCTGCGCTTGGCCGCGAAGTGGACCACGCTGGCCACCTGGGCAATCAGCTCGGGGTGACGCAGCAGGCAGCTGTTCATCACCACACCGCCCCAGGAGTGCGACACCCAGTGCACCTGGCCGGCCTGCGTGTGCTGCAGGACGGCGGCGTGCAGCGCGGGCAGGTCCACCGCGATCATCTCGCTCTGACCATGGTGCGACTGGCTGTCGATGGGCGGCAGGCTGCCGCCTTTGCCGCGCAGGTCGGCCACGAACACATCGCAGCCACGCGCGGCCAGCCAGGGCGCCAGGCCTTTGCCCGAATGGCTGTAGAAGACCCGGCCATTGGACATCATGCCGTGCAGCATCAACACCGCTGGGCCACGGCCATCAGGCCGTCTGAAGCGATGCAGGCAAAGCGTGGCGTCGTCCACGGGGACGGTGATGCGCGTGGTCTGGATCGTCATGGCATGGCGGGTGCCTGCAGGCGCAGGCAAGGTTGTGAATCGGTCATTCACTGGGTCGACAGTTTCGCCACCAGGTACTCGATCAGCACGCGCACCCGCAGCGGTTTGTGGCGGTCGGCAGAATACAGCAGCGAGAATGGCCGCGATGCACCGCCCCACTCGGGCAACAGCTCAACGATTCGGCCATCCTGGCAGATCAACCATGGCACGGGCTGACCGGTGTTCGGCTGCACGAACGGGAGGCACTCGTGCCGCTGCAGGTCCTCGGCAGTGCGAGGCTTGCGACGGCCACGCAGGTAAGCCGGCGAAGCGACGATCACCAGCGCCGCATCTTCGAGCTTGCGTGCCACCAGCCCGGAGGGTGACATCGCTGCGGCCCAAGAACGACCATGACTCACCGGCTCCCGGCCTGCTGCGCAGCCCCCATGGCCCCCCGAAGCGCGCCCACGCAGATGTCGAACAGCTTCTGGCGGTCACCCGTGGCGCCGTGATCAAGCCAGTCCAGCACGGCATGGATCAGGAACGCCAGCCAGGCGCGCACGGCCAGGTAGGTCAAGGAACGGGGCGCCGACGGCCCCCCGAATGCGGCGAGGATGCGCCTGGCTTGCAAATCGAGGTTGCGGTTGACCACCTCCTGGACCGTCTGCTCCAGGCCGGCCGCACTGCGGAAAATGGCCCGGTACATGTGCGGATGGCTTTCGACATAGTCGAGGTAAGCCCGTAGCCCCGCTTCCAGTTGCTCAGCCGGTGACAGCCTGGGATCGGGCTGCGTGACCTCCAGGATCTCGTCGTACCCGCCCTGGATGATGGCAGCAAAGAAGGCCCGCTTGCTGGGAAAGTAGTGGTACAGCAGCCCGCGGGACACCCCCGCCTCTTTGGCGATCTGTTCGATCTGTACTTCGTCGTAGGCCTTGCTGCCAAACACGGTGGCCCCCACGGCCAGCAAATGGGCGCGGCGGGCATCTGGCTCCAGACGCGCACCCAAGACTTCTTCTTTTGGCATCCCCTTCATCGGCATGCCCCCCTCATCCACTGTTTGACACGCGTTCAACAGTGTACGCACAATTGCACTATTGAACACGCGTTCAATAGCACTCAAGTGCCAAGGGGCGACCACACACGCCCGCAACGATGGAAACGGAAGTGAAATGAGCTTTGCCAAAGACACGCTGCGGCGGTTGTTCATCACCACCTGCATGCTGACCAGGACGACGGAATTCGCTGCACATCGGCTGGGTGCGGGCTTCTTTCTGCCGGCTTTGTTCGTCCTGCGCTATGCATCCATGGGCGGGCTGGACCCTCGCCTCTTCGCGGCCCAGCTCAACGGTGTGCGGTCCTTCAAGGACGAAGCATGGTGCGGACACTGGAACGCGCTGGCCAGGCAGCAACTGGCCTCCATCGAGGGCGTGCTACCGGGTTTTGCGGGCGCGTTCGACACACCGGCGACCGGCTCTGCGCATGCCAAAGGCCCGCATTGGGCCGCGCTCCGTGATGCCCTGGCACCGTTTGGCAAGCATGTCGCGGAGTTGATGAGCTCGCGCGAGGCAAGCGGGGCTGCCGTGTACCGAGCTGGCGAGCAGGCCTCACCAGGCAGCCATCAGGCCATGACGGCTTTGAGGTGCCTGGTCAAGGCCATCACCTACTACCAGGTCAGCGCCTTCCCCGGCGGCTCTGCGGCGCGCATGGAGGCCTATGCGCTGTCGCGATCCCTCTTCAACGAACTGATCGACATCGTGGGCCCGCTGGTGGGCTTGGTGGTCGAGAGGCACCGGATCGAAGTGGATGGCGATGCGGTCGAAGGCCATCTGGTGATGCCAGCTGGACGCGAACGCCATCCGCTGGCCATCATCACCAACGGCCTGGAAGGCACCTCCCAAGAGCTGGCGATCCCCTTGCTCCGGTACCACGACTCGGGCATGGCCGTGTTCATCATGGAGATGCCTGGCACCTATGCCTATCGCCAGCCCATGTCCCTGGCTTCAGAGGGCATCTATCACGCGGTGATCGACCAGCTGTCCGCCCACCCGGGCCTCGATCCACGCCGCATCGGTTTCGTTGGCGTCAGCTTCGGTGCGCACTGGGCGGCGAGGATGGCTGCCACCAGCTCGAAGCTGCGATGCGCTGTCGCTTGCGGTGCACCCACGCACCATTCCTTCCAGGTCAAGGGCGCGATCGGCATCTCCGAGATCATCATCAAGGCCCTGGTCAACACCACGGGCGCCAACTCCTTGATCGACCTGGGCCGCAGGCTCAAGGCCTTGTCGCTGAGAAAGCGCTATGGCCAGATCAAGGTTCCCTTGCTGGTCATCAATGGCGAGCGGGACACCCTGCTGAGCACGCAGGACTCCATTGATCTGGCCCAGGGCGCCCAACAAGGCACGCTCAAGCTCTACCCCGATGACGACCATTGCGCCATGGGTCACTACAACGATTGGCTGGACCTGTCGCAAGCGTGGATGCGCAATCACCTTGTTGCGGATGCCAGCGAAGGGCATTCAATGAGGCTGTAGCAACTCAGGCTCGTTCTCTGTGTGCCGGTCAGGCTCCGTGGTGCTCAGGAGTTCGTTCAGAACGGAAGTGGCGTAATTGCCCGCGGGCAGAGAGAACGTGAGCACCAGTTGATCGGCTTGCGGCCACTCCCAGGACATGTCCGCCGGGCTCGCCACCAGGGCGCGGCGATCCTGATCCAGCCCGGCGTGCTCCATGCCGTCGCACAAGGTGGCGTGACGCGCGGCCACGCCACTCTCCAGGGCCAGCGCTTGATCGGTCGTGCTCAAACGGCCCCGTCCCCACAGGGGGCCGGTGGGCCGGCCCGCCTCGTCCAGCACGTCACCGGGCAGGGCCTGGCCCCAGAGCCCCTGCAGGATGCGCAGCGCCAGCACTTCATTGAAGACGAAGGAGCGCACCGCCGACAGGTAAATGCCCTTTTTCTTCGGGTTGCGCACGCGGATCTCTCGCGCCAGCATGGCCCGGCCCTGCTCGACGTTGCCGCCCTCGAAGCCGAACCGCTGGGCACCGAAGTAGTTGGGCACGCCATGTGCGGCCACGGCCTTGAGGTTGGACTCCAGGGCCTTCATGGCAGCGGGACCGCCTGTCACGTCACGCAGCACGATGCGGAACCGGTTGCCCTGCAGGTCGCCGGGGCGCAGTTTTTTCACATGGCGGCTCTGACCGAGCACCCTGAACTCCGGGTGCTGAAGCTCGGTCAGGTCGGGTGTCTCGCCGGTTTTGCCGCTCGGCAGGTAGATGCTGAACCACTGACGCGTGATGGCGTGGCGGTCCTTGAGGCCGGCGTAGCCCACGTCCTTTTCCTGCACGCCGGCGGCCTCGGCCAGTTGCTGGGCGACGTAGGCGGTGTTGGCGCCGTTCTTTTCGATGTCCAGCCAGATGTGCTCGCCTTCACCCGAAGGCAACTGCAGCGGCAGCTCGGTCACGATGAAATCCTCGTTGAGGCGTTTCAGCGTGGCGCTGGCGCCGCTGGCCGGGTAAGCATTGGGCCACTGCGGCAGGGTCGTGTATTGAGCGTCGGTCATGAGAGGTCTGGTGGCACAAGCAGAGGATGGAGACAGGCTGCCAAGCCGACCAGGGGCAGTCCGAACCGAGATTGTCCCCCCGCCCTCAAGCGAGAACCGCCCAAACCGGTGAAAAGTCCACGGACCAGCCCCCCTTTCTGATGAATAACGGCATGCACACGCAGGCGGCTTGCCCGACACTGACACCAGCGGAGCCATCCCGTTCCGCAGCCTTGTCCGCCACCCGTCCATGGACGCCCCTCGTCCCCGCCCTGCTCAGGCAGTCGCCGCCCCCACCGACACATCGCTCGCCCAGGCCCTGGAGGCACGCATCACCCATGCGCGCATCCGGATGCTCTACGGGCACATGCCCGTCACCGCCTGGACGCTGTTTGGCTTCACCCTCATCATCGGCGGGCTGCTCCACTTCACGCAACACGGCCCCCTCGGCCTGCCAACGCTGAGCTGGCTGGCCGTCGCCCTGGTGCTGGCCGGCACCCGCGCCCTGCATGCGCAGGCCTACTTGCGGTCGGCCAACCGCCAGGCCAGCTTCTGGCAGCACAGCTACCTTGGGCTGACCCTGGTGTTCAGCCTGTGCTGGAGCGCGCTGCCTTGGGTTCTGCCCCCCCGACCCGACCCGCAACTGGCGATCGCCCTCATCGGCGTGCTGATCGGCATGGCCGCAACGGGCGCCGCACAGATCAGCAGCGACCGCGCCAACGTGCAAGCCTGGACGGTGCCGATCCTGCTGTCGTGCGCCCTTTACAGCGCGCACACCGGCGGGCCGCTGGGGTGGTTCGGGGGCGTCAGCATCATGGGCTTCGTGGTGATCCTGTGGTTGGAGGCCAACCGAGGGCACCGCCGCGTCAGCGAGATGCTGCGCCTGCGCTTCGAGAGCGAGGAGCTGGCGCAGGCCCGCGCCCAAGCCCTGCGCGAGGCCGAATCGCTCAGCGCCGCCAAGGGCCGCTTCCTGGCAACGATGAGCCACGAGATGCGCACCCCGCTGCACGGCATCCTCGGTCTGTCGCGCATGCTGCGGGTCCACACCCAGTCCCCTGAAGGACAGTCACAACTCGGCCTGCTCCAGAACGCGGGCGAGCACCTGCTCGGTGTCATCAACGACGTGCTCGACTTCTCGCGGCTCAAGGACCACGGCCTGCGCTTGCACGCCAGGCCCGTTCTGCTCAATGAACTGGCCCGCCACGTGTGCGAGCTGTCTCAGGTCATGGCGCATGACAAGGGCCTGGTCGTGATGCTGCGCTCCGCCTTGCCAGATGACCTGTGGCTCCAGGCCGACCCCGATCGCCTGCGCCAGGTGCTCACGAACCTGGTGGGCAACGCCGTCAAGTTCACAGCGAAGGGCCACGTCGTCGTGAGACTCACGCTGGCAGAGCGTGACACCCCCGCCACCGAAGGCGCCACCTGCCGCGTGGTCTTCGAGGTGCAGGACACGGGCCGAGGCATCCCCGAAGCCCACCTCGACAAGATCTTCGATGCCTTCCACCAGGTGGATGCGCGCGACGACTACCTGGTTGGCGGCACCGGACTGGGCCTGAGCATCTCGCAGCAGATCTGCATGGCCATGGGCGGCAAGCTGCGCTGCGAAAGCCGCGTGGGCGTGGGAACCACGTTCTCGTTCACCCTCGAGCTGCCGCGAACCTGCCGCCCTGCCGCAGACACCCCAGCCGATGCCAGCCCCCATCGGGACGAGCCTGCAGACGATGACCAGGCCTTGCGCCTGAGCGGACGCGCCTTGGTGGTGGAAGACAACCCCGTCAACGCCCTGGTTGCGCAGGCCACGCTGGCCAACCTGGGGCTGGAGGTGGTGGTGGCGGAGAACGGGCGGTGCGCCCTCGAATGGCTGGAGGTCAACGAGCCAGACCTGGTGCTGATGGATTTCCACATGCCGGAGATGGGCGGCATCGAGGCCACACGGCGCATCCGGGCCATGGAGACCAGCCGGGGCTGGAAGCCCATGCCGATCGTGGCCATGAGCGCCGGCGACCAGTTCGATGACCACCGGCACTGCCTGGAAGTGGGCATGAACGACTACATCAGCAAGCCCTTCGTGCCACGCGACATGAACCGCGTCTTGCGTCGCCACCTGCAACAGCGGGTGCGGCGGCGCGACCCACTGGGGCACGGCGAGTGGGCGAGCTCTGTGAACGAAGCCGCAGATAAGATCCGATCTCACCACAGGTGAGATCATGACCGCACCCACATCCAAACTGCGCAGCTTCCAGCTCTTTGTTCGCAAAGTCGCCACCCTGGCACTGCCCTACTTCCGGTCCGAAGAAAAGTGGAAGGCGCGGGCCCTGCTGACCGCCATCGTCGTGCTCAACCTGGGTGCGGTCTACATGCTGGTGCTCATCAACGACTGGAACCGCGTCTTCTACGACGCGCTGCAGAACAAGGATGCCAAGGTCTTCTGGCACGAGCTGGGCCGCTTCACCTACCTGGCTTTCGGCTTCATCGTCATCGCGGTCTACCGCTTCTACCTGACGCAGCTGCTGCAGATGCGCTGGCGCGCCTGGATGACGGCCCACTACCTCGACCGCTGGCTGGCGCACAAGGCCTTCTA
>Ga0208492_1002063_pt1 | contig 10666 bp, 10 predicted proteins | sample Subbioar_CSW14AB_FD_184820 | JGI IMG/M metagenome (GOLD analysis project Ga0208492, IMG submission 184820) | Serpentinite rock and fluid subsurface biosphere microbial communities from McLaughlin Reserve, California, USA - CR12Mar_CSW14AB (SPAdes) | ecosystem: Environmental > Terrestrial > Deep...
GCCCTCAAAGGGCACGCCTTCGATGGTGCCGAGGAAGTCAATCGATAGCTGATCGCCGTCGACCGAAGCACGTTCGACCGCCAGCCATTCCTTGTTCTGCTCGCGCAGCTTCTGGATCATGGCGTCGACGTCGGCATCGCCTATCTCACAGGTGCGACGAATGACTTGGAGCCCTTCGACCGGCGCGAGTTCGAATTGCGGGAAGACTTCGAATACGGCGGTGTAACGCAGGCCGCCGCCGACCGCGCTCTCGACCTTGTCGATGACAGGCTGACCGGCGGGACGCAGGTCTTCCTTGTTCATTGCCTCGCCGAAGCTGCTCTGCAGGATTTCGCCGACCACTTCGTCGCGTACCCGCGAGCCGAACTGCTGACGAACGACCTTGGCCGGGGCTTTGCCCTGACGGAAGCCTGGAATGCGGGCGTTCCTGGACAATTTGTCCAGCCGCGTCTGCACTTCATTGGCGATGCGGTCTTCGGGGATCTCGACGGTCAAACGGCGCTCGAGTGCGGTCGATTTTTCTACAGATGTGTGCATTTGAAGCAAATTGCCGATAAGCATGCCAATACCGCGAGCGGGCCTATGCGCGCCGGCGGCGTTAAACACTACGTTGCAAAATTGGTGCGAAAGGAGAGACTCGAACTCTCACGGGTTGCCCCACTGGCACCTAAAACCAGCGCGTCTACCGATTCCGCCACTTTCGCCCTTCCTGGTACATCGGTCGCGGCGACGGTCACGACTGGGAAGTCCATAGCGGCCGTGGCCGACACTTTGTTACCGGGACGCGGGCCACGCGGACCCAGCCGGGAGCGGCGGCGATCGCTGTGCGTCCGTATTATAGGAGCAGGCATGGCGACTTGATAGCCCTGAAAGAGGCCGCCCAACGAACCCGGCTGCTATACTCGAACGAGTTCGGGCTGTGGACGAAAATTCTTAACTTAGAGGGAGATACGTTAGATGAAAAACTTCATGTCCGGATGCGCCCTGCTGCTCTCGCTGACGGCCCTGCCGGCTTTGGCGGCGGTCACGGTGGTCGAGTGCGTCGATGCGGACGGCAACAGTTCGTTCCGCGACAAGTGCCCGCCCGGCACCACCAAGACCGGCGACAAGAAGCTCATCGGCGTCTCCCCGAACAAGGTCAAAACCGCAGCGGAAGTCGCGGCCGACAACCCCATCTTCCTCTATACCGTGCCCAACTGTGATGCCTGTGACCTCGTACGTAATGCTCTGACCAACCGCGGGGTGCCGGTCAACGAGAAAAATGTCGAGGACAACAGCGCCAATCAGGATGAGATGAAGGCCAAGACCGGCAACATGACGGTGCCGGCCCTGCTGATCGGCAGCACGGTCTTGACCGGGTACAACCGCTCAGCCATCGACAGTGCATTGAACCAGGCTGGATTTCCGCCGCCCGCCGCGCCAGCAGCTGGCGCCGCCGCCGCAGCCAATCCATAGAACGCCCACTCACTCGCCATGTACGACACCGCCGGAGAAGCTGAAGACGCGTTCTATGCCGCCTTCAGCGCCGCCCGGCTGGACGACATGATGCGGGTCTGGGCCCAGGATGCGGACGTGGTCTGCATCCATCCCGGCGGGCCGCGCCTGAGCGGTATCGCCGAAATCCGTCTGAGCTGGAGCCAGATCTTCACCGACAGCATGCCGCGCGCATTCACTCTGCGCGGGCGCATCGTGACCGGTGACGAGGCCCACGCCATTCACATCCTCGAGGAAAACATCCGCGTGCCCGGCACGAGCTTTGTGGCGCCGCCGGTCCTGGCGACCAACGTCTACCGGCGCCAGCTCGACGGCTGGCACATGGTGCTGCATCACGCCAGCGTCGCGCCGGCCGGCCTGCGCCTGCGGGAAGGCGATACGACCCCGAGAACCGCTGACAGACCCCACCTGCACTGAGTCGCGGCGGCCCCCGACGCGGTATTAAAGGAACCACCTGCCGCAGCCGCTCCAGAGCCTAGAGACATGGTTATGGAGACCCCGTGGCGACACCGCGCAAACAAGTGCTGCCCGAGCGCATTGGTCGCTACGGCATCGAACGCCTGCTCGGCAAAGGCGGCGAGGGAGTGGTTCTGCTCGCGCGCGACAGTGACCTCGACCGTCTGGTCGCCATCAAGCTCCTGAAACCGAGTGCCACCGAAAACGAAGGCGTGCTGGCCGGCGAGGCGCGCATCGTCAGTCGCCTGCAGCATCCGAACATCGTCACACTGCACGACATCGGCGTGTATCACCGCATGAGCTATCTGGTGTTCGAATACATCGACGGCGAGTCGCTGCGCGCGCGTATCGACCGTGGCGGCGCCATCCCCTTTGGCGACGCGGTGGTGATGATGAGCCAGATTCTGGCCGGGGTGGCTTACCTGCACGAAAACGACATCGTGCACCGCGACCTCAGTCCCTCGAATATCCTGTTGTCGGGCGATGGCGTGCCCAAGGTCACGGACTTCGGTCTGTCGGTGCTGCGCCAGGCCCAACCCGAGGAGGAAGTCACCGGCACATTGCGCTACATGTCGCCCGAGCCCTTCGCCCACCTCCCCGGCGGCTCGCATTCCGACGTGTTCACGCTGGCCAGCATCTTCTTTGAAATGCTGACCGGTCGTCGACGTTTCGACCAACCCTCGCCCGGTGCCATCATCGAAGCGATTCTCAACGAGACCGCGATCGACGGCGACGCGCTCGGCATGATGGTCGACGACAAAATACTGGAGGTGCTCAAAGAAGCCTCGGCGCGCGATCCGGTGCTGCGTTACCGCCATGCCCGTGCCATGAAGAATGCACTCGATCAATACCGTCTGCCGCGCGCCGGCAACGATGGCGTGGTGCACGCGGACCACGGCACCGTCGATTTCCTCATGCGCCGTATGAGTGTGAAGCGCGGCTTTTCCGCGCTCTCTCAACACATCAACGAGCTGCTTGCGATCACCTCGGACGAATCCACCGCGCCCGCCGGTCGTCTGGTCAACATCATCGCCAAGGACATCACCCTGACCCAGCGTGTGTTGACCATGGCCAATTCCGCGTTCTACGGCAAGACGGAGGTCACCGCGCTGGGCCGCGCCGTGTCCATGCTCGGCGTTGAACAAGTGCGGATGTGTGTGACAAGCGCGCTGTTGGAGAATGAATTCGAACTCGGGACGCCTGAGCTCCGCGAGGCGTTGCTGCAATCCTTTCACAGCGCCGTACTGGCCCGCGGCCTCGCCACCGCCTGTGGCGTCGGCAACCGTGCGGATGCCTTCACCTGCGGTCTGTTCAATCAACTCGGCCGCACCCTCACCATCCATTATTTTCCTGAGGAGTTCAGCGCCATCGTGCAGCGCGCGGCGCGCCTGCACAGCGATGAATTGACCGAGTCGCGCGCGGTGCTGGGGGTGGCCTATCACGAGCTCGGCGCCGGTATAGGCGCGCGCTGGAAACTGTCCGATGCCATCGTCGCCGCCATGCGGCCGTTGTCGCGCGGCGATCTGATCGCTTCTCACGACGATGGCGAGCGCCTGCAGCTCTGTGCCGCATTCGCCAACGCCATCAGTCGTGTCGTGGCGGACAAGGAAGATGCGCAAATGTGCAGCGAAGCGCTGATGGACTTGCTGGAACGCGCCGCGCCCGTGGTCAGATTGGAACTCGACGAATTGCTCGCCAACCTCGACGAAGCCGCGCAACTGACCAGCCAGTATGCCCGTCTGTTGAAGTTGGGCGCCGAACCCAGCGCAGGATGCCAACGTCTTATCGAGCGACCGGCCTTGGCGGGAGCAGCCTGACGTGCCCGCACCACATTCCGGGCAAAAGCCACGCGAACGCTACCGGGTCATCCGCCTCGGCGGGAGCGATGAACAGCAGACGGGCGGTGTGACCGGTGCCAAGGTCCGCAGTGCGGTGATCAGAGTGCGGGTGCGCGATCCGGCGGACACAGACAGCACCGTATCACCGTCGACGACGCGCGGCACTCGGACTGAGTAACGAGGAGCGGCGTCATTCCCGATGCGTTGTGGTGGGCACCGGGAATGGATACCGAAGCGAGAAGATTTGGTGGGCCGTGTAGGAATCGAACCTACAACCTACTAATTAAGAGTCAGAAGAAATATCGTTTTATTTCAATCTGTTGGTTAAAAATAGTAACGCAATAGTCTCTTATAAAAAAACACCCGCCGTTAAGCGGGTGATTGAGTCCAAACAAGCGTGTCATGCAGTTATGCAGACGCCGTCGATTATGTCATGAAGTTGACGGGTTGAGGCGGGGTTCTCGGCCACTTTGCCGGTGAGGGCGAAGGTAGCGGCGTTGAAGAGGCGCCAGGCGCTCTTCTCGCCCCAGTCATGCGACGGCTCATCCCATTCATGGAGAACGTCGGGGATCCGCTGGAGGTTAATGACACCGCGCCGGTACATCTGGATGACCGTCTGGTCAGCCACTGCATCCGTCAGCTCCGTTTCCTTGTAGGTAAGGAGCTTCTGGTGTTGCTGTAGCCGTTCAGCCTTGAGAGGCTCGACGATCTCCGACACCAGACCAGGAAGGTCGCGCTTGCTATTGGCGGTGTGCTTCCGGCGAATCACATGATCGCCCATGAAGGACAGGTTTGAGCAAACGAACACACATGAGCCGAGAGCAATTCCGATAGGGAACGTCCGGTCATGGGAGTTTCGCAAGCCTACGGTATCCGTGTAGTCGCCGTATTCGCTCTTAAGGGTCATAAGGCCGAAGTACCGCTCGCCGTGAATGGCGTGGTGCTCTTCGATCACTTCATGGCCGTAGAAGCCGAGGGCGTACTTCACCATGTCCACCAGCTCGATATGAGGCAATGGGACGTGGGTGCGGGTACGTTCAGGGACGGGTACGGTGCGCAGATCGTCAAGGGTGATGAGTTCACCACCGCTATGCAAATTTAACATGGCATCTACTCCAGTAAGAACAAGGGTCCTTACTTGTGATACCACGGGTATACGGATTAGCTAGGTGACTGGGTGTGTATAAAGCTTAAAAGCAACAGGCCTTCTTTTTGTATCTCTGTGTCACTAACGTTCCAAAGAGCAGTATTAAACGGTCGAACGACGTAATGCCATCCGTTTTTTGTGGGGTAGCACTTTAAGACATTAATACCAAGCGAAGTTATCTCTTTTAAAGTCTGCGAGGTATCTTGGGTATCTACGTCAATAATGAATACAGTTTCTCCTTTGGGTGGCTTTGTCTTTATAAGTGCTGAAATCCACCGGTCCTCCAGACGCTCCCAAAAGTAAGATCTATCTACTCCAGCAGAATAATCCATATCCAGCATTGCCCGTTTAAACTCGTATGGAGCACGGTCCATGTTCCGTGGTGACGCGGTCATGTATATTCGATAGTTCGTATTGACAGTATGCTGGAGAACGAGCATTTGCATCAGTGCATGACGCATACTTGCTTCGTTGTGTACTACAAGCCTTAAGGCACGGCGTTGATATTCTTTATTGGCTCCACCATCCTTAGCACGCTCGATAAGTAGTAGAACTCGTGTTCCATGAGTGAACTGCTTAAAGTCACTCATGATGCTAGTCACACTCCTTTCCAACTCATCAATCAACCCTGATATTTTTACCTCTCTCATTTCTCATTGAATTATCCTTTTAATACGTTCTGCATGAAGTGCGTAAAGTCGTGGTCGTTCGCTTTCTCAGCAAGATGGAAGGCACGTTCTACTCGTGCGGTGTTGTACTTATTTTTTACCCAGTACAACGGCTTTCCGAAAAATGCAGTAAGGCTGTCACCTAATAAATCTTTTGGGCGCGTGCCTTTTTCTATTTTTTCGATGGTAAATGTTTTTTGAAATGTTATTTGTTTCATACCTGTTGGTACAGTAATGCTAAAAGCCCGTCTTTAAGACTGACTTAACCTCGACGTGCGACTTGTGGTTTTCTCTCCACCACGTCTCCCCTCTGGCTGTACGTTTGAGACACTCTCCTCTTCAGGATTTCTTTGTGCTCAACGTCGAGTGTGATAACGCCCAAGGGTCTAGGCTACGTTATCAGTGACCTCATACCGTAATGGTCCAGGGGTGCTGCCCTGACATCATGCTATGAGTCCAAACATTTGATTGAAGCATCCGGCGGGAGGCTGTTTGGTTCGCCCACCTATCCCGCTGGTTAAAACGCAAAAACCCCAGCACGAATGCTAGAGTTGAAAATGTCGAAAGTCCTCATATTGAGGTTTTTGCGCACAATATTTGATTGTGATGCTACATTCTTCATTTTCATTAATAATTGAAACATATTTTGGTCTTCACGCAACCTTCATGACTGGGGATAACGTGCCTACTAATAAGAAAGAAAAGAATAATTCTCAGCAAGCAGGGGACCGTGAGCTTACCGGTCAGCTCAAACACAAAGTGTCAAATAATAGGTTGATCGCATGGTCTCTTGCGATCGCCACAGCCGTAATAGCTCTGTCTTCATTCACCGACGCGATAGACAAGATGTGGACGTTTTACGAGAACAGGATCCAAGGGATTAGTCAGAATCCTAATCTCCCGCAACGTACGCTTGGAGAGTTGAGTGTAAAGCTTGGAATGAGCATAGAGGAAGCGAAGAGAGCCAATCCGGCCGGCATTTTCCAGACGGAAAAGCTAGGCGATATGGTGGAGGACTCGCTTTACTTCGCTGAGTATCTCGTGCTTGATAATGGCGAGAAAGTGTATACAAAAAACACAGGGACGTTTGGTGATGATCATAGGGTCAGGAGCATCACTGTGAATTTCATCGACTATAACAAAGTCTGTCATGAGTCTAAGAACGCCTGGGTTTTTCGTGATCAGGTAGATAAAGAGTTCGGTCCGCTGAAGTTTAATGGTGGCACGGGGTCCTTTGATGACTATGAGTATACAAAATTACAAAGCTCCGGCGTGTCCGTTGCCATGTCTATAGATGATGGGAAATTGTTGGACTATGGTGAATGTTATGAAGGACCGGGACGAAAAGACAAGGGGTGTGATCCCATAAAGGCGTGCATGGTAATGGTGGAAATAAGTAACCAGTAAAGGTGTCAATCGTCCGATGGTCCGACGTCACTTACATTTTAATCACACTGATAATAACAAGTATAAATGTAAGCAGGAGGATGCCATTAAGGATAAACACCATAGTTCCGACATCTTGACGCATATGCCGGATATGCCATTTTAATTGGTCCATTTCCGGAGCGTCATGGTGTTTATTGCGCTCATACTCTTCGTCGAACCAAGACCGTTTATCAAACGCTAAATAAAGTATAATGAGAGCAATAGCGCCGATACCGAACTTCAAATAAATCATCTCTGTACTCCATTAAGCCGAGAACTAAAGATCCTCACGGTTCTCGGACAATAGCAAAGTGCATAGCTCGATCTCTACCCTTGGCTTCGCCTTATCAAACTGCTTCCGCCCTCACACAGCTCCACCACCGCAGTGTAGATCTGCGGTGCTTATGCTCAACCAATAAGTAGTGAAGCCGGACCTGCATCCCGTCTACTAAAGTCACGTCCGCGATAACTTTCTCGAAGAGTTCTGCTGACTCGGGTGCAGGCAAGCCCCTGCTTATTTCCGCAATGAGCAGTCCCGGTACGTGTGCAAGCACGCCGAGGTCGTTAAACCTATTCTTATACTGAGAGTTGCTGGGAGGCGGCCTTCGCATAATCTCTGCCGGCCGTCTTGCTGCTATCGGTCCTTTGCTATCTCTGCCGCCACGCAACTCCACCACCGATGGAGAGACTTCGTGGTTCGCCATTGTTCGATTTTGTACGTGAGCCTCACGCGTGTTCCGTCTTCAAGAGAAACTTTCGTAATCCTGCGCGAAGTTGACTTCATTGAGCTCGGTGGGGGCAACGACCTGATCTCACTAGCGATCGTTTCACTTGGCACCTGAGCCAAAATTCCTTGGTCTTCTTCCTGCTTCATCGATTGCGCCTAATAATCGTCTGGAGCCCAATGTGGCTATTGCAGTAGTGAACTATTCCCCGCTTCAGTGAAGCGTTATTTGACCCACATCAATAATTTGCTGCATTGCAGCACAGAATTGTGATGGAATCGGCATAGATTCGCTTCCAACTTCAAGTGTTTTGAAAGAGACTCCGTTCACGAAAACGACAATTCGCGAATTTTCTGACGTACCGGTCCTACTTAGCTGTAAGCGTATGCGCCTATCTGAGTTTATCGAGCGAAATATGGAGCCCATCTTGGCGGAATGGGAGGCGTTTGCTGCAACGTACCTTAAATCCGCAAAAAGAATGGAGTCGTTACCGTTGCGAGACCACGCCCCTCAAATTCTTGCTGCTATCGCTGAGGATCTACGGACCGCCCAAACAACCCAAGTCCAGACAGCCAAATCTAAAGGCCAGGCACCGGTGGTCTTTGGTGCACCAGAGACCGCAGCACAGACGCATGCGATCCTACGTGCCGAAAGCGGTTTCGATATAAACGAACTTGCCTCGGAATATCGAGCACTACGGGCTAGCGTGCTTCGCCTCTGGTCCACAAGCTCCGTGTCCGATTCTGTCGATTTCGAGGACCTCATACGCTTCAACGAGGCCGTTGATCAGGCGCTTGCTGAATCGGTCGCCTTCTTTCACACCAAAGTGGAGCAGTCCCGCAACTTGGTTCTGGGAATGCTCGGGCATGATCTACGAACCCCGCTTCATACGATTCAGATGACTTCAACCTATCTGGTGGCGCTTAATGCGGGAGAAAAGGTTTCCCTAGCTGCAGGTCGCCTCATGAGAAGCGGAGCTCGGATGAAAGCGCTTCTAGACGATTTACTTGACTTCAATCGAAGCAACCTTGGTTTAGGTATTGCGATAGATCCGTCGCACTGCGACATGGCGGCCCTATTCCAAGACGAGATCGATGAACTCCGCACTGCATTTCCTGGGCGAACAATCGACCTTACGATCGTTGGCAATCCTATGGGCGTCTGGGATGGGCGTCGCCTGCAACAGGTACTGGCGAATCTGGTTACGAACGCGCTTGACTACGGAACTCCCAATACTACCGTGCGAGTTCAGATGAGAGCTGACGCTACTGCGCTTCGATTCAAAGTCATTAATAGCGGCCCATGTTTGGACCAGTCGACCTTGGGCTTTATATTTGAACCAATGAAACGCGCGGCAAAACGAAAAGCCGGCGATGGTAATCTAGGACTCGGACTCTATATCGTTCGTGAGATAGTCAAAGCGCACAACGGCGAAGTTCAAGTCAGTTCCACTGAAAAGGAGACTATCTTTGCCGTTTGGTTGCCTCGAAACGTTAAGGCTTCGGTTACGTTTTAATATTAAATTCGATCCTCGGCGTTTTCTTATCGTACCGCTTCCGCACCACCACATCCGTAATCTGTGAGTGAACCGCCCCGGGTTCTGTGGAGGCTGTTTAGGTTAAGTCAGGCCGCTTCCGCGAGTGGCCGTGCGAGTTCCCGATAATAGTTTGCTTCGGCTTCCGCAGGTGGGATATAGCCGATAGGCGCTAACAGCCGAGTGGTGTTGAACCAGGAGACCCATTCCAGCGTGGCGAACTCGACAGCCTCCATGGTCTTCCAAGGCGCGCGGCGGTGGATAAGTTCGGCCTTGTAGAGGCCGTTGATGGTCTCTGCCAGCGCATTATCGTAGCTGTCGCCTTTGCTGCCCACCGAGGGCTCGACGCCGGCTTCCGCCAAGCGTTCGCTGTAACGGATCGAGACGTACTGCGTTCCTCGGTCGCTGTGATGGATCAATCGGCTATCTCGCTCTGGCTGTCGCGCATAGAGCGCTTGTTCCAATGCATCGAGGACGAAGTCGGTACGCATCGATCGGCTCACACGCCAGCCAACAATACGACGGGCAAATACGTCAACGACGAAGGCCACGTAGAGCCAGCCTTGCCAGGTCGAGACATACGTGAAGTCCGCCACCCAGAGCTGGTTCGGCCGCTCGGCCCGGAACTGTCGATGGACCTTATCCAGCGGGCAAGCTGCCTTGTTGTCGCTGAACGTTGTGCGGACGACCTTGCCGCGCCTCACGCCGCGCAATCCCTGCTGTCGCATCAGTCGCTCGACCGTACAACGCGCGACCGGGCTTCCCTCGCGCCCCAACTGATGCCAGACCTTATCGGCTCCGTAGACCTGCAAGTTGGCGTCCCAGACACGCTCGATCTCAGACATCAATGTTTCGTCGCGCTTGGCGCGGGCACAGCGCTTGTCGGGATCTCGCAGCCGCGCAGCATGTCGTCGATATCCTGACGGGGCAATCTGCAACACCGTGCAGAGCGGCTCGACCCCATGAACGTCGCGATGTTGGTCGATGAAGTTCATCATGACTTGAGTCGGCGGTCGAGCTCCGCCTGGGCGAAAAACGCGCTGGCCAGTTTCAAGATCTCGTTGGCTCTGCGCAGCTCTTTGACTTCGCGCTCAAGATCTTTGACGCGTTGCGCCTCGGCCGTGGTCACACCACCGCGGACGCCGGTATCTACCTCGTGGCGTTTCACCCAATCCAGCAGCGTTTGTGGCACGCAGCCAATCTTCGGGGCAATCGACTCCACGGCGGCCCACAGCGAGGGATATTCCCCGCGATGCTCCTGTACCAGGCGCACAGCGCGTTCACGAACTTCGGGGGCAAACTTGTTTGGTTTGTTCATAGCTCCATCTTCTCAGGTGTTGGAGCCTCCACGAAACCCGGGGCGATTCACTTCGACG
>Ga0208492_1002064_pt1 | contig 10661 bp, 11 predicted proteins | sample Subbioar_CSW14AB_FD_184820 | JGI IMG/M metagenome (GOLD analysis project Ga0208492, IMG submission 184820) | Serpentinite rock and fluid subsurface biosphere microbial communities from McLaughlin Reserve, California, USA - CR12Mar_CSW14AB (SPAdes) | ecosystem: Environmental > Terrestrial > Deep...
GCGATTCCCGGATACACGTATTCTTTTTACAGCATCAGCCCCGCTTGGCAACCGGAACATAGGGGCGGGCGGTGGAACCGGTGAAGAGCTGGCGCGGGCGGCCGATCTTCTGCGCCGGGTCCTCGATCATCTCATTCCACTGGGCGATCCAGCCAACCGTACGCGCCAGCGCGAACAGGGCGGTGAACATCGCGGTGGGGAAGCCCATCGCGCGCAGGATGATGCCCGAGTAGAAGTCCACATTCGGGTAGAGTTTCTTGGAGACGAAATAATCGTCCTCCAGCGCGATACGCTCGAGTTCCATCGCCATCTTGAGCAGCGGCTCGTCCTTCACGCCCAGCTCATCCAGCACCTCGTAGCAGGTCTGGCGCATCACCTTGGCGCGCGGATCGTAGTTCTTGTACACGCGATGGCCGAAGCCCATCAGGCGGAAGCCGGAATTCTTGTCCTTGGCCTTCTTCACTGCCTCGCCGACCTTGTCGACCGAGCCGATCTCTTCCAGCATCTTCAGCACGGCTTCGTTGGCGCCGCCATGGGCGGGGCCCCAGAGGCAGGCGATGCCGGCAGCGATACAGGCAAACGGGTTGGCGCCCGAGGAACCGGCCAGGCGGACGGTTGAGGTCGAGGCATTCTGCTCGTGGTCGGCATGCAGGATGAAGATGCGGTCCATGGCGCGGGCCAGGATCGGGCTCATCTTGTAGGGTTCGGCGGGCACGCCGAAGGTCATCTGCAGGAAGTTCTCGGCATAGCCGAGATCGTTGCGCGGATACATGAACGGCTGGCCGATGGAATACTTGTAGGCCATCGCCGCAATGGTCGGCATTTTCGCGATCAGGCGATGCTGCGCGATCATGCGCTGCTTCGGATCATCGTAATCGGTGGCATCGTGGTAGAAGGCGGACAGCGCGCCGACCACGCCGCACATCACGGCCATCGGATGGGCGTCGCGGCGGAAACCGCGGAACAGGAAGTGGATCTGCTCATGCAGCATGGTGTGCATGGTGATCGACTTCTCGAAATCTTCCTTCTGCGCGGCGTTCGGCAGGTCGCCGTTCAGCAGCAGATAGCAGGTTTCCAGGAAGGTGGACTTCTCGGCCAGGTCGGCGATGTCATAGCCGCGATAGCGCAGAATGCCTTCATCGCCATCGATGTAGGTGATCTTGCTTTCAGTGCTGGCGGTGGAGGTGAAACCCGGATCGTAGGTGAAATAGCCGGATTCGGCGTAAAGCTTTCGGATGTCGATGACGGACGGGCCTTCGGCACCATCCAGAACGGGCAGGGTAATAGTCTTGCCGGTATTAGGATCGTTAAGCGTGACAGGTTTGCTGCCGGCTTTGCTCATCGACGGGTACTCCTAAGGCTATGGATTGAGAATTTCGTCTAGTTTTCCTACGCTTTAAGTATAGGACGGGCGGGGTAAAAGTGAAAAGCCCCTCTGGCGGGTTTTTGCCGAAGGTATAACGCGCCGGCATTCCACTTAATTAAATCAATATAAATCAATATAAATCAATATATTATCCACTATATATAGTGTTCTTGTTGATCAACCAGGACGCCCCTCCCGGGCGTGAAATCTTTGTAAAACTGCGTGTACGGACGGGACCGCGCCAGCATGTTGCGCGGAGCGCATAATTTGTGGAATTTGGCGCTATTCTCCTCAATGAGTTCATATATAGAATTTAATTTACTGATTTATATAGATAAAGATGAATTGAAGTGATGCTTTTGGCGAACTTGCTGCCGGCACCGCTAATGCCGGGCTGCAGGCCTCTTGGCTGCCGATGTTGCACTGCCCCCGCCATGCTCGAGGATCATCTCGGCCAGAGTCCCGGAGTCGCTGGTATTTGCTGCCGGGCCGGTCTATTCAGGCGCCGTCCGAGCGTCCGGTGAAAGGGCAGAAGTGCTGCCATTTCAGGCCTTTTGCATGATTCTGAACAAGCTGTGAAATGGTGCTTGACGGGGCAGGGGGCGGACAGTATTGTCCGGCCCGCGATTCGATGGTGGTAGTGGGTTTTTCGAGACTCAGACACACTTGTCGAAAAGGGTTTTGGCTTCCGTTCGCTCACGTCGAGGCCGGGCCTTCGCAAGATGGACATACTGACCCCTATCCGTGGCGCAAGCTGCGAGCATGGGTCTGGAGCGAGAAACTGGGCGGTTTGCCGGCGCAAGCGGGCGGGCCGCCTCGATGCATTTTGTGTGTTGAACTAACTACGGGGTTTCGACTCGTATGCCGACGATCAACCAGCTCATCCGCAAGCCGCGCAAGCCGAATCCGGCGCGTGACAAGGTTCCGGCGCTGCAGGAATGCCCGCAGCGTCGCGGTGTTTGCACCCGCGTGTACACCACCACGCCGAAGAAGCCGAACTCGGCGCTTCGCAAGGTGGCGCGCGTGCGCCTGACCAACGGCTTCGAAGTCTCGAGCTACATTCCGGGTGAAGGCCATAACCTGCAGGAGCACTCCGTGGTGCTGATCCGCGGCGGCCGCGTCAAGGACCTTCCCGGTGTCCGCTATCACATCGTCCGCGGCGTGCTCGACACGCAGGGCGTCAAGGACCGCAAGCAGCGCCGTTCGAAGTACGGCGCCAAGCGTCCGAAGTAAGGCTGTAGGAGATCTACGATGTCGCGTCGCCACGCCGCCGTTAAGCGCGAAGTTCTGCCGGACCCGAAGTTCGGCGACCTCGTCGTTACCAAGTTCATGAACATGCTGATGTATGCCGGCAAGAAGTCGGCTGCCGAGCAGATCCTCTATGGTGCGTTCGATCGCATCAAGGGCAAGACCGGCAATGACCCGGTCAAGATGTTCCATGATGCGCTGAACAACGTGCGCCCGCAGATCGAAGTGCGCTCGCGTCGCGTCGGCGGTGCCACCTACCAGGTGCCGGTTGAAGTGCGTTCGGATCGCGGCCAGGCGCTGGCGATCCGCTGGCTGATCTCCTCGGCCCGCGCCCGTTCCGAAAACACCATGATCGACCGCCTGTCGACCGAGCTGCTCGATGCCGCCAACGGCCGCGGCGGCGCGGTTAAGAAGCGCGAAGACACCCATCGCATGGCGGAGGCCAACAAGGCCTTCTCGCATTACCGCTGGTAAGCCAGAGCACTCCCGGAGTTCGTCATGCCTCGCACTACCCCTTACGAGCGCTACCGCAATATCGGCATCATGGCCCACATCGATGCCGGTAAGACTACCTGCACCGAGCGCATCCTGTATTACACCGGCCGTTCGCATAAGATCGGCGAAGTCCATGATGGCGCCGCCACCATGGATTGGATGGAGCAGGAGCAGGAGCGTGGCATCACGATCACCTCGGCTGCCACCACGTGCTTCTGGAACAACCATCGCATCAACATCATCGACACCCCCGGCCACGTCGACTTCACCATTGAAGTCGAGCGTTCGCTGCGCGTGCTCGATGGCGCGGTCTGCCTGTTCGACGGCGTTGCCGGCGTCGAGCCGCAGTCCGAGACCGTGTGGCGCCAGGCTGACAAGTACGGCGTGCCGCGCATGTGCTTCGCCAACAAGATGGACCGCATGGGTGCCAACTTCTTCCGCTGCGTCGACATGATCGTCGATCGCCTGGGCGCGAAGCCGCTGGTGCTGACCCTGCCGATCGGCCTGGAAGCCGACTTCAAGGGCGTGGTCGACCTGGTGCGCAATCGCGCCATCATCTGGAAGGACGAGAGCCTCGGCGCCGAGTTCTACTATGATGAGATCCCGGCCGACATGAAGGAACAGGCGGCCGAGTATCGCACCAAGATGATCGAGATGGCCGTCGAGGCCGACGATGCCGCGCTGGAAGCCTATCTCGAAGGCAACGAGCCGGACGAGAAGACCCTGACCGCCTGCATCCGCAAGGGCACCATCGGCTACAAGTTCGTGCCGGTGCTGTGCGGCTCGGCGTTCAAGAACAAGGGCGTGCAGCCGCTGCTCGACGCCATTGTCGACTACCTGCCGTCGCCGGTGGACGTGGAAGGCGTGAAGGGCGTGAAGCCCGGCACCGACCAGGAACTGGTGCGCAAGACCTCGGACGAAGAGCCGTTCTCCGGTTTGGCGTTCAAGATCATGAACGACCCGTTCGTCGGCTCGCTGACCTTCGTGCGCATCTACTCGGGCGTGCTCGAAGCCGGCCAGGGCGTGCTGAACACCGTCAAGGAAAACCGCGAGCGTATCGGCCGCATGCTGCAGATGCATGCGAATACCCGCGAGGAAATCAAGGAAGCCCGCGCCGGCGACATCGTCGCGCTGGCCGGCCTGAAGAACACCACCACCGGCGATACGCTGTGCGACCCGCTGAACCCCATCGTGCTTGAGCGCATGGAGTTCCCGGAGCCGGTTATCGAGGTGGCTGTCGAGCCGAAGACCAAGAACGACCAGGAAAAGATGGGCATCGCCCTGAACCGCCTGGCCGCTGAGGATCCGTCCTTCCGCGTGTCGGTTGACCATGAGAGCGGCCAGACCGTGATCAAGGGCATGGGCGAACTCCACCTCGAAATCCTGGTCGACCGCATGAAGCGCGAGTTCAAGGTCGAGGCCAACGTGGGCGCCCCGCAGGTGGCCTATCGTGAGACCCTGACCAAGAACGCCGACATCGACTACACCCACAAGAAGCAGTCCGGCGGTTCGGGCCAGTTCGCCCGCGTCAAGCTGAAGTTCGAGGCCCAGGAGCCGGGCACCGGCATTCAGTTCGTCAACGCGGTCGTCGGCGGCAACGTGCCGAAGGAATACATTCCGGCCGTGGAAAAGGGCATCAAGCAGGTCGCCGAGAGCGGCGTGCTTGCCGGCTTCCCGGTGATCGACTTCAAGTGCACCCTGTATGACGGTGCCTACCACGACGTCGACTCCTCGGCGCTCGCCTTCGAAATCGCCGCCCGTGCGGCGTTCCGCGAAGTGGCCCCCAAGGCCGGTGCGAAGCTGCTTGAGCCGATCATGCGTGTGGAAGTGGTGACCCCGGAAGATTTCGTCGGTGACGTGATGGGCGACCTGTCGTCCCGCCGCGGTCAGCTGACGGGCACTGAGCAGCGCGGCAACGCGCAGGTCATCAACGCCATGGTGCCGCTGGCCAACATGTTTGGTTATGTGAACAACCTGCGTTCCATGACCCAGGGTCGCGCCACCTACACGATGACCTTCGACCACTATGCGCAGGTGCCGCAGAACGTGTCTGACGAAGTCGTCGCCAAGATGGCTGGCTAAGACACCGAACGGCATCGAAGAACAACTTGTATTGAGCGGAGAAAGTAGCCATGGGCAAGGCAAAATTTGAGCGCAACAAGCCGCATTGCAATATCGGGACGATTGGTCACGTTGACCACGGCAAGACGTCTCTGACTGCGGCGATCACGAAGGTTCTGGCGGAAGCTGGCGGCGCGACGTTTACGGCGTATGACCAGATCGACAAGGCGCCGGAAGAGAAGGCGCGCGGCATCACGATCTCGACGAGCCATGTCGAGTATGAGACGCCGAACCGCCACTATGCGCACGTTGATTGCCCCGGCCACGCTGACTATGTGAAGAACATGATCACTGGCGCGGCGCAGATGGACGGCGCGATCCTGGTCGTGTCGGCTTCCGACGGCCCGATGCCGCAGACCCGTGAGCACATCCTGCTGGCCCGCCAGGTTGGCGTGCCGTCGCTGGTGGTGTTCCTGAACAAGTGCGACATGGTCGACGACGCTGAGCTGCTCGACCTGGTCGAGCTGGAAGTGCGCGAGCTGCTGTCGAAGTACGACTTCCCGGGCGACGATATCCCGATCGTGCGCGGTTCGGCCCTGTGCGCGCTGGAAGACAGCAACAAGGAGCTGGGCCACGACGCGATCCTGAAGCTGATGGCCGAGGTGGACCGCTACATCCCGCAGCCGGAGCGTCCGAAGGACAAGCCGTTCCTGATGCCGGTGGAAGACGTGTTCTCGATCTCGGGCCGCGGCACCGTGGTGACGGGTCGCGTTGAGCGCGGCATCATCAAGGTTGGCGAGGAAGTCGAGATCGTCGGCCTGAAGGCGACGGTCAAGACCACCGTGACCGGCGTTGAAATGTTCCGCAAGCTGCTGGATTCGGGTGAAGCGGGCGACAACATCGGCGCGCTGCTGCGCGGCGTGCAGCGTGACGACGTTGAGCGCGGCCAGGTTCTGGCCAAGCCGGGTTCGATCACCCCGCACACCAAGTTCAAGGCCGAAGCCTACATCCTGACCAAGGAAGAGGGCGGCCGCCACACCCCGTTCTTCACCAACTACCGTCCGCAGTTCTACTTCCGCACCACCGACGTGACCGGTGTGGTGTCGCTGCCGGAAGGTGTCGAGATGGTGATGCCGGGCGACAACGTGACCATGCAGGTCGAGCTGATCGCGCCGATCGCCATGGATGACGGCCTCCGCTTCGCCATCCGCGAAGGCGGCCGTACCGTCGGCGCCGGCGTCGTCGCCAGCATCTCCGCCTAAAGCGGAGACGCTGCGCATGCAGGGGTGTAGCTCAATCGGCTAGAGCACCGGTCTCCAAAACCGGGGGTTGGGGGTTCGAGTCCCTCCACCCCTGCCAGCGCGGCAGAAGATTATTAGAGGTTAGACGTAGCGTTCATGGCGAAGACCAGTCCCATCGAATTCCTGCGGCAGGTGCGCCAGGAGACCGCCAAGGTCACCTGGCCGACCCGCAAGGAAACCCTGATCACTACCGCAATGGTGTTCCTGATGGGTTTGGTCGCGGCCCTGTTTTTCTTCCTGGTCGATATGGTGCTCCGTTCCGGGGTGCAACTCGTCCTGGGTCTGGGAGGCTAAGGCGATGGCGAAGCGCTGGTACATCGTCCATGTCTATTCGAATTTCGAAAAGAAGGTTGCCCAGGCGATCCGCGATGCCGCGGCGCAGAAGGGCATGGCCGATCTGATCGAAGAGATCCTGGTGCCGACCGAGGAAGTGGTGGAGATCCGCCGCGGCCAGAAGGTGAATGCCGAACGCAAGTTCTTCCCCGGCTACGTGCTGGCGAAGATGGAAATGACCGACGAGACCTATCACCTCGTCAAGAATACGCCGAAGGTCACCGGCTTCCTGAGTTCGGCCGGCAAGCCGTCGCCGATCACGGAGGCCGAAGCCCAGCGCGTAGCCAACCAGGTCAAGGAAGGCGTCGAGCATCCGAAGCCGTCGGTGGTGTTCGAGGTCGGCGAGCAGGTCCGCGTCGCGGACGGCCCGTTCACCTCCTTCTCCGGCGTGGTGGAAGAAGTGGACGAGGAGCGCGCCCGCCTCAAGGTGGCGGTGTCGATCTTCGGCCGTGCCACCCCGGTTGAGCTGGAATACAGCCAGGTCGAGAAGGCCAGTTAAGGCAGAGTTCCCTGATTTCCCGGTCAAAAAAGCATTTGACCGGGACCCCGCCGGGGCTTATAAGCGCCGGCTTCCGGGGTGGTAAACCCCGGTTTCGTCGTGTGGGAGGCGGTTTGGGCCTAAATTCGCCGGGCCTGTGACCACCGCACCGCGCAGTCTCCAACGGGAGCAAGTCTCCCATGTGAGCCAAGGAGTTAGAGATGGCGAAGAAGATTGACGGCTATATCAAGCTGCAGGTTCCGGCCGGCAAGGCCAATCCGTCGCCGCCGATTGGTCCGGCTCTGGGCCAGCGCGGCGTCAACATCATGGAATTCTGCAAGGCGTTCAACGCGCAGACCAAGGAACTGGAACCGGAAATGCCGATCCCGGTGGTCATCACCGTGTATTCGGACCGCTCCTTCACCTTCATCACCAAGACCCCGCCGGTGACCTACTTCCTGAAGAAGGCCGCCAAGATCAAGTCGGGTGCCAAGGTCACCGGCCGCGAGAAGGTCGGTTCGGTGACCATGGATCAGGTGCGCGAGATCGCCAAGGCCAAGATGAAGGACCTCAACGCCCACGACATCGAAGCGGCTTCGCAGATGATCATTGGCTCGGCCCGTTCGATGGGCCTGGAAGTCACGGGCGCGTAAGGGGGACTTGAAACATGTCTAAGGGCAAGCGCTACACCGCCATTTCCAAGACCGTCGATCCGGAAACCCGCTACGACCTGAACCAGGCCGTGAAGCTGGTGAAGGCCGCCGCCAAGGCGAAGTTCGACGAGACCATCGAGATCGCGATGAATCTCGGTGTCGATCCGCGTCACGCCGACCAGATGGTCCGTGGCGTCGTCACCATGCCGTCGGGCACCGGCAAGACCGTGCGCGTCGCGGTTTTCGCCAAGGGCCCGAAGGCTGAGGAAGCCAAGAAGGCCGGTGCCGATCTGGTTGGCGCCGATGATCTCGCCGAGATCATCAACGGCGGCAAGATCGAGTTCGACCGCTGCATCGCCACCCCGGATATGATGGCCGTGGTCGGCCGTCTCGGTAAGGTGCTGGGCCCGCGCGGCCTGATGCCGAACCCGAAGCTCGGCTCGGTGACCATGGACGTTGCCGGCGCCGTCAAGGCGGCGAAGGGCGGCCAGGTTGAGTTCCGCGTCGAGAAGGCTGGTTTGATCCATGCCGGTATCGCCAAGGCTTCCTTCACCGAGGAGCAGATCCTGGTGAACGTGAAGGCTTTCATCGATGCCGTGCTGAAGGCCAAGCCGACCGGCGTGAAGGGCCATTACGTGAAGAAGGTGGCGCTCAGCTCGACCATGGGTCCGGGCGTGCGCATCGAGCTTTCCAGTGCCATTGGCGGCGACACCGCCAAGGCCGCTTAAGCAGTATTGAGTTTCCCCCGCCGGTTCGCCCCGGCGGGGGCTTCATCCAAGCTTCGGCGCGGATGAAATCCTGTCCGAGACTGCAGGTATCCGATGGGCTCCGGCCCAACGATATAATGGTTAGTCCACCTGCATAGACAGTGATTAGGAACTTCCCGGCGGCCTAGGCCGCTTTGAAGGTTCGAGTCCTGGGACAGGCGAACCGGACGTATGGTTCGCCGTTTGACGTTCAGTCAGGCGTCGGCCGTGCGTTCAAGTGCAACAGGGTCGGAATGATCCGATCCGCGTTGAGGAGACGAGCAGTGGACCGTTCTCAAAAGAAGGAACAGGTAAGCACGCTCAACCAGGTGTTCGCGGACGCCAAGGTTGTTGTCGTCACTCAGAATAACGGTCTGACCGTGGCTCAGGTGACTGAGCTGCGCCGCCAGATGCGTGAAGCTGGGGCCAGTTTCAAAGTTGCGAAGAACCGGCTTGTCTGCCTCGCCCTCGAGGGCACGCCCTACACCCCGCTGAACAAGTTGTTCAAGGGGCCGACCGGCATTGCGTTTGCCAATGATCCGGTCGCGGCCGCCAAGGTCGCCGTGGAATTCGCCAAGAAGAACGACAAGTTCGTTGTTGTTGGCGGCGCCATGGGCGAAACCGTTCTGGATGCCGAAGGCGTGAAGACTCTGGCCAGCCTGCCGTCGCTCGATGAGCTGCGTGGCAAGCTGATCGGCCTGATCCAGGCTCCCGCCACCAAGGTGGCAGGCGTGGTCCAGGCGCCGGCGTCGCAGCTTGCGCGCGTGCTGCAGGCTTTTGCCTCGAAGGAGTGAGGTGGCACTAGCCACACACCGACACACAGTACCCAGAGATATCGAACCTACAGGAGACTAAAATGGCTGATTTGAACAAGATCGTTGACGAGCTTTCCGCTCTCACCGTGATCGAGGCCGCTGAGCTGGCCAAGCTGCTGGAAGAGAAGTGGGGCGTTTCCGCCGCCGCTCCGGTGGCCGTTGCCGCTGCTGGCGGCGCCGGCGCTGCTGCTCCGGCCGCTGAAGAGAAGACCGAGTTCAACGTGATCCTCGCTGACGCGGGCGCCAACAAGATCAACGTGATCAAGGAAGTGCGCGCGATCACCGGTCTCGGCCTGAAGGAAGCCAAGGACCTCGTCGAAGGCGCTCCGAAGGCTGTCAAGGAAGGCGTGAACAAGGACGAAGCCGCCAAGCTGAAGGCTCAGCTGGAAGGCGCCGGCGCCAAGGTCGAAGTCAAGTAATACGCTTAAGCGGCGGGAAGGGGCTGGCATGGCCCCTTCCCAAAGCCGCCAGTATCCGCTTCATGCTCCGGCCATCGCGGGTTTTCGATGGGACAACAGCGGTTTCGGAACTTGGGCGCGGCGATCGCCCGGCGGGATCATGGGCCCGTAAAATTCATCGCTTTCCGAAACCGTCCAGCGGCCTTTCCGTGCACCGTTCCCCCGGGCAATGGAAAGTGTCGCTTTCGCCATTTGGGATATGACATGACCGATACTGGACTGGCGCTGTCTTTCACCGCCCGCAAGCGCGTGCGCAAGAGCTTTGGCCGCATCCCCTCGATCGCCACGATGCCGAACCTGATCGAGGTTCAGAAGAGCTCGTATGAGAGCTTCCTGATGATGCATGTGCCGGCTGATCAGCGCGGCGATGCCGGCCTGCAGGGCGTGTTCAAGTCGGTCTTCCCGATCAAGGATTTCTCCGAAACCTCGTCGCTGGAATTCGTGAAGTACGAATTCGAGCCGCCGAAGTACGACGTTGATGAATGCATGCAGCGTGGCATGACCTTTGCCGCGCCGCTGAAGGTTACGCTGCGCCTGATCGTGTTCGAAGTGGACCCGGATACCCAGGCCAAGTCGGTGCTCGATATCAAGGAGCAGGATGTCTACATGGGCGACATGCCGCTCATGACCGACAAGGGCACCTTCATCATCAACGGCACCGAGCGCGTCATCGTTTCGCAGATGCACCGTTCGCCGGGTGTGTTCTT
>Ga0208492_1002065_pt1 | contig 10659 bp, 9 predicted proteins | sample Subbioar_CSW14AB_FD_184820 | JGI IMG/M metagenome (GOLD analysis project Ga0208492, IMG submission 184820) | Serpentinite rock and fluid subsurface biosphere microbial communities from McLaughlin Reserve, California, USA - CR12Mar_CSW14AB (SPAdes) | ecosystem: Environmental > Terrestrial > Deep...
TCGCGACTCGCGACGTTCAGGCCGAGCGCCATCAGGGCAAAGCCGGCGCGATAGCGGCCGTCGTTGTCCTGTTCCGCCAGCCCGCGGCGCACCAGTGGCGCGAGGATGCGATGGGCACTCGAGCGCGGCATGCCGAGCTCACGCGCGAGCTCGGTCAGACGCAATGCGTGCGGCCGCTCGCTCAGCAGGAACAGCGTGTCGAGGGCCTTGTCGATGGTGCTCATGGGTGTTCCACTATTCGGAACGAAAATCCGAAATTCAGAACAACCCTAGCGAGCTCGACCGATCCGATCAAGTTCGTCGTATGCACCCTGCGGTGGCCTCGGGAAAATCATCGGCATCAGCAGTCATCACGAGCCGGGGCGAGACCGCGAGCGGTCGGCCAGGCATGTGCGGTGGCATCGCCCGTTTCACATGGTGAAACGCCGCGCGCCCCAGTCCTTGAAATCAAACGCCATCCCGCTCGAGATGAACGGCCTGGGATAGTCGGCTTCAGGGAGCGCGCGACCGCTATGCCGGCTGAGCGCGAAGACGAGCTTGAGGAAGTCGTGGAATCGATATCCAGGGCCTGGCCCGAATCTTCGCCGGCCTGCGCCGTGTCGGCACCGACCTCGGGCGCAATGTCTCCCAGTGCTGCGGCCAGCATGGCGCGCGCCCATCACTGACGTGGTGATCGGCGGCGAGGCCGAGCGTCACCACCTGCGCGGGCTTTGCGAACGCGCGCCCGGGACGGACATAATCGAAGCCCCTCTCAACACAGACCAAGGGCCGCGATGGACAAGCACAAGATGCGACAAATGGCCGACCGCGTGTTTCGCGACATGGCGGGCGGCATGGCGGCGGGTCTCGCCTTCGTCGGCACCGAGACCGGCCTGTTCCGCGTCATGAGTGGGCGCGGCGCGATGACCCTGGCCGAGGTCACGAACGCGAGTGGTTTGCACGCGCGTTATGTCGAGGAATGGCTGAAGGGCATGGTGTGCGCGAGCTATCTGGACTACGACGCCGACGCCGCGACCTATACGCTGCCGGACGAGCATGCCTTTCTGTTGAGTTCGGATGGCACCGATCATTTCATGGGCGGCATGTTCGCCATGCTGCCACCGCTCTTGACTGTCGCCCCGCGCGTGGCCGCGGCTTTTCGCGACGGTGGCGGCGTGCCGTTTGCCGACTATGCGCCGGAATGCCGTCATGCCATCGACCACATGAATCGCGGCAATTACGAACACCGTCTGGTCGATTACTGGTTACAGCAACTGCCCGAGACCACCGCCGCGCTCGCCGCCGGTGGCCGCATGCTGGATGTCGGTTGTGGGCGCGGCTTCGTGGTGCTGGCGATCAAGAAGTCCTATCCCACCGCCGAATGCGTGGGTATCGATCCCGACCAGGCGTCGATAAGCGAGGCGCGCGCCAGCGCCGCTGCCGCGAGTGTCGCCGCGCGCTATGAGGCGACCACCAGCGACGATCTCGACGACACGCAGCCCTTCAACCTCATCACGCTCTGCGATGTAATGCACGACCTGCCCGACCCGCTGGCGGTGTTACGCGGGCTGCGCACGCGTCTTGCGCCGCAGGGTGTCCTGCTGGTGATCGAACCCCGGGTGTCCGATCGCCTGGAAGAGAACATCAATCCGCTGGCGGCGATGTTCTACGGCTTCAGCATGTTTCATTGCATGACGCAGTCGCTGGCCCACGGCGGCGCGGGACTCGGCGCTTGCCTGGGACCGACGCGCACCAAGGCGATTATTGCCGAAGCAGGATTTGGCAGCGCCGAGATTCTGGATATCAAGAGTCCGACGAATCTGTTTTATGCGGCGCGGGCGTGAGCCCCGCGTCGATACACGCCAGTACGCCATCGAGCTTGGTCAAGACTTCGTTATTCCAGAATCGCAGGACACGAAAGCCCCGCGCCGCCAGCCATGCGTCACGTCTGCGATCGTCCGCGCTTTCCAGATGCTGGCCGCCGTCGAGTTCTATGACGAGCCGCCGGCTCATGCACACGAAATCGACGATGTAATGACCGAGCGGATGCTGGCGGCGGAATTTGAAATCGCGCAGGCGTTGCGCGCGGGGATGTCGCCATAGCAGGCGTTCAGCGTCCGTTTGATGCTTGCGCAACGCGCGAGCATGGTCAATGGAGCGGCGAGACATCCTTGTCTCTCCTTGTGGGATTGTTGTTGCTTACCCCCTCTCCCTAACCCTCTCCCCCCAAAGGGGGCGAGGGGACAAGAGGACAAGAGCGAGCGTTCCTGCACTCTCTCCCAAAGGGGGCGAGGGGACAAGAGGACAAGAGCGAGCGTTCTTACCCCCTCGCCCCCTTGGGGGAGAGGGCAGGGGAGAGGGGGCGGACGACCGTCACCCGCCCCTACCCCAGTTCCTTCTTCACCGCATCAATGAACGCAAACCTGCGCGGCCCGCCATGCTGCGAGCCCTTTTCCTTGCCGGCTGGCTCGTCGGGCCGCATGAACACCTCGCGCGGCATCGCGCCCACCATCACGAACACCAGGCCCTGGGCGGGTTCCACATGTATCCATTGCCCGTAGGCGCCGAGAGCCATGAAGCTGCCGGGGTGGTGCACCCACCAGAGATAGCCATAGCCGGTGAAGGATGAGGTATCGAGGCGCGGCCGCGCGCCGATGTCCTTGTGGAAATTCGGCGCCGATGGCGCGGTCGCTTCCGCTGTCCAGCCGACCGGCAGCACGCGCGTGCCGTCACCCGCCACGCCGTCGTTCAACAGCAATTGCCCGAAGCGCGCGTAGTCACGCAAGGAAGCGCCACAACAGCTGCCGGTGATCTCGTCGCCATTGTCCGACTCCAGCATGAAGTAACCGTCCTGCTCCATGCCGCAGGGGCCCCAGATCTTCTCCGCGCAATAGTCCGCCACGGTCTTGCCGGTCACGGACGAGATCAGCAGGCTCAACAGAAAGGTATCGCCCGTGTTGTAGTAGAACTGCGCGCCGGGCGGGTCGATACGTTCGAGGGTCTTGAGATAGGCGCGGATGTAGCCATGGCGGCGTTCGGCGATGGGCTTGATGTAATGCTCGGCGACGTCGGCCAGCAGGTCCTCGTAGTCTTCCGTCCAGTTGATACCCGAGGTCATGGTGAGCAGATGTCTGACCGTCACGCCTTCATAGGCGGTGCCGGCGAAGTCCGGCAGATAGCGGGTCATCGGATCATCGAGACTGGCGATCAGGCCCTCGTGCAGCGCCGCGCCTATCAAGGTCGAGGCGATGGATTTGACCATCGATGAGGACTGCCAGCGTTGTTCGCGCGTCAGGCCCAGCGCGTAACGTTCCAGCAGCACGCGCCCGTGCTGGAGTACCAGCAGACCGCTCAGGTGCTCGTCGCGCATGAGGTCGTCGGTATCACAGCTGCGTCCCTGATCCTCGAAGCGTGCGTCGAGCACGCGCCCGGCCGCCGGCAGTTCATGCACCTCGGGACCGCGCCGGATGGTACGGGTGGCGAAAATCCTGTCCCAATGCAGAAAGCCTTCGGCCTGGATGTTCGGTGACCACAGCAGGAAGTCACCGCCCAACAGACGGGCCAACCACCGTTCATTGCTTTCGTTGTGTGTTTCGTTCGCCATGCATACCTCGCCGATAAGTGGATGCGGAACGCCACGACGCGGCGTCGCAAGCACAACGCTAGGACGCTTGGAGGCGACAGGCAAGGTGGGTGCGCAAGATCGGGTGGAAAACGTGCCGGACGGCGGACAAAAAAAGACCGCCCGAAGGCGGTCTCAGCGAGCGCTCTTTCGAGCGCGTGCGCTTTAGTAGCGCGACGCGCGCGGCTCGCGTGGCTTGGCTTCGTTGACGCGCATGTTGCGTCCCTTCAGCGGTTGTTCGTTCAGGGCCTTGATTGCCGCCTGAGCGTCGGAGTTGCTCGGCATTTCGACGAAGCCGAAACCCTTGGACTCACCCGACATCTTGTCCACGATCACCGAAGCACTGGAGACCTCGCCCGAAGCCGAGAAAAGGTCACGCAGGTCAGCGTCGGTGACGCCATAGGCTAAATTGCCAACATATATATTCATTCAAATCTCACACAGAACGTGTCTTGTCAGTTTTAGCGAGATTCGGAGTCCATGACACAAAGTCATCCGTTTCTCGATCCGCCGTCAAACGGCAAATGCCTTGACTCTAAAGAAGCGGCCGATGAGGAGTTGTGTCAAAGGGAGGCTTGCTTAGGGTGGAATGCGCGCGGCTTGCAGAAGCGGCGCAGTTAAGCTTGGTGACCCGATGGTACTCCGCTTGTTCCGACAAAGACAGCATTATTATCGATGCGCGCAAATGGCCTGCCTGGACACCCGATTTGCCCGTCGCGCGCGGGCTTGGGGTCGGCTGTGTCGGCCAATCGGACTAGAGTAAGGGCCATGGTGCATCCACATACGCATGCGGTAGACGCGCTGATCGTTCGGTCGACCTGCCGTGCGGCCGGCGCGCAATGAAGCGCGGCCTGCTGTTCGCGCTGCTGCTGATCGCCGTTCTGGCGTGGGCCTACCAGCAGCATCTCGAGCGCTCGCCCGGCGTGCTCGCGGCCCATGGCACCCTCGAAGCGCGCAACATCGAGGTCGGCTCCAAGGTCGGCGGTCGCGTCATCGCGCTCGGCACCCACGAGGGCGAACAGGTCAAGGCCGGCCAGGTGCTGGTCACCCTCGATGACGACCAGCTCGCGCCGGCGGTTGCCCTGGCCGAGGCGGAACTCGCCGGCGCCGCGGCCGAACTTGCCAAACGCGAGCACGGTTCCCGCATCGAAGACATCGCCGAGGCGCGCGCCGCCGCCGACGATACGGCCGGCGGTTTTCGCGTCGATGAAATTGCCCAGGCCCGTGCCGAACGCGCGCGCCTCGAAGCCGAGGCCGCCAATGCCGAACGTCGGCTGACCCGCAGTCGCGACTTGCTGACGCGCGGCATGATCGCGCAACAGACCCATGATGACGCCGCCGCCGCCGCTGAAGCGGCGCGCGCCGCGGTGCGCGCCGCGAGTCATGCGCTCGCCGCCGCCGAAGGCCGTTACCACGCCGCGCGCGCCGTCACCGCACGCCTGGTCACGGGTTATCGCGTCGAGGATGTCGCGGCGGCCCGTGCGTCCGTCGCCGAGGCCGAGGCGCAACTGGCCTCGGCCCGCGCGCGGCTCGGTGAAAAGGAGGTTCGTGCGCCACGTGATGCGACGGTCGAAGTGTTCGATCTGCGGCCGGGCGATCTGATTGCGCCCAACACCCCCGTCGCGCGTCTGCTCGAAGTCGGCGAGCTGTATGTGATGGTCTATGTGCCCGAGCCGCGCATCGCCGAAGTGCGCCTCGGCCAGACGGTCGAGATCCACGTCGATGCCTATGCCGGACGCGTCTTCCGCGGGCGTGTCGAACAGATTCGTCAGCGCGCCGAGTTCCTGCCACGCAATGTGCAGACCCGCGAAGAGCGGGTGCATCAGGTCATCGGCGTGAAGGTGCGGGTCGAGGATGCCAAGGCCGAGTTGCGTGCCGGCACGGCGGCCGAGGTGAGGTTCACGCCCGCAGCATCATGACGGCGGCCATCCTCGCGCAAAACCTCGTGCGTCGCTTCGGCGATTTCACCGCCGTCGACGACGTCAGTTTCGAAGTCGCGCACGGCGAGATCTTCGGTTTCCTGGGGCCCAATGGCAGCGGCAAGACCGTCACCATCAAGATGCTGACCGGCATCCTGCCGCTGTCCGGCGGCGCGGCCTTCATCGACGGTCTGGACGTGCGCACCGAGGCCGAGGCCGTGCGTTCGCGCATCGGCTACATGAGTCAGAAGTTCGGACTCTATGACGATCTGTCGGTGCTCGAGAACCTGCGTTTCTATGGCATGGCCTATGGTCTGCGTCGCGCCCGCCTGCAGGCGCGGATCAATGACGCGGTGGCGCGCAACGCGCTCGAGCCCTATGCCGAGCGCCTCGCCGGACGCCTGTCCGGCGGCTGGCGCCAGCGTCTGGCCTTGGCCTGCGCGATGATTCACGAGCCCCGCATTCTGTACCTCGACGAACCGACGGCAGGTATCGACCCGGTGGCGCGCCGCCAGTTGTGGGACCTCTTGTTCGAACTGTCGGGGCAAGGCATCACCTTCTTCGTCACCACCCATTACATGGACGAGGCCGAGCGCTGCAGTCACCTCGCCTATCTCTATTACGGTCAACTGATTGCCGATGGCACGCCCGATGGCCTGTGTCGCTTGCCGGAGGTGACGCCGGCCGGCACGCGTCGCTATGGCATCAGCACCCGCGATGCCGGACATGCGCGACGCGTGGCCGCCGGCGTGGCCGGCATACGCTCCACCACCATCTTCGGTCGCAGTCTGCACGCGCTGATTGAAGACAGCGCGGATATCGATGACATCGCACGCGCGCTGACCCGCCAGGGCGTCGTGATCGACGAGCTGCGGCCGCTGGTGCCGACGCTCGAAGACGTGTTCGTCGAGCTCAGCGAACGGCGTCAGCGCGAACTGGACGGCGCGGCATGAATGCCTTGCGTGGTTTCAGCGCGGTGTTCTACAAGGAGATGCTGCACGCGCGACGCGATCGCCTGGCGCTGGTGTTCGCGCTCATGATGCCGCTCATGCAGATGGTGATCCTCGGCACGGCCATCGACACCAATGTGCGGCAGGTGCCGACCGTGGTCTTCGACGAGTCCGGCGTCAATCAAACCGACGGCGCGGCGCTGTCCGGCACCGGCGTCAGTCGCGCCTTTCTCGATCGCCTGCGCAATACCGACACCTATCGCATCTATCGCCATGTGGATTCGGACGAAGCCCTGAACCGCGAAATGGTGGCCGGCCGTGCGCGGGTCGCGATCAAGATTCCGCTGACGTTCGCGCGCGATCTCATGGCCGGACGCCAGGCCCAGGTGCTGGTGATGGTCGATGGTTCCGATTCGGCGGTGGCCGGCCAGGCCTTGAATGTCGCGAGCCAGGTCGGTCTCGACGAATCCCTGCAACGCATGCTGCCGGGTGACGCGCGACCGCTCATCGACGTGCGTCCCAAGCTCATGTTCAATCCCGACTCGCGCTCGCCGAACTTCTTTCTGCCGGGGCTCATGGCGGTGCTGCTGCTGTTCGTCACCACCATGCTGACGGCCTTCTCCATCGTGCGCGAGAAGGAGCGGGGCACGCTCGAACAGCTGCTGGTCACGCCGGCGCGGCCGCTCGGCATCATGCTCGGCAAGATCATGCCCTACTTCGCCCTCGGCCTGGTCGAGCTGGTGGTGATCCTGCTGTTCATGCGCTTCGCCTTTGGTGTGCCGATGCACGGCAATCCGGTGCTGCTGCTCTGCCTCGCGACCGGTTATGTGTTCGTCAACCTGACCATCGGCCTGTTGATCTCGACGCGCGCCAACTCCCAGGCCGAGGCCTTGCAACTGAGCATGATGACCATCCTGCCGAGCATCTTTCTGTCGGGCTATATCTTCCCGCGGGACACCATGCCGCTCGTCTTCTACGGCCTGAGTTATCTGGTGCCGGCGACCTATATGGTCGATATCGCCCGCGGCGTGATCCTGCGCGGCGCGGGGCTGGCTGAGCTGTGGAGCAACGCGGTCGTGCTGGGACTCATGGGCCTCGTCATCCTGTTGCTCGCCGCGCGGCGCTTCCAGCGCATGATTGTGTAAGTCAGCGCAATGGCCCGATGGTTTTCTGCGTCGTGCGCACAGTGCGTCGGCGGTGCTGCTGTTATCATGCGCGGGCGCGCGGCGACCGCCCCGTGTGATCATCACGACTGAATGCGCCGAAAGCCCAGCACCGCCTTGAACTCCAGCATCATGCCCTGTTTGAAGACGCGCGCCGCGCGCGGAGGGTCATTGCGCACGACGACCAGCCGACTTCAGCGCGCGCGCCGCGCGCTGTACTCCCTGCTGCCGTGCTGCGTGCTCGCCACCTCGAGCGCGTGGGCGGCGGACGCCGCACCGGCAGCGGCCGTCACGAGCACCCTGGCCGCTGCGGACAGCATCGAAGCACCGTCCGCGCCGCGGGCCCCGTCCGTCATCGAACTGCAGGCCTATCGGCAGTCCACCCGCGGTGAACAGCCGGGCACGGTCAGTGCGGTGCTGACCGATCTCAACCCGGTCATGCACGCCTGGTACCTGCTTGAAATCCGCGACGCCGAAGGCCAGCGCAGCGCCTATCACCTGCAGTTGCCGGCACCCGAGCACCAGCGGCTGCTGCTCGATTCGGCCGATGGATCGCGCCTTCTGATCACGGGTCGCGATGGCGACACGCAATGCGATCTCAGCGGCAAGGCGAGCCTCGCGGTGGCGGCGGCACGCATGCTGCCGTACGTGCCGCTGTGCGACGGCAAGCTCTATCTGCGTCGCCGCCTGCGCGGCGCCGAAAGTTCGCTGGAAAGCGTGGTGGAATTCCTGCGCGACAATGTGTGGGGCGGCGAACAGCTGGTCGATGCGGTCAAGGCGCGACTGCAGGATGCCGAGCGCGAAGTCGGCACCATCGCCGCGCGCGTCGAAGCGCCGACCGCCACCCACGTCGGCCCGCGCCCGGCGCGGATCGCGCCGGAATTCGCCGATGCCGCCATTGCCAGCGGACGTCTCGGCATTGCGGTCGATGCGCCGGGCAGCATGCTTACCGGCCAGTGGTATCCGGCGCGCGCGCAGTCGGGTGTCTATGTCAGCGTGATGGAACCGGATGCCGTCGCGCCGGAGATCCTGAAAAAGCATCTCGGCAGCGTGAATCCCCTCGACGAGGTTGAGCGTTCGGCGCTGACCTATCTGGTCGCCTTCGATCTGGCGCACTTCGAGCTGGCTTTCACCATGGGCACCGATCATCCCCGTGTCGACTGGTCGCCGCGCGCGGCGGCCGCGCGCGGCAAGTCCGACTGGGCCGGCCCCGATGGCTACGCCACCCTGAGTCCGCTCGCCATGACCGGCATGGTGCCGCCCTGGCAGACCGCGCGTACCGTCGCGACCTTCGTCGGCGGCTTCAAGCGCGATCACGGCGCGTTCAAATACGGCGCCTTCTCGCGCAACAACAACGGCAACCATTACGGCTTCATGGAAGAGGGCGTGGTGTTGTCGACCCTCAAGACCGGCCTTGCCACGTTCTATGTGCTGGTCGATGGCAGTGTGCACATGAGCACCTGGACCGAGCGCGACGAGCGCAAGCTGGAACTCGTACGTTACGCGCGCCAGAACGGCGTGGCCCTGGTCGAACGTGACCGCGAGACCGGCGAGTCGGTGCCGGGCCTGCTGGTCAATCGCTGGGGGCCGGGCAACTGGTCGGGCTCATCGGAATCGAGTCTGCGCGCGTTGCGTGCGGGGGTATGCATGGCCCGCCACGATGGCCGCGCGATGCTGATCTACGCCTATTTCTCGACCGCTACGCCCTCCGCCATGGCGCGCGTGTTTCAGGCCTATGACTGCGACTACGCCATGCTGCTCGACATGAATGCGCTGGTGCATACTTATCTCGCTCTCTACCGTCAGGAAGCCGGCAAAGTGACCGTCGAGCATGTGGTGCGCGAGATGATTCAGGCCGATCCGGTGCTGCATGGCACGCCGCTGCCGCGTTTCCTCTCGACCCCCGACAACCGCGATTTCTTCTATCTCACCCGGCGCCCGACGCCGCCTGGGGCGCGATGATCCGCCGCCTGTTGGCGGGCGTGTGCGCGGCCTTGCTGGCGCTGGCCGCGAGCGCCAATGGCAACGACGAACTGGCGGCGCAGAACGTCCAACTGCTCGATCGCATCGCCGAGGTGCATGGCTACAGCGCGCCGCAGATGGACGCGCTGCGTGCGCTGCTGCTGGGCTCGGGCTACATGGGCCAGGGCAATCCCGCTATCACCGAACATGCCGACTCGCGGGAAGCCTGCACCGCGCGCCGCGCCAGCGAGGCGGTGGAATATCCCCAGCAGGACTTCGAGCGCATCTGCGGCGCGAAATACATGGCGCCGCTCTACGACCCCGCCCGCGAGACCGCTGAGCAGGCCCGCGCCTGCATCGACCAGTACGAGTTCCCCGATATTCCCTGCGAGTATCCGGTGGTATGGGTGAAGGCCGAGGAGGCGGCTGAAGTCTGCGCGGCGGTCGGCAAGCGCCTGTGCGACGCCCATGAGTGGGAAGGCGCCTGTGACGGTGCCCTGACCGAGCCCGATTATCGTTTCGATCTTGCCCAGGGCATGTCGTCAGGTGCGGCGGTGGCGCGCATGCGCGCCGCGCACAATCGAGCGCACGCGGCGGGCGCACGCTGGAGTTACGGGCCGCAATTCAAACGCGGCGTGTGCGCCCAGGCCGGCCGCAAGTCAGCAAGTTGCCAGGGCGGCGGCTACGGACAATGCGGCTCGAACACCTATCCCACCGGCGACTTTCCCGCCTGCCACAGCCCGTTGTGGGTCTATGACTTGAACGGCAACGCCGCCGAGCACATGAATCTGCCGCTCAATGCCGCACAGATGGCGAGCACCGGCAGCACCACGCTCGGCGTCACGGAAATGAAAGGCAGCTGGTTCGTCTTCGACACCTACCGCGCCCACCCCGACTGGTGCCGCTGGCGGGCGCCGTTCTGGCATGGCGGGCGGGTGATGGATGCGCACAGTCACGCCAACTATCACCTGGGATTCCGGTGCTGCAAGACAGTCGGGAAGTAGGGTTCGCCGAACCCCCCTCTCCCTGACCCTCTCCCCCTGGAGGGGGAGAGGGAATAAGAA
>Ga0208492_1002066_pt1 | contig 10656 bp, 8 predicted proteins | sample Subbioar_CSW14AB_FD_184820 | JGI IMG/M metagenome (GOLD analysis project Ga0208492, IMG submission 184820) | Serpentinite rock and fluid subsurface biosphere microbial communities from McLaughlin Reserve, California, USA - CR12Mar_CSW14AB (SPAdes) | ecosystem: Environmental > Terrestrial > Deep...
CGGCGAACGCGAGCGTGCGCCATCCCGCCGTGAGCGCATCGACGACCGCGACCCGGCCGAGCAACCCCGACCCCACCCCCGTGACGAGCTTGATCGCCTCCGCCGCCAGCTGCGTGCCGACCAGCGCGCACAGCGGGCCGAACACGCCCGCGGTCGCGCAGTCGAGGGCGGCGGCGGGCACATCCGGGTAGAGGTCGCGGTAGCGCACGCCCCGTGCGGCCCAGACCAGGCCGAGCTGCCCCTCGAACCGGAGCACGGAGCCCCACACGAGGGGCATTCCGAGCGCGGCCGCGGTGTCGTCGACCAGGTAGCGCGTCGCGAAGTTGTCGGACCCGTCGACGACCAGGTCGTAACCCGACAGGATGCCGTGCGCGTTGTCCGCCGTCAGCCGCACGGGGTGCGTGCGCACCTCGATCCCCGGATTCATCGCCAGAAGCGCATCGTGCGCCGAATCCGTCTTCCGCCACCCGATGTCGTCATCCCGATGCAGGAGCTGCCGCTGCAGATTGCTGAGCTCGACGCGGTCGGAGTCCACCACGCCCAGGACGCCCACGCCGGCCGCCGCGAGCGACATGAGCGCGGGAGCGCCGAGCCCGCCCGCCCCGATCACGAGCACGCGCGCCGCGAGCAGCCGGCGTTGGCCGGTCTCGCCCATGCCCGGCAGCATGATCTGGCGCGAGTAGCGCTCGCGCTGCTCGGGGGTGAGGGGCGGCCCGGGTTCGACCAGCGCGCTCACAGCGCGGCCATCCCTTCGGGGTCCGACGACGCCTGCGCCAGGTGGCGACGCGGGATCCGCCCGGCGCCGGCCGCCAGCCGGCCCGCGGCGACGGCGTGCCGGAACGCGGCGGCCATCCGCTCGGGGTCGTGCGCGCGCGTGACGGCTGTCGCGAGCAGGACGGCGTCGCAGCCGAGCTCCATCGCCAGCGCGGCGTCGGAGGCGGTGCCGATGCCCGCGTCGAGGACGACCGGGACCGACGCGCGGCGCACGATCAGCTCGATGTTGTGCGGGTTCAGGATGCCGAGCCCCGTGCCGATCGGGGCGCCCAGCGGCATCACGGCGGCGACACCCGTCTGCTCGAGCCGCTGCGCCGTGACCGGGTCGTCGTTCGTGTACGCGAACACCGCGAACCCCTCGCGGACGAGCGTCTCGGCCGCGCCCAGCAGCTCGACCGGATCGGGCAGCAGCGTGCGATCGTCGGCCACGACCTCCAGCTTGACCCAATGCGTGCCGAAGGCCTCGCGCGCGAGCTCGGCGGTCCGCACGGCCTCACGAGCGGTGCGGCATCCGGCCGTGTTCGGCAGCAGCCGGATGCCGCGCCTGCGCAGCAGGGCGTAGAGGGATCCGTCGCCGCCGGCGCCGTACCGGCGCACGGCCACCGTGGTCAGCTCGGTGCCCGAGGCGACCAGCGCCCGATCCAGCACCTCGAGACTGGGGGCGCCGCCCGTCCCGACGATCAGGCGCGAGGTCAGGGACACGCCGTCGACGACGAGCGCGTCGTCCGCGACGGACGTCGGTGCGGGCGGGGCGTCGTTCACGGGTGCGTCCGGTGCAGGGGCAAGGGAGGGACTCGTCATGTCATCCCCCCTGCGCCGCGGTCAGGACCTCGACGCGCGCGCCCGCCTCGAGCCGGTGCCCGGCCCAGCGCGCGCGCGGCACGACGACCTGGCCGACTGCGACCGCGATGCCGAGCGGACCGCCGTCCGCGGCCTCCCCCGACGGCAGCAGCGCGCGGCCCGTCAGTGCCGTCACGACGTGCGCGACGTCCGCCCCCTCGGGCACGCGCAGCGCGTCGCCGTTCACCTCGATGTCGATCATGGGATTCCTCCTGGTGTGAGCGAGGGGATCCACGCGGAGTCCGCGATCCCCGTGGTCGATCGGGTCGGCGTGCGCGAGGGCGGCCGCCCGTCCGCGTCCTCCGGTCGGTGACCCGCCGCGAAGCGGAGCGGGTCGATCAGCGCCGGGTCCAGCCCACTCGGCGGAGGGTCCCCGATGATCGCGCGAGCGCAGACCTCGGCGATCAGCGCCGACAGCAGCACTCCGTGCCGGTACGTGCCGGTCGCCACCATCAGCCCGGGGCCCACGCGCCCGACGAGCGGCGCGTGATCCGGCGTGGTGGGCCGGCTGCGTGCGATCGCCTCCACGAAGACGTGCTCATCGAGCGCCGGCACGAGCTCGCACGCATCCTCGAGCAGTGCGCGCACACCGCCCGTGGACACCCCCTCGAGCCGGTCTTCGCGCTGGGTCGCGCCGACCACGACCGTCCCGTCCGCGCGCGGCACGAGGTAGACCGCCCGACCCCGCGCCAGTCCGCGGACGGTATGCCGGATCGTGTCGCCACCGGCGGCATGCAGGCGCGCCACGTCGCCGCGCACCTCCCGCACCAGGCCCGCGGGCGACCCCGGCAGGGCGCCGAGCGCTGACGCACCCGACGCGTTCGCGACGACCACCTCCCCCGCCACGAGCGTCCTGCCGTCGTCGAGCTCGACGCCGCCGACGCGTCCCCCCGCGTTCGTCAGACGGAGCGCGCGGGCGGCGACGACCTCGCCTCCCGCCGATGCGCTCACCTCACGGACCAGCGCGGCCGCGAGCCGGCGAGGGTCGACGCGTCGATCCCGCTCCGCGACGTGCGCGGCCGCGAGCCCCGGCGTGAGCAGCGGCTCCAGCCCCCGTGCCTCCCGGATTCCCACCGCGCGCACCTCGTATCCGACGGCACGCTGGGGCGCCAGCAGGTCCTCGAGGCGCCGCCGGTCTGCCGCGTCGACGCCGACCAGCAGTGTCGGCCCGGTTTCGTACCCGCACGCGGACGCCCCGCCCGGCAGCCTCTCGATCCACGCTTCCAGGCGGGTGGCGCCCAGGGCGAGCAGCGCCGCCAGGTGGGCCTCTTCAGGGCTGAACTCGCCTGCCGGGCTGATCATGCCTGCTGCGGCATGCGTGGCACCCCCGCCGGGCGCCGGATCGACGAGCGCGACCGAGCAGCCCGCGCGGAGGCAGGCGACGGCGATCGCGGATCCGACGACGCCGGCCCCGATCACGGCGACGTCGACGACGGGCCGAGCGCTCCGCGGTGGGGTCGACTCAGACGTCGACACGCGCATCGATGAGGGCGGGGAGAGCGGACGACCGTCTCCCGTGCTCGCCGGGAGGACGCCCGAGCGGTTGAGCCTCGTCGAGGGTGCGCAAAATGGTGCTCCTGCTTCCTACGCCGGCATGACCCGAACAGGTTCGACGGTCTCGAGCAGCGTCAGCTCGTTCTCAGCCCCTGCTGGGACTCCCGTGTGGACGGGCATCAGCGTAGCAGGAGTGCATCCTGCCTGGCGCGCTCGGGCGCGGTGAGGACGAGCGCTCGCGCGGTGGCGGCGCGTTCATTCCGCGGAGAGCATATCGGTCGGCGCATGCGCGATCGGCGCCGGTCGCGAGGCTCCGCCGCGGGCGGTCGGGCGTGCGACCGCCCGCGGGGCCTCAGGCCGCGACGTCGCGAGCGGCGATGAACGCCTCGACGCAGCGGCGGATCTCCTCCTCGGTGTGCGCGGCGGAGAGCTGCACGCGGATGCGGGCCTCTCCGCGCGGCACGACCGGGAAGCTGAACGCCGTGACGTACACGCCGAGCTCCTGCATGCATGCGGCGATCCGGGCCGTGAGCGCCGCGTCGCCGAACATCACGGGAACGATCGGGTGCTCGCCCGGCAGCAGGTCGAAGCCGGCGGCGTCCATCAGCTCGCGGAACAGCGCCGCGTTCGCCACCAGTCGGCGCCGCGCCTCGTCGGATCCCTCGATGAGGTCGAGGGCCGTCAGCGTGCCCGCGACGATCACCGGCGCCAGCGTGTTCGAGAACAGGTACGGGCGCGAGCGCTGCCGCAGCAGGTCGACGATCGCCTGCCGGGCCGCCACGTAGCCGCCCGACGCGCCCCCGAGCGCCTTGCCGAAGGTGCCCGTGTAGATGTCCACGCGGTCGGCCACCCCGCACAGCTCGGGGGTGCCGCGTCCGTGCTCGCCCACGAAGCCGACGGCGTGCGAGTCGTCCACGAAGACCAGCGCGTCGTACCGCTCCGCGAGGTCGCAGATCTCCTGCAGCGGGGCGATGTAGCCGTCCATCGAGAACACCCCGTCGGTCACGATCACCCGGAACCGCGCGTCCGATGCCGCCTGAAGCTGCCGCTCCAGGTCGGCCATGTCACGGTTCGCGTAGCGCAGTCGGCGCGCCTTGGACAGCCGGATGCCGTCGATGATCGACGCGTGGTTCAGCGCGTCGGAGATGATGGCGTCCTCCGCGCCGAACAGCGTCTCGAAGACGCCGCCGTTCGCGTCGAAGCACGAGGAGTAGAGGATGGCGTCGTCCGTGCCGAGGAATCGCGCCACGCGTCGTTCGAGCTCGAGATGCTGCTCCTGCGTCCCGCAGATGAACCGCACGCTCGCGAGGCCGTAGCCCCACTCGTCGAGCGCCCGCTTCGCGGCGTCGATCAGCCGCTCGTCGTCGGCGAGCCCGAGGTAGTTGTTGGCGCAGAAGTTCAGCACGTCCGATCGGCCCGCAGCCGGCGACCACCACGTCCTCCCCGACGAGGGGGAACGCGAGCGCCGTGTGCACGGCGTTGCCGAGCGGATCGAAGATGGCGCCGAGGTCGGGGTCGACCGAGTCGTGGTGCACCCACACGTTGCTGGCGGGGAGGGTGAGGTACTCGGCGAACGCGCCGTCCCGCTGCACGCCGAGACCGATCGTCCGGATGCACATCTGGCGGCGGCCCGCGCGGCAGTTGCGGCACGTGCCGCACACGATGTGCCCCTCGCCCGAGACGCGGTCGCCGATCGCGACGTCCTCGACGAGCGCCCCGATCTCGACGACCTCACCGTAGAACTCGTGCCCGGGGATGAGCGGTGCGACGACGGCGCCCGCGGCCCACTCGTCCCACTTGCGGATGTGCAGGTCGGTGCCGCAGATGCCGGTCCGCAGCACGCGAATCACCACGTCGGCCGGTCCGCAGACCGGGTCGGGTCGGTCGACGAGCTCGAGCCCGGGCCCGCCTCGGCCGCGCCTGGAACCGTGAGAACAACGGTCTCTTTCTGTACAGACCTGTAAGTGAGAGCTACACCTACGATGGTGCCGTGGATCTTCACCAGCTCGCCATCCTGCGCGAGCTCGGCGCCCTCGGCAGCGTGACCGCCGTGGCCGAGCAGTTGCGCGTGACGCCGTCGGCGGTGTCGCAGCACCTCACGGCGCTGCAGCGCGAGTTCGCCGCCCCGCTGACGCGGCGCAGCGGGCGCACCCTGGCGCTCACCGAGGCCGGACGGGTGCTGGCCGCCGCCGGCGCGGACGTCATCGAGGCGATGGCGGCGGCGCGCAGCGCGGTGGAGCGCTTCGAGGACGGCCCCGGCGGCGTCGTGACGCTGAGCGCCTTCCACAGCGTCGGCCAGGCGCTGTTCGGGCCGCTCACGGCCGCGCTCGCGGCGCTTCCGGATGCGCCCGAGCTGCGGCTGGCCGACGAGGACGTCGCGCAGCAGGACTTCCCCGCCCTGACCGCGCGCTACGACCTGGTGCTGGCGCACCGCATGGAGCACAGCCCGCCCTGGCCCGCGGCCGGACTGCGCGTCATCACGCTCGCCCGCGAGCCCCTCGACGTCGCGCTGGCGGAGACGCACCCGCTGGCGGCCCGCTCCGAGCTGGCGCCCGGCGACGTGGCCGGCGAACGCTGGGTGACCAGCCGCGCGGGCTTCTCGCCGGATGACGTCCTCACCGCGATCTCGGCGGTCGCCGAGCGCCCCGCGGAGGTCGTGCACCGGATCAACGACTACGGCGCCGTGTCGGCGATCGTCGCCTCCGGATCGGCGATCGGCCTGCTGCCCCGGTACACATCCGCCCTGCGGCCGGCCGGGGTGGCGCTGCGTCCGCTGACCGGCATCGGCACCAGTCGCGCGATCGACGTGCTCACCCGCCCCGAGACCCTGCGCCGTCGCTCCGTGCAGCTGGTTGTCGACGCCCTGCGCTCGGCGATGCGGGAGCTCGCGGGAGCGAGCGGCGCCTGAGATCCCTTCGGCGCGGCAGCGCTACTCCCGGTGCTCGGCCGGCACCTGCAGCACCACGTTCGCGCCGCCGGCGGTCGGCCGTGCGACCGCCCTCCGGGCAGCCGTGAGGCCGCCGAGGCGCCGGCGCCGTTGAACACCGCGACGGCGATCGCCACGATCACCGCGCCGGCGAACTGCGCGGCCAGCGGGCCGAGGGGCAGCGGCGCGCTCGGGGGCTCCATGCCGACGCCGAGCGCGCGGGCGAGATCGAGCCCGACCAGGATGCCGAGCACCACGCCGAGCGTCTGCACGGTCAGCTCCAGGATGCGGCCGCCGGCCGTGAGCGAGAATCCGTCGATCGCGTCCTGCGCCGCGCCGACCACGGCGAGACCCGCCAGCATCAGCACGATTCCCGACGACACCACGATCGTGGGCCGCACGTCCACGAACGGCTCGACCCCCAACCGCGCGAGGAGGGCGGTCAGCACCGTGAGCACCGTGAGCACGAACGCGCCGGCGATCTGGCTGAAGAACCGCGGCACCTGCAGGCGCGCAAGCCCTGCCTGGGTCAGCGCGACGCCGAGGGCGGCCAGCAGCGTGACCAGCAGGATGGACCACGAGGCGCCGAACATCGCACCCACGCCGACCGCCAGCAGGGCCTGCGACAGGATGACGACGGACCCGCGGTACCGGAACGGCGTGCGCCGGACCTCGCGGAACCGCAGTCGTGCGGCGTCGAGGTCGAGACCCGCCTCGACGGCGCGCACCAGCGCCTGCAGCTGCTGCAGCTTGGCGTGGTCCGGCACTGCGGAGCGGACGACCCGCATGATCGTCACCGGCCATTCGCCGCCGTGGCGGTGGTCGGACACCGTGATCGAGTTGAACGTGACGTCGACGTGCACGTTGCGCAGCCCGTACGCCTGAGTGATGCGCAGCGCCGCGAGCACGACCTCCTTCGCGGAGGCCCCGACCGACAGCATCACCTCGGCCACGCGCATCGCGAGGTCGATGACGCGCAGCACCGTGGCATCGTCGATCACCGGCAGGGCCTGCGTCGCGGTCGGATCGGGCGCATCGCTGTGGATGGCCCTCCGTACGCTCTCGATCACTCGACGGCCGTGCTCGCGAACCATGCCTCCATCCTCTCCGACGTTCGCGCCGGCGAATGCCGCGCGGACGCCGGCGATGTGTGATCCTGCATGCGATCGCCGCGGATCGCGTGAGGCTGGCGCGCCCACTACGGTGAGGTCACAGGCATCCGCCGGGTGTCCCGGACGCCGCAGCCTAGGAGGTGCAGCCATCACAGACCACGACGCCGTTGCGAGCGGCACCGGCGCGAGCGGCACCGGCGCGCCCGACGCCGGCGCGTCCGACCCCGCCCCGGCCACCCCCGCCGACCCCGCTCCCGCCCCGCGATGGGATTCTCGCCGGGGCTGGATCGTCACCGTCGTGCTCCTCACCGCCGGCGTGATCGCACTGGTCGCCGCATCGGCGCTGCTGCTGATCGCGTTGCGTGCGGCGGACGCCCGGCTCGATCGGCAGGACGAACGGATCTCGGAACAGCAGAAGACCATCGACGAGCAGGAGCGCCTGATCGATCAGAAGGAGACGTTCGGCGAGGCGATGCAGGGGCTTCTGGCGACGGCGCGGCAGTTCGAGGGGGTGCCGGTCGGCGAGCTCGTCGCGCCCGGCACTCTCCGTCAGCTCGCGCATACGGCGTGGCGGCATCGCTACGACGCCGACGCGCTCAAGAGCGATGTCACGGCGGTGCGTGCATTGGCGGAGTCGCTCTCGACCCAGCTCGAGGACGCGCGGGCGCAGCAGTCCGTCAACGCGACCGGAAGCGTGTACGAGTCCGTGATCGACGAGCTCGGCGGCGGCTTCGTCACGACGTCGATCGACGCGGCCGACGACCTCTGCGAGGCGGACGTGTGGGGCTGCGTCCTCAGCGCGGAACCGCGTGCGGTCCACATCGACGCCGCCGACTCGACGCAGCCGTACATGTCCGACTGGGTGAAGACCGGCGTCGCGTACCACGAGTTCGCGCACGTGCTTCAGCTGACGAACGTCGAGCAGTCGGAGTCCGCCCTCGCCGCGTTCGACGGCGACAGAGAGATCATGGCGGACTGCTTCGCCCTCACCTATCTCGACGGGTGGACCCTCGACCACCGGATCTGGGTGTCATCCACCGAGTACTGGGACATCAGCGTCGGCTACGGGCACACGTGCGACGACCGCCAGAAGCAGGCGGTGCGCGACTGGTACTCGCAACTCGGCTACCGCAGCGAGCCGGTCACCCAGTGAGGGAGCGGTCGTCCGACCGCTGTTCTTCAGATGTGGAGCCTAGGAGATTCGAACTCCTGACATCCTGCTTGCAAAGCAGGCGCTCTACCAACTGAGCTAAGGCCCCGTACGGGAAGAGCCCTCGCTTCTGCGAAGGCTCTTGGTGGGGGTACCAGGACTTGAACCTGGGACCTCTTCATTATCAGTGAAGCGCTCTAACCGCCTGAGCTATACCCCCAGTTGGGCGTCGGACTCGCGTCCTCAACCTCAGAGACTTTACCCGATCCGCGCGGCGAGCGCCAATCGGGGCCGGTCCCGCGTGTGTCAGTTCGAGGTGAACCCGACGAGCAGCCCGCCCGTGACCTTCACGGCCAGGTTGTAGATGCCGGCGATCACGGCGCCGAGCACCGTGACGACGACCAGGTTCAGGATCGCGACGATCGTCGCGAACGCCATCACCTGCGGCAGGCCGATGAACTGGGTGATCGACAGGCTGCCGTCCGTGAAGCTCTGGAAGAACTCGTCCATCTGGGCGATGAGGCCCGTCGTCTGCACGACCATGTAGATCAGGAAGAACGACACGATCGTCACGATCGCGAGGGCCACGGCCGCCAGGAACGACAGCTTCACGGCCGACCAGAAGTCGACGTAGACCAGCCGCAGGCGCACCTGCTTGGCATTCGTCTTGTGCGTGGACTTCTTGGCGAGCTTGTCGGCTACCGTGCTCATGCGTCTGTGTCGTCTCCGGTCGTCTGGGCGGCGGACGGGTCCTCGATCTCGGTCTCGTCCTCGGCCGCCACGCCGCGCTCGCTGTTGCGGGCGATGGCGAGGATGCGGTCGTCCTTGTCCGGACGCGCGAACAGCACGCCCATGGTGTCGCGGCCCTTGGCGGGGACCTCGGCAACGGCCGAGCGTACCACCTTGCCCTTGGCGAGGACCACGAGCACCTCGTCGTCCTCGGAGACGATCAGGCCGCCCGCGAGGCCGCCCCGCTCGTCCGACAGCTTCGCGACCTTGATGCCGAGCCCGCCGCGGCCCTGGACGCGGTACTCGCTGACGTGCGTGCGCTTGGCGTAGCCGCCCTCGGTCACGACGAAGACGAAGCCCTCGTCGCGCACGACCGACGCCGACAGCAGCGAGTCCTCGCCGCGGAACGACATGCCCTTCACGCCGCTCGTCGAGCGACCCATGGGGCGCAGCGCCTCGTCGGTGGCCGAGAACCGCAGCGACATGCCGCCGCGGCTGATCATCAGGATGTCGTCGGTCGAATCGACCAGGAGCGCGCTGACCAGCTCGTCGTCCTCGCGCAGCTTGATCGCGATGATCCCGCCCTGGCGGTTCGTGTCGTACTCCGTCAGTCGCGTCTTCTTCACGAGTCCGCTGCGGGTCGCGAGCACCAGGTACTCGGTCGCCGCGTAGTCCTTGAGCTCGATGATCTGCGCGATCTGCTCGTCGGGCTGCAGGGCCAGCAGGTTCGCGACGTGCATGCCCTTCGCGTCGCGGCCGGCCTCGGGCAGCTCGTACGTCTTCGTCCGGTAGACGCGACCCTTGGTCGTGAAGAACAGCAGCCAGTGGTGCGTCGTGGTGACGAAGAAGTGCTCGACCACGTCGTCGGCGCGCAGCTGCGCACCGCGCACGCCCTTGCCGCCGCGCCGCTGGGACCGGTAGTTGTCGCTGCGGGTGCGCTTGACGTAGCCCTCGCGCGTGACCGTGACGACCATGTCCTCTTCGGCGATGAGGTCCTCCATGGACACGTCGCCGTCGAAGCCGTGCAGGATGTGCGTGCGCCGCTCGTCGCCGAACCGGGCCACGATCTCGGTGAGCTCCTCGCGGACGATGCCGCGCTGGCGCATCTCGTCGGCGATGATCGCCTTGTAGTCCTCGATCTGCGCCTCGAGCTCGGTCGCCTCGTCGATGATCTTCTGGCGCTCCAGGGCGGCGAGGCGACGCAGCTGCATCGCCAGGATGGCCTCCGCCTGGATGTCGTCGATCTGCAGCAGGTCCTTCAGACCCTCGCGCGCGTCGTCGACCGTCGGCGAGCGGCGGATCAGCGCGATGACCTCGTCGAGCGCGTCCAGCGCGGCCAGGTAACCGCGCAGGATGTGCATGCGCTCCTCGGCCTTGCGCAGCCGGAACTTCGTCCGGCGCACGATGACCTCGAGCTGGTGCGCGATCCAGTAGCCGATGAAGCCGTCGAGCGACAGCGTGCGCGGCACGCCGTCGACGATCGCGAGCATGTTGGCGCCGAAGTTGGTCTGCAGCTCGGTGTGCTTGTAGAGGTTGTTGAGCACGACCTTCGCGACCGCGTCGCGCTTGAGCACGACCACGAGGCGCTGGCCGGTGCGGCCCGAGGTCTCGTCGCGGATGTCGGCGAGATC
>Ga0208492_1002067_pt1 | contig 10645 bp, 5 predicted proteins | sample Subbioar_CSW14AB_FD_184820 | JGI IMG/M metagenome (GOLD analysis project Ga0208492, IMG submission 184820) | Serpentinite rock and fluid subsurface biosphere microbial communities from McLaughlin Reserve, California, USA - CR12Mar_CSW14AB (SPAdes) | ecosystem: Environmental > Terrestrial > Deep...
TTGACTACGGTTTCGAGCTGTTCGAGGTAGCGCACATCTTCATCGTTGACGAAGATGTTCACGAAGCGGCGCAAGTTGCCGTTTTCGAACAGCTTGGACCCCATCGCGGGATGAATTTCGATCAGCTTCTTGAGCGCCTCGGCGACATTGGCGGCTTCGACCAGCACCGTGGCTTGATCGTTTGCCTGGGGGCGAAGCGGAGTGGGAATGGAAACCTTGACAGCCATGCTTACCTCAATTTGACCGCGACGGGGCTCGTTTCGCGTAGCGCCCCGCTTCCGGCATATTCTCGCATCCATCTGTAGGGAAATGGCCAAGGATCCCAAGCCAGTTTCCTGGCGCCACCATGGGATCGTGCGACCTGGACGATTCCAAGGCGGCCGTATCTCCCCACGGCGGCAAAGAGGACCTTTGCCAAAATCTGATACGCGGATCGATCGGTTAGGATCGATCCGCGTAGGAATGCCCTACCTCATTGGATTTTAGGGAAATTAGACGCCGACCAAAGTTCCGGCGCCGACGGCGGCCATCTGGGGAATGGCCCCAAGGCTGGCGCGCACCGCTTCGAAGGAGTCGAGGGTCGCGGAAATGACGGTCGGTTGTGGCACCACTTCGGTGATCGCATCCTGGGTTTTCAGGCCGTTTCCGGTGATAAGCAGGACGGTTTTTCCCTTGGGCGAGATCTTGCCCTGGGCAAGCAGTTTGCGAGCCACGGCCACGGTGACGCCCCCCGCGGTTTCGGCAAGAACCCCTTCTTGCTCGGCAAGAAGGAGCATGCCCTCGCGGATTTCGTCATCGGTGACATCTTCGCCCCAGCCCCCAGTGTCCTTGATGAGCTTGGCCGCGAAGTAGCCGTCGGCCGGATCGCCGATGGCCAGCGACTTGCAAATCGTGTTGGGCTTTTTGACCGGCTTGTGGCGATCGCGGCCGAGCTTCACCGAGTCGGTGATCGGGTTGCAGCCAGTAGCCTGGGCGCCGAAGAACCGTGTTTGCGGTTCCTTCTCGATAAGACCGCATTTCCAGCCTTCCTGGAAGGCCTTGTGCACCTTGCCGATCAGGGCGCCGCCCGCCATGGGGGACACGACCTGGTCGGGCGTTTTCCAGCCCAGTTGTTCGGCAATTTCAAAGCCCATCGACTTCGAACCTTCGGCGTAAAAAGGCCGCAGGTTGATGTTCACAAAGCCCCAGCCATGCTTGAAGGCCACCTGGGTGCAAAGACGGTTGACCTCGTCGTAGGTCCCCTGAACCCCAAGCACCTTGGCGCCATAAACGCTCGTGCCAAGGATCTTGGCCTTCTCCAAATCGGCCGGAACGAAGATGTAGCTTTCCAGGCCGGCGGAGGCCGCATTCGCCGCGACGCTATTGGCCAGATTGCCCGTCGAAGCGCAGCCAACCGTTTTCAGTCCAAATTCCTTGGCTTTGGACAGGGCGACCGCGACGACGCGATCCTTGAAGCTCAACGTCGGAAAGTTGACCGCGTCGTTCTTGAGGTAAAGCTCGTCGAAACCAAGAAGCTTCCCCAGACGGGTCGCCTTGATCAGTGGCGTGCCGCCGGTGTGCAGACCTACGGTCGGTTCCTCGTTGAGCGGGAAGAATTCGCGGTAGCGCCACATGTTCCAGGGGCGCATTTCGATTTTGGCGCGGCTGATCGCTTCGCGGATGCTTTCATAGTCGTAGTCGATTTCGAGCGGTCCAAAATCGTCGGTACAAAAATTGTTTGGAGTCACGGGATAATTGTGACCGCAAACCCGGCATTTCATGCCGCGCACGAAAGAAAATGACACGCCAACACCTCCAAAAACCAACCATGGAATGACCATGGAATTGGCAATGACGGCTAGCTTATCCGTGAAGACTCGGTCGCAAAAAACGACCTGAGAAAAGAGCGTGTGATCACGCGATCTTATCTCTCCCGTAAAACGGGGAGGAGTTAGCACCTGTCGCCATGGGGACGGCCGGTTGCTGTGGCTTCGAAGGGCCTTTCCCTCAGCCACTCTGGATAAGATTCACCTAACAGAACTTAGCATAGTCATTCGTGCCAAATTGGGCAATACAGCGGACCAAAAACCGGGCACCGGGCCACGACAAAAAAGGTCGAAATTCCTCCCAAACCGCATTCTTTGCCCAATTCACCAGATCGCTCGGCGAGAGTGCGGGGACGGCAGGGAAGCGGAATCCTGAAAGGGACTTCATCAAGTGGGTCGATTCGCCGTGGCATATGGAACGATGGTCGTAAAATGACACGGCGACGAATCAAGCAGGAACCCAGGTGGACCCGGGTTGCCTGAAAGGCCAGGAGCAAAGCTGGCCACGAATGATGTGGACTTCAGAATCCGGAATTAACAATCTGGGCCGACCGATCGCCCACTGGCAGGATGCAGCGCATGTCCGCGGAACTTTTGGAAAACCTCAATCCGGAACAATCCGATGCGGTCACTCATCATGACGGCCCCTTGCTCATTCTCGCCGGCCCGGGAAGCGGCAAGACCCGGGTGATCACCCGGCGCGTCGCCTGGCTTTTGCACAACGGCATCCACCCCAGCCGCATTCTGGCGATCACCTTCACGAACAAGGCCGCCCAGGAAATGCGCGACCGCGTCGAGGCCCTGGTGCCGCAGGCCAAGGTCCACATCAGTACCTTTCATGCCTTTGGGGCCAGGCTCCTGCGCGAATACGGCAGCCATTTTGGCCAGGAGCGCAACTTCACCGTCTACGACATGGACGACCGCGAGAAGCTACTCAAAATCGCGATTGAGGACGCCGGCCTGGCCCCTTCCGCCTCCAATGTCAACAGCTTCGGCGCCGCGATCAGCAAGGCAAAAAACCAACTCATCACCCCGGAGCTCTTTGAAAACTCGGTCCACGACTATTTCACCCAGTGCGCCGCCAAGGTCTTCCCGCGCTACCAAAAACGCCTGCGTGAATCGAATGCCTGCGACTTCGATGATTTGCTCTATGTTCCCGCCCTGGCCCTGCAGAAGGACAAGGATTTGCGTAGCCAGCTCGATAACCGCTGGCACTACACTCTGGTCGACGAATATCAGGACACGAACAAGGCCCAGTACGCCATCGCGCGCGAACTAAACCTCGACCATCCGAATATTTGCGTGGTTGGCGATCCGGATCAATCGATCTACCGTTTTCGCGGCAGCGACATCCGCAACATCCTCGATTTCGAACGCGACTACCCGGCCGCGCGCGTGATCAAACTGGGGGAGAACTACCGCTCGACGCGCAACATCCTGGCGGTGGCCGATGCCCTCATCACCCACAACACCGAGCGCAAACCCAAACCGCTCGTCACCAACAACCAGGAAGGCAAGCCGGTCCGCATCACCTTGCACGAATCGGGCGATCAGGAAGCCGAATCGGTCGCGCAAAAAATTGCCGACGCGGTCGAGGCCAAGCGCTGGTTCTATCGCGATTTTGCCGTGTTTGTACGCACCAACGCCTTGACCCGCTCGCTCGAAAGCGCGTTCATCCAGGCCCGCGTCCCCTTTCAAATCGTCAAGGGACTCGCCTTCTTCGAACGCAAGGAAAACAAGGACATTCTGGCCTACCTGCGCTTGATGTCCAATCCCCGCGACGATGTCGCCTATTTGCGCATCGTCAATGAACCGGCCCGCAATATCGGCAAGAAGACGCTCGATACCCTGGCCCAATTTGCCACGGCCAAGGGGATGAGCCTGCTCGAGGCGTCGCGCAGAGCGTCCCTGGTTGCCGGGCTTCGCCCTGGGGCGGTCAAGGCCTTGGTGGATTTTTCCCGCATGATGGACGACCTTCGCTCCCAGATCGATCAGCCGCCCGCCAGCGCGGTCACCTCGGTGCTCGACAAGTCGGGCTACCGCAAGGCGCTTTCCGAATCGGGACTTTCCGAAGATCAGGAACGGCTGGCGAACATCGAAGAAATGATCACCGTGGCCGCGCAGTATGCCGCCACGACTCCGGAGGCCAACATTCAGGGCTTCCTGGAAAATGTGGCGCTTTCAAGCAGCATCGACGGTTACAACAAGGACCAGGACTGCGTTAGCGTGATGACCTTGCACGCGGCCAAGGGCCTTGAATTTCCAGTGGTCTTCATGGTCGCCATGGAAGAAGGGATTTTGCCGAGCGCCTTCGCGCTGCCTTCAGGCCAGGGGGATATGACCAATTCCAAGGAAATTGAAGAAGAGCGCCGGCTGGCGTTTGTCGGTATGACGCGCGCCATGAAGGAGCTTTACCTGTCGCATTGCCAGGAGCGCAGTTTCCGCGGCGTGACCCGCTATGCCCTGCCCAGCCGATTTCTTGCCGAGCTTGCCAGGGCGCGCGCCTCGATCGAAACGGTCGACCGCCAGGCGCCGCGTCAGCGCATCAGCCACGACTACGAAAACGAACCCGACCCCCACGAATGGTTCGGAGAGGGCAATGAACCGGGTACAAAACCGCCTCGTCCTGTTTCCCATTCGGCCCCTGCGTTTCCGGGCAGTCCTTCCTTTGTCAAAAAGCGGGTCCCCGAGCCGATCAAGATCCCGACCGGACCATCGCTCTTGGCGGCCGATCCCACCCACACGCCAAGGGTGTCGCCGCCTGCCTTCAAGGAAGGAAACACCGTTCGCCACCAGACCTACGGAATCGGCCTGGTCATGGAGCTAAGCGGCATGGGAGCGCTGAGAAAAATCAAAATCCGCTTTCAAACGGCCGGGATCCGCTCGTTCATTCTCGACAAGGCCCAACTGGAACTGGTGGTCAAGGGCCGAAGTTAGACTGTTGCGCGAACGAAAACCAAGCAACCCTCCATACCAGGTTGACGAAGCAACTCCCACCGCCAACGATAACTCTTGGTGGTTTTCATTCTCTCATCATTTCCGAGCCGCCTCTCATGCGTCATCCCTCTTTCCTGGCCCCTATGGGCCTTTTCGCACTCTTTTTATCGATCATTCCCCTGATCCTGGGCGGGTGCGGAGGACAGCCTCCGCCCCAAAAGAAAGGGGAAGGTACCGCCAAGGCCAGTGAAACAAAGAAAACGGCCGAGGTACCGACGGTATTCTCTCTCGAAGAGATCGCCAAGGAATGCGGCGTGACCTTCTCCTACCGCAATTCCAACGAAAAACCCGGCAACTACGCCATCCTCGACTCGCTGGGCGGCGGCTTGACCCTGATCGATTACGACAAGGACGGCCAGCTCGACCTGTTCATCAACGGTGGAGGCAACATCACGCAGGTCGGCGATGCGGCTCACCCCAATCCCGCCATTCCCAAAAGCATCATCGGCTATCCCTGCAGGCTGTTTCGCAACCTCGGCAACTGGAAATTCGAGGACGTGACCGCCGCCACCGGAATCGACAAGCCGGTCTTTTACAATCACGGCTCGACCGTCTTCGACTACGACCGCGACGGCTTCCCCGACCTGGTTATCACCGGCTATGGCCGCCTCGCCTTGATGCATAACGAACCGGGGGACAAGCCGGGCCAGCGGCGCTTCGTCGATAAGGCCAATGCGGCCGGCTTCAACAAGGAACATTTCTGGTCGACCAGCGCCGGCGCCGCCGACTTCGATGGAGACGGCTATCCGGACCTTTACCTTTGCCAGTATGTCAACTGGTCGCTTGTCAACGATCCGGAATGTCCCGGCTACACCACGGCGTTCAAGCGCGACGTGTGCCCGCCGAAAAAGTTCGACGCCATGGCGCACGGTCTCTGGAAAAACAATGGCAACGGCACATTCACGAATGTCACTCGGGAGGCAGGCATTCGCATGGATCGCCCCGATAAGGAACATGGGAAGGGACTTGGGGTCGTCTGCGTCGATGTCAATAACGATGGAAAAGCCGACATTTATGTGGCCAACGACACCGTCGACAATTTTTTGTACATCAACAAATCGACCAAGGGCAAGCTCCTTTTCGAGGAGGTCGGACTGGAACTGGGCGTCGCTCGCGATGACCGGGGGATGCCCAACGGCAGCATGGGGGTCGACGCGGGCGACTACGACGGCACCGGCGGCGCCTCGATCTGGGTGACCAACTATGAAGGGGAATTGCACGCTCTCTATGGCAATGTGTTTGACAAGGGCCGGCGCTTTTTTCAATTTCGCACCCAAAGGTCGGGGATCGCGGCGATCGGCCAGCTTCATGTGGGTTTTGGCACCCTGTTTGTCGATCTGGACCTGGATGGCTGGGAAGACATCATGGTGAGCAATGGCCACGTGATTTATCACCCGCCCAAAGCCAAGGTTCAGCAGCGGGCGGTGCTTTTACACAACCTGGCCAATGGCAAGTTCGAAGAGGTGGGACAGACGTCAGGAACCTACTTCCGTGGCGAGCACCTTGGCCGGGGCCTGGTTTCAGGCGATCTGGACAACAACGGCTGGCCCGATCTGGCCGTTTGTCACGCGAACGAACCGGCGGCCATCCTGCGCAACGAAACCTCCAAGCTGCAGCCGAAGCGGCAGTGGATTGGCTTTGAGTTGCGGGGCAAGGATCATGCCGACATCGTCGGTTCCCGCATCGTGGTGGAGCATGGCGGCAAGACGATGACCCGCTTCGCCAAGGGGGGAGGCAGTTACATGTCCTCAAGCGATCGCCGGCTGCTATTCGGTTTGGGCGACGAGGCCGGGCCGCAAAAGATCACGGTCTACTGGCCCGATGGCTCGGTGAAAAAGGTCGAAGGCCTTGCACCAGGCAAATATCACACGATCGAACCGTAACCAGCAGTTCCTGTCACGGTCGGTCGAAATGCAAAGGCGCCCACTTCCAGGGTGCCCTCCTCGTTTGATTGGACCTCGTCTCTGAGGTGGGCCGGCCGAAAACGGCTCTGCAAGGGTGCGCGGGAGAATTTTTTCACGCGGAGACGCGGAGGCGCGGAGAAAGAGATAGCGAGAGAATTTGAGAGAAGCCGCCTAACCGAATCCCGTATCCTGCCTTTCGGTTGTTTCCCATTCCTTGTTTGGCTCGCCCGATTTGGTCTCTGTTTTTTCTCCGCGCCCTCGCGTGGGGAGTGGCCATCGAAACGGACTATGACCGCTTCCATCGTACCCATGGGGGAACCTGAAATCACGACGGCAACCTTGAGCTGACGCTGCTCCAATGAGCCCCCTCTCCGGCTTGTGTTTTCACAGCGTTGGTCCCTGCTTTTTTCTCCGCGCCTCCGCGTCTCCGCGTGAAAAAATGTCTTTTGAAATGCCCCTATCCATCAACAGCGAACTTGGACGGCTCAGCGCGGCAATGCCCCGTCGTTTGCCTCTTCATTAGGGGGCCCCTGATCGACAACACCGCTACCAGTCTCGCCGTCATCCGCCAATTTGGGCGCCGGCAAGGACATTTGCTGCAAGCAGAAAACCGCGACCGCCAGCGAACCGAATGGTAGCAAAATGGCCAATTTGCCTCGCATTTGCAAGTCAATGGCGCCCAACCAGGACGAAGTCGTGATCACAAAAATCACCGTGGCCAAAATCATGATGATGAAAGGGATCAGGACGCTGGCGCTATGGCGCATCGATAGCTGGCATTGAGTGCAGGTGAAACCGGGGTTCTTGGTGACTCGATTGGGTGGCAGTTTGTAAAGATCGGCTGACTCGCACCGCGGGCAAACCCATTGCTTGGCCATCATCCACTCTCCATGGAAAGGGCGGTAACGACCCCTCGTTTCGGGGCAACAATAAACGAGAGGTAGAGAGAAGATTGGTTTAGGGTGCCTGAGCGAACAGTCCATCCATTCCGATTTCCATGCGACAGCTAAGACAATGATTCGCGAGAGTTCTTTCGACACAATTCCGGTTGAATTGCAAGACCTTCCAGTGGATGGCGAGGATCTTGTCCCTCCCGGCCAGACTCCTGCGGGGCGACACCTTTGGGGCAAATTCCTTGGGGGCAGGGTCAGGCGGGCAAGTTCAAATCTTTCTATTTCCCCAGGCGAAACGCCTTGTGGGCCTTATAGAGTTCATAGCGTTTCTTTTGCTGAGGTTGCGCCGATTCTTCCAAAATGACCAGCGCTTTCTTCTGCCAGCCCAGGGCCCCTTCGAATTGGCCCAGTGCGGCGTAGGCCGCGGCAACGGTTTCCAGCCATTCGGGGTCGGACCACCCCGTGGCATCGCAGCCTTGGCGGGCGATTTCGAGGGCTTCCTTGGGATCGCGCAGGTCGGTGTCGGGAACCACGGCGAGGAGCCAGGCCCGATGCCTCAGAATTTCTTCTCCCGGCTTGGCCTTGGCCGCGTAACCGTCGGTGTCTTCAAGCGCCATGGTGAAATCGCCGATTTCGGATCGTTGGCGGATCCGCAATAGCCGGTGTTCCAGCGACTCGGGCTGCAAAGCCAGCAATTTGTCGGCATCTTCGGAAGCATCCTCGGCACGGCCCATGGCCATCAGGAGGCGAACCTTGCCGGCGCGAGCGGCCGCGAAAGTGGGGTTGGTGTCGGCGGCCTTGGTCAAGTCGGCAAGCGAGCCGGCCTGGTCCTTGAGCCGCACCTTGATTTCAGAGCGCAGGCACAGCGACTCGGGATGAGTGGGGTGCTTCGCGAGGATCTTTTCCAGTTCTTCAAGCGCGGCATCGAAGCGTTTTTTCACCTTCAAATATTCGGCCTGAACCAGGTGAATTTCCGCGGAATCTGGGTCGATCTGCTTCGCGGCGGCAATCTCCACGGCCGCGGGCTCCAATTCGTGCAAGCGAATCAGCGCCTGAGCCTTGCGCAAGTGAAAGAGCGCGTTATTGGGTATCGCCTTGGCCAGCTTGGTCCAATCTTCCAGGGCTTTACGCGGTTCATCGGCATCGAGCAGACACTGAGCACGCAATTGCCAGGCATGACCCAAGCGGGGATTTTGAGTCACGGCCGTGGTGCAGGCGGCGATGGCTTTGGGTAGATCTCCCAATTTTTGGTGGTAGAGCGCTTTTTTATAAAGCGAGGCGCTGTCTTGAGGGTGCTGGTAGATGTGCCGGTCCAGCTGCTCCAGTTCCAGACGGACCGAGTCGGCCGAGTTAGGCGCTGGACGGCCGGCGCCGCTGGAAACATCGTAGCCCTCCATGGCCATTTCCGAGCCCAGTTTCGCGATGCGCTCCAGCTGAGAGAGGATTTCTGTCATGTTCTTCATGCGGTGGCCTTGTTGGAAGGCGATCATGCGCATGACGAGCTGCGAAAGAGGTTGGGGAACCCCCATGCGCAACTCGGGTGGAGTGCGGGGCACTTTCTGGGTTTGGTTTTGCAGGATCTCTTCGGGGGTCTCTCCGGGGTAGGGATACTCGCCGGTGAGCATCCAGTACATCAGCGTTCCCAGAGAAAAGACATCGGAAAAGTTGGTGACTCCTCGGCCCTGAAGGGTCTCTGGAGCCATGAAGCGGTAATGCACCGGATCGTGAAACACCGCTTTCAAGCGGTCGGCGCCGCCCTGAACGACATGGGGAGTGACACCGATTTCCAGGAGGAGGAACGGCTCTTCCGTGCCGTCTTGAATGACGACCATTTCCGACCCGACAACTCCGTGACAAAGGCCGTTTTGGTGGGCGATTTCGAGGATTTTGGCCAAAGCGGTCGAGGCCAGGACCGTTTCGAGAATCGGCGGCCGGCCCGATTTGGCCATTTTCTCGCGTAAAGTGTGGCCTCTGCGGATATGTTCAATGACCCAGGGGGTGCCGCGGCACAGGCCCGAGGCATGTTCCAGAGGCCATCCAGGGTGGTGGATGCGCCTCTTGGCGAACCATTGGTTGAACTCGCTGATTTCGTCTGGGGCGAGTGCCCAGCCCTTGTAGTATTTGAGCAAACCTTCGCCAACCGTGGGGTGAACCACCTTCCACGAATGCGTCACGCCATCGGCAAATGGTTTACTTGTGATCGTCCAACCGACAGGCAGGGAAATGGGGGGGGACCCCGACCCAGCCGGAGAAAGTGAGCTTGCCATGAGATGCAGAACCCCGTGGGTCTGTTGAGGAGTGGAGGCAAACCAACCAGCCCCATTATCATCAATTTTGTACCAGGAGGGAATACAAATCTAATGAATTTGGCCTCATGAATCGGCCGCGCGGTTCGCTATCCTGTTGGAATCCCGACCCACAAACCCTAATTTTTCCTTGTATTCCCAACCTCTCTTAAGGAGATCACTCGATGGTTTCCCCTATTCTTGTTGCAACAATGATTGGTCTGGCCATGAACCAACCTGTTTCCGAACCCTTTGGCAAAATCGGCGACAAGCCGGTCACACGGTATGTGCTCAAAAATAAAAACGGCGTCACGGTCAAAATCATGGACTATGGCGCCATTGTCACCGACTGGGTCATCCCCGACGCCAAGGGCAAACCGATCGACATCGCGCTTGGCTTCGACGACCTGGAAGGCTATCTGAAGGGTCATCCTTATTTTGGTTCCAATGCCGGCCGCGTCGCCAACCGGATTGCCAAGGCCCGCTTCACGCTCGATGGCAAGGAATACCAACTTGCCGCCAACAATGGCCCCAATGCCTTGCACGGCGGCCTGAAAGGTTTCGACAAGCAGTTTTGGAAGGCGACACCTGACAAAGACAAAAACTCAGTCACGTTTGAGTACAAGAGCCCCGACGGCGAAGAAGGCTACCCCGGCAACCTCGATGTGGCGATCACCTACACGCTTGAAGACGACAATGGTCTCAAAATCGACTACCGGGCGGTGACCGACAAGGCGACCCCGATCAACCTGGCCCACCAC
>Ga0208492_1002069_pt1 | contig 10637 bp, 5 predicted proteins | sample Subbioar_CSW14AB_FD_184820 | JGI IMG/M metagenome (GOLD analysis project Ga0208492, IMG submission 184820) | Serpentinite rock and fluid subsurface biosphere microbial communities from McLaughlin Reserve, California, USA - CR12Mar_CSW14AB (SPAdes) | ecosystem: Environmental > Terrestrial > Deep...
TTTTGCGGAGCGTGCGCGCGTGCGTGCCGGGAGCCGCCGTGAGACGATCGCTCACGCCGCCGTCGGGGCCGTGCAGCGACACCTGCGCGCTCCCGAGTCCCGCGGCGCGGAGCGCACCGGCGAAGCCCTCGCGATCGAGCAGCACCGCATTGGTCTGCAGCTCGATCTCCTCGAACCCGAGCTTCCGCGCGTAGGCGACGTGGTCGACGAGCTCCTTGCACAAGGTGGGCTCGCCGCCGGTGAGGATCACCCGGGTGGAGCCGCGTTCGCGTGCCTTCTCGAGCGCAGCGCGCACGTCCTCGGGGCGGAGGTCGACGTCCATGTCGGCGAGCTCGCAGAACGTGCACGTCTGGTTGCACCGATAGATCACGCCGATCCGGCTGGTCGGTCGTTCGCCGAGCGAGGCCTCGCCGCCCGCGACCGCGTAGTCGTAGTCGACGTGGAAGAACTTCTGCACCTCTTCGGCGCCGAGCACCCGCAGGCGCTTGCCAGGGTTCTTCCCCGGGCGGGCGTAGGCGCTGGCGTCCTCGATCGGGCGCACCTCGCCGCCGAGCCGCGCGAGCTCTGGAGCGGTGACCGTGCAGCGCCTGGCGAGCGCGCAGCGTTCGCACGCGGCGTGCGCGGCGTTCGGCGGGGCCGACGCGGAGTCGTCGCGAAACCGTGGTCCGAGCAGCATGCGCGCGCGCGGAGGGAGCTCGGCGAGGCACGGGGGAAAGGGATGATCGGTGGCGAGGGAGAGCTCGAGCTTCTCGCGTCGCGCGAGCGAGTCGCACCGGGCGAGGTCCTCCGCGCTCGCGGCATCGACGACGCGCGGTGCCAGCACGAATCGACGGAGCGCGGGCGCCGCCCGTCGGATCCACTTCAGGCGTTGCTCCGCGCTCGGCGCGGAGGCCTCGAGCGGGAGTCGCACCACCGCCTCGCGCCCCAAGGACGCCCAGGCGTGGAGGAGCGCGAGCGCGGGTGCTGGATTCCGTCGCACGACCGAGACGACGAGACGCGTGACACCTGCCCGGCCGAGCTGCGCGAGCACGGGCTCGCCGATCGCCATGCCTTCTTCGAGCACCAGCTCGACGTCAGCGGCCCCCTGCGCAGCCTGCGCGACGGCCACCAGAGAATCGAGCTCGAGCTGACCGCTGAGCACGATCGTGCGCGCGCCCTTGGACACGGCGGCCTGCACCCGTTCGCGCGCGCCGGAGCCGAGCTCGACGTGTTCGACGTACATCGACTACTCCGTCGGTCGACGGTGCTCCCGACGGTCGAGCTCGCGCGCGAGCGCCTCGCCGATGCGAGGCTCGAGGTTCTCGCAGACGAGCCGGACGATGGTGTCGATCACGCGCTTCTCGTCGAAGTCGTGATCACGGTCGCGTCCGCCGTCTCGATTCCGATCACGATCACGATCGCGATCGCGATCACGATCACGATCGCGAGGACGGTCACGGTCGTCGTCGCATCGCTGCGACCGATCGCGGCCTCGCTCGAGGCGCGAGAGTCGGTCGTCGAGGTCACGCAGTCGATGGAGGATCTCGTCCAAGCGTTCGTCCACGTGGCTCTCCCCGGTTGAAACCCCGAGTATAACGGATTGCCTCCGCCGCGCTCATCCGAGGACGAGGTGGTCGGGATCGTTCGACAGCTCCAATGCGCGGGCTGCAACGATGGCCGCGTCGATCTCGTTGCGCAGAGGCACCTCGGCGAGCGCGTCCGAGTCGTTCGCATCCGATGACATGACGACGAGCCGATACTGCCCGATGCCGAGCGGGAAGAACGTACGGACCATCTCGGACAGTCGTGCAGTGGTCGACTTGTAGAGGAGGACCTCCGCGTCGACGGAGAGGCCAGCGGACCGCGCGTGCGCGATTCCTCGGAGCAGCAGCGCGAATGCGCCCTCGACGCGCGAGAGTCGATCGTGGGTCTCGGCATCCGGACCTTTGAGCGAGAACCGGACGTCCGTGAGGCCTGCGTCGGCCAGGCGTCGGACGAGCTCCGGATAGGCGAGCATCGCGCCGTTGGTCTGCAGACGCACCCGACGGTAGCCCCGCTTGCGCGCTTCGCGCACGAGCGGGACGAGATCACGCCTGAGCGTCGGCTCGCCGCCGCCGATCTCCACGCAGTCGATGCCCTGCCGACGCCCCTCGACGAGCGCGGCGACGAGCTCGCGGGATTCGTGCGTCGGACCGCTCTCGGATACCGACGTGCACCCGAGGCAGCGATGGTTGCAGCGCAGATCGGGCTGGAGCGACAGCCAGCGCGCCTTCGGCGTCTCGAGACGTACGAGGTTCCGCGCCGTCGGCGGCGCGATCGGCTCACCTGGCACGACGAGCAACGCGCGATCGGCGGGGAGCTCCGCCCGCCCCCCCCCCTTGCTCTCGAGCACCACCCGATCGGGCGCGAGCTCGATCGCGACGATGTCTTCGATCCCGAGCTGCCACGACGGCGCGAACCGTTCGGTCAGAAACCGTGATCCCTCGAAGTGACCGGTCAGGGTCGCATTGCGTGCGTGATCGAGGAACAGCACCGGCCTCTGCAGCAGCTGCCGGACCCACACTTCGGCCGCGGCGCTCGCGAGCCCGATGCGCTCGAGAGACCTCTCGGCGATGGCGATGGAAGGCGCGCAGTCGGAGCGACAGGGGTGATGCGACAGGAGGCGCACGCGTCCGAGACGCCCGAGCCGCGGATCGACCGGCGAAGCGCCGGTGCGAAACAGCGTCCACCGCTCGTTCTCGACGTTGTCCCTCCGATCGGGTTGCGCGAGGAACGCCTCGACGCAACACGACGGGTAGCCCATGAGCGCACCCATGGCTCGGGTGTCGCGCGCCCGTTGCAGGCGCATGACCTCTGCGAGGTCTGCCTCGTTCATCGTCACGGCGACGATCGCGCGGGCGCCGCCCTGCACGTGTCGTCCGCCGGTCTCGTCGAGGTCGTGTCTCTCGACCACGTCGGCGACGAAGCCCATCGCGCGATACGCCCGAACGAGGCCCTCGGTCTCCTTCGCCGCGACGCCTTCCTTGAGCAACGCGCGCTTCTCTCCTGCGGCGAGCCGTTCGAGCTCGAGGTCGACGATCGCGGCCGCGCGCAACGTACTCTGCAGCTCGCGAGCGCCGACTCCGCACTCCAACACGGCGCGCACGAGGGGGAGGTGGGCCACCTCCGGAACGTCCGCGAGCCCGGGCCAACGCAGCACGAAGCGGGTCGAGAGCTCGAGGAGATCGGCGTCGGGGAGCGCGCGCGCCTGCTCTCGCAGACCGTCGCATGCGCGGAAGATCGCCTCGACGCGCCGGTCGGCGAAGCGCCACCCGAAGCTCGCGTCGTACCCCTGTTCGGACGCTCGATCCTTGCGACCGTCGTCGAAGCCGTCGACGAGCAGGCCCTCGGCCGCGGCCAGCGCATGGAGCGGAGTCCTCGGATACAGCCTGAGCCGCGTGCGTGCCGCGTCAGCGCGGAGCTCTCCGAATTCGACCTCGCGCATGGCCGCTGCGTTGCGCAGGAGAGCCTCGGGGGTGGTCCAGGGCGTGAACGCGACGAAGCCATGCGCGCGCAGGCGTCGATGCTCGAAGCTCTGGGGAAACCGAGCCGCGAGCGATCGGAGGAGCGCGATCGCCCGGACGTTGTCCTCGGCGGTCGTGCCCTTGTTGAACAACGCGAGCGTTTCCGGATCGAACGACTCGAACCCCACGAGATAGACGTGAAGAACGCTGCCCGACGTCGCCGCGAGCGTGCACGCTTCCACGAGCTCGGACTCGTGCTCGAGCAGCCAGTCGACGCGACTCTTGATCAGGAGCTCGATCGGTCCGACGTCGGCGAGCTCGCGGAACAGCCGCGGCAGGAACGGGTGCGGACGCTCGTCGACCAGGAGGACGGCGAAGCGGCCGGGGGCCGAACGCGCACGCACGACGCGGAGCTGCGAGAGCCAGCGCAGAACGGTCTCGTCTTCCGACGACGCGGCATATGCGCCGGTGTTGTCGAGACAGAAGGTGCAACCCTTGGTCTGCACCTCGTCGCCGAACGCGAGGCGCGCGAACGGTGCCTGCTTCGCAGCGTCGACGAGGTAGGGACAGCCGGTGGAGGGGCCGCGAATCGCAGGAAGCCCTCCGGCCGTCTCGGGTCCCTCGTCGGCATCACCGCCGAGCGAGCGCATCACGCGGAGCTCGCGCGCGGTGCGCCGAGCCTCTCGAGGCTTCTCGGGCCGTTCTCCGGCGAGGAGGGCGACGATGCCGCCCTCGTCGAGCACGTGATCGAACTTCTCGTCGAGAGCTGCGGCGATCCCGTTCGAGAGCCGAACGAGCTTGCTCGCGACGAACGTGCGCCGGAGCGCGTCGACGAGGGCCGAATCCCACGCGCGTGCGAGCACGACCACGTCGCAGCTCTCGCCCTCGAGCTCGAGCGGCTGACCCGTCCAGGTCGCGGCGAATCGCTTGATGCTGTGCCCCTCGCGCTCGAGACGCGCGGCCACCCTCGCGAGCCCTCCATCGCCGAGGAACATGTCGTCGCGAGCGCGGAGATCCAGAACGGCGACTCGTGACGACACGGCGAGATGGACTATATGCTGCGTGACGGTGCGGAGCGAGCGGGTCCTCACGAACCTCCGGTGCAACCAGAACTGTACGTTCTGCACGTCGCGCCGGCCGGCCGACGATCCGACCTTCATTCGGAAGAGCGCGGTCGAGGAGCGCATCCACGACGCGGTCGCCTCGGGCGCGCGCGAGGTGGTGCTGACGGGTGGTGAACCGACGCTGCGGCGGGACCTCGCCCAGCTGATCGCGCACGCGCGCGCTGCAGGTGCGGAGCGCGTCGTGCTCGAGACCAACGCGACGCTGGTCGACGGCGCCGAGCTCAGCCGGGCTGGGCTCGATCGTGTGCTCGTGAACCTCGCAGGCACCGGCGAGTGGCTCGACGAGGTCACGCGCGATCCAGGCGGATTCGCCGCTTCGGTGCGCGGCATCGAGGCGCTCCTCGTGGCCGGCATCGTGGTCGACGTGCAGGCCGCGATCGTCCGCTCCACGCTCGATCATCTCGCCGAGCTGCCAGAGTTCCTCCGGGCGCGTTTCGGCGACGGCGTCCGCACGCTCTACCTCGTCTTGCCGACCAGCTCGCCGGACGAGCGCGAGCTCGTCGACTGGGACACGGCGGGGCGGATCGTGCGCGAGGTCGAGGCGCGCGCGCGGGTCGTCGCGCTTCCGCTCAAGATCGCGCCCGGGAGCGGCCCTGCGCCCTGTGTCCACGGTCGCGATCCACGCATCGCCCATGTCTATTCGCTCACGGCCGGCGGCCGCGCGCGGGCCGACCACGTGCAGCTGCCGCCGTGCAGAGAGTGCCTGGTGCGCGATCGCTGCTCGGGCATCCCGTCCGACGTGGTCCGCCGCTTCGGCACGCCCACGATGACCCCGGTCGGAACCGACCGCGGACGTCGGCGATTGTCGCTCATCTCCACGGTCGACGAGCAGATCGCGCGCGAGCTCGTGACCCCGAACCGCTATCGCGACCCCATCTACGGCGACGTCTCCGAGGACGTCATCCGCGTGGTGTTCCAGTGCAATCAGGCGTGTCGATTCTGCTTCGTCTCGACGCACCTCCCGGCCGCGGGAAACGACGCGATCGAGGCCGCGATTCGCGCCGCCGGCGCGCGTGGGCATCGGGTCACGCTCTCGGGCGGCGAGCCGACGCTCCACCCCGACCTCGTGGGGTACGTGCGACTCGCCAAGTCGGTTTCGAAGCTCCCAGTGCTCCTGCAGACGAACGCCATCCGACTCGCCGACCAGGCCCTCGCCATGGAGCTCGCCGAGGCGGGGCTGGACGAAGCTTTCGTCTCGCTCCACGGCGCGACCGCGGCGGTCTCGGACGCGATCACCGGGGCGCCCGGAACCTTCGACAAGACCGTCCGTGGCCTCGACCAGCTCGCGAAGGCCGGCGTCGCCTTGCAGATCAATTTCGTGATCTGCCAGGCGAACGTGCACGAGCTCTCGCAGTGGGTCGAGCTGCTCGCACTTCGGTGGCCGCGCGCGTTCGCCAACGTGTCGTTCGTCGCACCCTCGACGGACATGGTCCCCCGAGAGCACGCGTTGATCCCTCGCTACGAGGAGGTCCTGCCCAGGCTCGCCGCGGCGGTGACGCTCGCGGAGTCGAAGGGCGTCGCCATCGGCGGGTTCGAGTCGATGTGCGGCATCCCGTTGTGCCTCGTGCCCAGCTCGATCGACCGATATTTCGACCTCGCCGAGGTGCCGCCCGGTTTCGACGCCGGCGAGTTCGTCAAACCGAGCGCGTGCCAGTCCTGCGCGCTCGCCTCGCGCTGCTACGGCATCCGGCGGGGCTACGTCGAGCTCCACGGCGAGGGCGAGCTGCGCCCCGTGGCGGGTTGATCACCCTGGGAGCCGAGACTCGTTCCGCGCGAGCGCGCGCACGACGGCTCCGAGCACACGCTCGTCGACACGCCCGGAATCGGGCTTGAGATATCGAACGGAGAAGCGATCGGTCGTCGCGTAGGCAGGATGCTCGTCGCGCGGTTCGAGCAGCACCTCGAGATCGCCCAGAGGGCCGAAGCAGTCGAGCACCCACCCGCCCGCGCGTCCGACACGCACCTCGCGCACGCCGAAGCGCTCGCTCGACGCGCGCACGAACAGGGCGCGCAACGCCTGACCGAGCGGCGCGCTGCTCGAATCCTCCGTCGCGTTCGGGGCCGTGGAGGCGACCTTCGCAGGGTACGGTCGCAGGTGCTCGACTCCGTGCGCGGCCGCGTAGTCGGCGTAGACGCCTCCGCAGGACTCGTCGTACGCGCACCCGGCGCACCCCGGTGCCTTCACCATCATCGACTGCTTCCACAGGTACTTGTTCAGCAGGTTCCCCGAGGAGTTCACCGACAGGGTGGTGCGTGCCTCTTCCGCGATGAGGTGCTCGGTCCCGGGCGCGAGGCATGGCGCGAAGCTGGTGAGGCGGACGTTCAAGCCGGCGCGATCCATGGCGAGCACCGCGTCGCGCAGACGAGCGGCGTAGGGCGCGAAGCTCGGGACGAGGTCGCCGTAGCGCGCACGCGAGGGTGCGATGGCGCCGCCCGGCTTCACGGTGTCGAGCCCGAGCTCCTCGGGACGCAGCTCGATCATCAGGCGCGCATACGCCTCGATCGACTCGAGGAGGTGAATCGTCAGCACCGAGTTGATCTTGACCCGCTGCCCATGCCCGAGCAGCCGTCGCACGCCTGAAACCGTCTGTTTGAACGCAGGCGAAGCGCCGACCGAAGCGTCGTGCGACGCAGCGTCGCCACCCTGGATGGACACCTGGAACCAGGTCACGCCCATGTCGGCGAGCCATCGGGCCCCGGCAACCGAAGCGGCCATGCGAGCGTTCGTGAAGATCGTGGTGGCCTCGTAGCCGAGGTCGTGCGCGTCCTGCAGCAGGTCGCCGAGGTCCCTTCGGACGGTGGGCTCACCGCCCTGGAACAGCGCCCGCCGCGCCCCCTGCCGCCGGCCCTCTTGGAGTTGCTCGCGGATTCGCTCCCGCGGCACATGGCCGCGTACCTCCGGGGCGTCCTCCGCGTTCAGCCAACCGGTCGTGCAGAACCCGCAGCGGTTGTTGCACGCCTCGGTGACGTGGATCTCGATCTTCGGCAGCTCGACGTCGGACGCCAAGAGCGGAACCCGGTCGCGGCGCACGCCCGGATGGTGCCACCTGGCACAGACGTGTCAACGCGTGCGCGGTCGGATGTGTAGACTCTGGTCGCGTGAGTGGAACCGATCGCACGCGACGGATCGTGATGGCTGCCGGGTTGCTGTTGGTGCTCGGCGCGATCTTCTCGTCGCTGCGCCAGGCACCCGGCCCGAACGGCGGCCCGCCCGGCTCGCCCTCCGCGGACGCGGGAATCGTCCCCGAGCTGCGCGCGCTCGGCCCCCTCTCGGTCGGCACGATCGTCGACGGATTCCGCGTCGACCGGATCGAGTCGCACGGCAACGAGGTGCGCCTTCAACTCTCGCGCGACGGCACGAGCGTGTTGGTGGGCCTGGCGGCGCCCCGACCTGGCCTTCCTCCCCCGTTGCTGCCATTCCCCGACGTGTATGTCTGGTACGCCACCGAAGGAGATGCCACCACGCCCCCGACGTCGCTGATCAACGAGCTGGTTCGCGTGCTGCGCGCCGCCGCCGGCCAAACCACGCTTCATCGCAAGATCCTCGAATGGAAGGGCGATGGCGCGGATGCCGCGGCGCGATGACGAACCCCCAGATCACGTCCCACATGGAGAGACCCTCCCGCCGGTGCGTGGCGTGCGTGTGGGCTATTGGCGTCCGATAGGTGACTGCGTCGTCGCAACGCGACGCCATGGCGACGTACACGTTCCGCATGGCGCTTGCCTGAGCGATGGAACTCGTGTCACGTTTGCAATTCGATTCTTGCACGTCCTCCCGCCTGCTGAAGGGTGTCAGAATGGCGTATCCGGTGACTCTGCGCCGCCTCGTCGCGGGGGCTTCGACGGTTGTTGCGATCGGCGCGCTGGCGGTTGCTTGCGCGGCTGGTTCTGACACGACCGAGGATCTTCCGCCGCTCCTCCCCGATGCCAGCGTCGACACGGGCGGTGGCGACACGTCGGTCACCGACGACACGAGCGTCGGCGACACCGCGGGCGGCGACACGGGTGGCGGCGACGGCGCGACCGACACCGGACCCGTGAGCTGCAAGACCAACGCGGACTGTGCCAGCGATCCCGCGGGCAAGTTCTGTCTCACGTCCGGCGACGGCGGCAAGAGCTACTGCGTCCCGTGTCTCCCCGCACCCTTCGACGAGTGCGGAGTGGGCACCTACTGCAGCGACACCACGTTCACGTGCGAAGTCGGCTGCAAGACGACGGCTGACTGCAAGCCCGCGGGCAGCGGGGACGCGGGCGTCGACGGCGGAGATGCCGGAGATGCCGGAGATGCCGGCGGCAGCGTGCTCACCTGCGACACCGTCAAGCACCGCTGCGTCGGCTGCGTGGCCGACCCGGACTGCCCGGCCGGCTTCATCTGCGATCGCCCGGCGGGCGCGTGCGTGCCCGGCTGCAACCCGACCAAGGCTTGCCCGACCGGCAAGGAATGTTGCAGCGGCTCCTGCTTCGATACGCAGAAGGACGTGAAGAACTGCGGCTCCTGCGGCAACGCCTGCCCCACGCCGCCCCAGGCGACGGCGGCCTGCACGGCCGGCGTCTGCGGCATCGGCACCTGCACCACCGGCTACGGCGACTGCAACGCCTCGGCTGCGGACGGTTGCGAGACCAACGTTCTGACGAACAAGGACAACTGCGGCATGTGCGGCACCAAGTGCGCGCTGGCAAACGCCACCGCCGGGTGCACCGCGGGCTCCTGCAGCATCACGAGCTGCAACGGCGGTTTCGACGACTGCGACAAGATCGCGGGCACCGGCTGCGAGACCAACCTCAAGACGATGACCGACTGCGGTTCGTGCGGAAAGCTCTGCACCATCCCGAACGGCACCGGCTCGTGCACCACCGGCACCTGTCTGCTCACCGGGTGCAACACCGGCTACGGCGACTGCGATGGCCTCCCCGCCAACGGCTGTGAGACCAACACCGCCGGCGGCACTCCAGGCCCGAGCGGCTCGATCCTCAACTGCGGCACCTGCGGCACCAGCTGCGCGGTCGCCAACGGCACCCCGCTCTGTGCGGCCGGCGCCTGCAAGGTCGGCGGCTGCACCGCTCCCTATGCAGACTGCAACAGCACCTACTCCGATGGCTGCGAGAGCAACACGACCATCGACAAGAGCAACTGCGGCGGCTGCGGCAATGTCTGCAACAGCACCGGTGGCACCGCCTCGTGCGCGGCCAGCACCTGCAGCATCGCGTGCACCCCTGGTCGCGGTAACTGTGACGGCAACGCCGCCAACGGTTGTGAGATCAACCTCACCAACGACAAGAACAACTGCAACGCGTGTGGCACCGTCTGTGCGACCTCCTCCACGGTCCTCGCCACCACCTGCAACCCGGGTTCCAGCAGCAGCGGTGTCTGTACCGTCGCGACTTGTTCCTCCGGGACCTACGACCGGAACAAGATCTTCTCCGACGGTTGCGAGTGCGCCGAGGACTCTTACGGCAACAACTGCGGCGCCGCATACGACCTCGGGACCATCGCCCTCGACCTCACCCCCAAGAAGGTGCACACCGGCAACCTCGTCGGCTCGTACGATGGGACGCCCTCCAGCGGGGTGCCCGACGAAGACTGGTACAAGATCACCTTCGCCGTCGGACCGTCCTGCGCCTACACCCCGAGCGTCTCGCTCTCGGGCGGACCGGACGTGAAGATGCAGATCTACACCACCTGTGGAGGCTCTTCGGCGAGCGGAGCCTTCAGCTGCAACGGCGGCACCGAGCCGGTCAACTCCAACGCGGCCCTCGATTCGTGGGAGTTCCGCCAGCAGGCCGGTTGCGGCGACCACGCGGCGATCGATCCGGTCCCCGACAACGGCAGCTTCCTCACCACCGTCAGCGTCATCTACGTGAGGGTGTACCGAGCCACCTCGACGTCCACCTGCTACCCGTACACGCTCACCATCGGTAACTGAGATCTGTCATCCCCCGGACTGAAGTCCGGGGCACCGACTGCAAGACGAAGCCCTGCGGGCTGGCGGAGTTACGTGTCGAGGACGACCTCGTTGTCGACAAGCGTTGC
>Ga0208492_1002071_pt1 | contig 10632 bp, 7 predicted proteins | sample Subbioar_CSW14AB_FD_184820 | JGI IMG/M metagenome (GOLD analysis project Ga0208492, IMG submission 184820) | Serpentinite rock and fluid subsurface biosphere microbial communities from McLaughlin Reserve, California, USA - CR12Mar_CSW14AB (SPAdes) | ecosystem: Environmental > Terrestrial > Deep...
ATATTGATGATTCTCCCCCATTTCTTATTCTTCATACCTGCCCATACTGCTTTTGAGGTACAAAAGGCAGCACTCAGATTAACGCTGATAATGTCGTTCCATTTATCAAGGGGAAAATCTTCAATCGGTGAAACGAACTGAATCCCTGCATTATTTACCAGAACATCAATTGAACCAAGCTTTGAGCTTGCATCTGCAATCATCAGTTCAATTTCAGAGGGTACAAGCAGATTTGCGGAAGAATAAAAGGTTTTGATCTGAAACTCCTCAGCAAACTGACGGGCTATCTCTTCACCATTGGGCTCAAGACCATGAAACACCACACTAAAGCCTGCCCGTGCAAAAGTTCGGGCAATTTCAAGTCCGATGCCGCTGGTACTTCCGGTAATCAGAATAACTTTAGCTTTCATGATATTTAAGTCTTCTGAATCAGACTTCAGGATTTGCTTTTAATACAGTCATCCACAAGATAAAGGACAGATTCATAATTCTTTCCAACTGCCTCAGACATTGCCATCTCGCAGGTTTTACCCGAAGAATAATATCCTTCATAATCACCCTGTTTCACGTCCGCTGCTTCAGGTGCAGTTGCCGAAGCGGTAAGTTCAGGGAAAATAAATCCACGATCACCCGCCATACCGCAGCAACCCGCATGGATTGGCACCTCAGCTACATTACTGAAATGAGAAGCAACTGCAACAAACTTCCTTTCTAGTCCCATTTTCTGTAAAGAACAAACCGGATGAAGAACTATATTTCCTTTCTTTTCGAGCGGACCGCAAGCCGGAACAATGTAGTCATGCAGAAAATCAATACTGTCAAGAATACTTAACCTGTCGTAGCGTGCTTTATTTAATTCATTTAAAACAGGTCTGCATTGCTGCAGGGTATGAGAACAGGAAGTTACATCGAGTACAACAGGCAGAATACCCTCTTTTGTGATGGACCACAGTTTTTCAATTGTTTCATTGCTTTTATCTGCATGAGCCTGATTATATCCTTTCGATGAAAACACCTGTCCGCAGCACATTGAGCCAATGCCTTCGGGTATGATCACCTGAATGCCAGATTTTTCTGCAACACTCAGAAAGGTATCCGGAATACTTTTCTTTCCTTCCTGACCTCCCATCGTCCTTGAAATGCAGGTCGGGAAATAAACAACAGCCGGAGCCTCAAAACCTATGTTCGAAGGATGCTTTACATGTTTTCCTGAGATGGAACCACTTGTACGAAGCTGGTTACTCCACAAAGGGAACTCAGGAATGATCTTTTTGATTCCTCCGGTAATTCTGATCATTGTATTCTTACCGAACAGACTGTTCATTGTCATCCCCACTTCCAGAGCAAAGTTGACCAAAGCTGTGACGATTCCGAAGTTCTTTGATACGGCAAGTGCTACCTTATTTGAAAAGGCCGAGTGATTTTCACGGCGCAGGCGCTTAACCAAATCACCGGTATTGATATCTACCGGACAGCTTGTAGCACATAAACCATCCAATGCACAGGTATCAAGTCCATCGTACTGAAATTGTTTCAGCAATTCCTGATGATCTGTACCATTACCTTTAGCATCCAGAAGCGCAAGCTCACGTCTGACAACAATTCGCTGACGTGGAGTAAGTGTTATATTTCTGCTCGGGCATTTATGTTCGCAATATCCGCATTCAATACATCTGTCTACCTCCTGTTCAACACTTGGAAGAGATTTGAGATCGTGAATATGAGCATTTTTATGAGCATTGATAATCACACCGGGATTAAGCAGATTTTCAGGATCAATCACCTGTTTCAGTGATTTCATAATCTCATAAGCCTCTGATCCCCACTCCGTTTCAACAAAGGGCGACATATTTCGGCCGGTACCATGCTCCGCTTTCAGGGTACCATCGTATTTATCTACAACCAGTTCAACCACTTCCCTTAGGAATCGGTCGTAGCGATCAACCTCCTCTGTAGTATTAAATGACTGAGTAACTACGAAATGAATATTCCCATCCTTAGCGTGTCCGAAAATGATGGCATTTTCATATTTATACTTTGCAAAAAGTACATGAAGATCGAGTATGGCATCTCCAAGCTGGGTAACCGGAAATGCGATATCTTCCAGAATAACCGTTGTACCACTGGCCCGAACTGCACCTACTGCAGGGAACATTCCTTTCCTCAGTTTCCAGTAAAATGCCTGTTGAGCAGGATCTGTTGTAAATTTGATTGGTTCGAGTAATAAAAAGTCTCCGGTTAACGGAAGTAAATTATCAATCTTTGCCTGAAGTTCGGCCTCAGAGTTTGCCTGATATTCAATTAACAGTGCAGCAGCTGTTTCCGGTAATGTCTTAAAAATTGCCGGAACACCTTTAATATCCTCTATAGACCTTAATGAGGCCCTGTCCATCAACTCAACCGCCTCGGCTCCTGTTAAGGTTAATGGTTCAATAGCCTGACAGGCAGAATAAATATTTTCGAAATAAAGAAATGCAGTAGACTTAAACGGGTAATCCGGAACGGTTTCCATGACCGCTTCAGCAATAAAGCCAAGCGTACCTTCAGCACCGATCAGCAGATGTGAAAGGATATCCAATGGATGCTCATAATCTATAAAGGCATTCAAAGAATATCCTACCGTATTTTTTGTCAGATATTTTTTTCTGATCCGGTCAGACAACTCAGAATTTGCAGCAATCTGCTGTTTTAAACTGAGGATGGTAGAGAAAATCTCCGGACATTCCTGCTCAAAACGTGAATAATCAGAAGTCTTCTCCGTAGAAAAAGTTTTACCGCAGGGAAGTATAAAGCGGATATGTCTGGTTGTATGATATGAATTCAGGTTAACACCACAGCACATTCCGCTGGAATTATTGGAAAGTATTCCTCCGATCATTGCAGAATCAATGCTCGACGGATCCGGACCAATTTTTCTCCTGTGTTTTTTCAGGTAATTGTTGACCATAGATCCGGTAATACCGGGTTGTACCCTCACCCTTGAACCTTCCTCTTCAACCAGCAAGCGGTTCCAGTACTGTTTTAAATCAACAAGGATACCATCTGTAATTGACTGACCCGATAAACTTGTTCCACCCGTACGGAAAGTCACCGGAATCCTGTTCCGGTGCGAAAATTCCAGCAGAGCGATAATCTCATTTTCACTTACCGGCTGCACAACTGCTTTAGGCCTCAGATAATAAAATCCGGCATCTGACGCATAAGCTACCAGATCAATTAATCTCGTCTTAATTCTTTCTTTTGGCAAAATAGCTTCCAAAAGCCTCCCTGTATCCATATTGATATTTTAAGCCTTAAAGTTGTGAGAATTTCTAAAGGTTTACAAGAAATACCTGAAGAGTATTAAATTATTATAATTTTAACTGCACTTTAATATATTCCAAATCCTTTAGATACAAAAATTCATACATTTCATAAGTATTAACTGCTTATAAACTTAAACTATGAAAATTATTTTTTTATTTTTATTTACTTTGAGCTGTCCTATAGTTGGGAACGCCCAAACCGTTCCGCTAAGTAAAATTGCAGATATTGTTTTACCTGCAGCATTTAAAAGAATCCCTACAGACCATTTTCCTGCCGTTCCTTCCGATGATCATTATTTAACGTATTCGAAAAAGTCTGCCAGAGGTGAATATTTTCAGTTCGAAGGCAGCACTGTTCAAATTTATGGCTTTGAAACGGGACTTAATCCAAAATCTTTTGAAGATAATGTAAAAAGCAGCCGTGAGATTCTTGCAGAGCAGAAGGACACGAAGACATACCGGATTGCTGACATCCGAACGATCAATAATAATACAGTATTCAGATTGGCTAATGAAGGCCATCCCAAATGGGGTAGTTTGATGGTTACTGTACAAAATTCGTCAAATAGTAAACGCGTGCATTTGAATTTTAAATACCCAAAATCTGAACGGTTGAAGATAAATGCCCTTGCTGACAGAATAGTGAGAACGATCAGATTTAAGTAAGCTATAATCTATAGTCCAAACCTTTTGGCAAGTTTGACCTGGCATTCCAGCACCCAAGCTAATATACCCTGCTCCGATATTTTCAAATATCAGAGCAGGGTATTAAATTTTACATAGCTGCCAGAACCTTAGCAGAAATCTTTATGGCATGGTCGATATCTTCTTCTGTATGCGCTGTGCTAATGTACCAGAGTCCGCGGCCAATAATTCTGACACGCTCATCATGCATTGCGGCGATAAACTTTCCAAGTTTGGCTTTATCGTAAGTTAATGTATCTCTGTAATCTTTAACCTTTTCAAGATTGGTAAATCCGATATTGAACATCGGGCCCGGGCCCTGAACCAAAAGATTATGATTATAATCTGCCGCAGCTTTGCGGATTCCATCCATTAGTTTATTTCCTAAGCGGAACATGCGCTCATAAGGATTTTCTTTTTCAAGAACTTCAATGGTAGCCAGAGCAGCTGCAATGGTAGGATTGCTTGAGTTCATGGTACCGGCGTGAATTACTTTAGCTTCTTCGATCAGTCCCATCCACTCGCGTTTACCAACGATCGCACTGATCGGATAACCGCTACCCATTGCCTTGGCAAAAATTGACATATCCGGAGTGATTCCAAAGTATTTCTGAGAACCACCGATACTCATTCTGAAACCGGTAATTACTTCATCAAAAATCAATGCAATTCCGTATTGATCGCATAAGCTTCGTAAACCGGCATGAAATCCTTCTGCAGGCATAATACAGCCATTATTACACATAATTGGCTCGGTAATAATAGCAGCAATCTCGCCATGACGCTCAGCAAGAGTTTTCTTCACCAGTTCAAGATCATTCCATGGAAGTATAATAAACTCATCTTTTGAATGCTCCGGCAATCCTGCTGACCATGGATAAACATTTGGATGCTCCCTGCTACCCAGTGCTTCAACAGAAGGTGTTGAAATACCCCAGGCTACGTTATCCAGCCAGCCGTGATAATGACCTTCGAAACGCAGAAACTTTTGCTTTCCTGTTTTTGCCCTTGCAACCCTGAATGCAGTTTGAACAGCCTCTGATCCATCCAGACAAAATCTCATCAATTCTGCAGATGGAATCAAACGGTTCAAAGTTTCTGCCAGTTCGATCTCCCGGATATGCTGTCCTGCAAATAATTGTCCCTCTTCAGAATAATCAGCAACTGATTTTAATACATGCGGATGTGAATGCCCAAGAATTAACGGACCCTGACTTAAGGTAAAATCAAGATAATCGTTACCGTCAACATCAAAAAGATGACTTCCTTTTCCATGGGTATAAAATATCGCATGGGGATGATTGTATTTTCTAAATTCAGAGGAAACTCCCCCGGCGAGGACTTTTTTTGCTCTGCTGAGCATTTCAGCAGATTTGGAATAATCTAAACTTTTCATTGGCTACAAGGATTAATAATTTGTTCTGTATTTTATTATAGATATAACTAGATATTTATTGAATATTCCGATCCAGCTTAAGCTGACGGATCAGTTCCAGCTCTCTGGATTCAATCATCTTATCCGAGAACTCTTTATTCCACTGATAAAAACCCTCGGAACTTTTAAGTCCAAGTTTATGCTGTTCAACCAGACTTTTCATGGAAGGGAATGCCTTATCTGCCTTACTCAGATCTTCAAAAAGGTAATCGGAAATTGCAGCAAAAACATCCAGTCCACCCATATCTGCAGAAGTGATTGGTCCGGTAACCGGTAATCTTCTCCCGATACTGTACACAACCGCAGCATCGATATCCTCTTTTGAGGCTACACCATCTTCTAACAATGCAAGGGCTTCTCTGAGCAATGCAAACTGCAGACGGTTACCAATCAGCCCAGGTACTTCCTTCCTTACCTCTACGGGCTTCTTGCCCATCAGGTTCAATAAATCGATGGTTCTTTTAAATACGGATGGAGCTGTCTGAGGGGTTCTGAGTACTTCTACAAGAGGAATCAAATGGGCTGGATTCCAGAAATGAGTTAAAACAAATCGTTCAGAATGCTTTGTTCCGGCAATCATTTTGCTGAGACTCAATCCTGAGGTATTACTGGCAAGAATAACATCAGGAGAACAAATTTCGTCTAAATACTTAAACAACTGCTGCTTTAACCCAAGGTCTTCAGGAATACATTCAATAACGAATGTAGCATCTGCAACAGCATCTTCTTTAGATGTTGTCAGGGAAATACGGGATAATACCTGATCATATTGAGAAGAAGGCAAAAGACCGTTCTCAATTAATATCGACATTTTTTGTCTGATGCCTGATAATCCGTTTGACAGATCATCGTCATTCAGACCATACATCTTAACACTTAATCCGGTCCAGGCTGCGTTCAGGGCAATAGAATGCCCCATTGTGCCAGACCCGATAATTGCCAGCTTTTCCATACTGCTTCAGGTTGTCCTACCTGATTATTTAAAGATTAAGGTTCCGAAAAACTGAGGTAAATGGAAATTCGGCTTAGGGTTATCTACAAAATTCCAGGTAATGTAGTTCGGATTAGAAGTACGACTCCCTGTTTTGTAGAAATTAGCTTTCCAGATCACTCCCGGCGCAGGCTGTGTAACATTTGAATAAGTTTTCAGCATGGATAATGGCAATCTATATTCTAATGTCCAGGTTACAGGCTCTGTAATTTCCGGATCAACTACTGAAGGTAATGAATGAGCAATCTCAATCTGCTTGATTTCATCATTCTTAAGTTTTGCAAATTCTGTCCATGGTTTGGACACATAATAAATCAAAGGAGTTCCCCCTGCATTAATTTCCAGGTTAAAATACTTTAAAGGCAATTCAGTATCCGGAGCGAAAAAGAATTCCACACACGAATCTCCTGATACATTTCCGTTATATTCCTGAACCACACTTTTTACAAAGCGGTCTTTAACTCTGAAAATAACGTAAACATTATCCTGATCATACATCATCTTTGCTTCCACCTCTGGTTTAAACGGAGGAATTGTTCCCATATACTTTTCGATCCTGATGGTTTCCACCTTTTTCCATTGAGGCTTATTCCAGTTAGCATCGATCTTCATAGGCTTCTTCAACCTTGAAACTCTGTAGGTAGCATCTGCAGGTTTAATCTGATTAACTTGTTTTGATACTGCAGGTGCTTTAGGCTCTCCGCCTGTAAAAAATACAGGCAGAGAGATTAAAAGCAAATAACTGATAAAATTCATGTTATATAATTATTTTTTAGTCTGCTGACGTACTCTTGCTACTTCAGCAGGTAGTATGCCGGTCAGATTGTTTTTAAAGTTTGCTCTTACATAAGTAAGGATAAGTGCAATCTGCTCATCAGAAAGGTAACTGTTAGCAGGCATTACCTCATTGTAACCCACACCGTTAACTGTTATCGGGCCATTAAGTCCGTTCAATACCACATTAATCAAACGATTTTTGTTTCCTTTAACCCACTCAGAGTTTTCCAGTGGAGGGAAACGGGTACCATCACCTTTACCATTGGTCTGGTGACAGGTAGCGCAATAGGTATTGTATAATTTAGCTCCGGCAGCAATCTTACCGGTATTCACATTATCCTTAATAATATCAGGAGTCTTGATGTGAGGCTGAGTTTCTTTACGTTTCTGCATTGCTGCTAACTGAGCAGTTCCAAAGGTCTTTTTATCACCTTTATACATCACTCTCCAGATCTTTCCTTTTTCACTTTCAGATAAGTAAAGTGAGCCATCAGGTCCCATAGCAATACCCATCGGACGATAAGCAGCATCGCTGGTATTTACCAGAGTATCACGGCCAGGGAATCCATCAGCAAACACTTCCCAATCGCCTGAAGGTTTTCCATCTTTAAATGGCACGAAACCAATAAAATAACCTCCCTGCGGATAAGGTGAACGGATAGTTGAACCATGGAAAGCTACGAAAGCTCCATTTTTATATCTTTCAGGAAATTGATTTCCGGTATAGAAAAATAAATCGTTTGGTGCAAAGTGGCCAGGGAATCCAACTAATGGCAAAGAAATTTTTGAAGAAGGGTCAAGTTCTTTCTTACCATCGCCACCATACTCAGGGTTTAATAACTTTTTACCCTGCATGTAATCATAGTAGTAATACGGCCATCCACCATCAGTTCCTTCAGTAACTTTGAAGAATTCTTCAGCAGGAAGAAGAGCACTCTGCCATGGATTATACATATCAGGGAACTGTCTTACCAGATCATCACGTCCGTGCTGAACAACGTAAAGAGCTTTCTCCTTTTTATTCCAGTCCATAGCTACAACGCTTCTGATACCGGTTGCATATCTTACACCGTCCTTGATGGTCTGATTTAATTTACTCTCACTGAATTTCCAGATACCAGCATGCTCATCCAGTTCAGGACAAGGGTTTTTACCCAATGATCCTGGTTGTCTGTCATAAATACCACAAACATCACTAGGAGATCCGAAAGGAACATACATATTACCCTGATCATCGAATGCAACAGGTTTAGCAATGTGTGATGAGCCATGCGGGTCATTCTTATAATCATCAACTACAAGCAATTCAGGTTTACTTTCCGGAACCAGTTTACCTTTTGTAAGTTTAGTACGGTATACTTCTCCGGCTGTGGAGAAATATAAATAACCTTTGTGTATTCTCGCTGCAGTACCGTAATTACCAACATCAGGATAATCACCAAAATACTCAACAATATCAGCCTTGCCGTCATTATTGTTGTCGCGCATACCGACAATACCTTTACCATTGATTGGAACTCTAAGCTTAACGTATATATCTCCGTTAGAGTTCACTGCAAGATGTCTTGCGCGACCAACCGAATCGTGAACTACTACTGCTTCAAAACCACCCGGCAGGAAAAGACCGCCATTATCAGAATCTGCTTTAGGCAAACCTGCGGTTCCCTGAGATTTGATAAAACTGAGTGTGATCAGAAACGCCAAGCCTAAAAAACCAAGCACTTTAGTGCGAAGCTTAGTCTCAGAAAGAAATTTCGAATTGATTTTCATTTTTTTTTGATGAATTTGTTTTTAATTGTAATGAAACCTGAATAAAACTATTTTAAGAACCGCAAGGTACAGAAAATACATAATTGATTAAACGGAATCATTTGTGATGAATTTAGTTCAAATAAGCATTCAGTAAAATATACTGCATATTCTTTACTTTTTACTGATTTTCCAAATTATGAACGTATTATTTCTGGTATAATCCTAAAATATATTCAACGTACAATTAAAATCTATTTTTTATTCTTAAACGCATCCGGAATGATAAAATCGTATCCTTCTTTTGGAGGCCATGGTCCGATACTTTGTCCTGTAGGACGAGGAGCAGTTGGTCTGATCGGCTCATAACCGGCAGCACTATATTTAACATTCAGGAATGGTGTTTGCTTCACTTTACCCTCTTTAAGTGAACGGATTCCCATATCAATTATTCCACTTGTCAGCAAATTCCGCTCTATCGGAGCAGTCTGCTTTCCGGTAGCAATAAACTTCTGGATGTTTAGGGTTAAATAGCTGAAATGGGCATAAATCGGGCCACCGCTAAGTACAAATTCCGTTGCAACAATTCCCTTCGAAGTTTTTGCAGAATAAGCCCATCCTGAATTAACATATTCATCAAGACTCATAATTACGCCTTTAGTACCATCATTATAATTAACTATTACTGCATATGGCGTTTTTACAAGATCCCGCATATTGCCGGTAGCTTTACCTTGAATTGTATCGCAAGCTGCATCCACCAATTTCTGGGAAATCTTTCCTGAATCCATAGCTTTCCAAACATCATCTCCCTTCAAACCCTCAACACTTTTTACGCCGGTTTCACCTCCGGCCCTTCTTTCTACCATGCATTGAAGAATTTCAGTTACGTGAAACCCATAAGCATCCAGAGATGCATAACCAATTGCAACGGCTTCAGAAATCTTAACACCCAGAGGATGTTCCAATGGCTTATCTCTCCAGCAATAAGGAAGAGATGAACCAGCCATCATCGGAACATTCAGCTCCTGAGCCCGGTCATAGATCCATTTACTATCTATCCAGCTATATGACAAAGCTTTATCAGTAAATACTGGTACTGATCTTCCGGATGCATCAAATACTCTGAAAATTCTTTCAAGGTAGTTCATGCGCGGATATAATTTCATCCCCAAACGGTTGTATGGATATTCACCATGTTCTCCAACGTAAATAACCGCATCCACTGCCAGCTTGTCGCCCCCCAATGTTAAAGCCTCTTCCACAGTAGGATAAACCGGAGTGTTATTCATTTTTGCCATCCGGATACCCGTGTCATTTGCACCCACCTGTTCGATATATACAGAAACAATTTTGACCTGGGGAGCTACCATACCTTCATCTGCCGGAATGCCCAGAAATAATTTGGTTCCAATCACATCTGCATGTGCACTGTTTCTATAAATGTGAGTAATAAAGGCTACCTTTTTAATCCCATCCTGTCCGGCTAATGCTCTCGACAGTTCTTTTGTAATTGAACCGATGCTTCCATCCTTACCAAGTACGAAACCAGGAACTAAGCTCATTCCCGCTACAGCCAAAGTAGATTTTTTAATAAAATCTCTACGGTTATTGATATTATCTTTTTTCATTTTAGAATATGATTTTAAAAGTTCATTGCATTGAATAATCGATTACCACCCTACGGCATA
>Ga0208492_1002073_pt1 | contig 10626 bp, 8 predicted proteins | sample Subbioar_CSW14AB_FD_184820 | JGI IMG/M metagenome (GOLD analysis project Ga0208492, IMG submission 184820) | Serpentinite rock and fluid subsurface biosphere microbial communities from McLaughlin Reserve, California, USA - CR12Mar_CSW14AB (SPAdes) | ecosystem: Environmental > Terrestrial > Deep...
GCCAAAGCGGCCCGTCGTCAAGCCAGCCGACACTTTTGCCGTGTTGGCGTTTCTGCCCGCGTTCTTGTCCCACACTGCCACGATGCGCGATATAGGTCCAGGTGCGGATATGCGCCAGGCGGTTCGAGAGCGTGTCGATATCGCCCTCGGTGCGGTCGATGCGGGTTAGCTGGCCCTGCACCCAATCGGCCGGCAAACGGCCATCGCGGTCGCAGAGATGGCGGTAAATCTGGCTTAAGAGCCGCACATGGCCGTCATGCAGGCTCTTGCGGAAATCCGGAATCTCGCAGACCTGCCACAGCAATTGCACGCGGTCATGGCCCTTGGCGCGGTGCATGGTGTCGTCATCCTGCAGCAGCGCCTTCAATGCCAGCAGGTCGTCGGCCTCGCGCGCCCGCATCAGGCCCTCGCGCGGCGGCGGCGCGTCCAGGCTGCGCAGCAGCGCCTGGGGTGAGCGGAAATCCAACGCTGCGTTGCGCCAGCGCGCCACCGGCACCGGATCAAAATGATGATTCTCGATGCGCTCGATGATTTCCGGGTCCAGCACCGGGCTTTCGCCGCCATAGGGATTGTTGGTGGTGCCAAACGTGCCGTTGCGCAGATGCCGCCCGGCGCGGCCGGCGATTTGGCCTAGTTCCGCCGGTGTCAGCGGCCGGATCGAGATACCGTCGAATTTCGATGTCTCGGCAAAGGCCATGTGTTCGATATCGAGATTGAGGCCCATGCCGATGGCGTCGGTCGCCACCATCACCTCGACCTCGCGGTTCTGAAACATCGCCACCTGCGCATTGCGCGCCCGCGGGCTGAGCGCGCCGAGCACAACAGCGGCGCCGCCGCGCTGGCGCCTGAGCAATTCCGCGATGGCATAGACATCGCTGGCCGAAAACGCCACCACCGCCGAGCGTGGTGGCAGGCGCGAGAGTTTCTTCGAGCCGGCATATTCCAGTGCCGAAAGCCGCGGCCTTGCGATGAATTCAGCCTGCGGCACCAGGCGGCGGATCAGCGCCCGCATGGTGTCGGCGCCGAGGAACATGGTTTCCTGCGTGCCGCGCGCATGCAGCAGCCGCTCGGTGAAGACATGGCCGCGCTCGGCATCGCCGCAAAGCTGGATTTCATCAACGCAGAGGAAATCATACTGCCGTTCCAGCGGCATCGCCTCGACAGTGCAGATGAACCATTGCGCCTGCGGCGGTACGATCTTTTCTTCGCCGGTGACCAAAGCCACCCGCGCGGTGCCCTTGATCGCCACCGCGCGGTCATAGATCTCGCGCGCCAGCAGGCGCAGCGGCAGCCCGATGATGCCGCTCTTGTGGCCCAGCAGGCGCTCGACGGCAAGATGGGTCTTGCCGGTATTGGTCGGTCCCAGCACGCAGAGCACGCGGCCCAGCTGTATGGGTGCCTGATGGGTCATGTCGGCCCAAGCTGGGTAATGGCCTTGGTAATGCGCGCCTGGGTATGCAGCAGGCCATCGACGCGGGCCTCGGCTTCCAGGAAGGCGAGCGCGCGGGCGCGGCGGACGATCCTGCCAGTCAGTTCCACCTCGGCGCCCTGCTGGATCGAGCGCAGATGCTGCACATGGATATCCACGGTGACGGCATGGTCGCTCTCATTGAGCCCGGTAATCAGCGCGCCATAGGCGGCAGGCTCCAGCAGACCGTTCAGGATCCCGCCATGCACGTAGCCGCCGACAACAAGGACGTCGCCGTTGGCGGGAAAGCTGAGCCGGCACAGCCCAGGCGACAGTTCCAACAGGGTTAACCCTGCCCAGAGGTGGAATGGCACGGTCTCGATCAGCCGGCGCGCGGCGGTGACTTTCCAGGCCTCCAGCGAGGCATCAATCAGCGGCGCGGCGGCCATGACGCGACTACTCCAGTAATCCGGGCACGAATTCTAAGCTGCCGGTGGCGGCGCGGAAAGTCCCGGCTGGTGCATGCTGGCGGTTCTATCCTGCACAATTCCGCTGTAGATTGTGCCAGTCTCGCCGTTTCGGTATCGCCTTGGAATATTCACCGCCGCAAGCACCTTTCGCTTTGCCTGCCGATGCGCATGCCATGCTCCGCATGATTTATGCCTATTGGCAGGAATGCGCGCCGGCACCGGGCCGCCTGCCGGGCCGGCGTGCGCTTGATCCCCTGCGCATCCCGCGCCTGCTGGAATATATGTGGCTGGTGGATGTTTTGCCCCGCTCCCCATCGCCAAACCCGGGCCCGCGTTTCCGCATGCGCCTGGTTGGTGGCGCGATGCGGCGCTTCGGCATCCTTGCCGCACCCGGCGATTTCATCGAAAACCTATTGCCACCCGATGCGTTGCCGCTGCGCGAATTGCATCAACTAGCCGAGCAGCGCCGCCCGGCCTGGTATCGCGGCCCGGCCTATATGCCGCATGACCGCGAACTGCATGCGCTGGAGCGCATTTTCCTGCCGATGGCCGACGATGGCGAAACCGTCGATGTGGTGCTCGGCCTTACCGTGTTCTTCGATGAACAGGGTCGCGAGATGCTAGGCTAAGCAGCCGGTGGCTATGCGGCAGGCGGCCCCAGGCCGGTGATGCCACGGCGGTCCATTGCCACGGTCTTGATCGCCGCATACAGCACCTGGCCTGGTGTCAGGTTCAGCCGCTCGGCGGAAAGCCGGGTGATGCGCGCGATCACATCCGCACCCGCCTTGCCCGGTTCCAGGCTGCAATCCAGCTTCACATCCACCGCCGCGCCTTCGCGCCGCACGATCTCGCGCACGCACCCGCGCAGGATGTTCAGCGCGCTCGAGCCCTGCGGTGGCTCCAGGAACAGCGTCACGTCGCGGGCACGGATGCGGATATTCACGCTGGCGCCGATGGCCAGCTCAAGCTGCGGCACCCAGAGCGCGCCGGCCTGGCTCGCCAGTTGCGTCAGGCCATGGGCCGCATCATGCGCGGTGACGCGGCAGGCCAGCACCGCGCCGGCTTCATAGCGCCCGGTGATGGGATAGAGATCGAGCCGCGCGGCCAGTTCAGCCATGCTGCCCACCGCCTCGACGCGGCCCTGGGAGAGCAGCACCACATTGGTGGCGAGCCGTGTCACTTCCGGCAGCGCGTGGCTGACATGCACGATCGGGATGCGCAATTCATCGCGCAGCCGCTCCAGGTAGGGCAGGATTTCTTCCTTGCGTGCCGCATCAAGCGAAGCCAGCGGCTCGTCCAGCAGCAGCAGGGCAGGCCGTGTCAGCAAGGCGCGACCGATGGCGACACGCTGCTTCTCGCCACCCGACAGCGTACCCGGGCGGCGCGTCAGCAAATGTTCAAGCCCGAGCAAAGCGACCGTATGCTCGAAGCCATCGCGGCGCATCCCGAAGAATCCATCGGCGAGCCAGCGGCCATAGAGCAGGTTGCGCGTCACATCCAGATGCGGCAGCAGCCGCGCCTCCTGGAACACATAGCCGATGCGGCGCTTATGTGGCGGCAGGAAGATGCGTTCGCGCGTATCCACCAGCACGCGGCCATCAACGGCAATGCGGCCCTCGCGCGGCTTGATCAGCCCGGCGATCAGGTTGACCAGGGTGGTCTTGCCGGCGCCCGAGCGGCCGAACAGCGCCGTCACGCCAGGGCCGCATTGAAAGCGTGCGGCGAGCGTGAAATCGCCCTGGCTATGGTGGATATCAACCTCGAGACTCACGATGGCGCACTCATTGGCCGTTCACCAGCCGGGTGGCGCGGCGCGACAGGATCTCGCTGGCGATCAACGCCGAAAAGGCCAGCACAATTGAAATCACCACCAGGCGCACGGCGGGGGTATCCCCCCCCGGCTGTTGCAGAAAAACGTGAATTGCAACCGGCAGGGTCTGGGTCTCGCCAGGAATATTGGAGACAAAAGTAATCGTGGCGCCGAATTCACCTACAGCGCGGGCATATGACAACACGATGCCGGCCAGCAGGCCGGGCAGCATCAGCGGCAAGGTGACGGTGATGAACACCATGACCGGGCTGGCGCCCAGCGTGCTGGCCGCCTGTTCCAGCTTGCGGTCAACCGCCAGCAAAGCCAGCCGGAAGGCCTGCACCATCAGCGGAAAGCCCATCACGGCGCAGGCGAGCGCCGCACCGGTCCAGCGGAAAGCGAAGACGATGCCGAGATGCTCGGCCAGCCAGGCGCCCAGCGGTCCCTTGCGCCCGAACAGCAGCAGCAGCAGGTAGCCGGTGACAACAGGCGGCAGGATCAGCGGCAGGTGGATCAAGGCATCCAGCAACGCCTTGCCGGGAAAATCGCGCCGCGCCAGCAGCCATGCCGCCAGCAGCCCGAACGGAATGCTGGCCAGGGTGGCAATGCCGGCCACTCGCAAGCTGAGCAGCAGCGCCGTGGATTCTTCCGGTGTCAGGGTCACGGAAGGATATTAGTTGATCTTGGCATCCGCCGGCAGTACCGCGAAACCATGTTTGGCGAAAACCGCTGCCGCTGCCGGCAGGCGCAGGCGGGCCAGATAGGCGGTGGCGGCGTCATTCCTGCTGCCATCATTCTTGTTGTTGGCCAGCACGGCGGCCGGATAGATGATCGGCGGGTGGGAGGTTTCCGGGAAGTCGCTCACCACGCGCACCTTTGGCTCGCTCGCCGCGTCGGTGCGGTAGACGATGCCGAGCGGCGCCTCGCCGCGTGCCACCAGGGCCAGGGAGGCACGCACATTCTCGGCCTGCGCCACGCGGTTCGCCACCTGCGGCCAGATATTCAGGGCTTGCAGCGCCGCCTTGCCATACTTGCCAGCCGGCACCGCGTTCACGTCGCCCATGGCCAGGCGGCCATCGGGCCCGAGCAGTGCGGCCAGATTGGCATTGCTGCCCAGCGTGATCGCCGCCTTGCTGTCGGCCGGCGCGATCAGCGCGAGGCGGTTGCCGAGCAGGTTGGTGCGTGTGGCGTTGCGCACCAGATTGCGCTGCTGCAGGTAATCCATCCAGTCGAGATCGGCGGCAATGAACACATCCGCCGGCGCGCCGGCTTCCACCTGGCGGGCCAGCGCCGAGGACGCGGCGTAGGAGACCTTCACGCCCGCCTGCCCCGGTGCCTGGCCCTGGTTGATCTCGTCCAGCGCATTCTTCAGCGAGGCGGCGGCGAAAACCAGCAGGTCCTGGGCGCGGGCCTGCTTAGCGAGAAATGAGGTATTCAGCAGCAGACCAAGGCTAAGTAGCAGGGCGGCAAGAAAGCGCATCATGGCGTCCCTTCGTTATGTCCAAAGAACTATAACGCGGTGCTGCGCGCCAACTCAAGCGCTATAGCCGAACGGAAATTTCGCTTATCTCGCGGCTTATTTCGCCGATTTGCCGCGCAGCTTGCGCCCACGCAGCTTGTTCAGGGCGGCAACATCCTCGGCGCAGGCGGCTTCGCTCGCCGCCACCATGCGGCGGTAGCGCACCAGCACATCCTGGCCCAGCTTGGTCAGCGTCGCGCCGCCGCCCGCCTTGCCGCCGGTCGCGGCCGTCACCAGCGGTTCGTGGAAATAGCCGTTGAGCGTCTCGGCCAGGAGCCAGGCGCGCTTGTAGCTCATGCCCAGCCGCCGCCCGGCAGCGGCGATCGACCCGGTCTCGGCGATGCCCTGCAGCAGGTCGGCCTTGCCCGGCCCGAGGAAGGCTTCCTCGTCCAGCACGATGCGCAGCTTCACAGCCGGTTTCTTGCTTGAGGTCTTCTTGCTCAGCATAGGGGGTAGTGTAGGCAGTCTTCCGATAACTTGCCAGAGGATGGAGATATTACCGGAAAACTGCCATTAGTCTCAAATTATCAATGCCCTTAATAAGATTATTTAAATACACTTGTAGACTCATAAATTGTATTTTAACGTTTCCGCATATGGGGGTAATCAATTGAAGGTGGTGGTGCGTGGGGGAGGAAAAGGCGGTGGCGGCCTTCATTTCGCGCTGGCGGGATGCGGGAGGGGGCGAGCGGGCCAATTACCAGATGTTCCTGACGGAACTATGCCACCTGATCGGCGCGGATTTGCCCAAGCCGTCGGTGGCCGACGATAGCTGTAATACCTATGTGTTCGAGCGCCGCGTGCCGGCCCGGCACGAGGATGAATCGATCACCAGCAACTACATCGATCTTTATCGCCGCGATTGCTTCGTGCTGGAAGCGAAGCAGAGCCGGAAACGGCAATGGCAGGAAGGCGAGAGGCCCGGACGCGCCTGGGACACGCTGATGCGCCAGGCGCGCGAACAGGCGGAGGGCTATGCGCGCCGGCTTCCCGTAGAGGAAGGCTGGCCGCCCTTTCTTGTGGTCGTCGATGTCGGCCGCGCCATCGAGCTTTATGCCGATTTTTCGCTGCAGGGAAAATTCTACGCGCAATTCCCTGATCGCAGCAGCCACCGCATCACCCTGAATCAGCTCGGCGATGCTGCCGTGCGCGAGAAACTGCGGCTGGTGTGGCAGGACCCGATGCAGCTCAACCCGGCGCGGCGCACAGCCCAGGTGACGCGCGATATCGCCAGCCTGCTGGCACGCCTTTCCACATCGCTTGAAGCCAAGCTGGCAAGGCCAGTGCCGCAAACCGTCGATCCTATCGTGGCGGAAAAAGTGGCGATGTTCTTGATGCGCTGTCTTTTCACCATGTTTGCCGGCAGCGTCGGCCTGCTCAAGCGCGGCGCCTTCCATGCCTGGCTGGCCCGCTACAAGGGCCGCGCCGATAAGCTGCATATCGGCCTTGCCCGGCTGTGGGCTGCGATGGATCGCGGCCAGTTCTCGCCCGAACTGGAGTCCGACCTGCTGCATTTCAACGGTGGCCTGTTCCAGGATGCCTCGGCCCTGCCGCTGGACGAGGATGAACTGGAATTGCTGCTCAAGGCGGCAGCGCGCGACTGGAAGGATGTCGAGCCGGCTATTTTCGGCACTCTGCTGGAGCGCGCCCTATCGCCGGCGGAGCGCCATCGCCTCGGCGCCCATTACACGCCGCGCGTCTATGTGGAGCGGCTGGTCACCGCCACGATCATCGATCCCTTAAGCGAGGATTGGCGTTCGGTGCAGGCTGCCGCTGCCCAGGTGCATGCGGCGGGTGATGTGGCGCAGGCGCGGCGCCTGGTGCGCGAGTTTCACCACAAGCTTTGCGGCTTGCGGATTCTGGATCCGGCATGCGGCACCGGCAATTTCCTCTATGTCGCCATGGAATTGCTGAAGCGTCTGGAAGGCGAGGTGCTGAACCTGCTGGTCGAGCTTGGCGAGAAACAGGAACGGCTGCATCTCACCGGCGAGACTGTCGATCCGCATCAGTTTCTCGGCCTGGAGATCAATCCGCGTGCCGTGGCCATTGCCGAACTGGTATTGTGGATCGGCTATCTGCAATGGCATTTCCGCACCTTCGGCAGCGTCATGCCGGCAGAGCCGGTGCTGAAGAACTTCCAGACCATCCAGCGCCGCGATGCGATTCTCGCTTATGAGGCAAAGGAACTGGAGCGCGACGAGCGCGGCCGCCCGCTGACCCGCTGGGACGGTGTCACCTACAAGCCGCATCCGATCACCGGCGAACAGGTGCCGGATGAGACAGCACAAAAAGAACTCTATCGCTACCACAATCCCCGCCCGGCCCCCTGGCCAGCGGCGGATTTCATCGTCGGCAACCCGCCCTATATCGCCGGCAAGGACATGCGGCAGGAATTCGGCGATGGCTATGCCGAAGCCTGCTGGCAGGCCCGGCCGCATATCCCGGGCGGCGCCGATTACGTGATGCATTTCTGGGACAAGGCGGCGGAGCTGGCGCGCAGCAGAACGACCCGCCGCTTCGGTTTCATCACCACCAATTCCATTACCCAGACCTTTTCGCGCCGTGTCATCCAGCGGCATCTGGAAGGCCGCGATCCGCTCGGCCTGGTGATGGCGATACCGGATCATCCCTGGATGAAGGCGGCAGACCGCGCCGATGTGCGCATCGCCATGACTGTGGCAGAGGCCGATGCCAAGGACGGCCTGCTGCTCAGCGTCACCGCCGAGGAGGCACTTGATAGCGATGCGCCCCGGGTATTGCTTCAGGGCCGGCGTGGCACCATCCAGGCCGATTTGAGTATCGGTGCCGCCGTACTTTCTGCGAAAGCCTTGCGGTCGAATGAAGCTATCTGCAGCCCGGGAGTGAAGCTTCATGGCGCCGGCTTCATTGTAACACCGAGAGAGGCGGCGCAGCTTGGCCTGGGCCGTGTGCCCGGGCTGGAGAAGCACATTCTGCATTACCGCAATGGCCGCGACCTGACGGCGCGGCCGCGTGGTGTGATGGTGATTGACCTCTATCCGTTGGAAGAAGCCGAAGTGCGGCGCGACTATAAGGACGTCTATAACTGGCTCTATGACCATGTGCGGCCCGAGCGTGAACATAACAGCCGTGCCAGCTACCGCGAGCAATGGTGGATTTTCGGCGAGCCACGGCGCGAGTTGCGCCAAGCCCTCAAGGGCCTGCCACGCTATATCGCAACGGTGGAAACAACGAAGCACCGGGTTTTCCAGTTTCTTGATGCCGCTACTCGGCCCGACAACATGCTTGTGGCGGTAGCTGCGTCGGACGCCTATTCCCTTGGCATTCTTTCATCCCGCATCCATATTGCCTGGGCGCTAGCGGCAGGGGGCCGCCTTGGTGTCGGAAACGACCCTCGCTACAACAAAACACGATGCTTCGATCCCTTTCCCTTCCCCGGCACAACTGCCCCTGCATTGCAGCGCCGGATCGCCCAGTTTTCGGAAGACCTGGATGCACATCGCAAGGACGTGCTGCGGCGGCACCCGCAGCTCACCATGACCGGTTTGTACAATGTGCTGGAAAAGCACCGGGCGGGCGTCATGCTCACGGCAGCCGAAGCCGACATATACGATGCCGGGCAGGTGGGCGTGCTGCGCGCCCTGCATGACGATATCGATGCGGCCGTGGCCGAGGCCTATGGCTGGCCGCGTGATCTGGCGGTGGATGCCATCGTCGAGCGGCTTGTCGCCTTGAACCAGGCGCGGGTGGCGGAAGAGCGCGATGGGCTGGTGCGTTGGCTGCGCCCCGAATTTCAGGCCCCGGCGCAGACCATGGTGGCGGCGAAGGCACGCCAGATCGAGGCCGAGCTGCTGGTGGCCAGTGCGGCGCGTCCGCGTCTGCCTGGCCCGCTACCGGAGCAGGTTGCGATGGTGCGGGCGCTGTTGCGCCGTGCCCCGCATGCGGTGTCCTCGCGTGACCTGGCGGCGGAATTCTCCGGTCGCGGCAATCGCAACAGGGTTGCCGATATTCTGGAGGCGCTGACCTTGCTCGGCCAGGCCGACCGCATCGGCGATCGCTATCGCCTCAGCGGTGACTAAAGGGCTCAGGCAGCAGGCAATCGGCGGAGAAAGGCTCCCGATTTTTAAGTTACCAAGGTAGATTTTTATAAAGAGTATTCGCGGTCCGAAAACAGACTTCGAAATCGGGTAGATCCATCACTTCAAGTTTCTGCGTATGCCACTCGGAACGTGCCCGCTCGATCAGGCCTGGATCTTCCAGCGATGTCTGTTTGGGGTGAATACCTCTAGCTTGGCATTTCTGCTTCAGGGTTTCGAGCAAGGCCGATTTCTGCTGTTCCGTTAAGTCATACATGCACAAGAGGTGGTGAATATCGAATATATCCTGGCGGCGGTTTCGCTTGCGCACTTCCTGCTGCAGATAGGCGCGGTATTTCTCAGCCAGTAGGTCAATCAGGGAGTAGGCCAGGATATGCGTATGGTCATCGCCCAGGCGGATCGGGATGGTCTTGCCAATCGGCTCGTTGAAACTGATATCCACTTCAATAACCTTTATGCCCTGGCCGGTCTCATGCAGCCGCTGCTCCGGTGAGCCGCGCCGCGCATAGCTGATCTTGAGGATGAGGGCTGGAAAATCCTTTCTGGCGAAAGAGTCTTTTCTGGGCTTTAGCTGCAGCGATTGAATTCTTACCAGCAGATCGGGGTTGCCCAGCCGATTTGCGGCACTGTGGAATTGCCGGTTCAGGCTGTCCCGGATGAATTCGTGAATCTTGTCTTGCCGTGCCGACAGGATGGTCGTGAAGTCGAGGTCGCCTGTCTGCCTTGGGCTTTTGTGGACGACACCCATGAGGGTGCCGCCTTTGAGGATAATTTTCTCCCGCAGGTTTGGTTCCTGGGCAATGGCGGTCAGGATCACTTCCACCACCTGCCGCTCCAGATAGGCGACGGGATCGCTTTTTACCCGCTCGATCCAGCTTGGTAAGTCCGCCTCGCCTGACTCAGACATTGATCGATAACATCCATTTCTCGGAATGCTTTGCCTTGTATGGCTTTTCCGGATCCAGCCTGCGCGAGCCGCCCCTTTGGGCGAATTTCTCCCATGATTGGATCGTATCATCCTGGATGCCAAGCTCGGCTTCCAGGATGAAGCCGGCCCGTACTTTTACGATAGCCGCGTCGCAGGCATCGATTTCGCGGAGGATTTCGTCAAGATAGGTCGGCGCATGCTGTTTCCAGATGCTGACCACATGGGCCATGCCGCCACAGAGTTCGGGATCGGACAGCATGTCGCGGAAGCAGCGGCCGACGGTCGCGATGCGAATGGATGTGCCGCGCAGGGTTATGGTGGCGCCGGGGGAGCTGGTTTGCGCAAGCTGGATTTTGCGCCCGCGCACCATGTCTGGATGCGATGTAATTTGTGGCGGCAGCCATTCAGCGGTGGA
>Ga0208492_1002074_pt1 | contig 10617 bp, 9 predicted proteins | sample Subbioar_CSW14AB_FD_184820 | JGI IMG/M metagenome (GOLD analysis project Ga0208492, IMG submission 184820) | Serpentinite rock and fluid subsurface biosphere microbial communities from McLaughlin Reserve, California, USA - CR12Mar_CSW14AB (SPAdes) | ecosystem: Environmental > Terrestrial > Deep...
GAGCCGATGGCATAGCAGCGCTTGCCGTACAGCGTGTAGGTCATGATGACGTGGAACAGGATCGCCAGCAGAACGAAGACAACGGCAGGGTTCTGGCCGGGCCAGGACAAGAGGCCGAAAGTCATTCCACCAAGAAGGTCGCCATTGGCGAGCGCGCCGTATTCGACAGTCGGAAAACTGACCGGCTGACCGTTTGACCACCAGCGCGCAGCACCCCGGGCCGAGACCATCATGCCCAGCGTTGCGATGAAGGGCGGGATCTTGGTGTAGGCGACAAGAAGTCCGTTCACCAACCCGGCAAACAAGCCGCAGGCCAAGCCGACCGCGATTGGCACGATCACGGGCAAATCCATCGCCCACTCACCGAAGATCGCCTTCGGGTTCGGGTTGCCGTTCACCAGTGCGGTCTGGGCAAAGCTCATCACCACCATCGCGGTCACACCGACGACCGAGCCGGATGACAGATCGATTCCACCGATGATGATCACCTGGGTCACGCCAAGCGCGATGATCCCGATGATCGCGACTTGCAGGATCATGATGTCCAGGCGTTGCTGGTTGAAGATCGTGTCCAGATTGTCACGCATGTTGAACAGGAAAGACCCACCCTGCACACGATTCAGGATCTCAAAGATCAGGACGATCAGTACGAGGGCCCCGAACACGTTCCATTCCGGTGCGCGGGTGCGTTTCGTCGGATCGTATTTCAAGCCGCCCAGGCCATGCGCTGCTTCCGCCACGTCGCCGTCCTCCCCAAAAATCCAAAAAAACCGGCCGATGTTGCCCCACCCGCACCAGCAAAAGCGGGGCGACTGTTGCCAGCCGCCCCGAGGCCCCCGGAAGGACTAGTTCTTCGACAGGTAGCCGTCGATGTTGGCCGGGGTCACCAATTCGAAAGGAATGTAGACCTTCTGCTCGACCGCCTCGCCCTTCGACAGCTTGACCGCCGCATCCAAAGCGCCGCCGCCCTGGGCCGCTGCGTTCTGGAACACGGTGATGTCCAACTCGCCTGCCTGCATCGAGGCCAGCGCGTCCTGGGTCGCATCGACGCCCGAGACGATGACCGAACCCATGTCGATCCCGGCAGCCTTCATCGCCTGGATCGCGCCCAGCGCCATTTCGTCATTGTTGGCCAGCACACCATCAAACGCGGTGCCGGTCGACAGCCAGTTGGTCATCAGCGACTGCGCCTGGTCGCGCGACCAGTTGGCGGTCTGTTGGTCGATCACGTTGACCTTCACAGCGCAAAGGCCTTCATTGATCACGTCGGTGTAGTTCTGCGTACGCTGAACTGCGGCCTGGTTCGACAGTTCGCCTTGCATCACATAGACATTGACGTCGGTCTTGCCGGCGGCCTTCCACTGATTGCACTGCTCGATGAAGCCCTGGCGCGAGGATTCGGATTCGTTCGACGCGACAAAAGCCTGGTTGTCGGGCAGGGTATCGACGTTGATGGGCTGGCGGTTTACATAGACCAGCGGGATGTTCGCAGCGGCAGCCGCATCCGACATCGCCTGCGTGGCCGAGGTGTCGACCGGGTTCACGATGATCGCGTCAACGCCCGATGCGATGAAATTGTTGATCTGATCCAGCTGCTTGGCGACGTCGTTCTGCGCGTCCTCGATCTGCACAGACAGACCAGCCGAGTCGGCCTGGGCCTGAATGCCGTTGCGCAGAACGGTCAGGAAGTTGTCGTCGAACAGCGCCATCGACACGCCGATGCCTTCCGCCATGGCGGTGGTGGTCATCAGCGAGGCGAAGCCTGCGGCGATTAGGGTCTTCTTCATGGGTCACTCCTCCCAGTGATTGCCCGCTGTCCACTACAGCGGGTCGAATTCGTTGATTTTCCCGGCGCGTATCTTCTGCGCGCCGTCGACAACTCGCTTACCCCCCCGACCGAAGACTGAGGAGTTAACGACAGGGCGTCAACCGATTCTTGCAATCGATTGCAATTCCAAAACGGACCGGGTCAAGCTTCGACCCGGGCGATGAAGTCCATGCTGGCCCTCAGCGCCGTTGCCGGGTCAGGCAAAGCATGAACCTCGGGCGAGAAGGCCTCAAAGCTGACAGGACCGTTCCACCCGGCTGCCTGCAAAGCGACGATCTGCTCGACGTTGCCCAAGCGATCACCCCTGGTCACCAGCACACGGTGCGGATCGCGCATATCGCTGGTGCCGACCTCCTGGTCGACCACGCCTGAGATGTGGACGATACCCGTATGCTCGGGGAACAGCGGACCACCGTGGGCCAATGTGTGATGGAAGGTGTCATGGACCAACTTGAAGCGGCCCTTGCCGTCCACAGCCTCTATCCCTTCCACTGCCTCCGCCTTGTAGCGCAGCGCGCAGATCTCGAAGCCCAGCGGCTCGACCATGCCCACCAGACCGTAGTCCTCCAACATCGGCTTCAACGCTTTCAGCGCGACCCGTAGGTTGGCCTGACGTTCGCCGTTGCCCATGCCAAGGTTGTCGTTGCGCGGGATCAGGCTGATCGCCTCCGCCCCGGCGGCCCTGGCAATCTTCATCAGCGCCAGCGCCTCGGCGGCCTTTTCGGCAGACCAGTCGTTGAATCGCTTGACCTCGGCCACCGCCAGCAGGCGCAGGCTGTTGTCGCGGATGAAGGCGCCGGCTTCAGCAGGGTCCATCCCGTCGAACAGCGGTTGGGGCAGGTCGTTGCGCACCTCGATGCCGATACAGCCGAGCTGTTTGGACAAGGACACAAGCTCACGGAACGAGAGTCGGGCCACAGTCATGTGGTTCATAGCGAAGTGGATCATTCCCGGCCTCCCCAGCCGCGGCAAATTCGTTGGCCGGACCTTCTCCGAGACAACGCCGTCGCGTCAATGCATCGCAGGACGAACACATCATTCCTGACGAAACAGCCTGCAGACCCATGATTTCTTTTCGTCAGACGCTCTCAGGGAGGTAAAGATCTGGCTGAAGGAAGTGCTGACCCTGAACCGGGATCATTCCGCCACTTACGGCCTCGGTCGCAAGGCGGACCAGATCGTCGCACAGTCGTTGCAGGGGGGTGGCAATAACCATCGTGACATGGCGACTGATCAGGGCAGCGCGACTTTCCGGCGTCAGCTCGTTCACCACCAGGGCAACCTCGCCGAGGCCGCGCGCCTCGCGCACGGCAGCGATGGCGCCCTCCATACCGCCCCCCGCGCAGTAGATGCCGCGCAAGTCCGGGTGCCGCGACAGAAGGTCGAGTGTTGCCTCGTAGGTCAGTTGCCTGGTCTCGAGATTGATCAGCGTGTCCAGAACCTGAAACTGTGGGGCGTGTTCCCGGAAGTAACTGCGGACGCCGGTCTCGCGCAACTCGTGCCCGTGCCAACGATAACCGCCGACGAAGACGGCGATCTTTCCGGCATGATGCGAGGCAGTCGCAATCATGTGGGCAGCAATGCGACCAACTTTCAAGTTGTTGAGACCCAGATAGTTCTGCCGGACACCCTGGCCAAAGTCGTTCAAGAGCGAAAAGCAGGGAATGCCCTTTGCGTTCAGCTTGATAACGGCCTCTGTGACCTCGGGATGCGTCACTGCCGTCGCCGCCAGCGCATCGACGCGTCCCGCCATTCCCTCCATAAGTTCGGTAAAGTCCTTGGGCGATTGTGATGTCGCGAAAGCCACTTGAAGCGAGGCCCGGACACCGATCGCCTGCGTGACAGCCCGCTCGGCTTCGGCCCTGAACTGCTGGTAAAAGGCCTGACGTTCCTTGTGCAGCACAATCCCCAGACGCAAGCGGGGCAAGTCGGCATGCACTCGCTGGCCAATAAGCGGTGCAGCGTGGTAGCCGATCAGTCGAGCCGCTTCGTAGACCTTCCGCGCGGTCTCTTCGCGCACCTTCTCGCGCCCGTTCAGAACGCGGTCAACCGTCGCACTGGAGACACCGGCCTCGCGGGCAACGTCGTGGATCGTGGGACGATTTGCCATTTGAGCCTGACGAAATAGCATCAGATACGCAAATGATGATGATGGATCATGACGAAACCTGCAAGGTCGGGTATTGGCGATAGTCCCAATGCGGCCTTATCCACGACTCACGGCGCGATGACGGCTGGGACGATTGTCGGCAGCACTAGGGAGGCGAAGCATGAGCAGACGTGATTACAGCCCGTTCGGCGAAGACGCGAAGCGGGCGGTGGAGAGCGGGCTGACGGCGGCGGAATGGTATCATACGGAAGTGCCGCGGAAGGTGATGAAGGACCTGATGGGGCGAAGCGACAGCCCCGCGATCCGAGACACCGTCATTCTTTATGGCAGCATGTTGGTCTTTGCCGGGATTGGAATAGCCCTCTGGCCAAGCCTGTGGTCGGCGCCGTTCTGGCTGGCTTACGGTGTCCTTTACGGCTCGGCCTCCGATTCGCGCTGGCACGAGTGCGGTCACGGCACCGCCTTCAAGACGCCGTGGATGAACAACGTGGTCTACCAGATCGCCAGCTTCATGATCATGCGCAACTCGGCCACATGGCGGTGGAGCCATGCGCGCCATCACTCCGAGACCTATCTGGTGGGCCGCGACCCCGAAATTGCGGTGATGCGACCGCCGGAAATGGCCAAGCTGATCCTCAACTTCTTCGGCGTGATCGACGTTATCCGGTTCTTTCCGACAATCGTTCGCAACGCGATGTCGGGTCCGACCCCCGAGGAGAAGACCTTCGTGCCAGAAAGCGAATGGGGCAAGGTGCAGAAAGTGGCGATTGTCCATGTCGCAATCTATGCGGCGACGCTGGTCTCTGCCGTCGCCTCGGGTTCGATCCTGCCCCTGATGGTGATCGGCCTGCCCCGGATGTACGGCGCATGGCACCATGTGATGACGGGCCTGCTGCAGCACGGCGGTCTGGCTGACAACGTGATCGACCACCGCCTCAACAGCCGCACCGTCCTGATGAATCCGATCAGCCGCTTCGTCTACTGGAACATGAACTACCACGTTGAACACCACATGTTCCCGATGGTGCCCTACCATGCCTTGCCGCGGCTGCATGAGATCATGAAGGCCGACCTGCCGCCGCCGAACCGTTCCATCGCCGAGGCGTTCCGCGAAATGTGGCCCGCGATCAAGCGTCAGGTGATGAACGAGAACTACTTCATCCGGCGCGACCTGCCGCCCACCGCCAAGCCCTACCGCGAAGACTTCCATGAATATGTGCCGGGCATGATGCGCCCTGCCGCCGCAGAATAAGGACACCGACATGCCCTGGATTGACGCTTGCGCCACTGACGATATCGACGAAGAAGACCTGATCCGCTGGGATCACGCGGGGAAGACATTCGCGATCTACCATTCGCCGGAGGGAGAGTTCTTTGCGACCGCCGGGCTTTGCACACATGAGAATGTGCATCTTTGCGACGGTCTGGTGATGGGCAACCTGATCGAATGCCCCAAACACAACGGCCAGTTCGACTATCGCACGGGCGAAGCGATGCGCGCCCCGGTCTGCGTGAACCTCAAGACGTTTCCGGTGAAGGTCGAAGGCGACCGCGTCTTCGTCGAGGTCGTGTGATGGCGCGGCTGACGGTAAAAGATCTTCTGGACCAGCGCGGCAAGCACCAGTTTGCCATGCTGCGGGTCGAGACGCTGGAAGAGGCCGAAGCGGCCGCGAAAGCGGGTGTTGAGCTTCTGTCGGTGCCGCCCGCGATGGTCTTCGATGGCCGCTTCCGCGAAGTGGCTCCGGACGCCTTCATCTTTCCGGGCGACAACTTCTACGAGATCGGCGGACCCGACGATTTTCTGCGCTGGGCTTTCCCGCTGCTCAAGCAGGGGGCGGATGCCTTCTACTGCTCCGGCTCGTTGGCGACGGTGCGGGCTATGGCCGACCACGCGCTGCCGGTATGCGGTCATGTCGGCCTTATCCCGTCGAAACGCACCTGGACTGGTGGGTTCAAGGCCGTTGGAAAAACGCTGGACTCTGCAAAGCTGGTCTGGAGCCAGTGCAAGGCTTTGGAAGACGCCGGTGCCTTCGCGGTCGAGATCGAGGTGGTGCCGCATTCGATCACCAAGGCGATTGCCGAAAGGACGGATCTTTTCCTGATTTCGATGGGCGCTGGCGCGGCAGGTCACGCGCAGTATCTCTTCAGCGACGATGTTCTGGGCCAGAACCGGGGCCGTATCCCGCGTCACGCCAAGGTCTACGCCGATTTCGCTGCCGAACAAGACCGCCTGCAAGCCCTGCGGGTCGACGCAATGTCCCGCTTCGCCACCGATGTCCACGAAGGCGACTACCCTGCTCCGCAATACCTGGTCGACTGCGACCGCGAGGTAGTGGAGGCTTTCCGCGACTGGCTAGACCAGACCGCCTGAGCCTAAATACTTGCGAGGATCCCGTCGGCCAGCCGCTGCGCCGACGGGGTCATTTGTGACCCGATCCGAGTCACCAGGCTGAACGGTGCCACGGTCAGGCCAAGATCGATGGGCAAAGACACAAAGGGAACCGAAGGATTGCCCGACAGGCTGTCGACCACGGGCGTCGCCAGCGGAGCAATCGCGTCGGTCTGATTAAGAAGCGCCAGCGTGAACAGGAAGGACGAGGTGGAAATCCTGCGGTTCGGCAGCGCCATGCCGATCTCGGCCAACCGGGCCAGCACCGTCTGGGTCAGCAGGGTTTCGTCGTCGCCCATCACCCAATCGTAATCCAGAAGGTCGGCTACCGTGATCCGGGGCCGAACCAGCAACGGATGACCGCGCCGAACGACCAATGACACAGGCTCGCCTGCCATTGTCATGGCCTTCAGTTGAGTTTCCCCCGGCGACAGGCGTGCGAGGGCGAAATCCAGCCGCCCGTCTCGCAGCATGTCGCAGAGGGTGATCGAGGTCGCTACCGTCACTTCGACGCGGAAATCCGGCAACGTGCGCTGCATTGCGGTCAGCGTTGGCAGCACCAGACTCAGTGCGGGCCCCGTCACGGCACCAACGCGAACGACTCCAGCGCGGCCTGTCGCAGCCTCGGCCACCTCCTGAGCGGCGTCGAACAGCTCCATCTCGATCCGCTCTGCCCGCCGCGCCAGCGCCGCACCGACATGGGTCAAGCGCAGCCCACGCCCTTGTCGTTCATGCAAGGAAAGCCCCAGCACCGCCTCCATCTCTGCCAGCAACCGCGAGGCCGCAGGCTGGGCAATGCCGATCCGGCTTGCCGCAGACCCCAGGGATCCTGACGAGGCCAGTTCGGCGAGCAAGCGCAGCTGCACCGGCTTCAACCGGCGCAGCTGGGTCATCAGGGCTGGGGCCGTCAAAATCATGGCAAAACTGTTATGAATATGAACCCAAGCCCTATTTGACAGCTATGGAACATCTGCGCAATCTGCGCTTCGTCCGTAAGCAGGGGCGACCGAAACGTGCCCAATGCGGATGCAAACCAAATATCATCGGGAGGAAACAGATGATTTTGACCCGCCGCGGCCTAATGGCCCTTGCAGGCTCGACTGCTGCTCTTTCGGCCATGCCGCTGTTTGCCCAGGACAAGGGTGCTGTTGGTATCGCGATGCCGACCAAATCTTCGTCGCGCTGGATCTCGGACGGCGAGTCGATGGTGAAAGCCTTCACCGAAGCAGGTTACACCGCCGACCTGCAATACGCCGAGGATGACATCCCGACACAGTTGGCCCAGATCGAGAACATGATCACCTCGGGCGTCAAGGCGCTGGTGATCGCGGCCATCGACGGCACCACCCTGTCGAACGCGCTGGACAACGCAGCAGCACAGGGCATCAAGGTCATCGCCTATGACCGTCTGATCCGGGATTCGGGCTCGGTCGACTATTATGCGACCTTTGACAACTTCAAGGTCGGCGTCCAGCAAGCGGAATCGCTGGTTGCGGGCCTGAAGGAACGCTTTGCCGATGTGAAGCCGTGGAATGTCGAACTGTTCGGCGGTTCGCCCGACGACAACAACGCATTCTTCTTCTACAACGGTGCAATGTCGGTCCTGCAGCCGATGATCGACGCAGGCGAGATTGCCATCCCGTCGGGTCAGATGGGAATGGATGTGGTCGGCACCCTGCGTTGGGACGGCGCGGTCGCTCAGGCCCGCATGGACAACCTCTTGTCCTCGAACTACGGCGACAAGCAGCTGCACGGAGCGCTCTCGCCGTACGACGGGTTGTCCATCGGGATCATTTCCTCGCTGAAAGGCGTCGGCTACGGATCTGGCGACATGAAGATGCCGATCGTCACCGGTCAGGACGCCGAGATCCCGTCTGTCAAGTCGATGATCGCGGGCGAGCAGTACTCGACCATCTTCAAGGATACCCGCGAACTCGCGAAGGTCACCGTCAAGATGGTGGACGCAGTGCTTGCAGGCGGCCAGCCGGAAATCAACGACACCAAGACCTACGACAATGGTGTCAAGGTGGTGCCGTCCTACCTTCTCGAACCCGTCTCGGTGAACCTCTCGAACTACGAAGAGATCCTCGTCGGTTCGGGCTACTACACCGCCGACCAGCTGAAGTAAGCTGATCCGAAGGGCTCGCCTGCGCCGCTCCCGCGCAGGCGGGTTCCCTTGGGGAGGGGATATGTCGATACTTCTGGAAATGCGGGAGATCACCAAGGTCTTCCCGGGTGTGAAGGCACTTGACCGGGTCAGCCTGACGGTCGAGGCCGGTGAAATCCACGCGATCTGCGGCGAAAACGGCGCCGGAAAATCCACGCTGATGAAAGTTCTGTCGGGCGTCTACCCGCATGGCACCTATGACGGTGACATCATCTACGACGGCCAGCCCCTGCACAATCGCGGCATCCGCGACAGCGAGGCCAAAGGCATCATCATCATTCACCAGGAACTTGCGCTGATCCCCTTGCTGTCGATTGCCGAGAACCTGTTCATGGGCAACGAGGTCGCTGCGAAGGGCGTGATCTCCTGGCCGATGGCGTTCAAGAAGACCGAAGACCTGCTGCGCCGTGTCGGCCTCAACGAACCGCCTGGGGCGGTAGTGGGCAAGCTGGGCGTCGGCAAGCAGCAGCTGATCGAAATCGCCAAAGCCCTGTCGAAGAACGTGCGCCTGCTGATCCTGGACGAACCCACCGCCGCTTTGCAGGAAGCCGACGCCGACCGCCTTCTCGACCTGATGCTGGAGCTTAAGGCGCAAGGCGTCACCCAGATTTTGATCAGCCACAAGCTGAACGAAATCTCCCGCGTTGCCGACCGGATCACGGTGATCCGCGACGGCACCTCGGTGTCCACCCTGTCGAAATCCGAAATCTCCGAGGATCGCATCATCCGCGACATGGTCGGCCGCGACATGGCCCACCGCTACCCCGAGCGCGCGCCCAACCCCGGCGAGGTGCTGTTCGAGGTCGAAAACTGGTCCTGCTGGCACTCCGAACAGGCGGGCCGCCAGATGATCAAGGGCGTTTCGCTGAAGGTTCGCAAGGGCGAGATCGTAGGCATCGCGGGCCTGATGGGCACAGGACGGACCGAGCTTGCCATGTCGATCTTCGGCCGCAGCTACGGCAAAGGCCATGAGGGCACGGTGAAGATGCACGGGAAACCCGTCGATGTCTCGACCGTCACCAAGGCTATCGACGCGGGCATCTCCTACGTCACCGAGGACCGCAAGGCGCTGGGCCTGATCCTGGAAGAACCGATCCTGAAGAACATCAGCCTCGCCAACCTCTTCGGGATCGCCCGGCGGTCCGTCCTCGACAAGCGGCGCGAGGCGCAGGTGGCCGAGGGCTACCGCAAGCAACTCGCCATCCGCACCCCGGGCGTCCATCAGAAGGTGGTGAACTTGTCTGGCGGCAACCAGCAGAAAGTGGTGCTGTCGAAGTGGCTTTTCACCGACCCGCAGCTTCTGATCCTGGATGAACCCACCCGCGGTATCGACGTCGGCGCAAAGTTCGAGATCTACACGATCATGAAGGACCTTGCGGAACAGGGTCGCGGCGTCCTGATGATAAGCTCCGAGATGCCAGAACTTCTGGGCATGTGCGACCGCATCTACGTCATGAACGAAGGCCGCGTTGTCGGCGAACTGACCCGCGAGGAAGCGAGCCAGGAAAGGATCATGGCGTTGATCGTGAAAGACAACGGCAAGGCAAAGGTGGCGTGAATGGCTGAGAAGCAAAGCTCGCTCGGTGGGCATCTGCGTGAAAACGGAATGCTTCTGGCGCTTGTCGCCATTGTCGCGCTGTTTTCGATCCTCGTTTCAGCGCAGGGCAAGCCGATGTTCCTGCAGGCCCCGAACATCACCAACATCTTCCTGCAGAATGGGCATGTGATCATCCTCGCTTTGGGGATGCTCCTCATCATTGTCGCCGGACACATCGACCTGTCGGTGGGGTCAGTCGCCGCCTTCACCGGGGCCGTTGCCGCCTGGCTGACGGTTGATGTTGGATTGCCATTTTGGGCGGTCATCCCCCTGACCCTGATCGTCGGCGGGTTGATTGGCGCGGCGCAAGGCTACTGGGTCGCCTTCTGGCGCATCCCTTCGTTCATCGTGACCCTGGCCGGGATGATGGTGTTTCGCGGCGCCACGATGCTGCTGCTTGGAGGCCAGAACATCGGCCCGTTTCCGAAGGCGTTCCAGTCGATGTCATCGGGCTTCATTCCCGATCCGACCGGCCTGATGAAGCCGCATGGCTTGACCCTTATCATCACCGCGCTGGCCATTGGCG
>Ga0208492_1002075_pt1 | contig 10611 bp, 7 predicted proteins | sample Subbioar_CSW14AB_FD_184820 | JGI IMG/M metagenome (GOLD analysis project Ga0208492, IMG submission 184820) | Serpentinite rock and fluid subsurface biosphere microbial communities from McLaughlin Reserve, California, USA - CR12Mar_CSW14AB (SPAdes) | ecosystem: Environmental > Terrestrial > Deep...
GAGCTCGGTCTGGTCGAGGACACGATCGCCTCGCTGACCAAGGCGTCGGCCGCGCGCCCCTCCGACGAGCGCGTGCGTGCACGTCTCGCGTCGCTCCACGAGAGCACCGGTCGGAGCGGCGATGCCATTCAATCGTTGATCGAGCTGCGGAAGCTGCGCGAGCTCGGGCACGACGAGAACCGTCGGCTCGGTTTGTTGTGCGCCGCAGCCGGGAGGCACGAGGACGCGGTGGGGCCGCTGACCCTTGCGCTGGCGAACGCGCGCACCGACGTGTCGCTGCTCGAGCCCCTTGCCGCTGCGCTCGAGGCGCTCGGGCGCGACGAGGAGGCGACCGCGATCCTCGCGCGACTCTGCACGGCCGCTCCGAGCCACGCCGACGCGGCCTCGCGCCTCGGATTCGCGCACGCGCGCCTCGGAAGGCACGGCGAGGCTGCGGCAGCGTTCGAGGTCGCTCGCTCGCGCGAGGCCCCGCGCGTCTCGGTGCTGAGCGCGCTCGCGGATTCCCATGCCGCGCTCTCCGATCTCCGCGCGGAGATCTCTGCGTTGGAGTCGCTCGTCCGGCTCGCGCCGGGCGACGGGCTCGCGCAAAGCCGGCTCGGGCAACGACGCCTCGCCGGAAGCGATCGGGATGGCGCGATCGAAGCACTCGCCCGCGCACACGCGCTCGGGTTCGACGATCCGATGGTTCGCAGCACGCTCGCCGAACAGCGGCTCGGGCGCGGCACCGTCGACGACCTCCTCGAGGTGCGTCCCCTCGCGACGGGCGACGCGCCGCTCCTGCTCCGACTCGCGCGCGCCTTCGCCGCGGCGGCGCGCCCGCGCGAGGCGATCGAGGTCGCGCGCGAGACGCTGCAGGTGGCCCCCGACTCGCTCGACGCGTCGCTGCTCCTCGGCGGTTTGCTCGCAGCGGACGGCAATCACGCAGGAGCCGCACGCGCTTACGAGCACGCGCTCGAGCATCGGCTCGACGCGGTCGACGCGCTGATCGGCGCCGGCACGGCGTACGTGGCGCTCGGCCGAGATGCCGACGCGGTGGGCGTGCTCCGCCGTGCTGTGCGCGTCGCGAGCGATCGGCTCGACGCCCACCGCCTGCTCGCGAGCACCCTCGGCCGGATGGACGACGACGAGGCCGCGCTCGCGGCGCATACCGAGCTCCTCGCGCACGCGCCGGACGACCTCGATTCGCTGCTCGCGCGAGGCAGGCTCGCTTCGACGCTCGGGCGCTACGAAGAGGCGCGCGCCGCGCTCGAACGCGCGCTCGTCGCCACTCCCGATGCTCAGGTCTCGGTCCTCTTCGAGCTGGCCGAGGTGCGCCAGAAGCTCGGTCTCGGTGAGGAGTCCGTCGAGATCGCAGAGCGCCTCGTGCAAGCGGTGCCACGCGACGCCCGGGCGCTTCGCCTCCTCGGCGAGGCCCTCGCCTCGGTCGAGCGCGCAGACGAGGCGATCGATGCGCTGAGCCGCGCGCTCGCGGTCGACGGCTCGCTCGCCCAGGTGCGCGAGCTCCTCGGTCGCCTGCTGTTCGGCCGCGGTGGGCTCGAAGACCTGGCGCGCGCCACCGAGCTGCTCGCGTCCGATGCAGAGGCGCCTCTCGCGCTCGCCCGGGCGTACGGTGCGGCGGGGAAGCCGCAAGACGCGATGACCGCGGCGAAGGCGGCGATCGCCCGGAGGGACGATCACGTCCCCTCGTGGATCTTCCTCGGCGAGACTCAAGCGAGGCTCACGATGCACGAGGCCGCGGCCGCGTCGTTCGGCGCCGCGCTCCGGTACGATCGCAATGCATTCCCGGCGCTGCTGGGCTTTGGCCTCGCGAGCTCGGAGCTCGGGCGCGCACGCGAGGCGTCGGAGGCACTCGCCCGCGCGATCGCGATCGACCCGAAGTCGGCCGATGCACACGCGGCCCTCGCAGGGGCCGAAGCCGCGCTCGGTCGCACCGACGATGCGATCGGCACGTGGACGAGGCTCGCAGCGCTGCGCGCGCTGACCGCCGAAGAGCAGCGCACGCTCGGGCGCCTCGAGGTCGCGGCCGGACGAGGCGCTACGGCGGTCGAGAGACTCGAAGCGGCGATCTCCGGCGGCGCCGTCGATCGCGACACGCTCCTCGACCTCGCCACCGCCCACGAGCGCAGCGATCGCTTCGACGACGCCGCCATGGCGCTGAAGCGCGCAGCGGCCATCGATGCTTCGAACCCGCTCGTGCAGCGGCGATTGGGCGCGGTGCTGCTCCGCCTGAAGCGGTACGAGGGCGCGGTCGAGGCTCTGCTCCACGCGCGGAAGAGCACGCCGGCCGACGCGTCGCTGCTCGACGAGCTCACCGAGGGGCTCCTCGCACTCGGGCGTAAGGTCGAGGCGGTCGATTCGCTCTCGACCCTCGCAGCCCTCTCGCCCGACGACCCCACCCTCGCATGCCGCCTCGCTGACCTGTTCCTCGACTTGTCGCGGAGGGACGAGGCGCAGCGGGAGTACGAGCGTGCGCTCTCGCTTCCTCACGCCCCGACGGACACCGCCGCGAAGCTCGCGTCCCTGCACCGGGAGATCGGGGCGCGGGCGCTCCGACAGGAGCAGTACGCCGCGGCGCTCTCGCGTTTCGATCATAGCCTGATGCACGAGCCGAAGAATGCGGTGGCCAGGCTCGGTCGGGCCCAAGCGCTCGTCCCCTTGGGTCGAGAGGAGGAGGCGATTACCGCGGCCGCCTCCGCGCTCGCCATCGATCCGGATTCGCACGAGGGAGCCCTGCTGCTCGGCGAGCTCCACACGCGTCATCGCCAGCACGAGGGCGCAGCTTCGGTCTACGCGCGGGCGCTGATCGCGCACCCGCAGACGCTCGAATTCGCCTGGGGGCTCGCGCGAAGCCGCCTCGCGCTCGGTCAGGCTCGCGAGGCGATCGAGCCGCTGCGGGCGACGCTCGCCATCGACTCCGCGCACGTCGGTGCCAAGCGGCGCCTCGCGCGGGTCCTCGACGAAAGCGACAGCGTCGAGGCACGCGCGCTGTGGAGCGACGTCGTCCTCGCCGAGCCCGACGATGGCGAGGCCAACCTGCGCCTCGGCTCCTTGCTCGCGGGTGCCGGTGAGCACGCGGCCGCGGTGAAGCACCTCGTTCGGGCGCTCAAGGCCTCCCCCGACGACCTCGATCTGCAGCTCCAGCTCGCGCAATCGTCGATCGCACTCGAGCGGTGGGCCGACGCCTCTCGCCATCTCCAGGCCGTCATCGCCGGGCGGCGGGACGACGTCGGGCTGCTCGTGCAGCTGGCCGATGTGGAGGAGAAGCTCGAACGCCCGTCCACGGCGCTCGAAGCGCTCGAGGCGGCCGTTCGGCTGACCCAGGGCACCGATGCGCGTTGGCTCCGCCGCGCCGGTCTCTTGCGCGTCGTCGCCGGGCCTCCCGAGGTCGCGGCCGATCTCCTCGCCCGAGCGCTGGCCATCGAGCCGGACGAGTCGACGCGCCGCACGCTCGGGGAGCTATGTGTCACTGAAGCGCGTCGTGCCCTGGACGAGGGTCGAGATGCTCGTGGGTGGCTCGCGCGCGTCATCGAGCTCGATCCGAGTCAGGCCGCTCTGCGTTTCGAGCTCGCGAAGATCCTCGAGGCCGAGGGAAACGGCGTCGACGCGTGGACGCACGCGACCACTGTGCTCGAGCTCCAACCCGTCCACGCGGGCGCCGCGCTGTTCGTCGGCGAGAAGTTCGCCGCGGCCGGCCAACATGCGCGCGCCGTCGAGGTGCTCGACCGCGCCGCGAGCGCTGCGCTCGACCACGCGACCTTCCAGGCCGTGTATGGGCGCTCGTTGCTGGAGGTAGGGCGACTCGCCGATGCAGCCTCCGCGCTCGAACGCGCGGGCGGGAACGACGCGGCGCTCTGGGAGCTCGTCTCGTCGACCCGCGCCCAGCTCGGGCAATTCGAGGCGGCCGCGGCGGCCTACCAGCGGGTCATCGAGCTCGGCCGCCGGGACGTCCCCGCCTACCTCCACCTCGGCGAGCTCTACGAGCGAGCGGGGCAGCACGAGCCGGCGTGGCGCGCGTACCAACTCGCCTTCCGCCTCGACGAGGGCGACCTCACCATCATCCGGCGCATCGCCAACGCGACCGACGCTCTGGGGCGCGGACAGGAGGCGGCGCAATGGCTGGTTCTGGCGATCGGCCACGCGCCGAACGACGCCACGCTGCGCTACGCGCTGGCTCGCTGTCACCTCCGTCTCGGCAACCGCGCAGAGGCGGTGGCGCAGTACGAGGCTGTGTGCCAGCTCGATCACGCCCTCGCCGTTCAGCTCTATCGCGAGCTCGGTGGCGCGTAGTGTACGTTCGGGCGAGTGGCACCCGACCAACTACAGGCTCTCCTCGCGGCCGGCGTGAAGCACGGCGCCAGTGACATCCACTTTCGCGTCGGAGGCCCGCCGACCTACCGCGTCCGCGGCGGCCTCGCGCAGCTGAAGTACAACACCCTCACGCCGACCGACACCGAGGATCTCGCGCGCATGATGGTGCGCGATCCGAAGATCCTCGACAAGCTTCCAGAGCTGCAGGAATACGACACGAGCTACTCGCTCCCCGGCGTCGCGCGGTTTCGCGTCAACGTCCACAGGCAGCGCGGGTCACTCAGCCTCGTGCTCCGAATCATTCCGAGCAGTGTTCCGACCATCGCGGACCTGGGGCTCCCACCGGTGCTGGCCCAGATCGCCTCGGAGGAGCGGGGCCTCGTGCTGGTCACCGGAGCCACCGGGTCGGGGAAGACCTCGACGCTCGCCGCGATGATCGACCACGTCAACGCGACCCGGGCGGTGCACATCCTCACCATCGAGGACCCGATCGAGTTCCTCCACAAGAACAAGCTGGCGAGCGTCACCCAGCGCGAGATCGGGCTCGACACGCACAGCTACCAGGTCGCGCTTCGTGGAGCGCTTCGCATGGATCCGGACGTCATCCTCGTCGGCGAGATGCGCGATGCGGAGTCGATCGACATCGCGCTCAAGGCCTCCGAGACGGGTCACATGGTCTTCTCGACCGTGCACACCACGGACGCCTCGAAGACGGTCGGTCGCCTTCTGTCGGTGTTCACGCCCGACGAGCAGGCGGCGGTGCGTCAACGTCTCGCCGACAACCTCCGCGCGACGATCAGTCAACGTCTCTTGCCGCGTGCCGACGGGAAGGGACGCGCGGTCGCCTTGGAGATCATGATCGTGACGGGGATGATCACCGAGCTGCTACGAGATCCGAAGGGCGGAAGCCTGAAGGACACCATCGAGAAGGGTCGGACGCAGTACAACATGCAGTCGTTCGACCAACACCTCAGCGATCTCTTCCACGCGCAGGTCATCACGCTGGAGACGGCGCTCGCGGCCGCGACCAACCGGGCCGACTTCGAGCGCGCGCTGCATTTCTCGATGTGAACCACCCTCAGGGTTGGTACCAATCCTTCTTCACGCGCGTAGCAGCCTCAGGAGAGGAGTTGCAGGGCGATCGCGGCGGCAGGCGCACCGAGGCCGAGCGCGAAGGCGCCGAGCCGCGGGAGCACCGGGAGAGGCTTCCACAGCGTCGCTCGCTTCTTCTCGTTGCCGAGCCCTTGATCGATCTCGTACTGGCCCGGCCGGTGACCGAGGATGCCGAGTGCGAGCGACATCCCGCCGAAGAGGCCGGCAGCGGGCAGCACGAAGTGGAACGGCACGACCTCGAGGAGTGCGGGCAGGGTGGTGACCGCGGAGACGATCAGACCGAGCGCCACCATGAAGACCTGCCACCAGATCGGCTTGCGGCTGACGGTCCCCTGCTCCTTCCGCGCCTGTCGGATCATCTCGAGCATCTCGGGATCGTCCGCGAACATCTGCTCGGCGTTCTTGCCCGGTCCGGACTCTTGATAGTGCTCCTGCATGGGGCTTCGTCCGCGCTGATCGCCGGGTGTTACGCAGGGCCGTGATTTGGCACGTGCCGGGCACATCGGCACGCCCGACCATCGCGTCAATCGTTCAAGGGCAGAAGACGACTTCGAACTGCGTTTGCGACGAGCACGCGTGCAGCCCCGCGGCGTCGTCGTACGCGTAGCTATAGGCGCTCGGACACATCGACCGCATCGCCGCGACGTAGTCGGTGTGCACCACGCTCAGGGGATCGCCGGTGTTGCTGCAGGCTTCGGACGTCATGCAGCTCTTGCTGATCGAGCAGCCGCCGGTCGTCGGATTGATCGGCGTCGGGCAACAGAGGTGCAAGCCGGGATCGACGGCTTCCGATCGACCGAGTCCCCACGGCGCGGGGTAATTCCACTTCTTGAGAAACCGTGGTGCGCCGACCCGACCTGGGGAGTCGAGTCACCGGCCGTCACGTCAGGCGAACAACGGGGCGGCGACCAGCGACACCGTTCCGAGCAACTTCACGAGCACGTGGAGCGACGGTCCTGCGGTGTCCTTCAGGGGATCGCCGACGGCATCGCCGACCACCGCGGCTTCGTGAGCCTTCGAGCGCTTGCCGCCGAACGCGCCGCGCTCGATCGACTTCTTCGCGTTGTCCCAGGCGCCCCCGCCGGTGTTCATCATCAACGCCAGGAGCACTCCGGCGATCGTGCCGATCATGATCGTCGCGGCGACACACTCCGCGCCGAGGGTCGCATCGTCGTGCGGGGCGCCGAGGCGGCCGAGGACTCCGATGAGCACCGGAGCCGACACGACGAGCAACCCCGGTGCGACCATGCCCCGGAGGGCGCCGACCGTGACGATGTCCACGCAGCGGCCGAACGCCGGCTTCTCTTCGCCGCTCATGATTCCGGGGTGCTCGCGGAACTGACGGCGTACCTCGTCGATGACGGCGTGGGCGTCGCGTACCACCGCCTTGATCGCCCACGCGCTGAAGACGAACACGACCATCGCGCCCACGAGGGCGGCGACGAACACCGGAGGCTTGCCGACGTCGACGTGCTCGAACCGATAGTGCGACCAGGCCGGATCGCCGAGGGCGCGAAGCCGTTCGCGGCCGAGGAGCGTGATCTCGTCGAGGTACGCCGAGAACAGCAGGAATGCCGCCAAGGTCGCCGAGCCGATGGCGTAGCCCTTGGTCAGCGCCTTGGTCGTGTTGCCCACCGCGTCCAGCCGATCGGTCCGCGCCCGCGCCTCTTCCGGCTGGCCGGACATCTCGACGATGCCGCCCGCGTTGTCGGTGATCGGCCCGAAGATGTCGAGCGACAGGACATAGGCGACGGTCGAGAGCATGCCCATCGTCGCGACGGCCGTCCCATACAGGCCCGCGCCCGGGACGCCGGGCATCGCACGAAGGCCGCAGACGTACGCACCGAGCAGCGCACACGCGATCGTCAACACGGGCAACGCAGTGCACTCGAGGGCGACGACCAGGCCCGAGATCACGTTGGTCGCGGCGCCTGTGACGGAGCTCTCGGCGATCGTGCGGACGGGGCGACGTCGCGACGACGTGTAGTACCGGGCGAGGGACGCGAATGCGAAGCTGGCCACGAGGCCGATGAGCGCGGCGCCAAAGAGCCACAGGCTGCCGCCGAGGAGGAAGCGCACGGCGACATACATGCCGGCTGCCGAAAGGAGCATCGTGACCAGCCATCCACGGCTCATCGCCGACATCGGGTCGGCGTCTTCGCGGGTGCCATGGACCGAGAGCACCCCGGCCATCGACGCGATCAGCCCGAACGCCGCCAAGACCAGGGGAAACAGGATGCCGGCGACGCCAAATCGCGGGAACGCCGCGACGCCCAGGATCATCGCCCCGATGATCTCCGCGGCGGCGGATTGGAACAGATCGGCGCCACGGCCCGCGCAATCGCCGACGTTGTCTCCCACGAGGTCGGCGATCACCGCAGGGTTGCGTGCGTCGTCCTCGGGGATGCCTGCTTCGAGCTTCCCCACCAGGTCGGCCCCCACGTCGGCCGCCTTGGTGTAGATGCCGCCGCCGAGCTGCGCGAACAGTGCGACGAAGCTCGCGCCGAACGCGAAGCCGATGATCATTCGGGGGGCGGTCGTGGGCGACCCGAGCCCTCCGAACGCGACGAACAGCGCGGCCACCCCCAACAGCGAGCTCGAGACGATCGCAAATGCCGCGGCCGCGCCGGCGTGGAGTGCGAGCCGGAGTGCCTCACGGATGCTCGTCCGCGCGGCGTTCGCCACGCGCACGTTCGCCCGCAGCGAGACGTACATCCCGAAGTAGCCCGCAACGCCCGAGCACGCGGCGCCCACCAGAAACGACACCACCGTGACCATGGTCGTCGAGGCTGCCGTCCTCCCTCTCGACAGTCCGAGCACCAACACCAGCCCGGCGAGCAGGAGAGCCAGCAACGTCACGGTGCGGTACTGGCGCCTGAGGAACGCGTGCGCTCCTTCGTGAATCGCCGCGGCGAGGCGCCGCATCTCGTCGGTGCCGGTATCGGCGTCGAACACGCGACGCGCGAGGGCCGCCGCCGCGGCGAGCGACGAGAGCGACGTCGCGACCACGAACGCGAGCCACGACGTCATTGAGACGGCCGAGAAATTCCGCGGCGATGGTGAATGCGTTCGGCGAACGATTCCTCCTCACCCCCGGGCTCGCGCACGGTCAGCACGGGGCAGGGCGCGTTGCGTACGATGCTCTCGGCGACGCTCCCGATGAGCGCATGAAGACGACCGACGCGGCCGTGGGTGCCCATCACGATGAGGTCGGAGTGCTCGGCTTCGGCGGTCTCGATGATCTTGCGCTCGGGGTCGCCCGTGAGCGTCTTCCGGCTCAGGCGCAAGCCGAGGCGACTCTCCGCGTCGACGATCGCGGCGCCCATGTCGAGCTCCTCCTCCGCAGCGGCCGCGCCCGCCGCGCGTGGCTCCGTTGCGTTCACGTGGAGCACGAGGACCGAGGCGCCGAGGTCCTCCGCGAGGGCGACCGCCTCCCAAAGGGCCGCAATCGAGGCCTGCGAACCGTCCATCGGCACGAGGATCTGCTGGATGTGGCTCATCCCGCCTGATGCAGCAATCCGCGGACCCGGGTGCCGCTACCATGGTCTGGTGACTCGACGCTCGTTGCTCGCTTCGTTGCTCGGCCTGCCGCTGTCGGCGTGCCGCGAGCTGCGGCGCTACCACTCGAGCGTGAAGTTCTCGCTGTCGACGTACTCGCCCACGGCCGGAGAGCCGTTCGAGGCTTCGATCGATTACATGGACGAGACCGACGAACCATGCGCGTTCGTGCTGCTTCGTGCGGGCACCGAGGTGGATCGCGCCGAGCTTTCGTCGGGAGCGAAGAAGGTCTCGCTCACGGCGCGTGAGCCCGGTCCGCACTCGGTCGAGTTTCGTCGCAGCGACCGGATGATCGCGCACCGATCGATTACCGTGCGCTAGAGGCCGGTGCTAGCCTTCGCCGCATGCGCACGCCGCTCCTGGCGCTGGTGTTCTTGCTGGTTGCCGGCTGTCACGGAGACCCTGTCGACACGCCCCCGACCGAGTCGCCCGACGCACCCGAGGAGGTCTCCGCCGACACCGGGAGCTCCGCCGACACCGGCGGCGTCGACACCCAGGGCGTCGTGGTGGACTCGACCGTGGACTCGACCGTCGTGGACTCGACCGTCGTGGATTCGAGCCCTGGCGACAGCAACGTCGTCGACTCGGGCACGGTCGACACCAGCGTCGCCCCAGACGCGGACGCCGGCTCTGACGGCAGCACCTGGATCGACAGCGGCCCGTGCGGCGTACACCCCGGACCGCGGATGGTGCAGCTGACCACCTCGAAGGGGACGTTCTGCGTCGACACCACCGAGGTGAGCAACGCGCAGTACGCCGAGTTCTCGGCTGCGGCGGTGAGGCCGGCCATGCCGGCGTACTGCAAGTTCAAGACGGGGTATTCGGTCGAGAACCCGCTCTCGAGCGCGAAGAGTCTCCCGGTCGTCAACGTCGACTGGTGCGACGCGTACCAGTATTGCGCGTGGGCCGGCAAACGGCTCTGCGGCGGAATGGCCGGCGGACACGTGGTGCGGAGCGGGACCACCATCGCGGAGTACGTCGCCGACAGTCAGTGGACCCTCGTGTGTCAGAACAACGTGCCCACCACGTACTCGACCGGCAACACGTTCCCGGGCGGCGACGCGGGCGTCTGCAACATCACCAACAACGGTGGCGAGGTCTGGAGTGTGACCTCGGGTAGCGAGTGCAAAGGCGCCGCCACGCCGTTCGATCAAGTCGTCAATCTCACGGGAAACGCAGGCGAGTGGGAGGACAACTGCACCAACTTCGACGAGTCGCTCGACGCCGGCGCGACGTCGTCGGTCGTGTGCTTCGTGCGCGGGGGCACGCCGTCTACCTGCTGCGTCAACGACTTCGACTACAAGTGCACCGCGGCGAACATCATCACGGCGCGCGGCTCTCGTCTTCCCAAGGTCGGCTTCCGCTGCTGCTCGAAGTAATCCACGTGATGCTCTCGCGCCAGTTCTTCGGCGTCGTGTCGAGGACGCGCGCGAAGTTGCGTGTTGTCGCACGTGCCCATGAGCGGAGAACGCGCCGTCACGAGCGGAGCGTCGGGGTGGTGCTCTCCAAATCGCGTCAAGGACATCAAGGGTAGGGCTACGCGCGGCGGTGCTAGCGGATGGCGTATAGACGGTGAAGCTACGAACAAGCTCGTCTACGCGATTTGGAGAGCACCACCCCGACGCGCAGCGG
>Ga0208492_1002076_pt1 | contig 10611 bp, 8 predicted proteins | sample Subbioar_CSW14AB_FD_184820 | JGI IMG/M metagenome (GOLD analysis project Ga0208492, IMG submission 184820) | Serpentinite rock and fluid subsurface biosphere microbial communities from McLaughlin Reserve, California, USA - CR12Mar_CSW14AB (SPAdes) | ecosystem: Environmental > Terrestrial > Deep...
TCGGGCTGGCGAGCCGGTGGCAGCAGCGAACGCGACACCCTTTCCGCGCTCTTTTTTGGCGGGCTCGCGGTGGCGGGCTTGGCGGGCAGCCTGCTGGCGCTGGTGCAGGTCTTTCACCCCGACTGGGCAGATGGCCGGTGGATCGCCATCCCGACCATGGCGGGCCGCGCGGTCGGCAACCTCCGCCAGCCCAATCACTTCAGCACCTTGATGGTTTTCGCCTGCGTGGGCGTGGCCTGGCTGGGCGCACGAGGCCGGCTGCCCATGGGCCTGGCTTGTGCCGGGCTGGCTGCTTTCATCGGTGTGATCGTGCTGACGGCCTCGCGCACCGGCATGGTCGCCATGGCGCTTTTGACGGCCTGGGGCGTGTTCGATCGTCGCCTGCCCACCGGCCTGCGCCTGGCCCTGGTGGCAGCACCGCTGCTCTATGGCCTGGCCTGGGGTGGGATGTGGCTGTGGTCGCACGCCGACCAATCGGTGGCCTTCGCCGCAGAGGCCCGCCTGCACGACGGCAGCGACATCTCCAGCTCTCGCTTCGGGATCTGGTCGAACGTGCTGAGCCTGATCGGGCAGCAACCCTGGACAGGCGTGGGCTACGGGCGCTTCAACTTCGCCTGGACGATGACGCCCTTCCCCGGCCGCCCGGTGGCCTTCTTCGACCACACGCACAACATCGTTCTGCAATGGGCGGTGGAGTTCGGCGTGCCCCTGGCCGCCCTGCTGCTGCTGTTGAGCGGAGCGGCCTTCGTGACGCTGGTGCGGCCCAAGCGCGCCGTGGCGGCCGACCAGGTGGGCCTGGCCGGTGCGGCCGCGGTGATGGTGGCCGCTGCAGGCCTGCACAGCCTGCTGGAGTACCCGTTGTGGTACGCCTACTTCCTGCTGCCGACGGCCTTTGCCTTCGGGCTGGGGCTGTCGACGCGGGCCGAGCCGACGGCATCGGGTGCGCGCGCATCCGGCGCGTCGCTGGCGGGGCTGCTGATGGCCGCTTTGGGCATCTGGTGTGCCCTGGACTACCAGTCGGCGGCCAACATCTACGCTCCACGGCCTTGCGCACAAGCGCAGGCCGCATCGAGTCAACCCGGCTGGCTCAGCCGCATCTGCCCTGCGGGCCTGCGCGAACGCATCGACTTCGGTCGGCAGATGCCATGGTGGGGGCACCAGGCCGACTACGCCTGGGTCAACCTGCCCGATGACGACGAGCCCAGCCTGCCGCCGCAAGCTTTCCGCCGCACGACCCACGTGCTGATGGATGCGAGGCTGATGATGGCCTACGCGCGTTCGCTGGCCGAGCACGACCGCGTCGACCATGCGCGTTATGTGGCGCAGCGCCTGAGCGAATTCCGCAACGCGCGGGCCAAGTCCTGGTTCCAGGTGTGCGAGGCCGACAGGCCGGCTGGCGAGCCCCTGCCCTTCCAGTGTGAGGCGCCACAAGGCCAGTACACCTGGCGGGACATGGAGCCCTGACCAGGCGGTGCGCCCTGCCGGGGCTCGCCGTCAGCTGGCGGTCTCGGCGCGCCAGGGCCCGGACTTGCCGCCCAGCTTTTCCAGCAGACGCACGTCCGTGATGCGCATGCCTTTTTCGGCGGCCTTGCACATGTCGTAGATGGTCAGCAAGCCGACCTGCACGGCGGTCAGCGCCTCCATTTCGACGCCGGTGGGTCCCACCGTCTGCACCGTGACCTGGCAGCGCACGGCCGACCCGGCTTCTTCGATCTCGAACACGACGGCCACCTTGGAGAGCGGCAGCGGGTGGCACAGCGGGATGAGGTCCGACGTGCGCTTGGCGCCCTGGATCGCGGCGATGCGCGCCACGCCCAGCACATCGCCCTTGCCGGCGCGGCCTTCGCGGATCAGGGCCAGCGTGCCGGGCTGCATCCGGATGCGGCCTTCGGCCACGGCCACGCGCACCGTGGGCACCTTGGCGGAGACATCGACCATGTGGGCCTGGCCGTGGGCATCGAAATGGGTGAGTTCGCTCATGTGGTCGGAGCCTGGAAGGTGACGAGGCGGTGACAGGGGTGTCAAGTTCGGTGAAGCCCCCTGACCAGGGCGCGCAGGGACGCATACTGTGCGCCTTGCCTCCCGTGATCTTGAGAGACCTTGCGATTGTCCCCGATGCCCTCGCGATCGAAGACGCCTTCACCTTGGTCGGCCCATGGCCGTCGGCTGGTCCTCGCGGCGGTGTGCGCCAGCCTGGTTGCCCCGCCTGCGGGTCTCGCGCACACCGAGCCCTACACCCCGGCCCCCGTCATCTCGCTGCCTGCGCTGGGTGACAGCAGCGCGCAGGCCCTGTCGCCAGCGGCCGAGCGCAAGCTGGGCGACCGCATCATGCGCGCCATCCTGGGCGACCCGGCCGTGATCGACGATCCGCTGGTGCTCGAATACGTCGATCAACTCTGGCAGCGGCTGCTGCAAGCCGCGCGGCAACGCGGCGAGATCACGGCCGAGCTTGATCAGGTGCTGGCCTGGGACGCGTTCCTGGTCAAGGACCGCAGCGTCAACGCCTTCGCGCTGCCAGGCGGCTACATCGGTGTGCACCTGGGCCTGCTGGCCGTCACGCGCACGCCGGATGAACTCGCCTCGGTGCTGGCGCACGAGCTGTCGCACGTCACGCAGCGCCACATCGCCCGCATGATCGGGCAGCAAAGCCGCACCTCGTGGATCGGCATCGCCAGCTTGTTGCTGGGCGTGCTGGCGGCCAGCGCGAACCCGGCGGCTGCGCAAGCCCTGATTTATGGCGGCCAGGCCGCGGCCATCCAGGGGCAGCTCAATTTCTCGCGCGACATGGAGCGCGAGGCCGACCGCGTGGGCTTTGGCCTGCTGTCGGAGGCCGGCTTTCGCAGCAGCGGCATGGCGCTGATGTTCGAGACGCTGCAGCAGGCCTCGCGCCTGAACGACGACGGCAGCTTCCCTTACCTGCGCACCCACCCGCTGACCAGCGAGCGCATCGGGGAAGCGCGCGCGCGCCTGGGCCCCGATGCCTGGGACACACGCACCGCGCTGCGGCCCGACGCCAGCGAACAATGGGCCTGGCACGCGCTGATGGCCGCGCGTTCGCGGGTGCTGATGGACACGCGCAGCGTGGCGCTGGAGCAGTTGGGCAACCTGCGCCCGCCCGCCGACGCCTCGGCGCTGGACGCCATCGCCACCCACTACACCCGCGCCGTGACCTGGCAGCGCAGCAACGGGCATGCGCGCGCGGCCCAGGCGCTGGCCGAGGCCCGCGCGCTGCTGCCGCAGCTGCCTGCCGGCCAACAGGCCGTGGCGCAACGCGTGCTGCTCATCAGCGCCATCGAAGGCCAGTTGCTGGCGCAGCAGCACGAGGCCGCAGCCGCCAGCCTGCGCGAGCTGATGGGCCCCACCCGGCCTTCGGTCGTCAAGCTGTCGGCACGCCCCGAGTTGATCTACTCGTCGCGCCTGGCGTTGGCGCTGCCGCCTTCGGCCGACCGCAACGAGGCCTGGCTGGACGCCACCGCGCGCCTGCAGACCCACCTGAGCGTGCACCCGCACGACAGCACGGCCTGGTCGCTGCTGGCCAGCCTATGGCAACAACTGGGCCAGCCGATCCGCGCCGTGCGCGCCGAAGCCGAGGCCGCCGCGGCAGAAGGTGACCTGCCCGGCGCCATCGACCGCGCCGAGGGCGGGCGCAAGCGCTTTCGCCAGCCCGATGCCGCGGCCATCGTCGAGTTGAGCGTGCTCGACGCGCGCTTGAAGGACTGGCAGCGCCAGCTGCGCGAGGACATGCGCGAGGACAGCGGTCGCTGAGCCGTGCAGGGGTGCAGGGGCGGGGAACCCCTGAGTCAGGTGGGGGCATCTTTCATTTGAGAATAATTCTCATTAAGATCACATCTGCCGCTCACGAAACGCCTCCATGTCCGACCGCAGCCTCTCCGCCCCTTCCGTCGCCCCCGTCAAGGCTCGCCTGCTCCAGTTGCTGGACGAGGTGATCGCCCACGATGGCTACGGCTCGATCAAGGTGGATGTTCGCCTGCTCAAGAAGGGCCAGAAGGAGGTCATCGTCGACTGCGGCAAACAGTACCGCTTCGTGGTGGACCACCCGGGCTTCGGCCTGGGCCCCAACGAGGCCGCCTGAGGACAGGGCGTCCTGGGCGGGGGCCTGCCCCCAACTGAACCATCGCCACACCCTGACGTGTTGCCTTCGTGGGGAAGGAACGCTGTCGATTTCCTCCTTCCGAGGTTGACATGCACCTTTCTTCCATCTCCAAGTCCATCCCTTCCTCCGTCCGTGCACTGGCCCTGGCTGGCGTCGCCCTGATGGCCGCACATGGCAGCGCTCACGCCACCGCCGGCGTGTGGGACTCTGCTGCCCTTGGCTACAGCGGCAATGGCAGCAACAGCGCCAACGCCTGGATCACCACGCCCGGCGCCGGCAACAGCTACGCCGAATGGAACGTGATCCTGAGCTACCCGACGGACAACACGCCCGACATCGCCGGCGCCGGCACGCTGACCGAGCTGACCGGTGGCGCCTTCCCGACCAGCGGCGGCAACATCTATGGGCTGGGCGGCCCGACCAGCTTCCAGGTTGACCTGGCAGGCTCGACCACGGGCCTGTGGGAGGTCTACCTGCGCGTGGGCACGCAAGGCTCGATCGCGCTGGAGGAAGCCACGCTCAACGGCGTGAGCGCCACCCGCGTGCTGACCTACGACAACGTCATCACGGGCGGCTTCGGCGGTGCCGAGCAGGAGAGCCTGTGGAAGTGGACCCTGGCCGGCACCGGCAACTGGGTCTTCAAGTTCGGCGCCTCGGCCGCACACATGAGCCTGGACCAGGTGGCCGTTTACGCCGTGCAGCAGGCACCGGCCGTGCCCGAGCCACAGACCTGGGCCTTGATGGGCGCCGGCCTGGGCGCCATGGCCCTGGTCCGTCGCCGCCGTCAGGCTCGCTGAGCGACTGTCCCTGCCCTGAAAGACACGGGCCGCCGCAATGCGGCCTGTGACCGCCATGCCTTGCAGTCCCCCCCGTTCCCGGCGCCAGCGCCGGTCGGCGGTCGCCGCCACCGGTTGCTGGTTGCTCACCCTTTGTGGCGTGGCCCTCGCAGACGACGGCCACGTCACGCCCCCGACTTCCGCCACCAGCCCCGAGCCCGACATGACCGTGTTGCCCGAGGTGCGCGTGCAGGCCACGCGCCAGCGCCCCGCCGTGCAGGCCGAGACCCTGCGATCGACGACGACGATCGGCGAAGCGGTGCTGCGCCAGCGCCAGCCCGATTCGGTGTTCGAGGTGCTCGACGAAGTGCCGGGTGTGGCCGTTCAAGGTGGCCCGCGCAGCAGCGGCATGAGCTTCAACATCCGCGGCTACACCGACGGCGAAGACGTGCGCATCGAGCTCGACGGCGTGGGCAAGGGCTTCGAGAAGTACCGCTTCGGTGGCACCTTCATCGAGCCGGAGTTGCTCAAGTCCATCGAGGTGCGCCGAGGCGCCCAGATCGAGTCCCCCGCCGGCGCCCTGGGCGGCACCGTCAGCGCCCAGACGCGCGACGCCGCCGACCTGCTGCGCCCCGGCCAGCAATCGGGCGCCCGCGCGCGCATCGGCCACGCCAGCAACAACGACGAGATGCAGACCTTCGTTGCCGCCTATGGACGGCCAACCGACAAGACCGACCTCGTGGTGGCGCGATCGCGCCGCGAAAGCAACGACATCCGTCGCCCCGATGGCCAGCGGCTCGAACTCTCCGACACCGACGCCGGCAGCAGCCTGCTCAAAGGCAGCTGGTGGCTGACCGACCAGTGGAAGGCCTCGCTGAGCTGGGTCCGCTACCAGGATCAGGGCCTGCAGCCCTATGACACCACGGGAGACGCCCCGGGCGCCTTCGGCCAGGTGCAACGGCGCATCGACGACGACACCCTTTCGCTGCAGACCAGGTGGCAGGACGAAACCAGCGGTGCGCAATGGCAGGCCACCGTGGGTCGCAGCCAGACGCGGGTGCGCGATCACATGGAAAAGGGCTGGTCCGTCTTCAGCATGCTGGCCGAGGTCGATGACGACATCGATCACCGTCAGACCACGTACGACACGCGCCTGACGTTGCCGCTGATCGGGCGTGCCGAGAGCCACGACGAAAGTGTCCGGCTCCCCGACACGAACACCTGGCGCCTGAGCCTGCACCTGGGCTTGCAAGGTGGCCACAACGAACGCACCTCACGCCGCGTGACCGGCAGCGACCTCCTCAACCAGACCACCTACGTCGGCGGATACAACCCGTCCCAGCCCTCAGGCTCGCAAGACCGCATCGGCGGCTACGCACAGCTCGAAGTGCGGCGTGGCGGCTGGCAGGCCCTGCCCGGCATTCGCTGGGACCGCTTCACCACCCGCGTGGTCGGCGCCAATGCAACGGCCTTGCTCGCGGCAGGCCAGCCCGACGAGGTCACCGCGCAACGGGCCTCACCCAGCTTCACGCTGGCGCACGCCTGGGAGCCCCTTGGCTGGACGGTGTTCGGCACGTTGGCAAGGGCCTTCCGCCCCCCATTGCTGGACGAGGCCTTCGCCAAATCCAGTTATGGCCGCTGCAACAACGCCAGCCTGTTGCGCACCTATGGCGATGGCGTGCGGGTGCCTGGTTATGCGCTCAACGCCAACGTGGCACCGAGCAGCGGCATCTGCGCCAACTTCTACGAGCCCGAACGCTCGCGCTCGCTCCAGGCAGGGGTGCAGACCCGTCAGCGCAACGTGTTCGGCCTCGGCGCTCGCAGCTCATTCGACGCCAAGCTCACCGCCTTCAACGACCGCACCGAACAGCTGCTCGAGACCTTGGTGGTGTCGACCGATGGCAGCGGCGCCCTGGTGCAACCCGGCACCGAGCACCGCTGGGGCCTGGAGCTCGAAGGTGGCCTGCAATGGCACGACTGGCAGGCCCGCTTCAGCGGCCACCGCATGCAAGGCCGCACCTTCAACGGCCTGCGCGAGCGCGACCTGCTGACCGTGCCCGCCGACCGCCTGCAACTGAGCCTGGGCTGGCGCCAACCCTGGGGCGAGATCGGCCTGCGCTGGCAACAGATCTGGGCGCGCGAGTACTTCAAGGACAGCACCCACACGACCACCGGCCGCCAGCCCAGCCACCGACTGCTCGGGGCCTGGGCGCAGTGGCGCATCAACGATCGTTTCACCCTCGACCTCGCGGCCGAGAACCTGGCCAATGAACCCTACCACCTCGACAACGGCTTCGCCAGCCAGGGGGTGGAAGGCGCCGGCCGCAACCTGCGCGTGGCCATGTCGGCCCGCTACTGACCCATCCGCTGACTTGCAACCACCATGGAGCTTGACGATGACAACGACCCCTCCCGCCCACTTGCGCTCGTCCTTCGCCGCGCTTCGCGCACAAGGCTTGCGGGCACGCGACGCCGCGACACAACTCAAGCTCTCGGAAGGCGAGGTGCTGGCTGCCCATGTTGTGAGCCAGATGTCACCCCGGGCCGCCGCCGACAGCCTGCTCGCCACCGTGCCGCTGGGCGGTGACTGGGTCGCCATCCTGCAGGGCCTCGAGGCCGTGGGGCCGGTGATGGCGCTCACGCGCAACGAACACATCGTGCACGAGAAGATCGGCGTCTACCGCAACGTCAGCGCCAGGGGCCCCGTGGGCCTGGCCATCGGCCCCGAGATCGACCTGCGCCTGTTCCTGCATCACTGGCATGCGGGCTTTCACGTCGTCGAACGAAGCGACAAGGGGGAGCAGCACAGCTTGCAGTTCTTCGACCGCCATGGCCAGGCGGTTCACAAGGTTCACGCGCGCGCGCAGACCTCGCTGCCGGCGCTAGAAGACCTGGTGCAGCGCCATGCCGACCCAGCGCGCGAAGTGCGCTTCGAGCCCGGTCGCATCTCTTTGCCCACCGACCGCCCCGACAGCGAGATCGACTGCCTGGGCCTGGGCGAAGCCTGGTCGGCCATGCACGACACACATGAATTCTTCGAGCTGCTCAAGCGCTTTCAGGTGGGGCGCCGCCAGGCCCTGCGCCTGATGGAAGGGGTGCACACCCGCCGCACCCCATTGCTGGCCGTTGACTGGCTGCTCAACGAAGCGGCCGCATCGGGCCTGCCGATCATGGTCTTCGTGGGAAACCCCGGCTGCATCCAGATCCACACCGGTGCGGTGCAACGCATCGAGCCCATGGGGCCGTGGCTCAACGTGCTCGACGAGGGCTTCAATCTGCACCTGCGCGGCGACGCCGTGCACGAAAGCTGGTTGGTGACCAAGCCAACCGATGACGGGCCGGTGACCTCGATCGAGCTGTTCGATGAAAGCGGAGAGCTCATCGCCATGTTCTTTGGCGAGCGCAAACCGGGCAAGCCGGAGCTGCCGGCCTGGCGCGAGCTGGCGCATTCGCTGGTGGGCGGTACGCCGCCGTCCAGCCACCGCCCGCAGGACTCGTCCAACTCGCACAAGGAGGCCGCATGAGCCGTCGCCACCTGCTGCAAGCCATCGGTGGGCTGGGCGGCCTGGCCACGCTGCCAATGTCCCTGGGTGCGGCGGCTCAGGCCTTCGCGGCCGCGCCGCCCGGTGAGTCCTCGGGCGAGCCCCGCCTGGTCAGCATCCACGGCAGCCTGACCGAAGTGGTTTACCTGCTCGACGCCCAGCACCTGCTGGTCGGCACCGACACCACCAGCACGCACCCGGCCGCGGCCAACCGCACACCCAAGGTGGGGTACCTGCGCCAGCTCTCGGCCGAAGGCCTGCTGTCGCTCAAGCCGAACGCCGTGCTCGGCACCGACGAAGCCGGCCCGCCTGCGGTGCTGGCTCAGTTGCGACAGGCCGGCGTGCCGCTGCGGCTGGTCGACGTGAAGCACCGCTTCGAGGACCTGATGGAGAAAGTCCGCCTGGCGGGTGAGGCCACGCGGCGCCAAGAGGCCGCCCAAGCCCTGTCGTCCGACCTGCAAAAGCGCTGGCAGGCCACGCAGCAGCAGGTGGCTCGTCGCAACGCAGCCACGCCTGGTAACGCTGGCCCGCGCGTGCTGTTCATCATGGCCCACGGACCCGCTCCGATGCTGGCGGGCACCGATACCGGCGCCCATGCCATGCTGGGCTACGCGGGCGCCCGCAACGCCATGGCCGAGGTGCAAGGCTGGCGAGCGCTCAACGCCGAGAGCGCCGTGCAGGCCCGCCCCGACTGGGTCGTCACCACGCAGGAATCGGTGAGTGCGCTAGGGGGCCTGCAGAAGTTCTGGCAGCTGCCCGGCCTGGCCATGACCCCGGCCGGCCGCCAGCAACGCGTGCTGAGCTTCGACACGATGGCGCTGCTGGGCTTCGGGCCCCGCATGCCCGCGGCGCTGGAAGCGCTGCAGCAGGGCCTGGCATGAGCGTGGCGCTGCCATCGGCATCGCGAGCGCGGGCCATTCGCTGGCGCGCCGAGCCAGGCCGCCTGCTGTCCATGCACACAACGCTGCTGGCTGCCAGCACGCTGCTGCTCATCAGCCTGCTGCTGGCGGCCAGCAACGGCCCCTTCGCACTGGGCTGGCGCGACGTGCTGCAACTGGGCACCAGCAGCGCTGGCGATGTCTCCGGCGCCGAAGTCTTCTGGCACATCCGCGCACCGCGCCTGGCGATGGGCCTGCTGGCCGGCGCCGCCCTGGGCGTGGCCGGCGCCATGGTGCAGGGCCTGTTTCGCAACCCGCTGGCCGACCCAGGCCTCATTGGCGTGCAGGCCGGTGCCGCGCTGGGCGCCGCCGCCTTCATCGTCTTGTTGCCACTCTCTGGCTGGACGGTTGCAGGTTTTCACACCAGCTGGCTGGGCGTGAGCGGCACCATGCTGGGTGCCTTCGCCATGGCACTGCTGACCACGGCCATCGTCTGGCGGCTGGCGCGCCAGCATGGCCACGTGGCCGTCACCCGATTGCTGCTGGTGGGCGTGGCGGTAAACGCCCTGGCCGGGTCCGCACTGGGGCTGCTGACCCACTTCGCCACCGACACCCAATTGCGCGCCCTCACCTTCTGGATGCTGGGCAGCCTGGCGCCCAGCCACTGGCTGGCCGTGGCCTGTGTGCTGCCGGCGGTGCTGCTGACCTGGCTGATCGCACCACGCCTGGCCGCTCCACTCGACGCGCTGTCGCTGGGTGAAGCCCAAGCCACCTTGTCGGGCGTGAACGTGGCTTCGCTGCAGCGGCGTTGTGTGGCCCTGGCCGCGCTGGCTGTGGCGGCCGTCACCGCGGTCATCGGCATGGTGGGCTTCATCGGCCTGCTGGCGCCCCACCTGGTGCGGCTGCTTTGCGGCCCTTCGCACCGCGCGGTGTTGCCGGGCTCGGCGCTGCTGGGCGCCAGCCTGGTGTTGCTGGCCGACACGGCGGCGCGCACCGCGCTGGCCCCGGCCGAGATGCCGCTGGGCGTGCTCACCGGCCTGATCGGCGCGCCCACTTTTCTGTGGCTGCTGCATGGCCGCGCCAACCGGTCTTTCTGAAAGGAATCCCAACCATGAGCCTGTCCGCCCACGATCTGCTGGTGCGCCACGGCGAGCGCCGCGTGCTCGATGTGCCCTTCGTGCAGTTGCAAGCCGGCCAGGTGCACGCGGTGCTCGGCCCCAATGGCGCGGGCAAGTCCACCTTCATGCACGCCCTGTGCGGGCTGGAAGGCGGCAGCGCCCGGCGCGTGCACCTGCACGGCC
>Ga0208492_1002077_pt1 | contig 10609 bp, 11 predicted proteins | sample Subbioar_CSW14AB_FD_184820 | JGI IMG/M metagenome (GOLD analysis project Ga0208492, IMG submission 184820) | Serpentinite rock and fluid subsurface biosphere microbial communities from McLaughlin Reserve, California, USA - CR12Mar_CSW14AB (SPAdes) | ecosystem: Environmental > Terrestrial > Deep...
GCTCGGCTTTCAACAACGGCCGCACTTCGTCATAGGCGCCCAGCAGCGCGCCGGCCAGTGCCGGCTTGAATACGCGCTTGTCGTCGTCGAAGCACCAGTCAGCCACCGCGACCGCGAGGTCGTAGACGAAGGCGCCACTGTGGGCGTAATAGAAGTCGATGAGTCCCGTCAGGCGACCGGCATGGAACAGCGCATTGTCGCGAAACAGATCCGCGTGAATCACGCCGCCGGGCAGCGCGGCGAAGCAGTCCTCACGAAACTCTTCGATGGCTGACCCCAGCAGGCGTCGATCCTCCTCGTCGAGCCGGGGCGCGACGAGGCTCGCCACTTCCGCCCGCCAGGCGGGCCCGCGGTCGTTGTCGCGATGTGCCGTGAAATCCAGCGTGGCCAGATGCATGCGCGCCATGGCCTCGCCGATGGCCCGGCAATGGCCGACTTGCGGGTGCGCTACGCTCGCGCCGGCCAGGCGCATGACCAGCGCCGCCGGCCGCCCTTTCAGTTCACGCAGAAATCGCCCCCCGCGATCGGCCAGCGGATGGGCGCTCGGCACGCCATGCTCGGCCAGATGGGCCATGAGCGCGAGAAAGAACGGCAGTTCAGCGGCGGGAGTGAATTCGAACAAGGTCAGGACGTAGTCACCGGCCTCGGTCGTGACGAAATAATTGGTGTTTTCGATGCCCGCGGTGATGCCGCTGAAGCTGCGCAGCGCGCCCACTTCGTAATCGGCCAGAAAGGCTTCGAGTTCATGGCGCTCGATGACGGTGTAAACGGACATGCCGTGAGCGAGGCGAACGGCCCGCGATTGTCGACGACGCGCGGACCTTCAACGCCGGGACGGGCTTACCAGCTCAGGATCACCCACTGCGGCGCGCGCGGTTCGGCGCCGCGTCCATTGATCTTCGATTCCATCAGGCCGTCGCCGTCGCGGTCGACGTAATAATAGGGCGGGCCGACGAAGGGCATGACCTTGACCATGTAGAGCCGGCCGTTGAGGCGGTACTCTTCGACCTTGGCATCATTACGCTGCACGATGGTGACTTCTGGCTGCGGCCCGCCGGAGGCACTGTCGGCGGATTCGTCTTCGTCGGGCACCGGCGCCGTCATGGCCGGTGGCGGGGGTGGGGCTTCACCGAATTTCTCAGTGTCGTCAGCGGCCAGCGCCGTGAGCGGAGCCGCCAGACTGCTGACAAGAAGTGCGACGATAGTTGCTCTCATGGGGGTACTCGCAGGCGTTGCCTTGGCGCTTGATTGCCCGCTTAGAATACCATCGAATCCCGCACGGAATCACGGCAGCCATCGCCGTGCGTGACATGGTTCCCCTCGAGGCAGAGAGTTCATGACCCAGTTGCTCGTCCTGGTCGACGGATCGTCGTATCTGTATCGCGCCTTTCATGCGCTTCCCGCCCTCAACAATTCCAAGGGTGAACCGACGGGCGCGATGCACGGCGTGATCGCCATGCTGCGGCGCTTGCGCAACGCCTATCCGACCGAGCACTTCGCGGTGGTATTCGACCCCCGTGGACCGACCCATCGCGACGCGTGGTTTCCCGCCTACAAGGCGCACCGTCCGTCCATGCCCGACGACCTGGCCGCGCAGATCGAGCCGCTGCACGAAATCATCAAGGCCATGGGCATGCCCTTGCTGCAGATCCCCGGCGTGGAAGCCGACGACGTCATCGGCTCGCTCGCCGAACAGGCGCGCGTCGCCGGCATGCACGTCCTGATCTCGACCGGCGACAAGGATCTCGCGCAACTGGTCGATGAGCAGATCACGCTCATCAACACCATGGACGACACCAAGCTCGACCCGGCCGGCGTGCTCATCAAGTTCGGTGTGCCGCCGGAGCGCATCATCGACTACCTGACCCTGGTCGGTGACAGCGTCGACAACGTGCCCGGCGTGCCCATGGTCGGGCCCAAGACCGCCTGCAAGTGGCTCAGCACCTACGGTTCTCTGGACGAAGTGATTGCTCACGCCGCCGATATCTCCGGCAAGGTGGGCGACAATCTGCGCGCTGCGCTCGAACAGCTGCCGCTGTCGCGTCGACTGGTGACAGTGATGCGCGACATCGAGACCGGCATCCATCCCGAACAGTTGACGCTCGCCCCGCCCGACGAGGCGCGCCTGACCGAGCTTTTCCAGCGCTATGAGTTCAACAGCTGGCTGAAGGAGCTGCGCGGCCGTCAGGTCGAGGCCGTGGCTGCGGCCGCCGCCGAAAGCGCGCTGCCTGCCGCGCCCGAAAACGCCGCTGAATACGAAATCGTGCTGGACATGGCGCGCTTCGATGAATGGCTGGCAGAGCTCGCGACCTGTCAGCTGTTCGCCTTTGATACCGAGACCACCAGCCTCGATTACATGCAGGCCCGTCTGGTCGGCCTGTCGTTCTGCCATACGCCCGGTCGCGCGGCCTATGTGCCGGTCGGTCACACCTACGCCGGTGCGCCCGAGCAACTCCCCCTCGACACCGTGCTGGCCAAGCTGAGGCCCCTGCTCGAAGCGGAGACGCCGCGCAAGGTCGGTCATAACCTCAAATACGACCGCAACGTGCTGCTCAATCACGGCGTCGATCTGCGCGGTATCGCCTTCGACACCATGCTCGAGTCCTATGTCTTCAACAGCACATCGGGCCGCCACGATTTCGACTCTGTGGCGCTGAAATATCTCGGTCACCACACCATCCATTACGAGGATGTGGCCGGCAAGGGCGCCAAGCAGATAGGTTTCGAGGAGGTCGGGCTCGAGCAGGCCGGCCCCTACGCGGCCGAAGACGCCGAGGTCTGTCTGCGCCTGCACGAGCATCTGTATCCGCGCATCGAGGCCGAGCCCTCACTGCAGAATGTGCTCAAGGAGATTGAAATGCCGCTACTGCCGGTCCTGGCGGCGATGGAGCGGCGCGGCGTCCTGATCGATGGCGACCTGTTGCGCGAGCAGAGTGCCGAACTCGACGAGCGCATGCGCGAAATCGAAGCCCGCGCCCATAACGAAGCGGGCGAGGTGTTCAACATCGGCTCGCCCAAGCAGATTCAGGCCATCCTGTTCGACAAGCTCAAGCTGCCGGTCCTGTCCAAGACGCCGACCGGTCAGCCCTCGACCGCCGAGTCGGCGCTGGAGGAACTGGCGCCCGAGCACGCTCTGCCGCGGCTCATTCTCGACCACCGCTCGCTGTCCAAACTCAAGTCGACCTATACCGACAAACTGCCCGGTCAGGTCAACCGCAGCACCGGCCGCGTGCATACCTGTTATCAGCAGGCGGTGGCCGCGACCGGTCGGCTGTCTTCATCCGATCCCAATCTGCAGAACATCCCGATCCGCAGCCACGAGGGCCGGCGCATCCGCCAGGCCTTCATCGCGCCGCCGGGCCGCATCCTCATCGCGGCCGATTATTCACAGATTGAACTGCGCATCATGGCCCACCTGTCGGGCGACGCCGGCCTGACCCAGGCCTTCGCCTCCGGCCAGGATGTGCATCGCGCGACCGCCGCGGAAGTGTTTGGCGCAAGCCTCGAAACCGTCAGCGACGATCAGCGTCGCGCCGCCAAGGCCATCAACTTCGGTCTCATCTACGGCATGTCGGCGTTTGGTCTGGCGCGTCAGCTCGGCATAGACCGCGGCGCGGCCCAGGCCTACATCGACCGTTATTTCGAGCGCTATCCCGAAGTACGTGCTTACATGGACCGCATCCGCGTCCTGGCCCACGAGCAGGGCTATGTCGAAACCGTCTTCGGTCGCCGGCTTTACCTGCCCGAGATCAACACCCGTAACGTGCAACGTCGTCAGTACGCCGAGCGCACCGCCATCAACGCGCCCATGCAGGGCACGGCCGCCGACATCATCAAGCGCGCCATGATCGTGGTCGCCGACTGGTTGACGCGCGACGCCGTACCGGCCGACCTCATCATGCAGGTCCACGACGAACTGGTGCTGGAGGTCGAACTCGCCGCCGCCGATGCGGTGGCGGAAGAACTGCGTCGCATCATGGCCGCCGCGGCCGAGCTCGCGGTGCCGCTGGTGGTCGACGTCGGTCGCGGCCGGAATTGGGACGAAGCGCACTGAACGGTGCGTGCGAGGGCAAATCCGAACGACGGATGTGAAATTCCAGCGCGGGGGACTGGACGATCTTCGCGGGACCTTGTGCTAACATTTCGCCAGAGCTTGAAAATAAAGCCGCCCACGAAAAAATAGCTAACTAATAAGCCCGCCCGTCACGACGTCGCCGTCCCATGCTTCTGATCCCCGCCATCGATATCAAAGACGGTAAATGCGTCCGCCTCCGGCAGGGCGACATGAACCGCGACACGGTTTATTCGGACGACCCCCTGGCGGTCGCCCGACGTTGGGTTGAGGCCGGCGCACGACGTCTGCACATCGTCGACCTGAACGGCGCCACCGACGGCCGGCCGGTCAACCACGAAATCATCCATGCCATCGCCGAGAACTGCCCGGACGTGCCCATCCAGGTCGGCGGTGGCATTCGCGACGAAGACACCATCCAGCGTTACCTCGACGCCGGCGTGAGCTATGTGATCCTCGGCACCAAGGCCGTCACCGCGCCGCACTTCGTGTCGGACGTGTGCCTGGAATTCCCGGGTCACATCATCGTCGGTCTCGATGTGCGCGACGGCAAGGTCGCCATCGACGGCTGGTCCAAGCTCTCGCGCCATGACGCCATCGATCTCGCGCTGCATTTCCAGTCCGATGGCGTCGAAGCCATCGTGTTCACCGACATCGGCCGCGACGGCATGATGACCGGTCTCAATATGGACGCCACCGTGGCTTTCGCCCGCGCCCTGACCATTCCGGTCATCGCCTCCGGCGGCGTCACCAATCTCGACGACATCCGCGCCCTGTGCGCGGTGGCCCATGAGGGTATCGAAGGCGCGATCACCGGTCGCGCAATCTACGAAGGTTCATTGGATTTCTCCGCCGCGCAAGCTTTGGCTGACGAGCTGTGCGGTGGCAAGACCAGCTGATGGGCCTCGCCAAGCGGGTGATCCCGTGTCTGGATGTCGATGCCGGACGCGTGGTGAAGGGTGTCCGCTTCGTCGATATCCGCGACGCCGGCGACCCGGTCGAAATCGCGCGCCGCTATGACCGCGAAGGCGCCGACGAAATCACCTTCCTCGATATCACCGCTTCCAGCGACGACCGTGAGACCATCGTGCATGTGGTCGAGGCTGTCGCGGCCCAGGTTTTCATTCCCCTGACCGTCGGCGGTGGCGTGCGCAGCGTCGCCGACGTGCGCCGCCTGTTGAAGGCCGGCGCCGACAAGGTCGGCATCAATACTGCGGCAGTCAACAATCCCGCTTTCGTGGCCGAGGCCTCGGCCAAATTCGGCGCGCAATGCATCGTGGTCGCCATCGACGCCCGACGCGTCAGCGAAGATCCGCTGCGCTGGGAAGTCTTCACGCATGGCGGACGCAAGCCGACCGGGCTGGATGCCGTGGCCTGGGCAGTGCGCATGGCCGAGGCGGGCGCCGGTGAAATCCTTCTGACCAGCATGGACCGCGACGGCACCCGCGATGGCTATGACGTCGAATTGACCCGCGCGGTGGCCGATGCGGTGCCGATTCCGGTCATCGCCTCGGGCGGCGTCGGCGGCCTGGACCACCTGGTCGACGGCATACGCCAGGGCCACGCCGATGCAGTTCTCGCCGCCAGCATCTTTCATTTCGGCGAACACACCGTCGGCGCGGCCAAGGCCCGTCTGGCGGCGGCCGGCATCGAGGTGCGGCAGTGAACTGGCGCGACGCCATCAAATGGGACGAACAGGGCCTGATTGCCGCGATCGCCCAGGATGCGGACAGCGGCCGGGTGCTGATGGTGGCCTGGATGAACCAAACCGCGCTGGAAGTGAGCTTACAGGAAGGCCGCGCCGTCTATTGGTCGCGTTCACGCGGGCGCTTGTGGCGCAAGGGCGAGGAATCGGGCCATGTGCAGCGCATCCGCGAACTGCGCCTCGACTGCGATGGCGACGCAATTCTGATGCGCGTGGAACAGGTGGGGGGTATCGCGTGTCACACTGGCAGGGAGTCCTGTTTCTATCGCGTGTTCGAGGACGGCACGTGGCGCGAAACCGACGAAGTGCTGCGCGACCCCGCGCAGATTTATGGCGCCGCGTCGCAGGAGAAGCAGGGTGAGTGATGTATTGCAGCGCTTGGCCGAAGTCATCGATGAACGTCGGGCGGCCGATCCCAAGGACTCCTACGTGGCCGGGCTGTTTCACGCCGGCCTCGACAAGATCCTGAAGAAAGTCGGTGAAGAGGCGGCCGAGACCATCATCGCCGGCAAGGGCGGCGACCCCGACCAAATCGTATACGAGACTGCTGATTTATGGTTTCATTCCGTGGTTCTGCTCAAGTACAAGGGCATCGAACCGTCGGCTGTACTGGCTGAGCTCGAACGCAGGTTCGGGTGCTCGGGCGTAGCGGAGAAAGCGGAGCGCGCAGCGAAGTAAATGCGCGCCTGCAACGTGAATACGCTCAACAGGAGATAATCATGGGCTTTTCAATTCAACATCTGATCGTTGTACTGATCATCGTGATCCTTTTGTTCGGGACCAAGAAGATCAAGAACGTGGGCGCCGACGTCGGTGGCTGGATACGCGATTTCAAGAAGGCCATGCGCGACGACACGCCCGAAGAAACCGTGACCAAGACCGAACCCAAGCAGGTCATCGAAGGCGAAGCGCGCACCGAACGCGAACACGTCTGACGTTGCCGCATGTTCGACATCGGCTTCTGGGAACTCGCGCTGATCTTTGTGGTTGCGCTGGTGGTGGTCGGGCCGGAGCGCATGCCCGGCCTGATTCGCAGCACCGGGCAGTGGATAGGTCGCATGCAGCGTGTGGCGCGCGAATTGCGCGCCGAGTTCGAACGCGAAGCCCACACCCAGGAATTCAAGGCTCTCAACCGCGACTTTCTCGAGGAAGACCGGCGTCTGAAGGAGCTGGCCCGTAATCCCATCGGCGCACCGACGTCGCGTGAGGCGGCGCTGCAACAGGCCGCGGATCTGCAGACCCCGATCGCCGAGACCTCCGATCCCGGTCCGGACCTCGTAGTGGCCGACACCGCGGAGCCGACACCGTCTTCGACCAGCACGCACCCGACACCCGGCGGTTCCGCGAGCAAGGCCGACGACGCGGCCTGACGAACCATCAATCTCTGAACTCCGTCCGCGAACCGATCGCGACAGCCGGCCATGTCAGCACCCAAAGACCTGCAAAAGATTCCTGATGAGCCGCCCGCCTCCGGCAAGGCGGAAGGCGGCGAACAGACGTTCATCTCGCACCTGATCGAACTGCGTTCGCGTCTGCTGCGGGCCCTCGCCTGCGTCGGCGTGGTGCTGTTATGCATGATGCCGTTCCGCAATACGATTTATACGTGGCTGGCGGCGCCTCTGCTGGCCAAGATGCCTGGCGGCGGCACCATGATCGCCACCGAGGTTGCATCATCCTTCTATGCGCCGTTCGTGTTGACGGCTTTCGCGGCGCTGTTCGTCTCGATCCCCTACGTGTTCTATCAAGGCTGGGCCTTCGTCGCGCCGGGGCTTTATCTCAACGAACGCCGTCTTGCCCTGCCGCTGCTGGTGTCCAGCACCGCGCTGTTCTATATCGGCATCGCGTTCTGTTATTACGTGGTGTTTCCGCTCGCATTCGGGTTCTTCGCAACCACCGCCCCCGACGGCGTGACGGTGATGACCGACATCACCAAGTATCTCGATTTCGTCATCAAGATGTTCCTCGCATTCGGCTTTGCCTTCGAAGTGCCGGTTGCAACCTTTCTCATGGTGCGCACGGGCATGGCCACTGCCGCCGATCTGGCGGACAAACGCCGTTACGTGATCGTGGCCGCCTTCACCGCCGGCGCCATCCTGACGCCGCCCGACGTGCTCTCGCAGTGCCTGCTGTCGATTCCGATCTGGATGTTGTACGAACTGGGGTTGCTGTTCGCGCGTTACTTCATCAAGCCCGAGGGCGACGCCGGCGAAGATCAGAGCGACACCGAACTCGAGCCTGCTTCATCGTCGGAAAAGCCATAGAACAAGGCTTGCCAACGTGCTCACCACCAGACAGCTCACCCACGGAAAATAGAAGCGCGAATGCTCGCGCTCGACGACGATGTCGCCCGGCAAGCGCCCGAGCGGCAGTTTGGACAGCCAGGGCCAGGCGAGGCCTACCACCACCAGCAGCAATCCGACGGCGATCAGCCAGCGGCTCACCTGGCGCTCAACGCAGCGTATCGACGCCGTGATCGGTGCCGATCAAGAGCACATCGGCCGGCCGCCGCGCGAACAGACCATTGGTCACCACTCCGGGAATGTTGTTGATGGCCTCTTCCAGGGTCACCGGATTGTCGATGGCGAAATTGTGCACATCGAGGATCAGATTGCCGTTGTCGGTGGTGAATCCTGCGCGCCATTCCGGCGCTCCACCCAACTTGACCAGCTCGCGCGCGACGAAGCTGCGCGCCATGGGGATGACTTCGACCGGCAGCGGAAAGGCGCCGAGACGGGCCACCAGCTTGGAATCGTCCATGATGCAGACGAATTTGATGCTGGCCTGGGCGACGATTTTCTCGCGCGTCAGCGCGCCGCCGCCGCCTTTGATGAGATGGCGATGACGATTGGCCTCGTCGGCACCATCGACATAGACCGGAATATCGCTGACCGCATTGAGATCCAGCACGTGGATGCCATGTCCGCGCAGACGTACGGCGCTGGCCTCGGAACTTGCCACCGCGCCGTTGATGCGCGCCTTCATGCCGGCCAGGGCGTCGATGAAATAGTTGGCGGTGCTGCCGGTGCCGACGCCGACGATGTCATCGTCCATCACATAGGCCAGTGCCGCTTCCGCCGCCGCCCGTTTCTTGTCGTCCTGCCCTGCCATGAAGTATCAACCCCGTATAAAAATCGGCTTTGGAAGGCGCAAATGTTATCTTAAGCCCATGCTTGATAACTATGTGAAGATGATCCTGCGCGCGCCGGTCTACGACGTCGCGCGCGAAACACCGCTGGAACTGGCGCCCGCCATTTCGCGGCGCGTGGGCAATCGCGTACTGCTTAAGCGCGAAGACATGCAGCCGGTGTTCTCCTACAAGATACGCGGCGCCTATAACCTCATGGCCTCGTTGTCCAAGGAGGAACTCGGCAAGGGCGTGATCACCGCTTCAGCCGGCAACCACGCGCAGGGCGTCGCGCTTGCCGCCCAGGTGCTGGGCGCGCGCGCGACGATAGTCATGCCCAAGACCACGCCCGAGATCAAGATCGAGTCGGTGCGGCGCCTCGGGGCCGACATCGTCCTGCACGGCAATACCTACGACGAAGCGAGCGATCACGCGCACAAGCTCGCCGAAAGCCGTCTGCAGACCTATATCCCGCCTTTCGATCATCCGCTGGTGATCGCCGGCCAGGGCACGGTGGCGATGGAAATCCTGCGCCAGCATCCGCGCCATCTCGGCGCGATCTTCGTGCCGGTGGGCGGTGGCGGTCTGATCGCTGGCGTGGCCGCCTATGTGAAGGCGCTGGCGCCGGAGATCCTCGTCATCGGTGTCGAAGCCGATGAAGCCGCCTGCATGAAGGCCGCGCTCGATGCCGGCGAACGGGTGGTATTGGAGCGCATCGGCATCTTTGCCGATGGCGCGGCGGTGCGACAGGCCGGCGTCGAAACCTTTCGTATCGCACGCGAGCACGTCGATGAAGTGCTGACGGTGACCATCGACGAGATCTGCGCGGCGGTCAAAGACATCTTCGAGGACACGCGTGCCATCGCCGAACCGGCCGGCGCGCTGGCATTGGCCGGGCTCAAGCAATACGTCAAACGCGAAGGCACGCGCGACCAGGATCTGGTCGCGATCCTGAGCGGTGCCAATGTCAATTTCGATCGCCTGCGCCATATCGCCGAACTGGCCGAACTCGGTGAGCGCCGCGAAGTGCTGATCGGTGCGACCATTCCTGAACGCCCCGGCAGCTTTCGCGAGTTCTGCCACGCGCTCGGGCCACGCCTGATTACGGAATTCAATTACCGCTATTCCGATGACGCGCAGGCGACGGTGTTCGCCGGCGTGCAGGTGCGCGACCGCGATGTGGAGCGGCGCACGCTCATCGATAACCTGCGCGAGAAGGGTTATCAGCCCATCGACATGACCGACGACGACGTCGCCAAGATGCATGTGCGTTTCATGGTCGGTGGGCACGGCGGCAGCGTGGCGGATGAGCGTCTGTTGCGCTTTGAATTTCCCGAGCGGCCGGGCGCGCTGCTGCGGTTTCTGTCCCACATCGGCGAGCGCTGGAACATCAGCCTTTTTCATTACCGCAATCACGGCGCGGCCTACGGGCGGGTGCTGATGGGCATACAGGTGCCGCGCACCGACTACGCGGCCTTCGAGACCGTCATCCGCGAACTCGACATGCGTTTCGAGGACGAGACCGACAATCCCGCCTATCGGCTGTTCCTGAAATGAGTGAGGACTTGCGCGAGGCGCTGTGTTCCGCGAGCCGCACGCTGGAACGCGTGGGCCTCAACTGCGGCACCGCCGGCAATCTGAGTGTGCGCGTGGCGGACGGACTGCTGGTGACGCCGAGCGGGGGCAAACCCGAGGCCCTGACACCGGC
>Ga0208492_1002078_pt1 | contig 10599 bp, 7 predicted proteins | sample Subbioar_CSW14AB_FD_184820 | JGI IMG/M metagenome (GOLD analysis project Ga0208492, IMG submission 184820) | Serpentinite rock and fluid subsurface biosphere microbial communities from McLaughlin Reserve, California, USA - CR12Mar_CSW14AB (SPAdes) | ecosystem: Environmental > Terrestrial > Deep...
GCCGATGACGACCATGTTCATCGGCAACCGGGGGCTGTTCGGTTACGGCCAGCCGCTGGAGAACGTCGAGCGCATCGAAGTCATCCGCGGTCCGGGCTCGGCCCTGTATGGCGCAGACGCCTTCTCCGGCGTCATCAACATCATCACCAAGTCGTCCGCCGACATCCAGGGCACCGAAGTGGGTGCGCGGGGTGGCTCCTTCAACACCTACGACGCCTGGGTGCTGCATGGCGGCAAGCTGGGGCCCATGGACGTGGCGGCCTATTTCCGGGCGGGGCGCACGGACGGGTTCAAGGAGCAGGTTGCAGCGGACACCCAGAGCTACATCGACGGCTTGGCGGGGTCGTCGGCCAGCCTGGCCCCGGGCTCGGTCAACACGGGCAGCAAGGGGCTGGATGGCGGCCTGGACCTCAGCCACCAGAACGTGCGCTGGCGGCTGGGCTACGTGCTGCGCGAAGGCGAGACGGGTGCGGGCGTGGCGCGTGCCCTGGACCCGGTGGGCCGAGGCAAGAGCGAGCGCATCCACTCCGATGTGTCCTGGAGCGGGATCGAGCTGGCGCGCGACTGGGACCTGGGGCTGAGCGCCAGCTACATGCACTACACGCAGCAGATCCCCGAGCCTTTGATGCTCTTCCCTCCGGGCGCCTCAGGCGGCAAGTTCCCCAATGGCATGTTTGGCGGCCCCCACACCTGGGAGCGGCAGTTGCGCCTGTCGGCGGTGAGCACCTACACCGGCCTGGACGATCACAACTTGCGGTTTGGCGTGGGGCACGACGACCTGGACCTGTACAAGACGCGGGAATTCAAGAACTTCAACTTCGTCGTGGTGAACATCGCAGGCAAGCCGACGGCCGTTCCCGATGTCAGGGGCGATGGCTCGGTGGTGCAGGTGCCGGTCGGCGAATCCTTCCTCACCCCTCAACGCCGCAAGGTCGACTACGCCTATGTGCAGGACGAGTGGCGTTTCGCCCAGGACTGGGCGCTGACGGGCGGCGTTCGCCACGATCATTACTCCGACAACGGCGGCACCACCAACCCTCGGCTGGCCATGGTCTGGGACGCATCGGTCGACCTGACCGCCAAGCTGCTGTACGGCAAGGCCTTTCGCGCGCCCGCCTTGACCGAGCAATACAGCATCAACAACCCGGTGGCCCAAGGCAACCCCGACCTGAAGCCGGAAACCATCGGCACGTGGGAGGCGGCTTTTGCCTGGCAGGCACGCCCCGACACCGACGTGAACCTGAGCCTGTTCCGCTACCGCATGAAGGGCATCATCCGCACCACGGACCAAGGCACGGGCGTGAGTGTGTGGAACAACGCGGGCACCCAGCACGGCAAGGGGATGGAGTTGGAGGCCGTCTGGCGAGCGACCAACACCCTGCGCCTGCAAGGGCACTACGCCTGGCAGCGCTCGGTGGACGAAGCCACGGGCCATGACGCTGGGTTCGCTCCGCGCCACCACCTCTTCGGGCGCATGGACTGGAGCGTGGCCAACGGCTGGCAGGTGGGCGGGCAGGTCAACCGGGTCGCCGGCCGCAAGCGCGCGTTCGGGGACAGCCGCCCGGACATCGCCGACTACACCACCGTGGACCTGACCTTGCGCAGCTCCTCGATCAGCAAGGGCTGGGAGTTCATCGCCTCCATCCGCAACCTCTTCGATGCGGACGCGCGCGAGCCCACCAGCGCGAGCGACAACATCCCTGGCGACCTGCCCCTGCCCAGGCGATCCTTCTACCTGCAGGCCTCCTACAGCATGTGAAGCGGGGAGGGCTCAGGGCCCTCCATCCTCACAGCGCTCACAGCAGGCTCATGCCGCCGTCCACCACGATCTCCTGGCCGACGATGTAAGACGCATCGTCACTGGCCAGGAACAAGGCGGTGCGCGCCACCTCGTCGGTCTGCCCGAAACGCTTGATGGGCGACTTCTGCTGGACATCGGCCTGCACGGCCTGAGCCACCTCGTCGGGCATGCCGAACTTGTTCCACATGGGCGTGGCGATGGGGCCCGGGCTGATGGCGTTGATGCGGATGCCACGCGGGATCAGCTCCAGGCCCAGGGTCTGCACCATGGATCGCAGGGCGGCCTTGCACGCGGCGTAGACGCTGAAGTTGGGCGAGCCCATCTGGTTGGAGATCGAGGTCATCACGATGATGCTGGCCTGGGGCGACAGCAAAGGCAGGGCCTTTTGAATCGTGAAGAACACGCCTTTGAAGTTCACCGACGCCAGCTCGTCGAACTGTGTTTCGGACACGTGCTCAAAGGGCGCCGGGCCCGCGATGGCGGCATTGACCACCAGCACATCAAGCCCGCCCCACTGAGCCTGCAAGGTGGCCATGCAGTCCTGGATCTCGCCGACCTTGCCGGCGTCGCATTTGAAGGTGAGCACCTGGCCGCCCAGCTCTGAGTGGGCCTGCTTGAGCGCCTCGGCGTTGCGGCCGGTGATGGCCACCTGGGCGCCTTGCGCCACGAAGAGCTTCGCTGTGGCCAGCCCGATGCCGCTGTTGCCGCCTGTGATCAGGGCCTTCTTACCATCGAGTCTGCGTTGCATGCTGGAAACCTTTGTGCTGCTTGGTTGAGGCTTCGCATGTTAGGGACGGGGCGTTGACTCAGGGGCGCGCGGGTCCACTTGACTCGGGGGCATCGAGGCGTGGTGTCACTTGAACGCGGGGAGAGGTCGTGTGATGGATTGCACGGGGTGAAGCTCAACTCGGCCAAAGACCGGCGAAGTCAAACGACAGTTGCCGGTGATGGCGGATCGACAGCAGGTACACCACTTCATCGATCACGGTGTAGAGCACGAGGTAGTCGCCATGCAGGTACACGCGCAGGCGGTCTGCTGCACCTTTGGGCAGTTGGCTCAACTGCGCCAGTGCCTCGGCCGATTGCGGCGGCTGATCCAGGTAGCGGCGCCCGATCAGCGGAAAGCGCGCCAGGTTCGGCAGCACCGTGGCTCGCAAAGTCGCCAGCAGGTCGTCGTACGCGAATGCGGCATCGGCTTGCGCCAGAAAGGCTTCGATGGCGTCGAGCCGCGCCAGGAAGCTGTCGGTCAGCTCGACCCTGCTCAAGGGCTCAGCCACGGCGTTTTTGAATGGCTGCCAAGGCCTGGTCGGCGTCTTGGGTGCGCCCCGCGACGATGTCGTCCAGGCCCTTGCGGGCATCGTCAATCAGCAGCAAGTGGATGCGCTCGCGTTCCAGCCGGTGGTAGTGGTCCAGCCTGTCAGCGTCGATCAAGGCCACATAGCTCTCACCGTTCTTGGTGATGATCTTTTCGGCGCCGGCCTTCACTTGGTCCGCCAGTTCAGAGAGGGTGGCGCGCGCCTGGGTCAAAGGCACGACGTCGCGGGCTGAGATCGACATGATCGGGTCCTTGGGGTTGCAGAATTCTGTGCAGTTTAGCTTCGTTGAGTGGGGCTCGGTCGGTTAAAGCATCCTTTCATTGGATGCATGAGGATGAAAGCAGGCTTTCATTGGGGCGGCACCATCAACTTGTGCCGCGACGGCCACGCGCGGGGCTGGGAACTCGGCGCGCGACACAAAAAGCTCGGCTCATGCCCCTATTTGGGGCGCGCGCCGAGCTTTTTCAGTGGGAGTTGACTCATTTCGCGACAAACGCCGAGCTCTGAGCTCGGCGTGCGGCCCTGGGAACTCGGCCCGCGAACCTATTTGGTGCGCGCGCCGACCAAAAAGCTCGACGCGTGAGTGCGCGGGGGTGGCGCGAGGCCCTTTTCAGGGCGTGAGCCACTCCCAACTGTCGGGGCCGATGCGGGCGCGGCGGTGGCCCGAGGCGCTGAGCTCCAGCCAGTCGATCTCGGTGACCTGGGCTGAGAGGATGGCGAGGTGGTGCCGCTCGGCCAGCGGCGCGGTGCCGGCGTCGGGCTGCGCGAGCGGGGTGCCGGGCGCGGCGGGCGCGAGGTAATCACCGGCCGTTGCCGATTGGCGCACGCGCTGCCAGACGGCGTCGACCTCGGGGCCGCTGGTTTGCACCGTCACCAGGGCGCGCACGCGCAGCTGCCATTTCAGGCGCTCGCTCCAGAACACGAACAGGGCTTTGGGGTGGTGAGCGAGCTCAAAGGCTTTGGCGCTGCGGTGGTCGGTGAAGGCGGTGAGGGTTTGCTGCGTGGCGTTGGCCGCGCGCAGGACCACGGTGCGGGCGTTGGGTTCGCCGCCAGGGGTGGTGGTGGCCAGGACGGGGGTGCGCCAGGGGTGGTGGCGGTCGTGGGGGGCGTGGGTGAGGTGGTGCCAGATGGAGTGGCGGAGGTCGGTGGGGGAGTCGAGGCGAAGGAGCATAGGGACAGCCAGTGACCAATAGCGATACCCAGTCTTACATGGGCCTCTCTGTGATGTACCCGTAGGGCTGAGTTCAACTTTTCCCTCAAGGCACAAATGGCCTCTGCGATCAGCGTCCGACGTTTTGAGTGACTGCAATGTGTACAGTTCCTCGCAGGTGAGAACCGACCTGAGGCCTTCCATTGCGGTGTCACTGATCGCGTGAGCGCGCAGGCCTTGGCACAAGCCATCAGAGTGTGTGGGCTAGAAGCGTACACGCGGCGGTGCGAATTGCTCAGCGATACTACCCACTCTCGGATGCTCAATCACATTGGTGCTCCGGGCATCACTACCTCGGCCTGTTCGGCGAGATCTTTCCCGTCATTGGGCGGTGTGTCACCGGGAGAGCTGCAGGTGGACTTGTAATCGTGAATCGTTTTCAAAAAAAAGTGACTATCAGGCCAATGCGTGCACAATCAGCCTGCCAACTTCAGAGGAGTCGCCCCTTCCTTAACCTTGGTTCCGCAAGCAAACTGCGGTCAATTGAGGGACGCGCATGAGTGCTATTCCTTTTACCGATCGTGAATTGATGCGCGCATGGCGGGAATTGTTAATGGTGGCAACACCATCTGCTGAGAGTGATCGGCTGAACCCTCACCGCTTGCTTTTGTTCTACGCGGTTGAGTGCGGGCTCAAGGCCGTCTGGCTAAAGCGACAGAGTCGTACCCTTTTTGAAAGCGCTGACATCCATCGGATGGGACACGACCTTCAACAGGTGTTGAAGGATTTGAAAGTGGGATCTGGTCTGTCTTTGCCGGAATCATTTCACCTGCCCGCGGCTAGCCAAGGTGCAACTAGTTTGCAGCGTAACGCCAAGTTCGGTGATGTGCACCAAGCCTGGCGCTATGGCGGCAGATGCCAAACACCTACCGATCAAGATTGCGAAAAGCAGCTAATTAAGGTGTTGGATTGGATTCGAGGAGAACTCAAATGAATGAGCACAACGCCAATACTGAGCGCCTGCTAACTTGGTTAGATGTGGAGCGTCTGCTTAAGCAGCGCACGGTGCTTTGGTCTCAATTGCCCTCAGGCATTATTGGGGTGGACTGCTTTGCCAGCGGCATGGAGATTCGTCATGCAGAGGGTGCCGTTGACGAGGTTAGCAATTGGTTGGTCCAAGTGTTTGGTCGAGCGTATCTGCAGCAGCAGCTTGCCATTCAACTAAGAGTTGGCCAGGCAACCTACCCCATTGAACTTGTGCAGGAACAAGTTCCAGTGCTGCCTGCCGAGAGTCAAAGCTACCCGCTTTGGCGCGATGTGACTTACCTACCCTCATCACAAGACTGTGCTGCAGAGTCCGTGACCAACGGTAAGTCGATGCCCACACCCGCAAGTGCTGTGCGCGTACCTCAGCGCTTTGTTAGTGGTCCAGACATGGTGTCGTTTCATTCGTTCAAAGGCGGTGTAGGTCGCACCACGGCATTGATGACTTATGTGACTGCTTGCATGCGTGAGGCAAGCCCAGGTGCCAAGAAGATATTGGTGGTTGACGCAGACCTCGAGGCTCCCGGCGTGAGCTTTTGGCTTGATGAAACCAACCGCCCAACGGTCTCGTTCGTTCAGTTGATGGAGGCATTGCATTACCCACCTGCAGGTCTGAGTGTTAGTTTGGACTACTTTGTTGATGAGCTAAGAAAAACTTCTTTGAGCTTAGGGGGGCTGCAACGGGAACTGTTTGTTTTGCCAGCGGCGCTAGATCTGGCAGAGATTCAGGACATGCCTGTTACGCCAGAGCACTTGGCGCGTAACCCAGAAAATCCTTGGCAACTCACTGATCACTTGCATGCACTAGGCAAACGCCTCGGTGCAGACGCTGTTTTTATCGATCTGCGCGCAGGCCTCAGCGAGCTAGCTAGTCCGATTTTGTTTGACCCGCGCATTGATCACTTTTTTGTCAGCACAGTAGCGCCCCAATCCGTTTTGGGGATGGCAGAGGTATTGCGGCGCCTTTATGCCAATAATCGGCAGCTGCCAGCTGATTGGCAGGACGCTGCACGCCCAACCGTGGTTTTGAGTCTGCTAACTAAAGAACTGCGTGAGGCTGGGCATTACGAGTCGGCGCTAAAGATTTTGGGAGAGGCGTACCCCGCCGAGGATACTCTGGCGCCATCGGTGCAGTGGCTGGAAGCCGAGTTCCTTAGCACTTTGATGTCGATTGGCAACCTGCGCGAGGCACTAGACAACTTGCCGCAAGCTACTCAGCTATATGCTAGTGCGTCGGATTGGGCGAGATCGCTGTATGCTCAGCCAATCTCGTCGACTACTCTCCCGGTTGCGGATTTTAATCAAGTAGGCGGCACTTCTAGGCAGGAAATCGCCGGCGCCTTACGCGAGGTATGTCAGGCTGCAGAATTTGCTGAAGGCGCTTCCGTGGCGGCTATTTTGGCAACAGAACCCTTGCTTAATCTTGGTAAACATTTTGCACATGATCTGCCGAACGTGCTGATGATTGGTGCCAAAGGGGCGGGCAAGACATTCACATTTCGGCAAGTTGTGCAGTCGAATACTTGGGCTAACTTCTTGGGGAAGTTGGGTTTTGATCCGGCGGCTGTCAACGATGCCTCGATATTTCCAGTCCTGTGGTCTGGAAATATTGGTGACAGGCCTGATGGTGAGATCAAAAAGGTGCAGGGTGCGACATTGGATCGCATAGCTGGAGATAAGAAAAATTTGCTAACAGGTAGTGATTTGGTTAGGCGGATAGCTTCAGCGCTTCAGAGTCCACCGAATCATTGGGACGAGTTCTGGGACGATCTAATCGTCAGTCAGTTTGGCATCCAAGGCGATCTGCAGGCGCTTAATAATGAGTTGGCCGTTCAAGCTACTCGGGTTATATTGGTTATTGATGGTATCGAGGATGCATTTAGTGACGCTAATGAAGAGCATGCGCGCAAAGCTATCGAGTCGCTACTTAGGTTGACCAATCGCATTGGCGAGTTGGTTAATCCACATCTGGGGGTGATCGTTTTTGTGCGATTGGACTACGCGCAAGCGGCTATTCGTCAGAACCTTGGGCAGTGGTTGCAGCGATTCAATCCGTTCCGCTTGCACTGGAATCCTGAGAGTTTCCTTAGATTGGCCTACATGCTGAGCCATCAAGCAGGTGTGTCTTCAGCAGCAAAACGTGCTGAAGACCTGCACATTGAAGAACTGAAGGGTGAGCTTGAGCATCTTTGGGGTAAGAAGATGGGTAGTGAGAAATCTAAAGAGGCGCACTCTGCGAGATGGGTATATGCAGCCTTGTGTGATCTTAAGGGTAACGTGCAGGCTCGGGATCTCGTGCGATTCTTGAAAATTGCTGCCGACGAGGAATTCAAGCGCTCGGGGCAAACTTGGTCCGATCGGGTGTTGGCGCCGGAGTCGATGCGCAAGGCCATCCCACTTTGCAGTATGGAAAAAGTCGCTGAGGCGAAGGCGGAAATCACATCGCTGAGAAGCTGGGTAGAGTTGATGACTCAGCAGCATATTCATAATCTAAAAGTTCCGTTCAGTGCATCGCAAGCGGGGCTAAAGTCTGATTTGCTTTCGGCGCTGCAAGAGCTAGGTGTTGTCTACGAGGATTTGGATGGGAATCTGGGTGACGACCGGTTATTCGTGCCTGAGATTTACCGTTCCGGCTTGGGTATTGAAACCTCCGCTGCAGGGCGGCCTCGCATGCAAGCGCTGCTGAAGAAAAATATCGGAACCATCCCGCTTTGATGTAGCCATAAGCTGGTCGAAAGGTTTTCGACCAACAGGCCGCAGCAAAAAAGTATTTTTTCTTTAGCTGAGACGGCCTTGCATACGTATGGCAGATTGGGCTGGGCTGGTGTCATTGCACTGCGCATTGCAGTGAGATTCGCTCAGCGCGGTGGCACTCGGCATAGATCAGGTCTCGGCACCTGTCGCCCGAAGTTCTGGTCGACGGTTTAGTGATAGTTCTATCGGTGTGTAGCTAGATACTTGGAGCTTGCCCCACGAGTCCCGGCATCGTTCTTACTTGGCCGCCAGTCGCCCAACCAATTCGGGAGGAGCAGTTAAGTGGCAAGTGGGCAGTAGGAAGCGTGAGCGTTGTCGCGACGACCGAAGGCTAGTAATCGCTGCAACGTAGCCGCTTACTGTTGGGCTAGTGTCATAGCCAATTGGTTGTGCCTCTCCACCACCGCCCCCATCTCAACCGTCGTGACCCGCCCGTGATCGGCCACCACCCGCCCATTCACAATCGTCCAAGCCGTCGGCTCCCCATGGCACATCAGCAAGGCCGCCACCGGGTCATGCACCGCCGCCCCGGCCATGCCCAGCGTGCGCGTGTCAAAGATTGCCAAATCAGCCGCGAACCCGGGCGCAATCTGCCCGATGTCCGTGCGCCCCAGCACCTCGGCCCCACCCCGCGTCGCCACTCGCAAGGCCGCGCGCGCACTCATGTCAGCCGGCCCATGGTCACACCCGAAGGGCTCCAAACTGCGCCCCACGCGCGCCAGCAGCATCGCTTGCCGCGCTTCGGCCAGCATGTGCGCGGCGTCGTTGCTGGCTGAGCCGTCCACGCCCAGGCCCACGGGCACGCCGGCGTTGAGCATGCGGCGCACGGGCGCGATGCCCGAGGCCAGGCGCATGTTGCTGCATGGGCAGTGCGCCACGCCCGTGCGGGTGGCGGCAAAGCGGCCGATGCCGTGGTCGTCCAGCTTCACGCAGTGGGCGTGCCACACGTCGTCGCCCAGCCAGCCCAGGCTTTCGGCGTATTCGGTGGGCGTCTGCTTGAACTTCTCGCGGCTGTAGGCGATGTCGTGGTCGTTCTCGGCCAGGTGGGTGTGCAGGCGCACGCCGCGCCGGTGGCTGCGCGCCAGGCTGGCCGATTCGCGCATCAAATCCGGGCTGACCGAAAACGGTGAGCACGGCGCCAGCGCGATGCGCGTCATGCTGAAGTCGCGCTCGTCGTGCCAGGCCTCGATCAGGCGCTGCGAGTCTTCGAGGATGTCGGCCTCGCGCTCGACCAGGCTGTCGGGCGGCAGGCCGCCTTTCGATTCGCCCACGCTCATGCTGCCGCGGCTGGCGTGAAAGCGCATGCCGATCTCCAGCGCCGCTTCGATGCTGTCGTCCAGCCGGCAGCCGTTGGGGTACAGGTACAGGTGGTCGCTGCTGGTGGTGCAGCCGCTGACCAGCAGCTCGGCCATGGCCACCTGGGTCGACACCCGCACCATCTCGGGCGTCAGGCCTGCCCAGATGGGGTAGAGCGTGCGCAGCCAGGTGAAGAGCTCGGCGTCCTGCGCGGCCGGGATGGCGCGCGTCAGGCTTTGGTACATGTGGTGGTGCGTGTTGACCAGTCCGGGGATGACGACGTGGCCGCGCGCGTCGATCACGTCGGTGGCTTGGGCGAGCAGGGCGGGGTCGAGGTCGGCCGTGGGGCCGCAGGCCACGATGCGCGGGCCCTGGATGAGCACGCTGGCCTGGCGCCACTCGGTGCCGGCGTCGTCCATGGTGGCGACGCAGTCGGCGTCTTTGATCAGCAGGGTGGGGGCGGTGGTCATGCGGCGCGCTGCAGCAGCTGCGCCACCACCGAGATGGCGATGACTGCGGGCTCTTTGCCCGGAAGCTCGGGCAGGCCGATGGGGCAGGTCAGGCGGGCGATGGCTTCGTCGCTCACGCCCATGGCTTGCAGCCGGTGCAGGAACTTGGCGCGCTTGGTTTGCGAGCCGATGAGGCCGGCGAAGGCGAAGTCGCCGCGCTGCAGCACGGCGTGGATGATGCGCAGGTCCAGGTCATGCCGGTGGGTGAGCACCAGGTGGCAGGCGCCGGGCGGTGCGTCGGCCACCTCGGCTTCGGCCTGCTCGGTGCTCACGAACCGGATGTGCGGCGGCAGGGCGGCCAGGGCTTGCGGCGTGGGCAGGCCGGGGGCGTCGGCGCCACAGGTTTCGGCGGTGTCGGCGCGCTCGTCGACCCAGCGCACGGTGCAGTCGATGTCGGCCAGCAGCCGGGCGATGGCCTGGCCCACGTGGCCGGCGCCGTGCAGCTCCAGGTGAAAGCGCGGCGGGGGCAGGGCCCAGGCCTGCAGGGTGGCGTCGGTCAAGGGCTCGAAGGCCAGGTCGACCGAGCCGCCGCAGCATTGGCCCAGCGTGGGGCCGAGGGCGAAGGTTTGTTGCCAGGCGGCCGGTGGCTTGTTGGCCGATCGGGCTTCGGCCAGGGCCTTGCGGGCCAGGTCGATGGCTTGCCATTCGAGGTGGCCGCCGCCGATGGTGCCCATGACTTCACCGCTTTGGCCGCTGTGTTCACCCCCCCCCACCAGCATGCGCACACCC